>Ga0335071_10002331_pt1 | contig 20326 bp, 17 predicted proteins | sample Lox_Sample_15_FD_206724 | JGI IMG/M metagenome (GOLD analysis project Ga0335071, IMG submission 206724) | Soil microbial communities from Loxahatchee National Wildlife Refuge, Florida, United States - Lox_Sample_1.5 | ecosystem: Environmental > Terrestrial > Soil > Wetlands | place: USA...
ACCCGATCGAAATAGGGATTGGAGAGGGCCTGGACCGAGGTCAAATCTGGATCGTCGGGCGCGTCCCCTTGCGCCGAATAGATGAACTCGCCCAGCACGGCTAACCCGGCGCTGGTTCCACCGATCGGTTTTCCAGCGGAGATGTGGGCATTCAGCGCAACTTGTACCGGGCTGTCCTGCCACCAATTGATGTAACGGGCCTGGTCTCCGCCCGCAATAAAAATAGCCTCTGCCTGGTGAATAATATCGGCCACTTCCGGTTCGTTCGCCGCTTCGCGACTGGAGATGATGAGCGTTGCGACCGAATTAGTTTTGCAGAGAGAGTTCACGTAAGAGTTGTAGTCGTCATCCCCGGCCGCACGCAGGATGAGGAAATCTCCGCCGCCGCCTCTGTCGCAGAGGAAGCGAAAAGCCTCGTCCAAGTCGGAACCTCCACCCATGAGTGCGAAACCTGCTATCGCTTTCGCCGAGATGTCATGGCTGTTGCCAACGCGGAAATACTTGTGGCCCGTCTCGGCTCCGTAGACGGTAGTTTGGATTACGCCAGGAACCAGAAACAAACACCACAACCAGGAAGCCCATTTCGTGGAATGGGATCTTTTCAGCCCGTTCATTTGCGTGCTCAATTCGTGCTCTCCTATACCACAAGCCCGGACGATCGAATGCGCCCCGTTTCAAAAGCAGAGAGTTTGGGAGTCCTTCCGCGCCTTTCCGAGCTACGGCGAAGATTATATTCTGCTGCCCGACCGAGCGCTGGACCTGAGATTGATTTTGCCAGTGTCAGGGAATCGCTATCGTGCTTCCGAGCGCGAGATGTGACGCGTTGGGGGTTATCGGGTGCGGTCGATCAGCAGCCAGAAAGGTGTTGACACAATTGTGTCAGGAGCCTATAAGGCATTTCGATCGTGAATGTTCGCTGACACAAACTGGCGTTCACCTCAGTTCCTTGGAACTCGCACACGATTGTATGTTCTTGTTCATGTTGGCAGTTCGACTTGATTCAGCAGATTTCTCGGTCGGACGTAGCCCAAGTGAAGAATCCGCGAAAGGACTCTTGAAGTAATCCGCTCATGAAAAATTATTCAGCTGGTCGCCGGCGTTTTCTGCAAAAGGTGTCTACAGGAGCATTCGCCGTCAGTGCAGCGAATCTGCTTCGCGGAACATCGTTACTGGCTGAAGACGTGCTGCCACCGATGGCCGGAGCGGCGAGTCAATCTGGACCGGTTCGGATCTTCGTCGATACGAGGCGGACGATTTCTCCCATCGATCAGAATCTGTTCGGTTCGTTCCTCGAACATCTCGGGCGGGCCATCTACGAAGGTATTTATGACCCGGGCTCGAAACTGGCGGATGCGAATGGTTTCCGCAAAGATGTCTTGGAAAAAATCCGGCAACTGGGTGTTCCGATTATTCGATATCCGGGAGGAAACTTTGTTTCCAGTTACAACTGGCTCGATGGCGTTGGCCCCAAGCAGAGTCGGCCGCACGTGCTGGATAAGGCATGGAACACCATTGAATCAAACCAGTTTGGTACGAACGAATTTCTTGCCTGGTGCAAGCTGGCAGGCACGAAGCCTCTGCTGGGACTGAATTTTGGAACAGGAACGGCGGAGCAGGCCGCAGCCCTAGTGGAGTACTGCAACGTTGATCACGGAACGAAGTGGAGCGATCTGCGGCGGCAACACGGAGTGGCTGATCCGTGGAAAGTTCAGCATTGGTGCTTGGGCAATGAGATGGATGGACCCTGGCAGACCGGGCACATGACGGCTTCGGAATATGGACTGAAAGCTCAGGATGCGGCGCGTCAGATGCGAAATGTCGATCCCGATCTCAAGTTGATTGCCTGCGGCTCCAGCGGGCCGTTCATGGATACCTATCTTGAGTGGGACAGGGAAGTACTCGAGCAGTGTTACGAGTACGTGGATGGCCTCTCGCTTCACCGGTATCTTGGCAACTCGGGCCGCGACAGCGGGGGCGATTCGGCGAAATATCTTGCCCTGAATCTGAGCATGGAACGCCAGATCGAAGAGACGCTTGCGGTCTGCGACATGGTGCGCGGGCACAAACGGTCTCCCAAGCAGCTTTGGCTGTCTTTTGACGAGTGGAATGTCTGGTATCGGAAAACGAGCGGCTCAGACGTGGACGGGAATCGCAAGGAGGCCCCGCCGTTGCTGGAGGAGGTCTACAACCTGGAAGATGCACTTCTCGTAGGAGGATTGATCAATTCGTTGCTCCGCCACGCGGATCGAATCAAGATCGCATGTCTGGCGCAATTGGTGAACGTGATCGCGCCCATCATGACCAACGCCGATGGCTTGTACCAACAGACGATCTACTATCCCTATAGCTGGGCATTGCAATTTGCCCGAGGGGCCGTGCTGGATGTTCTGGTTGAATCGTCTACGTATCCGGTGGGTGGAATGGATCAGGTTGCGCACCTGGATGTCGCAGGCACTCTTGACCGAGCTGGCGGCAAATTGTCTCTGTTCTTGCTGAACCGGGACCTGTCAAAATCCCACGATCTTGAAGTTGTTTGGGAGGACACAGCTCCAGCACGAGTGATGTCCGGATCGTTGCTGACCGGAGAGGATCTGAAGGCGTCGAATAGCTTTGCGGCGCCGAAACGCGTGGTACCGCAAACCTTCACTGCTGCGTCGGCCAGTGGCGATCGGACGAAATTTGAAATCCCGGCTCGCTCCTACGCGGTACTTCAATGGTCTATGTGAACGTGATCTCCTGTGTGCCCGAAAAGCGTGAACCCGCGTTGACTGTGGGCGGCCTGCAATGCACGCGCGTTTCCGAGCACCATCCTGGTGCTCTGCGGGACCCTGTCGGTCACGAGGAAGCAGCGGAGAGGGTCCGTGGCACGATTCCCTGCGCTGACTTCTGATCATCCGGGCAGGTGAGTTTTTCTCCCGGGGAAATCCAAATGAGCAATTTTTCGCTTCGCTCACATGAGATAGCGCGCCGAGCATAATTGTCTTCCTGCTCAAATGAATGTTCTCTATATTCAACAGGAGACAGGGACGAGGAGAATTTTGTGGAGTTAAAAATCGAGATTGCAGATGTCGCTGCAAATTCCACCGATGAGAGTCGCATTCAGTTGGGTTTGGACCTGACGCGCAGGCTCCGTCTTCTAGATGAGTTGATGCGGCGGGCACGAGAGCGCCGAATGGCGAGAACTGATGGAACTCGCTCGAAGGAGCGAACTCGAACTGAGATCGATACGCTCGGATGGTTATAGCCAGACTTTTTATGCAGAGTGCGTTTGATGAGGAGATCGAGGGATGGCCAGCGTGAGCCTGAATATTCAACAAACTGAACCTTGCCTACCGGAGAAGGAGAGCAGGGGAATTTCTTCGCCCCCTGATTTCGTGGCCGAGAGCCTGAGACCTTACTTGATTGGCGAAAAACTAAGGACTTTGCGCCTGAGGAAGAAGCTGGGCTTAATGGAACTGGGAAAGCACACGGGTTTTTCCGCGGCCCTGCTGTCGAAACTTGAACGCGGCAAGCTGTATCCGACCTTGCCGACGCTGGTGCGTATCGCGGCAGTGTTCAATGTGGGATTAGATTACTTTTTCACCGACGAGCGCAGACGCCACGTGGTGGCTGTCGTACGCAGACAGGATCGGCAACGTTTTCCTGAAAGGCCGGGCACTCCCGACATTGCGTATTATTTCGAAACTCTCGATTACCCCGTCACCTCTCGCAAGCTCAACTCGTATTACGCGGATTTCCAGGCGATTCCAAAAGACAAATTGAAGCCGCACACCCACGCCGGAGTCGAGTTGCTCTACATGCTTGCGGGCTCACTGGTGGTGACCATTGGTTCGGAGCCTCATAAGCTTCAGGAGGGTGACTCAATTTACTTTGATTCCAGTGTCCCGCATACATACTGGAAGTCCGGCGGAGGGTCTTGTTGTGCTTTGATCGTGACGACTCCCTAGTGCCGGATAGCGAAGTTGCGGAGAGAACATCTCTCAAGCGGCTGCCGGTTCTCTATTTTGCCCGCATCTTCTGCAAAGTGGCGAATGCTTCCTTTCCTGCGGGCGAGTCCGGTGCGAGTCGGGAGGCTTCCTCTAAAACGGGCTTGCGCTCGTCTTCAGTCGCCACCCTTTCAGCATAGAAGAACAACCCGGCAGCCGCGATCCTCGGGTCCAGTTTGCCGTTCTGAACGGCCGACTTGGCGTTTTTGGCAATGACTCTTAGATCGTCTTTGCTCTGCTGCTCCCGTGAAAAAAACTTCGGCAGGTGCATGGTGGTAGCCGCACGAACGAATCGCACTTCAAGATTGGACGGGTCCGCTCGAACCGCCTCATCGAGGAGAGCCATTCCTGTTTTTGAAAGTTCATATTTCTTCCAAACCGCCCAGGTGCTTCCGGCTTCAAGCAACATGAGGCTTCCGCGGTAAGCCTGGACCTCAAGGTTGCCCGGCTCCGCCAATGCAAGATCAGAAAACAATCGCTTGCTTTGCAAAATGGATTCCTTGTTTCCCCCAATTCCTTCGTAGTAAAGGCGCTTCGCCTCGGCGAGGGTCTCCGTCGGCGGTGCCGGCCTGGCATTGGCGTTCAAACGGGGAAGCCCTCCGCATCCGATCAGCAATGCGGCGAAAAAATACAGCGTACGCATGTCGAGTTGGATGCTCTCTACCACGCCGCAGCGGGATAAATCTGCCTTTTTCCATATGAGAAAAACTTCGAGCGCGACTGAATCAAGGAGAAACGTCGGATCGTATTTTTTCCTTTTTCTGGGATGAATCCTGACTCCCAGTTCATCGAAAGTTCCTGATGATCAAAAAAGTCTGCATCGTCGGAGCCGGGCCCGGAGGTCTGGCTGCTGCCATGTTGCTGGCCAAGGCAGGGCTCGAAGTCACCGTACTGGAACGTCTCCCGCATGTTGGCGGACGCACCTCTACATTTCGAGCGGACGGTTTTACGTTTGATACCGGCCCAACGTTCTTTCTCTACCCCAGCGTGCTTCGGGAGATCTTCGCCAGCTGCGGCTATGATCTGGACCGCGAACTGGCACTGGTGAAGCTGGACCCGCAATATGAGCTGATTTTCGGTGAAGGAGGACGTTTATCAGCAACGCCTGATCTGAACCGGATGGAAGCTGCTATCCGGCATTTGTGTGAGGATGACGCTCAGGGCTTCCGCAAGTTTTACGAAGAGAACCGGCGCAAACTCAACGGCTTCGCTCCTTTTCTGTCCACACCCTTCCTGAGCTGGCGGGATCTTTGCCGGGTCGACATGCTGAAATTGCTGCCGCTGCTTCGACCCTGGAGTTCGCTCCACTCCGATCTTTCGAGGTATTTTGAAGATCCCCGTGTGCGGCTGGCCTTTTCTTTTCAGTCGAAGTATCTGGGAATGTCGCCATTTCGCTGCCCTAGTCTGTTTTCCATTCTCTCTTTTCTTGAGTATGAATACGGCGTCTTCCATCCGATTGGGGGTTGTGGAGCTGTCACCGCCGCCATGGCGCGCATTGCCACGGATCTGGGAGTGGATATCCGGACGAGCGAAAATGTCGAAGAGCTGTCATTTGAAGGCCGGCGGACTACCGGGGTCTATACCAACGAGCGCTACTATCGCTGCGATGCGCTCGTGATAAATGCGGACTTTGCTCGGGCGATGCACCGGCTTGTGCCGGAAAACCTGCGTCGCCGCTGGTCAAATCGAAAGCTCGCCAATAGCCGCTATTCCTGTTCCACGTTCATGATGTACCTCGGAATCCGTGGACGATACGACGATGTGGCTCACCACACTGTCTACATATCGCGGAACTACGAGCAGAATCTGCGCGACATCGAAGAAAGGCACCAGCTCTCGTCTGATCCGTCCTTTTACGTGCAGAACGCGTGCGTCAGCGATTCGACTTTAGCTCCCGACGGCGCCAGCACGATTTACGCATTATTTCCAGTCACTCACCAGCATCAGAATATTGACTGGGACCAAGAGAAGGGCAACTTCCGACGAACTGCCCTTCAGCAATTGGAAAAGGCTGGGCTGAAAAACCTGGACTCTCGCATTATCTATGAACGAGTTTTGACCCCGAACGACTGGGACACGCAGTTCGAACTTCACCTGGGATCTACATTTAGCCTAACCCACAACTTGTCGCAGATGCTTCACCTTCGGCCGCGGAATCGTTTCGAAGATCTTGAATCGGTTTACCTGGTGGGCGGCGGCACGCATCCTGGAAGCGGCCTGCCGGTGATTTTCGAGTCTTCGCGCATCAGTTCTCTGCTGTTGCTGCAGGATATGGGCTTAAACCCAGGGTTTATTCAGAGGGGCATCGATTTCGTTCCCATGATTGCGGAGGCTGCATGAACACCATTCCTGCCGCTATGGAGTGCAGCCCACAAAGCCGAGATGCTCTCCCAGCGTTACTGGGTTCGATACGGCTGGTGCAAAAACAGTGGGCCGAGGCTCCGATAGAAGCTCGGATTGCAGTGCTGAAGCGATTTCGTCATGCAGTTGGGGAAAATCCGAGGGCTCTTGCCGGCGTGGTGCAATGCGTGCGCGTGCATTCTTCAATCGCCGAGATCCTGAGCTCCGAGATCTTGCCTCTCCTGGACGCTTGTAAGTTCGCCGAGAGAAATGCGCCGGGATGGCTGCGACCGCGCAGGCTTAAGAGCAAGCATCGTCCCTTCTGGCTTGCAGGAGTGGATGTGGAACTGCGACGGGAGCCGTTCGGAATCGTGCTGATCATTCCGCCGGCCAACTATCCTCTCTTTCTAGCGGGGGTTCAGGCGTTGCAAGCTCTGGTTGCTGGGAATGCGGTAGTGATGAAACCGGCTCCCGGATCCTCGCTGGTCGCGCATCGCTTTCGCGAACTTCTCCTGGGCGCGGGACTCGATGCCGCGTTGCTGACCATAACCGACGAAGATCCGGAGTGTGGCCATACTGCCATCCTTTCTGGCGTCGACAAAGTCGTTTTGACCGGATCGGAACGCGCTGGCCGCGACGTGCTGAAAACCGCCTCAGAGACGATTACTCCTGTGACGTGCGAACTGTCCGGGTGCGATGCCATGGTTGTGCTCCCGGGAGCGGACCTTGACCTGGCTGCGAACGCACTTCGTTTCGCGCTAAGGCTCAACGCTTCGCAAACCTGCATGAGACCGCATCGCGTCTTCGCTCATGCAAGCGTCGCACGTGAGTTGAGGACGCGGGCGCTCGAAAGAGTTCAGGATTTGTTGATCCCGCTGTCCGCTTCGTCTTCCTTGAACTTGCGCCGGATAGCTCGGACAAGCCGGGAATGTGGGGCCAATCGCCTCTCAGGATTCATAGCCCCCGACCATAGTGCCAGTCCGCACATATTCGAGGACGGAGATCTTAGCTCAGAACTCTGGCAAACAGATGTGTTCGCACCCCTGCTGGCAATCCGCTCATTTTCGACGGATGAGGACCTGATCAGCCACTACGATGCCTGCTCGTACGCATTGGGAGCGAGCATTTTTGGCCCTCCGGCGCAGGCGAAGCGGCTCAGCGACAGGTTGAATGCTGGCTTCGTAATCGTCAACGACGTCATTGTGCCCACTGCCGATCCGCGGTTTCCGTTTTCCGGCCGCAAACGCAGCGGATTCGGTGTGACTCGTGGGATTGAAGGTTTGCTCGAGTTTACGAGAGTAAAGGCCGTCAGTGTGCGAAACTCCGGCCATCCTCATTTCGACGAACAACAGTCAGGAGATGAGGATCTATTCTCCGGCACCATTTCCGCCGTCCACGCTCTTAGCTGGCCGAAAAAACTGAAGGGCATGATTACGGCATATCGTGCGGCTCGCAAGCGTGCGCGCCCAAAGGCGAAACATTCATGACCAAAGTAGAACGTCGCATTGGAATCATCGGGGCCGGGTTGGGGGGCCTGGCTGCAGCGTGCACTCTGGCCGCTCGCGGCTATGAGGTCACGGTTTTTGAAAAGAACAGCTGGCTCGGAGGCAAAGCGGCTGTGCTCGAGTCGCACGGGTTCCGTTTCGACATGGGGCCGACGATCCTAATCATGCCTTCTGTGTTGCGCAGGATTTTCGGGGAAGCAGGCGAGCGCCTCGAAGATTGGCTACCGATCGTGCATCTGGATCCAGAATGGCGATCTTTCTTCCACGATGGCTCGGTACTCGATTTGGTCGACGACGTAGCGGCCATGAAGGAGAGACTAACGAACTATGGCGAAGGCGCTCCCGCTCAGTACGAATCTTTCATGCAGCTTTCGAGCCAGTTGCGATCCATTTCGGACCGCTGGTTTTTCTGGAGACCTGTAGATTCCATCCGCGACACTTTTGACCCCAAATCAGCGCTGAAACTATCGCTGTTAAATGACGTCTGGCGCATGCGGCTGGGTCGAACGGTTTCTGAAACTGTGGGTGGCTTCGTCCAGGACCGTCGACTCGCCCAGATGCTGGAGCACTTCATCCAATATGTCGGCTCCGCGCCGGACCAAGCTCCGGCAGTGCTTTGCGCCATTGGCCAGATGCAGACATCCGAGGGAGTCTGGTATCCGCTCGGAGGCATCTCCGCCATTCCAAGAGCACTGGTGAGATTCGCAAGAAAACTGGGTGTGCAATTTCGCAATGACGTGCATGTAGAGAGGATTCTGCATCAGGATGGAGCCGCTACAGGAGTTCGATTTTCAAGCGGCGAAGATGTCCAGCTAGACGCAGTCGTTTCCAATGCGGACGCAGTCCGCAGCTATACGGAACTTCTAGGTAGCGAAATTGCCCGGAAATTCGCCCGCAAAGATGCGGAACCTGCATGCTCGGGAGTCGTGCTTTACCTGGGCCTGGACCGGCGATATGAACATCTCGCCCATCATAATTTTGTTTTCTCGCGTGATCCACACGAAGAATTCAACTTCATCTATCGTAAGGGCGAGCCGGCCCCGGATCCCACCTGTTATGTATGCGCGCCTTCGGCAACGGACTCATCAGTTGCGCCCAACGGCGGAGAAGCTTTGTACGTGCTGGTGCACACGCCCTATTTGAGGCCGCACCATGACTGGGAAAAGATGTTCCCCGCGTATCGGCGCGTCATTCTCGACAAGTTACGCGACGGGGCCGGACTCAGAGACATTGAGTCCCGCATCCGTTTTGAGTCGGCTCTTACCCCCATCGATATCCACAACCGCTACCGCGTGCTACGAGGCGCGATCTATGGGATCGCAAGTCATGGCCGATTGAACGGCGGATTCAAACCCGGGAATCAGAGCAAGCTCTTGAAAAATCTGTTCCTGTGTGGCGGCGCTTCCCATCCGGGACCGGGGATGCCCATGGTGATGATGTCAGGATGGATCGCGGCCGATGCCCTCGACCGAAGCGGTGGGATTCGTCCGGATGCTTCCGAGCAGGAGGAAAGGTGCGTAGCCGCCGACTGATGCCGGTAGAAAGCGGGAGTGAGCAGGTGACCGCCCGCAATGCGGTGCCTCAAATCTCCCCCCTCGTGGTGCGCTGGTTTTTGCATTATGCCCGCAATTATGCTCGCAAGAGTTTTCACGCTTTGCGGGTGGCCGAAGAACATCACGCGCTTTCGTCGATCGGACAGCCACTTCTGCTTTACATGAATCATCCCGGTTGGTGGGATCCCATCATTTCAGCCGTCCTTTGCTCTGAATATTTCCGCACCTACCGGCACTATTCGCCCATGGATGCTGTCGCGCTCCAGAAATACAAGTTCTTCAGCAAGATGGGTTTTTTCGGAATACAGCAGAATGATTTGCGCTCTGCGCGGCGACTGCTGGAGGTGGGAACGCAAGTTCTCAACGACCGCCAGGCGGCATTATGGGTCACCCCACAGGCGCGTTTCGCCGACGTGCGTGAGAGGCCCTTGCGAATCGGAACTGCTGTAGCGCACCTCGCTCGGCGATCTCCTCAGTGCATCGTATTGCCGGTAGCGGTGGAATACGCTTTCTGGGAAGAAAAGACTCCAGAGGCTCTGGTGCGCTTCGGGCGCCCGATTACCGGCTCGGATTTGCAAGGAGTCTGGCATAAGCCAGAGTTTTTTGAGGTGGCTCTGGCGGACACGATGAATGTCCTCGCGGAGGATTCCATTTACCGCAATACGAAACGCTTCCGCGTGGTGGCGTCAGGAAAGGCAGGCGTCGGGGGCATCTATGACCTCTGGAGGCGTTTTAGGGCAAACCTTGCGGGACGCAGCTTTCGGCCGGAGCACGGAGCGCACCCGTGATGTTCGGCCTCGCTTGCATCACACTGATCTTGGCGTCAATCTCAGCGACGTTATTCATCACGAACTTGGCTTTGTATGCCCAGCCGCGTGATGTGGAAACCAGCGCTCCCGCCTGTGCGATATCCGTTCTGATCCCGGCCCGCAACGAGGCTCAGAACATTGCATCCGCGATTGAGTCCGTACTGGCCAACAAAAACGCCAAGTACGAGGTCATCGTGGGCGATGATCATTCCGAAGACGAGACTGCCGCGATTGTTCGATCCCTTGCTGCGCGTGATGGGCGCGTACGTCTGCTATCCATTCCACCTCTTCCCGTAGGTTGGAATGGAAAGCAGCACGCTTGTTATTGGCTTGCCCGCGCTGCAGAGAATCCTCTGTTGTGTTACATCGATGCCGATGTGCGTCTTTCCCATGACGCGCTGTCCAAGTTAACCGCGGTGATGGGGGAATCCGAATCAGCTTTGATAAGCGGCATCCCTCTCCAGAGGACGGAAACCTGGTTTGAGAAACTTGAAATTCCGCTGATCCATTTCGTTCTTCTTGGATATCTGCCGATCCATCGAATGCGTTCCAGCACAAATCCCGCTTACGCCGCAGGATGTGGCCAGTTGCTGGTCGTTCGAAAAGATGCATATGACCGTTGCGGAGGGCACGCAGCGATTCGCTACACCATGCACGACGGCATCAAGCTTCCAGCTGCTTTTCGAAAAGCCGGATTGAAAACCGACCTTTTCGACGCGACCCCGATAGCAGGAGTTCGTATGTACTCCGGGGCCCGTGAGGTCTGGGATGGCCTGTCGAAGAATGCCACCGAGGGGATGGCAACACCTGGTTTACTGCCAATCTTCACGGTGCTGCTGTTCGGAGGTCATGTGCTCCCGCTTATAGTCTTCGCGCTGGCTGTGGCACGCCACGATGTTGCAGCCGCAATGATTGCGTGCGCTGCCGTTGTGCTTTCCCATCTTCCTCGTTCTTTGGGGGTGGCTCGCTTCCAGCAACCGATCATTTCAGCCGTGTTGCACTCCGTTGGTGTAACAGTGCTCCTGGCGATTCAATGGGTTGCGCTGGGCAAGAAGTTGCTCGGAAAATCTCCCGCGTGGAGGGGCCGTTCCTACTCTCAATCGATTTCATCCGTTCAATTGAGCGAGCCTGCTTTCATTTCAGGTGAGAAATCCGAAATCACAGATTTCAACGGTCGCCGCGATCTGGCCTGTGAGGTGGCTGTCGCGTTTCCCCCGGAGGAGCGAACTCATTCCTTGGTTCACGAGGGTATCAATGACCGCTAAGACAAAACTTTTGTTGACCGCTACGGCGACTGCTGTGGCTATCCTTGCGAGGGCGGAGGGACACTCTCCCGTCGCCAGCGCCGAAATACCCCACTTTCCTAAGGTTACGGCATCGAACCTCGAAAGCCAGGAGTTTTCCTTGCCTTCACAGTTTGAGGGGGAACGGAACCTCGTTCTGATCGCGTTCGAGCGCGAGCAGCAAAAAGATGTGGATAGCTGGCTGCCCGCCGCAAAACGCATCGAAGAGCACGATCCAAGATTCCGTTATTACGAGTTGCCTACGATAGAGCGGGTTAATGCGTTAGCGCGGTGGTTTATCAACAGCGGAATGCGCCGGGGTATCCCGGATCGGAAATCCCGGGAGCGAACAATTACTCTCTATCTGGACAAGCAGGCATTCTGCCGCGCGCTGCATATCGAAAACCCAAAGGCCATTCATGCATTCCTGGTCGACCGGAGCGGAACGGTGCTCTGGCAGGCGGAGGGAGACTTCGACGGCGACAAGGGCGAGACCTTGCGGCGGGCGGTCGAAGGTGGGGCCCAATGAGGCACGTTCTTCGGCAAGGAATACCTTTTTGCCTGGCATTGGTATCTATGGTCGGCCTCGCTCAAACAGGGGACGCTCGCCCCGGCGAGAGGGGCTATTCGCCGCTTAGCGGTCGGCAGCGATCGGACCGTTTTTTCAAGGATTATCTGGCGTCGCCGTTTACCTACGTGGCTGCCGCCGGAGCGGCGAGCGGGGGAGAAATTTCGAATGATCCTCGGGAGTGGGGTCGCGGCTGGGACGGCTACGGCAAACGCGTCGGTAGCGTCTTCGCCATGTTTACGACCGATACTGGTGTTCACGAGGCTGGCGATGCCGCCCTGAAACTCGACCCCCGCTACTTCCGATGCAGGTGTGTTGGGGGGCTCCACCGAACCTGGTTCGCAATCGAGATGACCCTTCTGAAATATAACGCCGAAGGCCAAAAACGCATAGACCTGCCGCAGGTCGCAAGCGCCTATGCTGCGGGGATGACAGTCACGACGTGGTATCCGAAACGCTATAGCCCGCTGGTGCAGGGAGTCCAGATGGGACATCAGGAACTTGCCCTCGACATAGGAGTCAACATGATCCGCGAGTTCGGTCCGGAACTAAAACGGTTTTTCGGGCACTTCAAGCCCTAACTCCTCCCTAGAGAGAATGAGAATCTTTAAATTAGAGGAAGAGTTCTGGCTGCCCCGCGGCATTGAAGACGTATTCCGATTTTTCGCCGACGCTACGAACCTGGAACTTATCACCCCACCCTGGCTGCGATTCAAGATAGAGACTCCATGCCCGATTTCCATGCGCGCGAACACCTTGATCGACTATCGACTCAAGCTCCACGGTATTCCAATTCGGTGGCAGAGCAGAATTTCTTTGTGGGATCCTCCTCATCGATTCGTGGACGAGCAAACGCGTGGCCCATACCGCTTGTGGATTCACGAACACTGTTTCGAAGAGCAGTCTAGCGGAACTCTCTGCCGGGATAACGTTCAATACGCGCACCTGGGTGGGTCGCTGGTGAACCGGATGTTGGTAGAGCCGGATGTCTCGGCCATATTTGCCTATCGTGCTGAGAAGCTTAGGCAAGTCTTCGGACACAGTTCCCGATGCGCGCCTGAATCAGGGTAAGGTTCTGCAACTACCTGCAGACTCAAAGACCTCGGCGGAGGCACCGTAACACACCGCATTAGCTGCCCATGCTTGCAGGTTTGCCCTGAGAGGATGCGTTATCGAAGTGTCGGCGAGCTTCATCGCGCTTGTGAGCATTACGCTTGGCCCAGTGGCAGAGATTCCGAAGCAGCGGAATGACCTGCTCGCCCATGTCGGTGAGCCGGTACTCCACATGAGGCGGAACGATATTTCGCACCTCTCTGGCGATCAATCCATCTCTTTCTAAGCCTCGAAGGGTCTGGGTCAATACTTTTGGGGACACGCCTTCGATTCCACGCTGTATCTTGTTCGCCCGAAGCGGGCCCGGGGTCAGCAAGTGAAGGATCGTTATCCGCCAGCGGCTGCTCAGTAACTCAATGGCATCGCGCGACTGCAGCACTCGGTCTCGTATCGATTGAGTTGTTCCCATGGGGATGTCGTCCGTGGAAGATCGAAGTAGTCGTCCCGAAGTCACACATTCTATCAGCGCAGTACTTACTATCAGGTAAGTACCTTACCAAATTGTGCGTAGCGGAAATTCATACGGTACTGCTAAAAGAAAGTGAGAACTTCCATGCAGCAGTGGGTGAGGATTGATGAGCCTGAAAGACCCCAACATCGTAGATTCAAAGAAAAAGAAAAGAGTAGCGATCGTAATCTCCAACCCTGCCGTCTCCGATACGACGGGTTGGCCCGTAGGATTCTGGTGGTCCGAGTTGACGCATCCCTATTTCGTCCTCACTGAAAAAGGATATGAGGTCGAAATCTTCAGCCCGAATGGCGGGAAGTGCGAACCCGATGCGATGAGCAATCCACGGGATCCTAGCGGATACTCCTCCAGTGATCTCATCAGCACGGGATTCATTGCGACACCAAAACTCGCGGCTCTGGTGGAGACCACGAAGAAAGCCCGCGAGATCAATATCGATCGATTCGACGCGATCATCTGCGCCGGCGGGCAGGGGCCGATGTTTACGTACGAACGCTCGAAAGATCTGCAACAGAAGTTCGTCGAGTTTTACGAGGCAGGGAAGATCGCATGTGCCTTGTGCCACGGAACTGCCATACTGCGCTATGCCAAGCTTAGCAACGGAAATTACTTGGTGACGGGCAAGACTGTGACCGGATTCGCCAATGTCGAAGAAGATTTCGCCGACAATGCGGTTTGGTCGATGAACCTGCTCTCGCGTGATAAACATGTGATGCCGTGGCGCATCGAGGATGAACTGAAGAAACTCGGTGCGAACTACATCCAGGCGGGATTGTGGCGGGGCTTCGCAGTTCGCGACGGCAACCTGATTACCGGGCAACAGAACTTCTCCGGACTGGAGACGGCCGAGGCTCTCGTCGCAGCCTTGGGAGAGTAGCCTCCGATGGGTTGTTGAAGCTGGCAAGGCGGCGCAAACGCCGACACGTCACAGCGATACGTTATGAGGAAGACTTCGCGTGCCGTGCCTGCATCCAGGCGAGGGACTCCTCTTTGCGCAGACATATAGTGAAACGGTTGGAACTGAGTGCAGCAAAGCAAGAAGCGGGGCGGCGATCAATTCCGGCAAGCTCACCACAGTTCGACCGGGGCTAAATGTAGCTCGAGAAGGTTCTCCCGCCATCAGCGTTCATCGCGATAAACTTCCGCCGATCGCTTCCTGAATGGAAATCCCGTTATCCTCCAGGGTAGTACCGGTGACGCGGTCCAACTCGACTTTTGCCTTGGCATAGACTGTCATCGCATTCACCAGGTCTAACTCTGCCAGGGCCAGGTCGCGCTGCGCGGAAAGGGTCTGGTAACTGGAGCCGGCACCGAGTTCCTGTTCTTTCTTCGTGATATCAAACGTCCGCTGTGCCAGGTCGCGCGCCTTGCGTGCGGCTCCCACCCTGGCTCCAGTTTGGTCCAGCGCATATTGTGCGTTTCGTACCTCGATCCGAACCTGCTTTTTCAACTGTTCTCGCCGCAGTTCGGCCTGGCGGTACTCCAGCTCAGAACGATACTGGTCCGCTTTCGCAACTCGATTTCGGATTGGAATATTCAGGTTCAGGCCGACATAGTAATCAGGAGAGGAGTTGTTGAACGCGTTTTGCAACGCCCCGCCGAAATCGACAGGAACGTTCGAGACGTTCGACCCGAGGCTGTAGATCGGATTGAGGGGGCCCGCGAGCCCAGAGCCTCCGTAGAAGCCTATTAACGATAGAGAAGGCAACAGCGCATTGCGGGCGGCGCTCCGGCTGATCTGCCGGTTCACCAAATCGATATCCGATTCTGCCAGATCCGGACGGCTCCGCTGTGCTTGAGAGATCAGGTCCTGAATCGGTTGTGCCGGAGGAAGCGTGACGTTTTCGATGCGATCCGTCGGCAGGACTGGGATCGCTTCCAGTACCGGATCATCCAGACTCCTCGTAATCGCATTCTTCATCAGAGTTTGCTGCAGCTGCAGGTTGGTGCGGGCAATGGTCAGGTCCTGATCTCGCTTGGAAACCTCTGCCTCCGCCCGCATCACTTCCATTGCGGGAATACTCTCGAGCTGGAGCTGCTTCTTGGCGTTTTCCAGAGTCTGTTGCGCGAACGAGAATGATTGTTCATTCACTTGGGTTTGCTCATAGGCGCTAACCAGGTCCCAGTAGATGTTTTCGATCTGCGTGACCGTAGCAATGACCTGATCCTTGAAAGCGATGTCAGAAATTTTCTTGTTATTTTTTGCGATTCGGAGGTATCGAAGGTTGGGGCCCAACCCGAAGCCGGCCAGCAGTTCCTGCTGGATCTCAAAACGAAAAGAAGAGCTCAGATTAGGCGAAAGATTGAAGAAAGGGCTGTTGGTAGTCTGGCGCAGATTGCCCCATGAAAAGCTGAGGCTCGTGCCTGTGGGAAATGCCTGTGTGAACAGCGCATTCACCTGGACGGTATTGGCCTGCAGGAAGGGTACTCCGTAATTCTGGCGATTGGCTTCCGGGGACGTCTGGTGTTCGTCCCCCCCATTCAGATTGATGAAGGGATCGTAGGACGATACTGGCGTCCCGGCGCCCAGCGTCGATTGCACCAGCCCCGAAGCTCCAGCCCCCGCACCACCTGCACCTTCTGAAGTGCCGCCAGCACCACCGCCAGTGCCGAACCCGCCCACACCGCCTCCCGGCGTGCCTTGCACGACACCCGTGTTGACCCCCCGGAAGAAGCCTCCGGCCCTAGTTCGCAAGATGTCAGTATCCGCAATCGGAAGGTTATAGCGTGCGATGGCTAGGTCAAGATTATCTTGCAGTGCCAGGTCGATGGCGTCCTTCAATGAAAGGTAAAGCTTGCCATCCCGAATCAACTGCGCCAGATGTGGAGAGTTGGACAGGACAGGCTCGGGAACATTATCCGGCGCATATGCGTTCAGGGGATTGTGTGACTTCGGCATCGAAAATTGAAACCGCTGCCCGGTTTGGGCAGGCACCGGGGGAGAGGATGGAGAGCCGGACGGCTGGTTTTGAGCGCTCATCGAAATGGCGAAACAAATCGCCGTTGCGATCAGCAAGGATCGGGGAATGCTTGCTCGAACGACGCTCACAGTGAGCTGACCTCCTGGGGAGCGTGAAGGGAAGAATCCGCTGTGTCTTTCACCATCCATCCATCGCGCAGTTCGATGGTGCGGCTGCCATAGGAGGCATTCAACTCCGAATGTGTTACTTGGACGATAGTTGTGCCTTGCTGGTTGAGTTCCCGAAAGAGATCCATGATCTCCTTGGCTTGTCCGGAATGAAGGTTTCCGGTGGGTTCATCGGCCAGTAGAAGCGAAGGCTTGTGAATCACCGCCCTCGCGACCCCGACCAATTGCTGTTGACCTCCGGAGAGCTGGCTGGGATACAAATCTTTTTTCGCTACGATTTGGAACCGGTCTAGAGTGTCCGCGACCAGGCTTTGTCGCTCGCGGCGGGGGATGTCTTTATAAGAAAGCGGCAGGTCGATGTTTTCCTGAACCGTCAAGTCATCCAAAAGGTGATAGCTCTGGAAAACCATTCCCGTGTTTCGCTTGGCCAGTTCCGCGCGTTGCTTGCGTTTCATCTGGTGGACCGCATCCCCGCGAAACCAGTACTCGCCATCCCACCCATCATCGAGTAGCGAGAGGACATTCAGGAGTGACGATTTGCCAGCTCCCGATGGGCCCATGATGGTGATGAATTCGCCTTGTTGGATTTCGAGATTGATGCGCCGCAGTACCCAGGTCTGTCCGGCTGCGGTTTTGTAACTGCGTTCGAGATTCTTCAGTTGAATCATCTTCCTCTCCGATAGCGAATCACTCGTATCGCAAAGCGACGTTCGGATCGACCTTCGCCGCACGATAGGCGGGGATCACGCTGGCACACAGAGCGACCACTGCCAGGAGCGCGACGACGCTACTGAATGTGAGGGGGTCCGCCGGCTTGATCTGATAAACCAGGCTCGACATGACTCTTCCCGAAATAAGCGCGATCCCCGCTCCGATCGCCAGACCTATCAATGTAGGTTTCATAGCGTCAAAAATCACCAGTCGCAACACATCGCCAATTTTGGCGCCCAGCGCAAGGCGAATCCCGATCTCGCTCACCCGGCGTTTCACGCTGTAGGACAAGACGCTGTAGATGCCCAGCGCAGCGAGGACAAGAGCAACGGCGGCGAACACTCCCAGCAGCAGTGTGTTGAAACGCTGTTGAGTGAGCGAACTGGAAACTACGTCTTCCATGCTCAGCACGTTTTGGACAGGGACGGTTGCATCTACCTGCTGCACAGCGTTCATCACAGCTGTTCCCAAGCCGGCTGAAGTTGAAGTCGTGCGCACGACCAGGGTCAGCGGAAACGATCTCCATCCTCCTTGGGCTGGGGGAGAGATTTGTCCGAGAGGCAGGTATAGCGCTACAGCCGGACGAGTCTGATCCAGTCCATCCAGCTTCACATCACCCACAATTCCGACAACTTCGCGGACTGAGTCCGGGAAAAAGGTCATGGTCAAACGCTTGCCTATGGCATCTTCTCCCGTCCAGAACGCCTCAGCCATCGACTTGCTGATCAAGACCGCGCCCGGTCTGCCGGCAACGTCTGTATCGTTGAAATCGCGGCCACGAAGAAGCGGAATATGGAGGGCGCTCATGTACCCGGGGCTGATGAGCCGGACGTCAACCTCAGGCTGTTCCGACATGGCCACAACCGGCCGGCCTTCGATCGCAATCGGCTGGTGGGAGCCATTTCCGTCCAGGGGGATGTCGTCTGCGACTCCGGCCGCAAGGACACCCGGCAGCGCTCGCACCTTCTGTAGAACCTGCTCGAAGAACCGGACCTGTTGTGCCGGATCGGCGAACTTCTTGTTTGAGACGGAAACATTTGCCGTCAACACGCCTTGCGGCTTGAATCCCGGATTGACGGTGTAAAGCCGCTGAAGACTGCGGATCATCAATCCCGCGCCAATCAGGAGAACGAGTGACATGGCGACTTCCGCAACCACCAGCGCGCTGCGTGTCCCGTGCCCCGTGGCATCCGTGTCCGTGCGCCCCAGCCCTTGTTTCAGGCTCTCGCTCACGTTCCTGCGGGACAGGCGTAAGGCGGGCAATAATCCCGCAAGGATTCCGGTAAGCAGCGAAATCAGGGCGGTGAAAACCAGGACTGTGCCGTCGACGCGAACGACAATTGCACCGGGCGCTTTATCGGCGAGGAATGCCATAACGAGCCGCACACCTTGACCGGCGTAAGTAAGTCCTAGCACGCCTCCCATTCCGGCCAGGAATATGGACTCAGTCAGCACCTGGCGCACGACACGGCCGGAACTGGCACCCAGTGCAGTACGGATTGCGAACTCCTTCTGGCGGCTGAATCCCTTGGCCAGAATCAAATTGGCGACGTTGACGCACGCAATCAGAAGAACGCATGCGACCGCTCCTAGCAGAACCAGCATGGCAGGGCGAACATCACTGACCAAGTCATCGTGAAGGGAGATGACTACCGCTCCCCAACCCTTATCGTCTGCGGGGTAGAGCTGCTCAAGCCGGCTTGAGATGGTGTTCATCTCTGCCTGGGCGTTCTTGACATCAATTCCGGGTTTCAGCCGAGCAATCACTACATAGTGGTGTTCCCCACGCACAACCTTCTCGCCGTCGGTCCACGCCATGGGAGTCCACATCTGGGCGGACTCCGGGAACATGAAAGTTGGTGGCATGACGCCGGCCACCAGAAAATTCCGTCCGTCCAAGGTGATCTCACGGCCGACAATGTCGCGGTTAGACCCGAAATGGTCTTGCCAGAAGCGATAGCTTAGGACAACTACATTCGATTTTCCGGGCTGGTCCTCGTCAGGCTGCAGGGTGCGCCCCAGCATGGCTTGCGCCCCGAGAGTCTGGAAGAACTTGCCGGAGGCGGCGCACGCATCGACGCGTTCCGGTTTCTCATTGCCGGTGAGGGTGAATCCGCGGAAGGTGTAGATCGCCATGCTTTCAAAGACATGGTTCTCACTTTCCCAATCTCGATAGTTTGCGGCGGACACGGAGAATGTCGGGATTCCCGGGAAACTACTGGCTGGGGGAACATGCCAGATTCGCACTAATCTCTCCGGCTCACGAAATTGCAGGGGACGCAGCAGCAGGCAGTTCACCACGCTGAAGATGGCAGTGTTGGCTCCGATACCGAGAGCCAAGGTCAAGATTGCGACCGCGGCAAAGCCGGGAGCCTTGATCAATTGACGTGCCGCGTACCGGATATCCTGCAGGAGTTCGTTCATGGCAATCACTCGTACCGTAACGCTATGTTGGGATCGATCCTGGCGGCACGTCGGGCCGGAATGTAGCAGGCCAGGAGCGCGGTCAAGACCAGCAGAACTATGACAGAGGCGAAGGTAACCGGGTCAGTCGGCGTCACACCAAACAACAGTGACTGAAGTGTGCGTGTCAGGGCTAGTGAGCCGGCGAGCCCGATGGCAATTCCGATCGCAATCGTTCGTAGCCCCTGCCCCAGGATCATCGCGAGGACGTCACGCGACCTCGCGCCCATGGCTACGCGCACTCCGATCTCGCGGGTGCGTCGGCTCACCGCATACGCCATCACTCCGAAAACACCGATCGTAGCGAGTGTCAAAGCGACGAATCCGAAAAACGCAATAAGGATCAGGCTGAAGCGGCGCGAACCCAGCGATGCAGAGTAGACCTGTTGGAACGTACGAAAACGCGGCGGGATTTCTGGATTCAGTTCGTGCAGGATC
>Ga0335071_10002332_pt1 | contig 20321 bp, 22 predicted proteins | sample Lox_Sample_15_FD_206724 | JGI IMG/M metagenome (GOLD analysis project Ga0335071, IMG submission 206724) | Soil microbial communities from Loxahatchee National Wildlife Refuge, Florida, United States - Lox_Sample_1.5 | ecosystem: Environmental > Terrestrial > Soil > Wetlands | place: USA...
GCGGGTTCTGGCTCGTTGTGTAGAGCGTGTAGTCGCCGGTCCCCGGATCGAAATCGCCGAGTGCCGCGCGCGGCTCCATCGCGTTCGGGATGAGGCGGTTGTTGGTGAGGTCGAGCTTGGCGATCTTGTGCGCCTTGGCGAAGGCGGCCTCGACCGCGTCCTTGTCGCCGATGTGCCAGTCGTAGCAGACGTTGCCCGCGGCGTCGTCCCAGACGAGGGGGGCACCCTTCTTGGTCGCCTCGGCGGAGGAGGCGACGGCGGGCAGCTCCGTGTAGTCGACCTCGATCAGCTCGGCGGCGTCGCGCGCGGCCGCCCGGCTCTCGCCGATGACGACCGCCACCGGGTCGCCGACGTGGCGCACCCTGTCGGTGGCCAGCACCGGGTGCGGCGGCTCCTTCATGGGGCTGCCATCCTTGTTCTTGATGCCCCAGCCGCAGGGAAGGGTGCCGATCTGGTCGGCCGCCATGTCGGCCGCGGTGAACACCGCGATGACGCCGGCGGCCTTCTTGGCCTTCGCCGTATCGATCTTCCTGATCTGCGCGTGCGGGTGCGGGGAGCGCAGGATGTGGGCGTAGACCTGGCCCGGGCGGTTGATATCGTCGACGTAGTTGCCGCGGCCGGTCAGGAAGCGGAGATCTTCCTTGCGGCGCACCGAAGCGCCGATACCGTTCTGGGCCATGGGATCACCTCCCTGAGCGCATGGCAGCCGCACCGGCCTCGATTGATTTGACGATGTTGTGATAGCCCGTGCAGCGGCAGAGATTGCCTTCGAGATACTCGCGGATTTCGCGCTCGCTCGGCGAGCCGTTGTTCTTCACGAGATCGAGCGCGCTCATCACCATGCCCGGCGTGCAGAATCCGCACTGCAGGCCGTGGTTCTCGCGGAACGCCTCCTGCATCGGGTGCAGTTTGCCGTCCTTGGCGAGGCCCTCGATGGTCGTGACCTGGGCGCCCTGGCACTGGACCGCGAGGATGGTGCAGCTCTTGATCGCGGCACCGTTGACGTGAACGACGCACGCGCCGCATTGGCTGGTGTCGCAGCCGACATGCGTGCCGGTCAGGCCGAGCTTCTCGCGCAGGAGCTGCACGAGAAGCGTGCGGTTTTCGACCTCGGCGCTCGCGGGCTTGCCGTTCACGGTCAAGGAAACTTGCGGCATGGCTCTCTCCCTCTAAGGCCGAGCGCCCTCTGGACCCAGGGGCGCGATTTGAAAACGGAGTGTCGGCGCGCGGACTTCTCCCGTCAAGGGAGTCAGCGCGAAAACCACCACAGCAGGGCTGCGATCACGATCACCAGGACCGGGATCCACACGGTCGGCTTGATGCGGCCGGACTCAGGCGCCGCGGCCGCCGGCGCTTTCCCCGGAGTAACCGCCGCCCCGCTTGCCGCTTCCGGCACTTCTTCCGGCGACGGCGTGGCACCGCCTGAGGCGGATGCGGTCGCGACGGCCGGGCTCACGACCTGCGCGAACTTGCCAAAGAACTCGTCGGCTAGTTTCTTGGTCGTAGAGTCGATCAGCCGGGCGCCGAGCTGCGCCATCTTGCCGCCGACCTGCGCTGCGGCCTTGTACCGCATCACCGTGGCGTTGCCCTCGCTCACGAGTTGCACGTCGGCGGTGCCCTTGCCGAAGCCGGCAACGCCGCCCTGGCCCTCGCCGGTGATCGTGTAGCCGTTGGGCGGATCGAGATTGGACAACGTCCCCTTGCCGCTGAACTTGGCGCTCATCGGGCCGATCTTGAGCACGACCTTGGCCGTGAACTCGGTGTCGGAGAGCTTCTCGACGCTTTCGCAGCCGGGAATGCACTGCTTGAGGATGTTCGGGTCGTTGAGCGCCCGCCAGACATCGTCGCGTGGCGCCGGGATCCGGTATTCGCCGGTGAGATCCATAAGCCTAGTCCGTGGTTGGGATAAGACGACCCTACTTCAGATAGTTGCTTCGGAGCAACCGGGTAGGTGCCAAAAGGCGACCCGGCGAGATTGCTGTTCGATGACACTGCGTGGGCTCCTTCCGCTATAGTGGGCCTCAGTCCATGTCGCCACGTCACCCGCCTTCGCTCGCCAACCTTCCCACCCGCGCCAACGCCGATCGCAAGGCCGACTGGCGCACCATCCGGCGGTTGCTCCCTTACCTGTGGCCGCGCGGGTCCGTAGCCCTGCGCGCCCGGGTGGTCATCGCCGTGCTGCTGATCGCCGCCGCCAAGGCCACGACCGTCTACGTGCCGCTGCTCTACAAGCACGCGGTCGATGCGCTGTCGCATCCGGCCGGCCTCGCCGTCGCGGTGCCGGTCGGCTTCGTGGTCGCCTATGGCGTGGCACGCATGCTGCAGGCCGCCCTGGGCGAGCTGCGCGAGATCGTGTTCACGCGCGTGGCACAGAAGGCGATGCACGCGGTCGCGCTGCAGACCTTCCAGCACCTGCACCGCCTGTCCTTGCGCTTCCATCTCGAGCGCCAGACCGGCGGCCTGTCGCGCGCCATCGAGCGCGGCACGACCGGGATCGACAATCTCCTACACTACATGCTGTTCCAGATCATCCCGACGATCGTCGAGATGGGGCTGGTGTGCGCCATCCTGTGGCGGCTCTACGACGTGCGCTTTGCCGCGGTCACGCTCGGGACGATCCTCGCCTATGTCGGCTTCACCCTCGGCCTGACGAGCTGGCGGCTCAAGTTCCGCAACCGCATGCTGGAGGCCGAGGGCGAGGCCAACACCAAGGCGATCGACAGCCTGATCAACTACGAGACGGTGAAATATTTCGGCAACGAGGCGCACGAGGCGCGGCGCTTCGACCGGTCCTTGATGCGGTATGAGACCGCCGCGGTGATCAGCGCCAACACCTTGTCGCTGCTCAACTGGGGGCAGGGGACGATCATCGCCGCGGGACTGACCGCGGTCATGACCATGGCGGCGTTCGGCGTCTACGACAAGGCGATGACGGTCGGCGATTTCGTGCTGGTGAACGCGTACCTCATCCAGCTTTATCAGCCGCTCAACTTCCTCGGCATGGTCTATCGCAATCTGCGCCAGTCGCTGCTCGACATGCGCGCGATGTTCCGGCTGCTTGAGGTTCACGCCGAAGTGCAGGACGCACCGGATGCGAAACCCCTCGTGGTCGAAGGCGGCCGCCTCGAATTCGATCACGTCGAGTTCGGCTACGACGTGCGGCGCCCGATCCTCAAGGGCATCTCGTTCACGGTGCCGGCCGGCAAAACCGTGGCGATCGTGGGGCCCAGCGGGGCGGGCAAGTCGACGATCTCGCGCCTCCTGTTCCGCTTCTACGATATCGACGGCGGGGCGATCCGCATCGACGGACAGGACTTGCGGCAGGTCACGCAGGCCAGCCTGCGCGCCGCGATCGGCATCGTTCCGCAGGACACGGTCCTGTTCAACGACACGATCTATTACAACATCGCGTACGGCCGGCCCGATGCGCCGCCGTCGGAAGTCGAGGCCGCGGCGCGGCTGGCCCGCATCCACGACTTCATCATGCGCCTGCCGGACGGCTACCAGACCAAGGTCGGCGAGCGGGGCTTGAAGCTCTCGGGCGGGGAGCGCCAGCGGGTGGCGATCGCGCGCACGATCCTGAAGCGGCCGCGCCTGCTGCTGTTCGACGAGGCGACCTCGGCGCTCGACACCCAGACCGAGAAGGAGATCCAGGACAGCCTGCGCCAGATCTCCCACGACGTGACGACCCTGGTGATCGCGCACCGGCTGTCGACCGTGGTCGATGCCGACGAGATCCTGGTGCTCGACCACGGGCGCGTGGTCGAGCGCGGCCATCATCTCGATCTCCTGGCGCAGGGCGGCGTCTATGCCGCGATGTGGGCGCGCCAGCTCGAAAGCCGCAAGGAAACCGGCGGCGGCGTGACCGAAGCGGCGACGGTGTAGCGCTTAAACGTCATGCCCCGCGTCATGCGGGGCGTCTGGCGTCGACAAAGAGGGATGCTCGGAACAGGTCCGGGCACCACGGAAACGGCTCAGGCGTTGGCGGTGAGGCGCGCCTCGAGTTCGGCCAGCGCGTCGCCGTCGCGCCCGTCCGCGTCCTTGATGCGGACCAGGAGCGGCTTGCGGGCGGACCCGCCGAGCTCGCGATCGAAGGTCTCTTGGATGATCCTGACACCCTTGATCTGCGGGCGGGCGTACAGGCGCTGGGCGAATTTCAGGGCGTCGTCCTTCTGGTTCATCGAGAACGAGCTGTCGAGCGACCACTCCCGGCCATCGAATGAGAACACATCGAAGCTGAACTGGAGCAGGTCGCCTTTGATCATCGCTGGATCTCCCGCAAATCTGCGCGCCGTCGCGCCTACCGTCGCAGGTGAAAAACTATAAACCAAGGCTGCGAAAAGTCTAGTTAAGCTTTTGAAACGAAACACAATTTATAGAAAATTTATTGCAAAACCGGGGCGAGTTCGGGACCGGGAAAATCAGGCGCCCGTCATAGGCTTGCGGCAACGGCGTGAACCCGCACCGGCTGTTTGAACCCCTTGAGCGGCCGCTCGCCCAGATCGACGAACGCCATCCCCAGCGGCGCGCACAGGGCGCGCACCGGCTCGGTGATGACGACCTGGTCGGTTTGGGCCTCGGCGCAGACCCGGGCGGCGAGCTGCACGGTGGACCCGAACAGGTCGTTGCCGGCCTTGATCGGTTCGCCAGCCGCGAGCCCGATGCGCAACGCCATGCCGATGTCGGGGCTGACCTCGCGGTGCGCCTTGATCTCGCGCTGCACGCGCTGGGCCGCGCGGACGCCGAGGGTCGCGTCGTCGAAGGCCGCCATGATCCCGTCGCCGGTGTGCTTGATCTCGCGGCCCGAGAATTCCTGCAGGGCCGCGCGCACGATGCGGTCATGGGCCTGCACCATCTCATAGTGCTTCGCGTCCCCATGCGTCTGGGTGAACTGGGTCGAGCCGATGATGTCGGTGAACATCACCGCCACGTGCCCGGTCTCGGGGCCTGCCTCGGATTTCTGGTTCCAGTCGGCCAGGGCCTGCTGCAACGCCGCCTTGGCCTGGCTGTCGCCGCCGGCGCGGGCGCGGGCCGCGGCACCGCCGCGCCCGAACATCGTGAGCGACCGCGGCTCCGTCAGGTAGTCCTCGTAGCGCGCGGCGAAGCGCCCGGCGGCCTTGGCATCGCCGAGGGCCGCGGTCATGGCCGTGGCGATCACCTGGCGGGTGACCGGCGCCGGCCAGGAATGGCGGCGCGCCTCTTCATCGCACAGGCCAGCGAAGAACAGGTGGCAGCCGAACCAGTTGAACGCGTCGAGCTTGCCATCCTTCATGTGCGGGCCCTCGCGCGGCAAGGCGAGCAGCGCGTCATGGAAGAACGCGACCAGGCGCACCGCTTCAGCCGGCAGACTGGCCGGAGGTCCCTGGGCGTCGGCCGGTGGGTCGTCGTCCTCGATCTCGATCACCGGAAACACCGGCCGGGAGGCGGGCGACCCCGGCGTCGGCAGCGGCAGCTCGTCGTAGACCTCGTAGAACATGCCCGGGAGCATGCCGCGCTGACCTGCCGCATCGAAGAGGATGACGCCGGCCCCGGCGACGCCCGCGCCAAGCAGGACGACCGAGACGGCAAACAGGTTATGCGCGCCAAGCGCGGTCGGGAGGATGGCCGGCGCTTCGCCCGTGGACTGCAGGAGCAGGAGGGCCGACCCGGCAACGACGGCACTTCCGGCCGCGGTGAGGCTGGTGGCGCGGCCCTGGGAGGTGCGCGTCCAGGTTTCGGCCTTGGCCCCGGCTTTGGTCGCGGCGGCAGCCGGTGCGGACCGGGGCTGAGGGATGCCGGCGACCGGCTTGCTGGCTACGGGCCACGCGGCCTTTTTCTTGGGGGCCGGCTTCGCCGGCTCCGGGGCCTTGGCGATCTCTTTCTTCAGGCTCTTCGGGACGTCGTCCGACTTCGTGCGCGAGAGGACGGTCTTCTCGTCGCTCTCGCCGCTCTCCGGATCGTAGGTCTCCTGGATGACCCGCACGCCCTTGATGTGGGGCTGTCCATACAGCTCCTGCGCCGTGGCCGTCGCGGCCTCGCGCTGCGCCGCAGCGAAGGTCTGCTGCAGGATCCAGCGCCGGCCGTCGAATGCGTAGAGTTCGAATGTGATCTGAGCCATGCCGCCCCGTCCGGCACCCGGAAGGAGAATTCTCTCCGTCCCGCATCATAAACCAATGTGGCAGGCTCCTGCAGCTAACTCGGTGATTACACTCGCAATTCAACTTAAATTGAAGCTGCCTAACTGCTTCAATTATCGCTGTTATCGGCGCATGCCATGAGGCCGCCGCAATCCTGCGGCGTGCTGGCGGGAAGGGCTGGCCGTGATAGGGTCCGCCGCCTTGATTTCTGGAGTTCGCCTCGCATGCTTCGATCGACCCGCCGCGCCACCCTGGTGGTCTCGCTTCTGCTGCTATGGGCCTGCGGTCTGCTGGCCATGTCGGCCGTCCTGGTATCCGGAAGCTGGGCCCAGTCGTCCGGCAATGTCAGCTTCCAGCACGCCGAACTCGCGATCGAAAGCGGCGGCAAGCGTATCCCGTTCAAGGTCGAGATCGCCGACACCGACGAGCGGCGGGCGCTCGGCCTGATGTACCGGACCTCGCTGCCGGCGGACGCCGGCATGCTGTTCGATTTCAAGCACGACCAGGACGTCGCGATGTGGATGCGCAACACGCGCATTCCGCTCGACATGCTGTTCATCGACCGTACCGGGCGCATCGTGAACATCGCCGAGCGCGCCGTGCCGTTCTCGGAAGCCACGATCTCCTCGGCCGCCCCGGTGCTCGCCGTGCTCGAGCTCAACGGCGGGACCGCGGCGCGCCTCGGCCTCAAGCCCGGCGACCGGGTGATCTACCCGCTGTTCAGCGACGCCGGGAAATGAGGCTTTAGCGGCGTTTCAGCGCGATGGTCAGGCCATCGCCGATCGGCAGCAGGCTGAGGCTGATCCGCGAATCCTCGTGGAGCTTGCGGTTCAGTTTCTTGAGCGCCAGCGTGTCGCGGTCGCGCTTGCCGGGATCGGCGACCCAGCCGCCCCACAGCACGTTATCGACGGTGATGAGGCCGCCCGGCCGCACGAGCTTGAGCGCGCGCTCGTAATAGCCGTCGTAGTTCTCCTTGTCGGCATCGATGAAAGCGAAGTCGAACGTGCCGGCCTGGCCGTCGGCGAGCAGTTGGTCCAGGGTTTCGATGGCGGGCGCCAGGCGGAGATCGATCTTGTGCGCGACCCCGGCCTCCGCCCAGTAGCGCCGGCCGATCGCCGTCCACGCCTCGTTGATGTCGCAGGCGACCAGCTTACCGTCGGACGGCAGCGCAAGCGCGATGGCCAGCGCGCTGTAGCCCGTGAAGGTGCCGACTTCCAGGCAGCGGCGGGCACCGACCGTTTCGGCCAGGAGCGCCATGAACTGCCCCTGGAGCGGGGAGATCTGCATGCCGGCCTTGGGATGCGTCCGGGTCTCGGCGCGCAACCGCGCCAGGATTTCGGGCTCGCGCACCGAGACTTCGTCGATATAGGCCGCGACCGCCTTGGTCGCCGGGATGTTGTGGCGGGGCATCGGCCCTCCGTCTGTTGGCGTTCGTCGGACAGGCGCGTATCCTGACCGGAGCCCCTTGAAACGCAAGCCGGCGGCCCGGCCGGCGGCTGTGCTGGCGTCGTGTGAGGCCGGAATGCTCTACATCATCTATCAGCTCGACAAGCCCGACGCGCGGGAGGCGGGAGAGATCCGCGAGCGCACCCGCGCCGCCCATCTGGCCTATCTCGACCGCCACAAGGACATCCTCGTGCTCGGGGGCGCCCTGCTGGCCGACGAGGGCCACGGGCGGCTGGGGAGCGTGCTCATCATCAACGTGCCCTCACGCGCCGCCGCCGATGCGTTCTCGGCCGACGAACCGTTCCGCAAGGCCGGCCTGTTCCACTCGGTGTCGATCACACGCATGCGGCGCGGGCAGTGGAACCCGGCCGCGGCCCCGGCCACGGCCGAAGGAAATTAGGCCGGCTCGTCAGAGGTTTGGCGGGTGTCCCAGGCGCTCTTGGCTTGGCGCGCGGCGGCACTTGATGTATATGAGCGCGCAACTCGGACGAGGGTGCAGCGGAGCGTAGCTCAGCCTGGTAGAGCGCCAGCTTTGGGAGCTGGATGTCGCGAGTTCGAATCCCGCCGCTCCGACCATCGGCGACCGACGACAGGAAGGCGGCAGGCCTTCGACGATTTTGGGGAATGCCGGACATGGCCGTACGCATCTACAAGCCCGCGAAAACCGCGATGCAGTCGGGTTTGGCCAAGACGCATGACTGGGTGGTGAATTTCGATCCCGGCGACGCGCAACGCCCCGACGCGCTCATGGGCTGGTGCGGATCGTCCGATACCCGGCGCCAGATCACCCTGCGCTTCAAGACCCAGGACGAGGCGGTGGCGTACTGCAAGGCCAAGGGCCTCGACTACGCCATCTGTGCCCCGCACGCGCCGACCGTCCGCCCGAAAAGCTACGCCGACAATTTCCGCCCCGACCGGGTGAGATGATCGCTTCCGTTCCGATGCGCGTTCGGCATCCGAGCCCTTAGCTCAGCTGGATAGAGCAACAGCCTTCTAAGCTGTAGGTCACTGGTTCGAATCCAGTAGGGCTCGCCATCGGCACCGGTCAGATTTCGCTCAGCCGAGCAACCCCAGCGCTGCACCGGTCACGGTTGCGCGCCGGGACGGCATGACCGCGCTTTGATTTTCATATATGATTCGGCCTGAAAGACGAGGGGGCGAATAGGGTCGGAGGCCGCCCTGGAAGGGCGTTTGGAGACATACAAATGACAAATTCCCGGGGCTATCTCTTATCCGTTTTTCACACCGACGCTCACCCACACAACTCAAAACAGAAGGATGGTGTCATGCTCGTAAGAACTTTGATCGCCAGCGCAGCACTGGTCGGCCTCGTGGCGACCGGTGCCGTGACCACGACCGCATTCGCCCAGGACAGCCAGCCGGCCAAGAAGGCGATGCCGATGAAGAAGGGCTCCGCGATGCATTCGGAGATGCACAAGGGCGGCATGGCCAAGGAAGGCCACAAGATGGACCACGTCGCCGACAAGCTGAACGCCTGCCAGGCCAAGCCCGCGGCCGAGCGGCAGAGCTGCATGGACTCGGCGACCAAGATGTAATCGCCTGTCCAGGCACGTGGCGGTGGCGGCGCCGATCGCGGTCGGCGCCGTTGCTGTTTTCAGGGGCCGTTATCCCGGATACCAGCTGCCGTCGCCGCGGCATTGCAGCGGCGCCGAGTTGGGCGGATAGACCATCGCACCCGGTGAATAGGGCTGGCCCGCATACACGCAGGCCGGGACCATGGGGGCCGCGGGCCCCACAGGCACAGGCTGGTGCGAGGACGAATACGAAATGCACCCCGACAGCAGGAATGCCATCGCCAACAGCAACGTGGCCGGTGTCGCCCTCATCCGCAGATCCTTCATGTGGTGTTCGCCTGCTGCAAACGTGCGGGTGCCCCGGCCTGTTCCCGCTGTAGGTCCTGCATGAGCTTTGGCGCCACGCGGTAGCGTTGTGCCGCACCTCGGGGCCGCCGCGGAACGAACCGGCCCGACCTGGGTTACCCGCGCCAAACTGTGCGAGGAGGTGTCCCATGACTCGTCTGACAGTGATTTCGCTCGCCGTGGCAGCGGCGCTCGCCTTGAGCGCCTGCGGCACCCGCACGTCGGACCGCGCCGTCTCGGGCGGCGCGATCGGGGCCGGCGCCGGTGCGCTCGGCGGTGCGGCGATCGGACATCCGCTGGCGGGTGCTGCGGTCGGCGGGGCGGCTGGTGCCGCCACCGGGGCTGCCACAAGCCCGAACCAGGTCGATCTCGGCCGGCCCGCCTGGCGCTGAAGGCGGCGGCGCCACCATTGTATCTCTGCAGGCCCATGCTCATGTGAGTCGGCCTCGCGGGCTCCGGGAAGAGCCGACTCGGCCCGCATGTCGCCGCGACATCGTCACGGGCGTGAAAAAAAGCGGTGCTATTTCACGTCCCTGACGATGGCGCTTGAGAAGCGCGCGGCGACTCAATAGACGGGACGAACCCCCCGTTCGGAGACGTAGTTCGGAGACGAGGGCCCTGGGGGTTTCGACCATCGGCTTGCAGGAGCAATGCGATGCAGTCTGAGCCCGGCTCCTCTCGGCGCGTGGCGCTGATCGGAGCACCCTTCGATCTGGGGTCCGGCGGGAAAGGATCCGCCGCCGGTCCCGCAGCGCTTCGCGAGGCAGGCCTGGCGGACACCTTGCGCCGGCGGGGCCTGCGGGTCGTCGACCGCGGCGACGCGCGAGGCGTCGTCAATGCGCCAGGCGCCACCATCGACGGGTGCCATCATCTGCGCGAGGTCGTGGCGAGCTGCCGCGCCGTGCGGGATGAGGTCGGCCGGGCTTTGGCTGCCGGCGAGATCCCGCTTCTTCTGGGCGGCGACCACTCGCTGGCCATGGGGTCGATGGCCGCGGTCGCAGCTTATTGTGCGGCCGAGCGGCGCCCTTTGTTCGTGCTGTGGCTCGACGCGCACGCGGATTTCAACACGCCCGCCTCATCGCCGACGGGCTACGTTTACGGCATGCCCGTGGCGGTGGCGACAGGCGACGGCCACCCGGACCTTCTGGCGCTCGGCACTGGCAGGCCCATGCTGGACCTCCGGCGGGTCACGCAGATCGGCGTGCGGTCGGTCGATCCGCTCGAGGAGGAGCGGATTCGCGACAAGCGCCTGCGCGTCTACCGCATGATGGACGTGCGCCGGCGCGGCATGGCGTCGGTGACCGCCGAGGCGTTGGAGCCGGTGCGGCGGGCCGGCGGACATCTTCATGTGAGCCTCGATATCGACTTCCTGGATCCGGCGGTGGCTCCGGGCGTGGGCCTGGCCGAGCCCGACGGTCCCGACTTCGGCGAGGCCGCACTCTGCCTGTCGTCGGTGCAAGCGACGGGGCTGCTGGGCTCGTTCGACCTGCTCGAGCTCAGCCCCTCGCACGATCCCACAGGCGGCACCACCGCGCGGGTCATCGACCTTGCCGCGCGGGCGTTTGCCGCGACCGAGCCCGCCGCGCAGGTTGCCTAACGCCGTCTGCGGCCGATATCCTGCCGGGATGAGAATGACGGCAGGGAGGAACGGATGCGCGGCTGGATGGTGCTGGCGGCGATGCTGGCGGTTGGATCGATGAGCGTTGACGCCATGGCGCAAACCGACCGCCATCGCGAAGTCATCCGCTACGCCAATGTCAGCCTCGACGTCATCGCCGAGGGGCAGGGGCCGCTCATCGTGCTGCTGCCCTCGCGCGGCCGCGATTCCGAGGACTACGACGAGGTCGCGGCCGGCATCGCGCGAGCAGGCTTCCGCGTGCTCCGCCCGCAGCCGCGCGGCGTTGCGGGCAGCACGGGGCCGATGGACGGCATCACCTTGCACGACCTCGCGAACGACGTTGCCGCGGTCATCGAGCAGGAGGGGCACGGCGCGCCGGCCGTCGTCGTCGGCCACGCGTACGGCAATTGGGTTGCGCGCATGACCGCGGTCGACCACCCGAAGCTCGTGCGGGGGGTGATCATCGCCGCGGCCGCGGCCAAGCATTATCCGCCCGAGCTCAGTGCCGCGGTCGGCAAGTCGGGCGATCCGTCGCTGCCCGACGAGGAGCGGCTCCAATATCTGCGCTATGCGTTTTTCGCCCCGGGGCACGATGCGCGGATCTGGCTCGCCGGCTGGTGGCCGGAGGCCAACCGCAGCCAGGACCGCGCCGCCAAGGCGACAAAGCAGAGCGAGTGGTGGTCGGCCGGTTCGGCGCCGCTGTTCGACCTCCAGGCCGAGCTCGATCCGTTCAAGCCGCAAGCGAGCCGCAACGAGCTCAAGGACGAGTTCGGCGACCGCGTCACGATCGCGGTGATCCCAGGGGCCAGCCACGCGTTGATCCCCGAGCAGCCGCACGCGGTGGTCGAGGCCATCGTCGGCTGGGTGCGCAAGCTGCCGTAACTGCAAGTCAGACGCGCTCGCCGCCAGTTCAATTGAAGGGCGAAGCCGTTTCAGCTACTCATGAGCGCATGAATACGCTGCAGGGCCCACGGGCCCTCGAGCCCGGTGATATCGCGCCGAATTTCGCGCTGCTCGACCAGGCCGGGCAGCGGGTCGAGCTCGACAGCGACCAGGTGGCCGGGCATTTCACGGTGCTCGTGTTCCTCGGCGGCTGCACCCGCGACCAGGTGCTGCGTCCCCTCCAGGGCTTCGCCGCCGCGGCCGGTACGCTGACGGCGCGCGCGACGAATGTGTTTGCCGTCGGCGCGCCGATCGGCGGCCTGCCCGCCGGCGCATGGTCCTGGCCGGTGCTGGCCGATGGCGACGGGCGATGCCGCGCCGCCTTTCTCGGCAGCCCGGCGGGCGAGATGACGACGGTGGTCGTGGCACCCAACCGCCACGTGATCGCGGCCATCAGCGGTGGCGACGACCAGGCCACGCGCGCCACGGCTGCGATCGAGGCCGTAGCGGCGCTGCGCCGCGCGGCCACCGTGAGTGCCGCGCATCCGCCGGTGCTGATCGTCCCGGATGTCCTGAGCCGCACCGACTGCCAGCATTTGATCACGGTCTTTGCGCTCCAGGGCCACGTGTTCGTGCAGCCGGCGCACGGTGCGGCCATGCCGCCCCACGATTACAAGGTGCGCGTGCCGGAATACGGCCGGCGGGACCGCATCGATCATTTCATCGTCAACCGCGACACCAACGAGCTGATCCACAGCCGCTTCCACGCGCGCCTGTTCCCCGAGATCAAGAAGGCGTTCCAGTACGAGATCACGCGCTACGAGCCGTACCGCATCGCCTGTTACGAGGGCGAGCGGGGCGGCGAGCTGCACGGCCACCGCGACAACACGCTGCCCGTCGTGGCGCACCGGCGGTTTGCCGTCTCGGTCAATCTCAACACCGAGGAGTTCGAGGGCGGCGAGCTGCGCTATCCCGAGTTCGGCGACGAGGCGTATCGGCCGCCGACGGGTGCGGCGATCGCCTTCTCCTGCTCGATGCTGCACGAGGCCATGCACGTGACCAAAGGGCGGCGTTACGTGCTGCTGGCGTTCCTCGGCGGGGAGCACTAGCCATGTCCCGCTTGGGCCTAATCGGCTGCCTCCTTGTCCTGCTTGCCGTGCTCGTGGCGTGCGAGGACCGGCCGCCCATCGACGTGTACGGCCACAAGGACAGCACCTACAAACGGCTGGTCATCGGCATTCCGATCTGAGAGGCGCCATGCGCGGCAAAAAGGTGGCGCTCCTCGAGACCCGGCTCGGGCCGCAGATGGCGGACCTGATCGCACGGCGCGACGGCGTGCCGGTGCAGGCGCCGGCGCTGGCCGAACTGCCGGATCTCGACCCGGATCGGATCGCCGCTTTGGTTGCGAGCTTTGCGACAACCCCGCCCAGGCTCGTCATCTTCCAGACCGGCGTCGGTACGCAGGCCCTGTTCGCGGCGACCGACCTGCTCGGCATCACCAATGCGCTTCGCGCGGCCCTTGCCCAGGCCGTGGTCGCGGTGCGCGGCCCCAAGCCCACCGGTGCTCTGCGCGGCCGCGGCGTGCGCATAGATCTCAGTGCTGCCGAGCCGTTCACCACGGCCGAGCTCATGACCGCGGTGGCGGCGGTGCCGCTCGCGGGCACCCGCGTCGTCGTCCAGCGCTACGGCGTGACCAACGCCGAGCTCGACGCAGCACTCAAGGCCAAAGGCGCCGAGATCGTCGAGATCCCGACCTACCGGTGGTCTCTGCCGGCGGACACCGGGCCGCTGATCGCGTTCATGGATGCGCTTGACCGGCGCGAGATCGACGCGGTCGCGGTCACGAACGCGGCCCAGGTCTACAATCTCTTTACGCTCGCCGAGAAGAACCGTCGCGAGGCGGCGCTGCGCTCCGGCCTCAACCGGACCTTGGTGGCATCCGTGGGCCCGGTCGTCTCGGCGACCTTGCGCAAGTTCGGGGTCGCGATCGGCCTCGAGGCGAGTCCGCCCAAGATGGGGCCGCTGATCGCCGCCCTCGACGAGGCGCTCTCGCGGTCATGAAGCCAGTGGACGCCTGACCCAGCCCTCGATCAGGGTTTCGAGCGCCCGCACCGGTGTGGCGTCGCGATACACGCGGTCCCGCCGCCGGGCGACCTCGAGTGCGAGCGTTTTGCGCCACTCCACCTCGCGTCCGAGGCGTATGGCGAGGGCCACGTAGTCGTCCTTGTCGCGGGCGATGGTCTGTTCGAGCCCCAGCATGGCGAGGATCGCGGCGGTGTGGCGGCCGCGCATGAGCCGGCCGGGGAGGGTGACGATCGGCAACCCCGCGGTCAGCGCCTCCAAGGTGGTATTGCCGCCTGACCATTCCAGGCTGTCGAGGTAGACGTCGCTCGCCGCGTTCAGCCCGGCATAATGTGAGCCATCGAGCGAGGGCACGAACACGACATGGCGGGCGGCGTCGAGGCCGTGCGCCGCGAACGCCGCCGCGAGGCGGCGCTGCGTCAGCGCGGTCACCTCGGGGGCCGCGTGGTGGCGGATGAACAGGAATTGCGCGTCAGGAACGCCGGCGGCGATCTTCGGGAAGACGTCGTCGTTGCGCGGCAGGTATTTGTAGAGCGACTGGCAGCAGAGATATTTGACCGCCGCCGGCCGCACGCCCAGGCCTGCGAGATCGGGTGCTGCGGGCGTCACATCAGGCGGCGCATAGTGGATCGAGAGGTGAGGCAGGCGCACCAGCCTCTCCGTGTAGAACGCCTCGGCCCCTTGCGGCTCCATCAAGTCGCTCGAGAGGAAATAATCGATGGTCGGGAGCCCTGATGTCTCAGGGTGGCCCCACGAGGCAGCCTGGATCGGCGCCAGGCGCAGCGCCGCCAGGCGGGCGGTCGCCTGGTCCATGCCGATCTCGGGGTACAGCAGCACGTGCAGTTGGTGGGCGCGGATGGTACCGGCCAGCGCCTCGAAGCTGTGCGCCGTTTCGACGAAGACGTCGAAGGCCGCTTTCGCGCGCGAGGTCTCGGGATCGCGGCGCAGCGAGGTCGAGTAGCCGTGGAGCTTGAAGCGGCTGCGATCCATCTCGCGCACCCAGCCGCCGAAGAGCTTCCAGACCGTGTGGCTGCGGAAAAAGCCGGATACCACGCCGACGCGGATCGGCTCGCCGGCACCGGCCGGCGGCATCGGCGGGCGCCCCGCGAATTCCGGATACCCGGCCGCCATCGTGCGCGCGAACACGGCGCCGAAGCGCTCCTGCAGCGGGCGGTCGTCTTCGCCCTGGTAGGCGAGGTAGAAGGGCAGATGCTGCCCGGCAACTTGCGCCGCAGCGGCGAGCTCGGACGCGGGAGCCGCGGCATAATGCGCATCGAGGGCCGCGAGCTCCCGCGCGTAGGCCGCGCGGCTCTCGGCGATCTCGGCTTCACGCGCGTAGCTGATGGGGATGAACGACAGGCAATAGCCGAACCGGGCATCCGGCAACTCGGGCGCCAGCTCGCGGGCGCGGGCATAGAGATCGCGCGCCGCATCGGGATCGCCGTGATCCATCAGCGCGCCGGCGAGATTGATCAGCCCCACGACGTAGTTCGGAAAGACCTCGAGCGCCCGGCGGAAATACGCGATCGCCTCGGCCAGCCGCCCGCGGTTTTTCAGGACCGCGCCGAGATCGTTGAGCGCCGGCGCATAGTGCGGGTCGATCGCCAGGACGCGCTGATAGATGACGATCGCCGCGTCGACGTCGCCTTTTTCGCGCAACAAGGTCGCAAGCTGGAAATGCGCGTCGGCCATGTTGGGCGCAAGCTCGGTGGCCTTGCGGAAGCAGGCGATCGCCTGGCCGGGCTGCCCGAGCTCCTGCAGCACCATGCCGAGGTTCTTGTGGGCCTCGGCGTAAGCTGGCACGGCGGCCACCGTGGCGCCGAGCAGCTGCACCGCTTCGGCGAGGCGTCCGGTCTTCCAGGCTACGATGCCGAGGACATGCACGGCATCCGGCTGGCCGGGCCGCAGCTGCAGGGCCGCCTGTGCGGCTGCCGCCGCCTCGGCCCACCGGGCGCCGCGCAGATGGTCGAGCGCCGTCGCGACGTGCTGGTCGGCTAGATCGGCTGGCATCGGTCAGACTCGGGCATGTCCGAACGATGATGACAGGAGCTAGTCGCGGTACAAGCTCTTGGGGTCGATCGCGACCTCGGCGATCGTCTCAAGCTGTCCATGACGAACCGCGCGGAAAAAGCAGGTGCGGCGGCCGGTATGACAAGCAACGCCTGTCTGGTCGACCAGCAAGAGGAGCGTGTCGCCGTCGCAGTCCACGCGAAGCTCGATGAGGCGCTGCACCTGGCCCGAGGTCTCGCCCTTGCGCCACAGCTTCATGCGCGAGCGCGACCAGTAGTGCACGTCGCCGGTCTCGATCGTGCGCTCGACCGCGAGCCGGTTCATCCAGGCCACCATCAGGACCTCACCCGTGTCGTGCTGCTGCGCCACCGCGACCACGAGCCCGTCGCGGTCGAACGCGATATTGGCGAACAGGTCGGCGGGGACAGGGGCGCTCATGGCCGCATCGCCGCCTGCCGCAGACGCAAGAAGCCTGCTTCGAGGTCCGCGATCAGATCCTGCGGGTCTTCGAGCCCCGCATGGATCCGGATGAGCGGCCCCGGCGCTTTCCAAGGGACAGCGGTCCGGTAGTGGCTGGGGTCGGTCGGCAGGATCAGGCTTTCGAACCCGCCCCAGCTGTAGCCCATCCCGAACAGGTCGAGGCCGTCCAGCATGGCCGCGACCGCGGGCTCGGGGACAGGCTTCAGCTCGATCGCGAACAGGCCGGAAGCGCCCGTGAAGTCGCGCCGCCACAGCGCGTGATCGGGGGACTCCGGTAACGCCGGATGCAGGACCCGCGCGACCTCGGGCCGCTGCGCCAGCCACTGTGCAAGCTTCAGCCCGTTTTCATAGTGGCGTGCGAGGCGCACGCCCAATGTGCGATAGCCGCGCAGGGCGAGATAGCAGTCGTCCGGGGCCGCACTGCCGCCGAAATCCTCGACGGCACGGCGGACCGGCTGGTAGGCGGCCTCGGTGGTGGTGATGAGGCCCATCATCAGGTCGGAATGGCCGCCGATGTACTTCGTGGCCGAGAGGACCGACACGTCGACGCCGTGCGCCAGCGGCTTGAAGTAGAGAGGGGTGGCCCAGGTGTTGTCCATGGCCGTGACGATGCCCGCTTTGCGTGCCACGGCTGCAATCGTGGGCACGTCCTGGACCTCGAAGGTCAGCGAACCGGGTGATTCCAGGAAGATCAGCCTCGTGGTGGGACGGATCAGCTCGCCGATGGAAGCGCCGATGCGCGGATCGTAATAGGTGGTCGCCACCCCGAAGCGCTTCAGCACCGTGTCGCAGAACCGGCGCGTCGGCCCGTAGGCCGTATCGACCATCAACAGGTGGTCGCCGGTCTTCACGAAGGCGGTCAGGACCGCGGTGATCGCGGCGACGCCCGAGCCCATCGCGATGGCCTCCGCACCGCCTTCGAGCAAGGCGATGGCCTCTTCGAGCGCGAAGGTCGTGGGCGTGCCGTGGCGGCCGTAGCGGGTCTTCCGCGGGTCCTTCTTCTTCTGGGACGCGTGGAGCTCGGCCACGGTCGGAAAGACGATGGTCGACGCATGGTAGACCGGCGGGTTGACGACCCCGTGGTTGGCGTCCGGGTTGCGGCCGGCGGAGACGAGCAGCGTGTCGGGTCTGGGCTTCTTCCGCATAATGTGCATCGCAGGGCCGTCTTGCGCACCGTGGCATTCAAGGCTACGGTTCGGTCACAAGACCTACACGTTTGGCCCTGAAATTGCGAGACCAGTCCGCAATGCCCGGGCCGGCGACAAGCGACAAGCAACTGTCGGTAGGGACAGGCCGTCGACGGGGACGGTTTCACGAGGAGGGGAATATGAAGCGATTTACGAAATTTGCGGCTCTTGCCGCCGTTGCGCTTGCCGTGGCGGGGAGCCATGCCGCCCGCGCGCAGCAGTCCACGCTGGATGCCGTGAAGGCCAAGGGTTTCGTCCAGTGCGGCGTCAACACCGGTCTCGCCGGCTTTGCCGCTCCGGACGCGCAGGGCGTGTGGAAGGGCATCGACGTCGATGTCTGCCGCGCCGTCGCGGCCGCGGTCCTCGGCGACGCCAGCAAGGTGAAATACACGGGCCTGACCGCGCAGCAGCGCTTCACCGCGATCCAGTCCGGCGAGGTCGACATCCTCGCCCGCAACACGACCTGGACGTCGTCGCGCGATTCCTCGCTGGGCCTCGATTTCACGACGGTCGACTACTATGACGGCCAGGGCTTCATGGTGAAGAAGGCGTCGGGCGTGAAGAGCGCGAAGGAGCTCGATGGCGCCACCGTCTGCGTGCAGTCCGGCACCACCACCGAGCTCAACCTCGCCGATTACTTCCGCGCCAACAACCTGAAGCTGACCCCGGTCGTCTTCGAGAAGCTCGACGACGCGGTGGGCGCCTACCTGTCGGGCCGCTGCGACGCATATACGACCGACCGGTCGGGGCTCGCCTCCACCCGCTTCAGCCAGGGGGCCCAGGCGGGCGACCACGTCATTCTGCCCGAGGTGATCTCGAAGGAGCCGCTGGCGCCGGCCGTCCGGCAGGGCGACAGCAAATGGGCCGACATCGTGCGCTGGTCCCAGTTCGCGATGGTGAATGCGGAGGAGTTCGGCATCACTTCGGCGAATGTCGACAGCATGATGAACAGCCCGAATCCCGATATCCAGCGCTTCCTGGGCAAGAACGGCGAGATGGGCCAGCAACTCGGGGTCGACAACAAGTGGGCCTATAACATCATCAAGCAGGTCGGCAATTACGGCGAGAGCTACGACCGCAACATCAAGCCGCTGGGCCTCGACCGCGGCATCAACGCGCTGTGGACGAAGGGCGGCATCATGTACGCGCCGCCGGTCCGGTGATCCGGGCGAGGCAGCAGAGCTAGCGTTCAGCGGGACCGCACGCGATGGCGTCGATCCCTGCCAGTGAGAGAAGGCCGGCCGCGCCGAAGATGCGGCTATCCCTGAGCGATCCGATCTTCCGGTCGGTCGTCTACCAGGTGGTCGTCGTCGGCGCGGTCGGGTCTCTGGTCTGGTACCTGGTCAGCAATCTCGAAGCCAACATGGAGACGCGAAAGATCGCGTCCGGCTTCGGCTTCCTCACCCGGGAAGCCGGCTTCGCCATCCTGCAGAAGCTGATCGATTACGCGCCGACCGACACGTATCTGCGGGCCCTGATCGTGGGCGTGCTGAACACGGTGCTGGTGGCCGTGATCGGGATCGTGCTGGCGACCATCCTCGGCACCTTGCTCGGCATCGGCCGGCTGTCGCGCAACTGGCTGGTGGCGCGGCTCTGCACCGGCTACGTCGAGACGCTGCGGAACATCCCGCTCGCGGTGCAGCTGTTCTTCTGGTACGTGGTGATCAAGGACAATCTGCCGGCCGTCCGCCAGGCGCTGCACCCGTTGCCCGGGTTCTTCCTCTCGCAGCGCGGCCTTGCGATGGCGGTGCCGGCGGACAATCCCGCCAACCCCTGGATTCTCGCCGCGTTCGCGGTCGGCGTCGCCGCCACGGTGGCACTCAGCCGCTGGGCCAGGCGGCGGCAGGCCGCGACGGGCCAGCCGTTCCCGACTTTGTGGGTCGGCGCCGCGCTGATGGTCGCACTGCCGATCCTGACGTGGCTTGCCGCCGGGGCGCCGACGGCGTTCGACGTCCCCGAGCTGCGCGGGTTCAACTTCCGCGGCGGCATCGTCCTGATCCCCGAATTCGTGACGCTTCTCGTCGGGCTCACCACGTACACGGCGGCGTTCATCGCCGAAATCGTGCGCAGCGGCATCCTCGCGGTCAGCCATGGCCAGACCGAGGCGGCGCTGGCGCTTGGTCTTCCCCGCGGCCTGACGTTGCGGCTGGTCGTCCTGCCGCAGGCGCTGCGTGTCATCGTCCCGCCGATGATCAGCCAGTATCTCAACCTGACCAAGAACAGCTCGCTGGCTCTCCTGGTCGGCTATCCCGATATCGTGTCGGTCGCCAACACCACGCTCAACCAGACCGGCCAGGCCATCGAAGGCATCGCCATCATCATGGCGGTGTTCCTCGCCATCAGCCTTTCGATCTCGGGAATCATGAACTGGTACAACAAGAAGATCGCGCTGGTGGAGCGGTAGATGAGCGACGCGGCCGCTTCCATGAACAACCGGACGGCGCTTGGCGGCGTGCTCGGCACGCGCGCCGCACAATGGGTGCGCGCCAATCTCTTCTCGGGCTGGCTGAACACGGCGGTGACGCTCGTGATCGCCTATCTGCTGGCCAAAGCGCTGTACGCGGTCGTCTCGTGGGCGCTGTTCAACGCGGTCTGGGACGTGCCGGGCAACCAGACGCAG
>Ga0335071_10002333_pt1 | contig 20317 bp, 17 predicted proteins | sample Lox_Sample_15_FD_206724 | JGI IMG/M metagenome (GOLD analysis project Ga0335071, IMG submission 206724) | Soil microbial communities from Loxahatchee National Wildlife Refuge, Florida, United States - Lox_Sample_1.5 | ecosystem: Environmental > Terrestrial > Soil > Wetlands | place: USA...
CTTCCAGCTGGCGGAGCTCCTCGGCCCGGGCTCGGAGGTGGTGGCGCTGGAGCTCCACCCGCGCAAGGCCGACGCCCTGGCGCGCGAGGCGGCGCGGCGCGGTCTCGCCGGCGTGCGGGTGATCTGTACCGACGCCGGCCGCGAGGTCCCGGGCCTCGCCCCGGCCAGCTTCGACGCGGTGCTGGTGGACGCGCCCTGCGCCGGGCTGGGCACGCTGCGGCGCCATCCCGAGCTCAAGCTGCGGCGGGCCGCGGCCGACCTCCCGAGGCTCGCCGGGGTGCAGCTGGCGCTCGCCCGCAGCGTGGCCCGCTACGCCCGGCCCGGCGCACCGGTGACCTACTCGGTCTGCTCCCTCTCGCGGGCCGAGGGGCCCGAGATCGCCGCCGCCCTCGCCGCCGCCGGCGCCCGCCCGCACCCGCCCCCGCCCGGCTTCCCCGCCGACGTGCTCACCCCGGGCGGCACGCTGCTCACGCTCCCCCACCGGCACGGCTGCGACGGGTTCTTCGCCGCGCGGCTGGCGTTCGACGCGCCCGCGGCCGCCCGCTAGACTCCCGTCCATGCCCCCGCCCCCCATCCGCATCGCCCCCTCCATCCTCTCGGCCGACTTCGGCCGCCTCGCGGAGGAGGTGGCGGCGGTGGAGGCCGCCGGCGCCGACCTGGTGCACGTGGACGTGATGGACGGACGCTTCGTCCCCAACATCACCATCGGGCCCCTGGTGGTGGACGCGGTCCGCAAGGCCACCCGCCTCCCGCTGGACGTGCACCTCATGATCGTGGAGCCCGAGCGCTACCTGGAGGCCTTCGCCGAGGCTGGCGCCGCCACCATCACCGTGCACGCCGAGGTGTCGCCCCACCTGCACCGCACCCTCCAGGCCATCCGCGCCGCCGGCGCGCGCCCGGCGGTGGCCCTGAACCCGTCCACCGACCTTTCCGCCGTGGAGTGGGTCCTCGAGGACTGCGCCCAGGTGCTGGTCATGACCGTGAACCCCGGCTTCGGCGGCCAGCACTACATCCCCGCCTGCACCGAGAAGGTGCGCCGGCTGCGGGCCCTGGCCCAGGCCCGCGCGCCCGGCCTCGACATCCAGGTGGACGGCGGCGTGAACGCCGACACCGCCGCCCTGGTGGCCGGCGCCGGGGCCAACGTGCTCGTGGCCGGCACCGCCATCTTCGGCGCCGGCGACTACCGGCGCGCCGTGGCCGGGCTGCGCGCTGCCGCACTGGGCGGGCAGGGCGGCGGGGAGACCCGGCCGGGCTAGGGCAGGCGTCTGCGGGGTGGACGCTGTCCGAGGGGGGGTGCATCCTCCACCCCCGAATGGACGCCGCTGCGGTCATCTCCCTGCTGGTCGGCCTGCTGGGCGTGGCCGTGGGTGGCCTGGCCCTGCGGCTGTCGCGGGCGCCCGGCTGGCGCGAGCTGCAGTGGTTCGGGGCGGTGGCCCTGCTCGCCGCCGGCCACGCGATCCTCGCCACCTGGGGAGCGCTCGCCGGCGGGGAGTCGGCGGCGGCCCTGGTCGCCGCCCGCGGACGGTTCGGGCTCTCGCTGCTCGTGATCTGGGCCTGGATGCGGTACGCCGAGGCTTGCTGCCGCACGCGCGCCGGCCGGTGGGCGCGCGCGCTCGAGCTCCTGCTCCTTGCCGCGGCCGCGGTGGCCCAGCTCCCTGGGCTTGCCCTCGGTGGCCTGCCCGGCAGGGCCGGGCTCGGCGGCGGGGGGGTCACCCCGGCCGGCTTCGGGCTCCTCCTCCCCTGCGTGCCCGCCGCGGCGGTGGTGCTGGCCCGCTTCCGCGACGCTCGCCGCCAGGGCCTCCACGCCGCGGGGGTGCTGGCGGCGGGCTTCCTGGTGCCCATGGCGCTCCTGCCGGCCGAGGCCGGGGTGAGGGCCTTGGGGCTCGACTTGCCCGTCCCCTACGAGCTCGGCTTCCTGGCGTCGGTGGCCCTGGTCACCTGGGCCAGCACCCTGCGATTCCTGGAGGCCATCCGCGACCTCGAGGGGCTCCGCCTGAGGCTCGAGTCGCTGGTGGTGGAGCGCACCCGGGCCCTGGCCGACACCCAGGAGGCGCTGGTCCGGGCCGAGCGCCTCGCCTCCCTCGGCCAGCTCGCCAACGGCGTGGCCCACCAGGTCTCCAACCCCGCCTCGGTGGTCACCGCCAACCTTCGCTTCCTGGCCGAGAACCTCGCCGCCGATCCCGATTCCGGGGAGGTGGTGGAGGACGCGCTGGCGGCCATGCGCCGGATCAACCAGCTGGTGAGGCGGCTGGCCGACGCCGGCCGGATCGCGGCCGCGCCCCGCCCGACGGCGGCGGTGGACCTCGCCCAGGTGGTGGAGCGGGCGGTGGCCGAGACCCGGCCTCGCCTGCCGGCCCACGTCGCCCTCGACGCCCAGGTGGCCCCCGGCCTGCGGGTCCAGGCGCGCCCGGAGGTGCTGGAGCAGGTGCTGCACAGCCTCTTGGCCAACGCCGTCGAGGCCGTGCCGGCCGGCCGGGCCGGCCGGATCGAGGTCCGGGCGGAGCGGCGCCCCGGCGGCGTCCGGCTGACGATCACCGACGACGGCGTGGGCATGCGCCCCGAGGTCCTGGAGCACGCCTTCGAGCCGTTCTTCACCACCAAGCCGGCCGGCCAGGGCAACGGGCTCGGCCTCCCCATCTCCCGGGGCATCGTCGAGGTGCACGGCGGCGCGCTCTGGCTGGAGAGCGCGCCCGAGCGCGGCACCACCGCCGTGCTCCTGCTGCCGGAGACCGCGGCGGCCTGAGGCGCGGCGGGGTCAGCTCCGCCCGCCCATCGCCCGCCGCACCTCGGGGTGGGCGCCGATCAGCGCCAGCGCTCGCCCGAGCAGCGTCCTCCCCGGCTCGACCTTGAACCAGGTGGAGGCGCCCGATGGGTGCGGGAGCGGGACGGCGTCCATCTCCACCCCGTGGTAGCCGACGCGGAGGATCCTCCCGATCACCTCGGCCAGGGGGCCCCCGTGGCCCAGGACCTCGGCGATGGCCAGCCGGCCCACCGGGATCACCAGGCGGGGGCGGAGGATGGCCACCTCGCGCTCGAGGAAGCCCCGCCACCGCGCGCACTCGGCCGGGGTGGGCAGCCGGTCGCCTCCGCCCGGCGCCTTTCCCGGGAAGCAGCGCACCACCGCGGCGAGGTAGATGCTGGCCCGCACCTCGGCCTCGCCGGCCCCGGTCGCCTGCTCCATCCAGCGGAACAGCGTCCGCCCCGCCGTCCAGGCGAAGGGCCGCCCCAGCCGCGCCTCGTGCGGTCCGGGCGCCTGCCCCACCAGGAGGACCCGGCTGTCGACGGGCGGGCCGTGGACCGGTGGGCCGAAGCCGCGCGGACGAAAGGCGGCGATGTCGCGGTGCACCGCGCGGAGCGCGTCCAGCTTGGCCGCGCGAGCCGGGCGCCGGGCCCGCGGTACCGCTACCTCCACGGCTCCTCGTGGACCGAGTAGATCCAGCCCTCCGAGCGCGGGACGTTGGAGGGCACGCCCTGGAAGCCCTCCGCCCCGGCCGCGGCGGCGCCGACGGCGGCGAGGACCGCCTCCAGGAACTCGCCGCGGTGATCCTCGACGATCTGCGCGGCCTGCTCCATCTCGAACTCCAGCTTGGCGGCGGCGCGCAGGGTGCGGAGGATGCCGGCCCGGGTGGAGGAATGGCTGGCGCCCAACCGCTCGTCGTCGCGGTACTGGCAGACGCCGCAGACGCTGCGGGCCACGTGGCCGGGCCGCACCTCGACGATGGTGGGCTTCCCCGGCTCCGGCGGATCCCAGGGGGGAAAGGAGGCGGTGGCGTGGGACAGGGTGCACAGCCCGAAGAAGGTCGGCCGGTACGAGCGGGCGCTGGTGGGCGCGTAGAGCTCGGCGCGGTAGCAGTCGGCCACCCGGGCCCGGTCCTTGCCCAGCTCGGCCCGGAAGCGCTGCGCACCTTCCGTGAAGTCCCCGCCCTCTCCCAGGAAGCGCTGCTCCAGGTTCTTGCCCAGCACCGCCGGCCCCCGCAGCGCCTGGCGGAGCAGGCCCAGCTGCCGGAGGTGCGTCTCGGCCAGGGAGAGGGCGAAGTCGACCCCGACCGAGAGCCTCCCCTCGGCCCAGCGCGACTCCTCCGCCAGCCAGGCGGCGAAGCGGGCCGGGATGTCTCGGCGGCCAGGCGCCTCGCTGAACGGCCGCCACAGCCGCACCAGCCGGGCCCTGTCCGGACCGCACTCGATCTTGGCAGCCAGGATGTGGTTGCCGGCCCCCTCGATCCCGCTCCATCGCAGGCCCAGGACGACGCCTCGGTCCTGGAGGGCAACCCGAGCGGGGGGTGCCCGCCCGTGGACCGCGGTCGATGCGCTGGGGGGCTCGTTGTCGGTCGCCATGGGATCGCGCCGGGACCCGGCGCCTGTTGCGTTTATCTTCGGCTTCGCCCGACTGTCAATGGGGCGGAAGGGCCGGGGTTCGAGCGGGAGCGGCCGCCGCCTGGCCCGTAGGTGCTGGGTCGAGCCTCACGTGCCATGGACCTAGGACGCGGGAGAGATCCCGTATGGGGCTACGTTGCTTCCGCTGCGTGCCCGGGGTGGATAGCCTCCGGGCAAGCATGAACCCACCAAGCCGCATCCTGCTGGTCGAGGACGACAGCGCCCTGCGGGAGACGCTCGCCGATGTGCTGACCGACCTGGGCTACCAGGTCGCCTGCGCCTGCAACGGCCAGGAGGCCCTCGATCAGCTCGGCCGCGGCCTGCCGCCGGACCTCATCGTCCTCGACCTGGTCATGCCGGTCATGGACGGTTGGGCTTTCCGCGAGGCGCAGCGACGGGCGCCGTCCCTTGCCGCCATCCCCATGCTGGTCCTGTCCGCGAGCTGCCCCTCGGACAACCCGCGGGTGAAGTCGCTCGGCGCCCAGGCCGTCCTGCCCAAGCCGGTCGGCCTGGAGCGGCTGGTCGACGCGCTCGAGCGCATCCTGCCGGCCCCGCCCGTCGCCGCCGCCCCGGCCGCCTCCCTGGCACACTAGGGAGCGTGCCCGGCACGCCCTGGCTGCACGCCGCCGTCGACGAGCTGGCCGTCTGGCTCGAGGACCGCAGGCGGCGGGACCCGTCGCCCTTCGTCCCGGCGCCCCCTGCGCCGCTGGCCTGCTTCGGCCCGCTCCCGCCACCCCCGCCGGCTCCTGCCGGGCCCGGCTGGTGGACCGCCCCCTCGCCCCGGCCGGCGCCGGGGGACGGGCAGGCGCGGGCCCTGGTGACGCGCGCGGCCGGCCCGCGGCGAGGCACGGCCGTCCTCGTGCCCCCGTGGAAGGTGCCGCGCCTCTCGCTCCTCTCCGGCTGGACCTCGCTCCTCGAGGGTCTTGGGCTGGAGGTGTGGACCCTCATCCCGCCCTTCCACCTGGACCGTGCTCCCCCCGGCCTCCGGAGCGGCGAGGCGTTCGCCACCCCGGACCTCCCCGCCCTGCGCGCGGCGGTGGAGCAGCTGGTGCTCGAGGTCCGCCTGCTCCTCGGGCTGGCGCGCGGGCAGGGCGGCGAGCTGGTGCTCGTCGGGCTCTCCCTCGGGGCGCTGGCAGCCGCCCTGGCCGCCACCTCGGCCGAGGCGCCGGACCGGCTCGTGGCCGTGGCGCCGCCCGCCGACCTCCTGGCGGTGGCCACCCGCACCGGCATCGGCCGCCGCTACCGGGCGCTGGGCGCCCGGGCCGGCCGCGCGCCGCCCCCGCTCCGGGAGCTCGAGCCCATGCTGCGCCCCTTCCGCCCCGAGGCCCGGGCGCTCCGCGCGCCGCGGGCGCTGGTGGCCACGGGGAGCGCCGACGCCATCGCCTTGCCCGGGCCGGCCACCGACCTGGCGCGGGCCTGGGGCGCCGAGCTGCGGATCTACCCGCGGGGCCACCTGACGTTGCTCTTCTGGTGTCGGGCCCTGCGCCGGGACGTGGCCCGGTTCGTGGGGTGAGCTACTTGCAGCCGTCGCGTATCGTCCGCAGGTGGTCGTAGAACGCCGCCGGGACCACCCCGCCGCGCACGAACGGCGTGGTCTTCTCCATGGCCGCCCGCCAGGCGCCCACGTCGGCGGGGACCACGCGGAGCCCCTGCTTCTGCATGGCCGCGACCGCGTCGTCGTTGAGCCGCTTCACCTCGGCGTCGACCTTGCCGCCCAGCTCCTGGGCGATGGCCAGGAGCTTGGGGCGCAGGTCGGCCGGCACCTTGTCCCAGGCGTCCTTCCGCACCAGGGTGGCGCCGACCATGTACGACCAGGCGGTGTCCATCATGTAGGGGGCCCGCTCGTGGAGCCGGGTGGTGAGGATGTAGAGGGGCACGTTGGGGACGCAGTCGATCATGCCGGTCTGGAGCGAGGGCACGATGTCGCTGGAGGAGAGCACCACCGGCTTGAGCCCCGCGGCGCGGTAGGCCTCGACGCTCTTGGGATCGCCCTCCCAGGCCCAGATCTTGGTGTCGGCCATGTCGGCCGGGCTCCGGTGGGGCTTGTCGCAGAAGAGGTGCACGGCGCCGATGGTGCTCCACTGCACGGCCACGAACCCGCGCTGCTCCAGCCCGGCCTCGAGCTCCGGCCGCACCTTCTGGAAGGCGCACTGCATCTGCGCCTCGTCCCTGAACATGAAGGGGATGGAGAGGCCTTGGGGCTCGGCCATGAGGTCGTGCATGCCGATGTTGGAGATGGCCGCGGCCTGGAGCTGGCCGATGGACATCTTCCGCACCATGTCGCCCTCGCTGCCCTGCGTCCCCCCGGCGTAGATGCGGAGCTTCACCTGGCCGCCCGAGGCCTCCTCCCAGCGCTGCGCCATCTCGCGCAGCAGGTCCTGCCAGGTCGAGCCCTGGGGGGCGAGCGTGCCCAGCTTGATGGTCACGCCCTGAGCCTGGGCCCCGCTGGCGAGCGTCGCCAGCAGCGCGGCGAGGAGCATCTTCTTCACGGGGTCACCTTCCTTCGCTCAGGCGAACAGATCGTCCACGTGCCGCAGCAGGGCGCGGGCCCGGCGCTGGGCCAGGACGTTGGCCAGCCGGTAGCGGGGCACCGCCTCCGCGTCGGCCTGGACCACCTCCGAGAGCAGGCGGGTGAACTCGGCCCGGTCCTGGGCCTGCACCAGCACGCCCTCCGCGAACGCCACCTTGGGGCCCAGCTTCTGGCCGCCCGAGAGGGCCAGGGCCCGCTCCAGGTGCGCCCGGGCCCGCTCCGGGCCACCGCCCTGCTCGGCGGAGCGGGTGGCGTCGTAGGAGACGAAGAACTCGTGGATGGCGCCCTCGCCGAAGGCCTCGTCGAGCGCCAGCGCCCGCTCCATCATGGCCACGGCGGCGGGGAGCTGGGACACGAGCGACATGTCGCCCTTGCCGTTCACCACCGCCAGCGCCCAGGCGGACGCGGTCCAGTAGAGGAGCGGGACGTCCTCCTTGCGCAGCGGGGCCAGCGCCGGCCCGGGCTCGCGCCCGTCCAGCAGCCTCTGGCGCAGGCCCGGGTACCGCACCTCCAGGCCGCGCAGGCCGTAGTCTCGGGCGCGCAGGTCGAGCTTCCGGGCGCGGTCCCGGCCGGTCCGGGCGGCGTCGAGCCGGCCGTCGAGGTCGGCCAGCTCCGCGTCCTGCTGGACGAAGGCGTAGGCGTACTGGGTGAAGCCGCTGGCCAGGGCGGTCAGCAGCTGCAGGTGGCGAGGGTTCTCGGCCAGCAGCCCTTCCATGGTCTTCAGCCCGAAGGGGACCGCCTCCCGGACCAGCTCCGGGTCGTCGTCGGCGGCGTAGGAGGACCCGCTCTGCACCAGCGCGTCGGAGACCAGCCCCAGGGCGGCCGTCCGGCAGCCGGCCAGCGAGATCACGGTGAGTGACAGAATGGGGAGATTTGACCTGTGCACGCGCAAGCGGGGCACCACACTCCAAGTTCGTGCTATTACTAGGAGGCTCTCCGGAACGGGTCAATCGGCTTTCGCGTGACCAACTCGCTCCCACACGACCCGAACGCAGGCGGCGGCGCGCCGCAGGGTACCCAGCTCGAGCGTGTGCTCGTCACCCTCCTCCTCCTGGCGATGATCCTGCTCCCGGCGGCCTCCGCCCTGTCGCGGCGGATGTGGGGGCGCGAGCTGCTCGGGTCGGCCGTGCTGGCGCAGCACATCACCCTGTGGGTGGGCTTCCTGGGGGCCATGCTCGCCACCCTCACCGGCCGTCACCTGGCGCTGTCCACCCTAGATGTGGTGCCTCCCGGCTGGCCGCGGCGCGCCGCCACGTTCTTCGGCCAGGCGTTCTCGGCGGCGGCCTGCGCGCTGATGGCCTGGGCCTCGCTGACCCTGGTGCGCGCCGAGTGGCACGGGCTGGCCCGGGTGGCCTTCGGGATCCGCGAGGCCTGGAGCGAGCTGGTGATGCCCGCCGGCTTCGCCCTCATGGCACTCCGCTTCGCCTGGCGCGCCGACGCCGGCGGGCCGCGCAACCTGGCGCTCCGGGCCACGGCCCTCCTGGTCGCCGCGGCCTCCTTCCTCCTGGGCCGGGTGGCCCCCGGACCGGGGTTGACCACGGCCCTCCTGCTGGTGGTGGCGGCCGCCTTCCTGCTGGGCGCGCCGGTGTTCGTGGTCATGGCCGGGGTGGCCATGGCCCTCTTCCACGGCGACGGCTCGCCCATCGCCGCCGTGCCCACCGCCCTGTTCGACCTCTCCAAGACCGCCACCTTGCCGGCCATTCCGCTCCTCACCGCCGCCGGGTACGTCCTGGCCGAGGGTGACGCGGCCCGCCGCCTGGTCCGCGTCTACAAGGGCATCTTCGGGTGGCTCCCCGGCGGCGTGGCGGTGATGGCCACCTTCGTCTGCGCCCTGTTCACCACCTTCACCGGCGCCTCGGGGGTGACCATCCTGGCCCTGGGGGGACTGCTCCTCCCCTCCCTCCTGGAGGACCGCTATCCCGAGGGGTTCTCGGTGGGGCTGGTCACCGCCGCCGGCTCCCTGGGACTGCTCTTCCCGCCATCACTACCCGTCATTCTTTACGGCGTGGTGGCCCAGGCCCCCATCGAGCACATCTTCATCGGCGGCCTGGTCCCGGGGCTGCTCATGATCCTCCTGGTGGCCGGGTACGGGGTCACGGTCGGCGTCCGGGCCGGCGCCCCGCGCCAGGCCTTCCACCCCCGGGAGGCGGTGCGGGCGCTGTGGGACGCCAAGTGGGACCTGGGGCTCCCCACCCTGGTGGTGGTGGCGGTGGCCAGCGGCTTCGCCACCGTGGTGGAGGCGGCGGCGCTGGCCGCCACCTACTCGCTGGTGGTGGAGCTGGGCGTGTTCCGCTCCATCCACCCGCTCCGCGACCTGCCCCGCGTGCTGGTGCACGCCTCGGCGCTGGTGGGGAGCGTGCTCATCCTCCTGGGCTCGGCGCTGGGGCTCACCTCCTGGTTCGTGGACGCCGAGGTACCGACCCGGCTGGTGGAGTGGATGACCGGGCACGTGAGCTCGCCCGCCCTCTTCCTGCTCACGCTCAACGCCGTGCTCCTGGTCCTGGGCAGCGTGCTGGAGATGTACTCGGCCATCGTGGTGCTGGCCCCGCTGGTGGCGCCGCTGGGCCGCGCCTACCACGTGGAGCCCATCCACCTGGCGGTGGTCTTCCTGGCCAACCTCGAGCTGGGCTTCCTCTTCCCGCCCATGGGGCTGAACCTGTTCCTCTCCGCCTCGCGGTTCGAGAAGCCCCTTCCCTACGTCTACCGCCGGGCCATCCCCTTCCTGCTCATCATGGCGGCCGGGGTCCTGGCCATCACCTACTTCCCCGCCATCACCACCGGCGTGGTGTCCCTGCTCCACCGGTAGCCGTTCCCTTCACCCCTCGAGCAGCCGCCAGAGCTTCGGCCTCACCCCGGTCGCCGCCAGCAGCCGCTCCAGCCGTTCCCGCGCCGCGCCCGAGCCGGCGCGGACCTTTCGGCCCAGGATGAGCTCGTTCTTCACCGAGTGCTCCCAGCCGGTGAGCTCGGTGACCGTGACCCGGTAGCCGTGCGCCTCGAGCGCCAGGGCGCGCAGGACGTTGCTGAGGTGGGAGCCGAACTCGCGCCGGTGCCAGGGATGGGCGAAGAGCGGCGCGAGGAGCGGGTCGGGAGCGGGGGCCTCGGCCAGCTGCCGCGCCACCTCCGCCTGGCAGCAGGGGACCACCGCCACGTGGTCGGCGCCGTGCCGCACCGCCAGCGCCAGGGCGTCGTCGGTGGCGGTGTCGCAGGCGTGCAACGCGGTCACCAGGTGCACCCGCGGCGGGACCGGCGCGGCCTCGATGGGTGACTCCAGGTAGCGGAGCCGCCCGAAGCCCAGGCGCGCCGCCCGCTCGGCCCCGGCCCGGGCCAGGTCCGGGCGCGCCTCCACCGCCAGCAGCTCCCCCTTGCCGGCCGGGGCCAGGAAGAGCTGGTAGAGCACGAAGCCGAGGTAGCTCTTGCCGGCGCCGCAGTCGACCAGCAGCGGCGCACCGAACCGCCCCAGCACGTCGTCCACCGCCGGCGCCAGCAGGCCGGCCAGGTGGTTCACCTGCTTCAGCTTGCGCAGGCTGTCGGCGTTGAGGTCGCCGTCGCGGGTGAGGAGGTGCAGCTCCTGGAGGAGCGCGGTCGAGGTGCCCGGGAGGAGCTCGCGGCGCACCGCGGCGCCCTTCACCTGCCTGCGCGACATGCCCGCTACATAGCACCCCGGCCGGCCGGGGAGGCCCGGGTTGCGAGCCGGGCCCCGGACGTGTTCCTGTGCTTCCGCCCGCTCCGCCGCGGAGCGCCGGCCTCCACGCATGCCCGCCGCCCGCCCTCCCCCCGCCCTCCCCGCCCCGCACCGGCCCTACCTCGACCTGCCCGGCCCCTGGCTGGTGGCCCACCGCGGCGGCGGCGCGCTCGCCCCCGAGAACACCTTGGCCGCCTTCGACCGAGCCGCCTCGCTCCGGGCCGACGCCATCGAGATCGACGTCCGCCGCACTCGCGACGGCGCGGTGGTGATCTTCCACGACCAGGACACGGCCCGGCTGCTGGGCCAGCCCGGCACCGTCGCGGCCCGCACGCTGGCGGAGCTGGCCCACCTCGACGCCGGTGCCGCCTTCACCGCGGACGGCGGTGCCACCTTCCCCTTCCGCGGCCGGGGGCTCTCCGTCCCCACCCTGGCCGAGGTCCTCCGCCGCTACCCGTCCATGCGCTTCAACGTCGACGCCAAGGACGACGACCCGGAGATGGCGGCGGCGCTCGCCGAGGTGGTCCGCTCCGCCTTCGCCGAGGATCGGGTCTGCGTGGGCTCCTTCTCGGACCGGCAGGCCGAGCGGCTGGGCGCGCTCCTCCCGCGCTGCGCGCGCTTCCTGCCCCAGGAGGCGGCCACCTGCCACGTCCTCGCCGCCCGCGCCGGCCGGTCCGGCGCCGGGTGCCCCTCCGGGTTCGATCTCGCCGACCTGCCCTTCCGCCTGGGCGGCGAGGTGGTGGTCGACGCCGCGGTCCTCGATCACTTCCACTCGCTTCGGATCCCGGTCCACGCCTGGGTGGTGGACGACGAGGCCGAGATGCGTGCCCTCCTCGCCGCCGGGGTCGACGGGATCGTCACCGACCGGCCGGACCTCCTGGCGCGGGTGTTGGGGCGGTAGGGCATCCCCGCGGACTCCGGAAGCTTCCCGGCCACTGTCGCCAGCCGGCCCCCTGGTCCATCGAGCCTGGAGAGCGGCGCACCCGGCGCCGCCGAGGAGGCCGCCATCATGCCCGTGGCCATGCCCCGGCCGCGGTGCCCCCCCGCCCTGCCGACCTCCGCCCGGGGGGCCGCCTCGTCTCGGCCGACGGGCGGACCCTGCCGCTGGTCGCGGCCCGGCTCTCGGCCGAGGCCGGGGGCGGTCATGCAGCAGACCGCGGCCAGCGCCGAGCAGTCCTCCACCGCCGCCGTCGAGCTCAACGGCCAGGGCGAGGAGCTCGGCGCCATGATCGGCAGCTTCCGGCTGGAGGTGGGCGGGGCCGGGCGGTCGGGCCCCTCGGCCTGCCTGCCGCCAAGGCCTGACCGCGGGGTGGTGCCCCCTCCGGGCCGTCGCCCGCGCGGCACCGCGTCCTTGACGCGGGCCCGCGCGCCCCGCATGAGAGACCCATGCCCGAGGTCCTCGAGGCGGAGCCCGCCCCGCCGCCGTCCTCCGTGGGTCGCGGGGGCGACGGCGAGGCGTCGCTGCGGGAGGAGATCCGCCACCTGGGGCGGCTGCTGGGCGAGACGCTGGCCGAGCTCCGGGGCCCGGCGGCGCTGACCCGAATCGAGTCGACGCGGCAGGCGGCGGTGGCGCTGCGCCAGGGCCGGCTGGAGGGGGGGCGAGACGCCTTCGCGGCCTCGATCGCGGCGCTGGACCTGGGCGAGCTCGAGCTCCTGGCCGAGGGCTTCACCGACTTCTTCCACCTGGAGAACGCGGCCGAGGAGCAGCACCGGGCCCGGGCGCTCCGGGCCCGGGACGCCGCCGGGCCACCGGTCGACGCCTCGGTGGCCGCGGCCTGCGCCGAGCTGCGCCGGGAGGGCGCCCGCGCCGACGAGGTGCAGGCCCTCCTCGACCGGCTTCTGGTCATGCCGGTCCTCACCGCCCACCCCACCGAGGCGCGCCGGCGCACGGTGCTCGACCACCTGGCCCGCGTCTCGCGGATCCTGGCCGCGCGCGAGGACCCGCGGGCCGGACGGGGCGAGCGCGAGGCGCTGGAGGAGCGGCTTCGCGAGGTGGTCACCGCCCTGGCCGCCACCCGCAAGTCGCGCAGCGACCGGCCCAGTGCCCTCGACGAGGTCCGCGCCGGCCTCATCGTCTTCGAGCGAACGCTCCTCGACGCGGTGCCCGCCGTCTACCGATCGCTGGATCGGGGCCTGGCCGCCACCTGGCCGGGACAGGCCTTTCGCGTCCCGCCCTTCCTGCGCTTCGGCACCTGGATCGGCGGCGACCGCGACGGGAACCCGTTCGTCACCGCCGAGGTGACCCGCGCGGCCCTGGAGCGGCACCGGGCGCTGGTCCTCTCCCGCCACGCCGCCGACGTGCGCTCGCTGCTCTCCGAGCTCTCGGCCTCGGCCGCCGGGCTGGGCGGCGCCGAGCGGGAGGCGCTGGAGGCGTCGATCGCCGCCGACCGGGAGCGGTTGCCGGACCTGCCGGCGGCCGCCCGCTGGCACCGCGCCGACGAGCGCTGGCGCGAGAAGCTGGCCTACATGGAGGCCCGCCTGGCGGCGGCGCGCTCCCGGGGCGAGGGCGGCTACCCGGACGCGGAGGCCTACCTGGCCGACCTGGAGCTCCTGCAGCGGACGCTGGCCGCGGCCGGCCTGGGGCGGCTGGCCGGCGGCGCGCTGGAGGACGCCCGCCGCCGCGCCGAGGTGTTCGGCTTCCACCTGGCCACGCTCGACATCCGGCAGCACTCCGACGTGCACGCCCGGGTGGTGGCCGAGATCCTGGCCCGCGGCGGCTCGCCGGGCTACCTGGACCTGGACGAGGCCGGGCGCGAGGCGCTCCTGGGCGAGCTCCTCTCCCGCGGCTCGCTCCCCTACCCCGAGCGGCGGGGGCTCTCCGCCGAGGCCCGCGAGGCGCTGGCCACGTTGGAGGTGGTGGGCCGGGCCCGCCGCGACAGCGGCCCCGCCGCCTGCGAGCGCTACGTCATCTCCTTCACCCGCTCGGTGAGCGATCTGCTGGAGGTGGCCTTCCTGGCCCGGAGCGCCCGGCTGGGGCCCGACGAGCTCCGGCCGGTGCCGCTCCTGGAGCAGCTCGAGGACCTGGAGAACGCCGCCGCCCTGGCCCAGGGCATCCTGGCCGCGCCGCCGCTGCGGGCCGCGCTGCGGAACGAGCTGGAGGTGATGCTCGGCTACTCGGACTCGGGCAAGCAGGTGGGCTACGTGCCCAGCCGGGCGGCCCTGCACAAGGCCCAGCTGGCGCTGGCCCAGGTGGCCGAGGTCGAGGGGCTCACCCTCACCATCTTCCACGGCCGCGGCGGGGCGGTGGGACGGGGCGGCGGGCCCTCCAACCGCGCCATCCGCGCCCAGCCGCGGTCGGCGCTGCGCGGCCGGTTCCGGGTGACCGAGCAGGGGGAGACGGTGGCGGCGCGCTACGGCCGGCTGGAGATCGCCGTGCGCGATCTGGAGCAGATGGTGAACGGCGTGCTCTGCACCTCCATCGGCGCTCCGGAGCGGGCCGCCGACGCCGCCACCGGGGAGCGGGAGGAGCTGCTCGACCGGACCGCCTCCGCGGCGCTGGCCGCCTATCGGCGCCTGACCGCCGACCCCCGGCGCCTGGCCCGCTACGCGCTCCGCGCCACGCCGCTGGAGGAGGTGCCCGAGCTGCGCTTCGCCTCGCGGCCGGCCAGCCGGACCGCCGACCTGTCGCTCGAGTCCCTGCGGGCCATCCCCTGGGTCTTCTCCTGGAACCAGAGCCGGCACGGGATCCCCGGCTGGTTCGGGCTGGGGAGCGCCCTCTCCACCCTCCTCGCCGAGGTCGGCACGGAGCGCACCCGGGCGCTCTACCGGGAGTGGCCCTTCCTGCGGGGCGTGGTGGACGACGCTCGGCTGGCGCTCACCCAGGCGGACATGGACGTGGCCGAGCACTATTCCCGGCTGGCCGAGCCGCAGGACCGGCCGGTGATGGACGCCATCCGGGCCGAGCACGCGCGCACCATGGAGGCCTTGCGGACGCTCACCGGAGACGAGCGGCTGCTCGGCCCCTGGCCGGCGGTGGAGAAGGCCGCCGCCCGGCGGAACCCCTACGTCGACGTCCTCTCCCACGTGCAGATCGAGCTGCTCCGCCGGCTGCGGCGCGCCAGGCCCGAGGAACGGGCCCGGGTGCAGGAGGCCCTGCGCCTCACCGTGAACGGGATCGCCGCCGGGCTGCAGACGGTGGGCTGAGGCCCCGGGCCCAGGGCGGGGCGGCCCCTCCCGGACGGCCCGCGGGGCGGGCTAGGATGGCACGGGGAGGCTGCATGCGGCGCACCAGGCTGGCCGCGGTCCTGGCGGTGGCCCTCGCGGGCGCGGGGTGCGCCGCGGCCAGCAGGCAGGTCGCCTGGGCGCCCGACGACCTCCGCCGGGAGCTGTCGCGGCGGATCCCGGCCGACGAGGTGGTGGTCCCCTTCGAGCTCAGCGCCGAGCACGCCCGGCGGGCGCGGCTGCTGGTGGCCTACACCCCCAGCGCCTCGGAGAAGGTCCGCATCCTGGTGGACGCGCTCTTCAGCCCGCACCTCTTCGGCCTGCGCTACCGGGTGGGGGTGCCGGGCACGGCCGAGGACGCCTTCCGGAACGGGGGGGGCGACTGCCTGGCGCTGGCCTCGGCCTTCGTCGGCCTGGCCCGCGCCGCCGGGCTGGACGCCGGCTACATGGACGCCTCCTTCCACCTGCAGCAGACCGAGTACCTGAACGACCAGACCACGGTGAAGATCGGCCACATCACCGCCTTCGTCCGGACCATCCGGGACCGGTTCGGCCTCGACTTCGGCGGCAGCGGACGGATCTACTGGTACCAGCCCATCGACGACCTCGAGGCGGTGGCCCACTACTACAACAACCTGGGCTACCTCCTCCTGGAGGGCGGCGGGGAGGGCGGGGACCCGGCCGGCTGGGCCGCGGCCGCCCACCAGTTCGACCTGGCCACCCGGGTGCAGCCGGGGTTCGCCCGCGCCTGGAACAACCTGGGCGTGGCCGAGGCGCGGCTCGGCCACCGGGAGGCGGCCGTGGCGGCCTACCGCCGGGCCATGGCCCTGGACGGCACCCTGGCCTCGCCCCGCACCAACCTGGGCGCCCTGCTCCTCGAGGCCGGCGAGCTGGACGCCGCCGGCGAGGAGCTGGAGGAGGCGGCCCGGCTCGACCCCGCCTCACCCAACGTACAGTACGAGCTGGGCCTGGTGCGCTGGAAGCGCGGCGATCGAGCCGGAGCGACGCGGGCGCTGGAGAAGGCCATCTCCCTGCGCGGGGAGTGGCCGGCGGCGCGGGCCCTGCTCGATCAGCTCGCCGCCGAGGAGCCGGCGGCCGGGGGAGGCTGAGGCCTGGCCGCAGGTCAGGGGGCGGGGCGGGTCGGAACCTGGCAGCGGCGCGCCGCGTCCCTCGGCAGGAGCTCGCCGCGCTCCAAGAGCCCCAGGTTCACCTGCGGTCGCGGGTCTCGGGGATCGAGGGTGGCGGCGGCGAGGAAGGCCTGGCGCGCCTCCTCGGGGCGGCAGGCCAGGGCCAGCGCGTACCCGAGGTTCCCGCGAGCGCGCGCGCTCCCCGGCGCCTGGGCCACCGCGTCGGACCAGAAGGTCACCTCGTCGCGGTAGACCAGGCTCCGCTGCGCGGTGGCGGCGGCGAGGACGGTGGCCAGCGCGGCGGACAGCGCCGGGCGGAGGAGCCGGGGATCGGGGAGGCGCGAGAGCAGCGCGCCTGCCAGCCAGGCCGGGCCGAGCAAGGCCAGGTAGAGCTGGCGATCGCTGGCCGGCTCCGGCCGCGGCAGCCACCAGCCCTGCGGCGCCAGCCAGAGGAGGTACCAGAGCACCGCCAGGGCGAGGAGCGGACGGCGGCGAAGCAGGGCCAGGCCGGCCCCCGCCGCCAGCAGGGCGGCGAGCAACGCCAGCGCCGGGCCCCACGCCCAGGCGGTCACCGCCCGGAGGTCGGGCTCGGCGGCGAGCCCGCCCAGCGGGACCAGCTGGCCGGTGAGCCAGGCCACCGCTCGCGCCTGGGTGAGCGCGTTCCAGCCTGGCCCCCGCAGGGCCAGGCTCTCCCCCAGCATCCCGCGGTAGGTGGGCGAGGCCAGGTAGGCGGCGGCAGCCGCAGCCACCACCCCCAGGTGGACCGCGAGCGCGGCCAGCGCCCGGCGCCAGGCGAACCCCCGCCGGTCGACCGCCTCGAAGAGGAGGAGCGCCGCCGGCAGCACCAGCGCGCCCTCCTTGGCGCAGAGCGAGGCGGCCAGCAGGGCGGGCGAGAGGAAGTGCGAGAGCCGACGGTCGCCGCGGTCGCGCCCGAGGAGGTAGGCGTGGGCGCTGGCCAGGGCCAGGGCGCCGGAGAGCGACGAGGAGCGGCCGGAGAGGTAGGTCACCGCCTCGGTCTGGACCGGGTGGAGGGCGAAGACCAGCGCGCCCAGCAGGGCGGCCCAGGGCGGAGGCGGCACCGGGAGGCGGCGCGCCAGCCGGTCGAGGAGGAGGAGCGCCAGCACGGCGGCGACCAGGTGAAGGGCCAGGTTCACCGCGTGGAAGCCGGCCAGGCCCAGACCGCTCTGCACGTTCAGGGCGTAGCTGAGCTTGAGCAGCGGCCGGATGCCGGGCATCGAGGCCCACCAGGCGGGGAGCGACTGGACCCGGGGCTCCTGGACGATGACGCGGAAGTCGTCGTACTGCCACCCGCCCAGGAAGCTGGTGGCGTAGGCCGCGCAGGTGGCCAGCGCCACCGCAGCGGCCGCGCGGGCCCCTTCCCGTCCGGGCGCCCCCTCAGCCACGCCGGTGGGCCTCGTCGAAGGCCAGCTCCAGCAGCGCGGAGGTGGTCCACCAGCGGTCGGGAGAGTCGAGCAGCACCGCCAGCACCTCCACCCCGTCGCGCACCGCCAGCGCCACCATGCAGCGGCCGGCCCCCTCGGTGTAGCCGCTCTTCACCCCCACCGCCCCCCTGAGCCGGCCCAGGAGCAGGTTGTGGGTGCGCAGCGCCAGCGAGCGCCCGCCGCGGGTGACCACGGTGGCCTCGGTGAGCGCCACCAGCCGCCGGAACTCGGGAAAGGCCAGCGCCGCACGGGTGAGGCGGAGGAGGTCGCGGGCGCTGGAGAGGTGGCCCGGGGCGTCGTGGCCGCAGGGGTTCTGGAAATGGGTGGCGGAGAGGCCCAGCGCGGCGGCGCGGGCGTTCATCCGCTCCACGAAGGCGGCGGCGCTTCCGGCCAGGTGCTCGGCCAGGGCCAGGCAGGCGTCGTTGGCGGAGGAGACCAGCGTGGCGGTGAGCGCGCCCTCCGCCGAGAGCGCCTCGCCCGCCCGGAGGCCTGCCCGGCTCCCCGTCTCGCGGGCTGCCCGCGCCGAGACCTCGATCCACGCCCCCGGGCGATCGCCCGCCTCCAGCGCCAGGAGCGCGGTCATGATCTTGGTGAGCGAGGCGGGCGGCAGCTGGGCGTCGGCCGCCCGGGCCCAGACCTCCTGGCCGTCGATGGCCACCAGGTAGGCGCGCGCCGCCCGCGGGTAGGCGTCGGGCGGCTCTCCCTCCGCCGGGAAGGGCGCCGCCGCCCAGAGGCAGAGGAGCGCGAGGGCGGCGGGGGCCCGGGCCAAGGGACCTCGAGCTACTTGCCGAACAGCCCCTTGAGCATGTCCTTGGCCTTGTCCGCCGCCCGGTCCTTGCTCGACTTGTTGTCGGGCGCCGGCTTGTCTTCGCCCTGCTTGGCCGCCGCGCCCGAGTCCTTGTCGCCCTTTCCCAGCAGGTCCTTGGCGTAGTCGACGCAGATGTCCGACCAGAGCTGGTTCTTGCCGCTGTAGTCTCGGCCTGGGCAGCACAGGCGGGCCACGCCGCGCATCTCGGTGGGGCAGCTCCCGCGCAGGAAGCGGATCACCTCGTTCGGCGTCCGGTCGCAGCTGGAGGCGGCCGCGGCCTTCTTGCAGAGCTTGCCCTTGTCCTCCTCCGGGTCCGACTTCATGATCTCCTGGTAGGTCTGGACGTTCGAGGCGTCGGCGCGCGCCTGCGCCGCATAGCTCGTGAACCCTGCGTAGGTGCCCAGCACCTCCCGGAGCTTGGCGACTGCCCCCGGGTACGAGCCGCACTGGCCGCCTGCCCTGGCGAACATCCGGAGCTGGACCTCGGCCGCCGACTTCTCGCAGGTGTCGGCCAGGGCCTTCCTGCCCTGCGCCTGCGCGTCGTCCGACTGCTTCTTGACCGCCTCGACCTGCTTCTTGGTGGCGTTGGCGTCGCAGTCCCCCCCCAGCCGCTTGCCGCTCATCCCCATCACCACGTCGCCGCCCTTGCCACCCTGGCCCATGTGCATGGTCATCCTGCCGGAGTAGCCGTCCTGGGTCCCGGACATCTCCCCCTCGCCGGTCATGGGGTGCTTGCCGGTGCAGACCACCTTCCAGGTGGTCTGGGCCCCGTGGTGCTGGACGTCCGAGTAGACGCAGTCGGAGTCGTCGCCCGAGCGAGGCGGCTCCTTGGGCCCGCTCTTGGGCAGGCAGGTCTTGGAGACCGTCGCCGGCATGGACATGCCCTGCATCTGCACCTGGATGCTGCTCTCCCACCAGACCCCGCGGTCGTCGTCCGCCCCGCGGGCGGGAGCGCCGGCGAGGAGCACGGTCGCGATGGTGGAGATCCCCAGGATGCGGTCGACGCGGAAAGCCATGCGAATGCCTCCCCGCGGGCGGCGGCGGGCGCGCCCGGTCATGAGCGTGGCCGGAGGAGACCACGTCCCGTCCCACCTGTCGACGCCGAAGCTCCGCCCTCTCAGCGGTGGTCCTCGATGGCCAGGTGCGGGTGCTTCTCCACGAACTCGTCGAAGGTGCCGGGGAAGTCGAGGATGGGCTCGCCGCGGTGGAGCGACCAGATGCGGCTCCCCACCTCGCGGATCAGCTCCTGGTCGTGGGTGACCACGATCGCCGTGCCCTCGTAGCGCTGCAGCCCCTCGGAGAGCGCGGCGATGGACTGCAGGTCGAGGTGGTTGGTGGGCTCGTCGAGGACCAGGACGTTGTCCTTGAAGAGCATGAGCTTGGAGAGGAGGAGCCGCACCGTCTCGCCGCCGGAGAGGGTGGCGGTGGGCTTCATCCGCTCCTCGCCGGAGAAGAGCATCCGCCCCAGCAGGCCGGAGATCTCCTCGTTGCTGAGCTTGTCCTCCATGTCCCGCAGCCACTGGAAGGCGGTGATCCCGGGGCGGATCACCCCCGCCTGGTCCTGGGGGAGGTAGCCTACCTGCGCCTGGTGGCCCCAGCGCACGTGGCCGACGTCGGAGGGCAGCTCGCCGGCCAGCATCTTCACCAGGGTGCTCTTGCCCGCGCCGTTGCGGCCGATGACGCACACCTTCTCGCCTCGCGTCACCAGGGCGCTGAAGGGCTGGATGACCTCGTTGCCGCCGTAGGCCTTGGCGATGCCCTGGATCTCCAGGGTCTGCTTCCCGGAGGGCGCCTTCTGGTCGAACTTGATGAAGGGGGCGGCGATGTTGGAGCGCTTCAGGTCCTCGAGCTTGAGCTTCTGCATGGCCCGGATGCGGCTCTGCACCTGGGAGGCGCGGGTGCCGGCGTGGAAGCGGGCCACGAACTCCTGGAGCTGGGCGATCTTCTTCTTCTTCTCGGCGTTCTCCCCCTCCACCCGGGAGCGCACCTGGGCCTTCTGCCGGACCATGTCGTCGTAGCCGCCGGGGTAGACGATGATCGTCTCGTAGTCGATGTCGGCGATGTGGGTGCAGATGGCGTTCAGGAAGTGGCGGTCGTGGGAGATGGTGACCAGCACGCCCTCGTAGGCGTGGAGGAAGGCCTCCAGCCAGCGGATGGAGTCGATGTCCAGGTTGTTGGTGGGCTCGTCGAGCA
>Ga0335071_10002335_pt1 | contig 20304 bp, 15 predicted proteins | sample Lox_Sample_15_FD_206724 | JGI IMG/M metagenome (GOLD analysis project Ga0335071, IMG submission 206724) | Soil microbial communities from Loxahatchee National Wildlife Refuge, Florida, United States - Lox_Sample_1.5 | ecosystem: Environmental > Terrestrial > Soil > Wetlands | place: USA...
CAATTTTGCTGAAAATCCAAATGGCACACCTCCCGCTATTCCACCCTAGATCTGTTCCCATCAGTGAGGCTCATCCAAGAGCCGTATAAAGTGTCTGCCGCGATATCCCGAATTCGGCGGCCAATCCCGCCTTCTTCTCTCCAGCCTTAACCCGCTTGCGAATCTCCGCAATCTGGGCTGTCGTCAGCGAAGGTTTGATCCCCACTCTTGTCTTGATACACACCCCAGTCCAACACCCGGATGATGTTCTTGTGAATATTCGCCGCGCAGAATGCCAGCTCGTTACGGAATCTGTTGAGTTTGGCTTTTGACTGATTGGGCCGGAGAGCCTTGATTGCGACGTTCGTGCCCTCCGAGGTTCGCGCTAACACAACATCGCCGGACCCTCCAGACCCAATCTGGTCGAGAACTTCATACTGTTCAAAGGTTGTCGCCAAACGCGTTGCATCCTCGTGTCTGCTCGTTGCCAAAAGGTTCTCGTGGTCGTCCCAACAGATGCGCTTCGCCTGCAGATTTTCACTAGGTTCCTAGATCTCGGCATCCTCGGGAAGCCAGGGAACCCAATTCTTGCTTCATCAGCTAAATTTCCAATAGTCTGCCGACTCGAGCATGTGCCACAAAGCCAACCGCGACCTTGATCAGCGGACAAGAAGTATTTCGAGTGTTTTCCGGGGTTAATCGCATTCGTCTCCAAAATGTCGGCCTTAGCGAGCAGATCGGGCGAAATGTTCGGTACACGGGCCGGATGGGTTCCGATGTTGAGACGCAGATTAGCCAGATTGTCCGTGGAAACGCCCAAAAATCGGTGATCGCGGGCGTTGGTTTCGAGAACGGAGCATTAACCTCGATTGGTGCGTCGCGAAAAGGACGAATTTGGTCACATCAACGCGATAAGCTCAATGACTTTGTGACGTGGTGCCGTCTAATCGGCGGAAAGCTCCTCGATCAAACCATCGATCCTGACTCCGTTCTTTCGGGAACTCTAATCCCGCAGAGGCTTTCCCTGCGTCCTCAAATTATGCCGATCGCCGTCGACTGGCCGGAGCCAATATACACAGAGCCCGAGAAAAATTGGATCATCTCAATCTCCGGAAGGGACTACTTGATTGCAGAACTTGACATCAGACTCTCCGCCCCGACGATCGACGGGCCACTCGACCTCGAAATCGCTGGTGAGGAGAGTCGAATTGATCTAGAACTCGAATTCGTTGGCGGGTCAGAAAACCCGGACTTTCGGTTCCAACCAAAGGGCGCAACCACGGCGACGATTAGACACGGCTCTCGCGGGAACCCGACGCCACTATCTGATTATTCCACTCAGGACGCACCGGTCATTTGGTTTGCAGATGGATCCTCCCTCGAAGGCAATCAATGGGTCCCCCTAAGAGAACCAAAACCACCGTTTGACAAGGCCAAGATCGTTGCGTGGGATTAGGCCGGGACTAATATTCGGACTGAATCTCAAGGAGAAAATAGACTGTCAAGCAGCATACAGGCACGAGTGATTCGCCACCTGAAGGACAGCGAAAACTACGACATTCTCTTCGATGACGATAGCCCCGGGGAGGCTGCGGACATTGTCGCAATCAAGGTTAGCGGTGGTCTGAAACAACCTACCGAGGTAGGGGTCGATTTCTTCCACTGCAAGTTCTCTCACGCTGACAAGCCAGGAGGGCGCATTGAAGATCTTTATGAGCTCTGCGGACAAGCCCAAACGAGCATTTGGTGGGCCGGGTCGCCTGCGAAGAAGTCCGACCTATTTACACACCTCATGCGAAGGGAGCGGCTTCGCCGCGACTCGGAGAGGGCCACCCGCTTCGAAATCGGTAGCCTAGAGGATCTCCACACAATCAGGGAAATCTCCAGGTCGCTCCCAGTTTCCATAGCAATCACAATAGTTCAGCCGGGGCTTTCAAGAAGCCACGTCTCTGAAGACCAGCTCAGGCTCCTCAGCGTCACTGAACATCACCTAATGGAGACCCTGGCGTTGCCTCTTACCGTGATCGGGAACGACTAGACGGCCCCAGCGAATAGGCTGATTTCAGTTCGAAAGACACATTGGCGGTAACGGGATTGCCAATGAGTCGCTGTGGAAGATGGCCCGCGTCAGGTTCCTTCCATCGGCGTCTGCGCACGAGCGCTGGTTGGGGTCCCCACAAAAGTCCCCACAATCAGCCCGATTCTTCATTTTTTAATTTTGTAAGTCTCTGATTTAAATGGTCGGGACGGGCAGATTTGAACTGCCGACCCCTCGCACCCCAAGCGAGTGCTCTACCAGGCTGAGCCACGTCCCGACGTGAAGAGGCCGGCTCGATCCAGCCGGCTCTCAGGGTCATTGTCAGTTTACACCGCCGTACACATTGCTGCGCCCACTTCCCTACTGGTCCGCCGACCCTCGTTCCGGCTTCCTCGTCACGAAGATTCGGAACATATCAACAATGCCCAGGTAGGTTCGGCCGTTGCACGTTGAGCAGCGGAAAGGCAGTTTCAGCAGCAGCAGGCTTGGCAAATCACTTTGGCGAACACGAGATGTTCGCAGGTGTGTGGACCCGCAGTAAATGCATCCCATATTTGCCCTTGTAGGCCTCCGGCGTGCAATCGATAAGATGCCCTCGACCCGCGCGCGGGAGAGAGCGAAAGTAGTTTTATTTGGCCCTGGACCTATTTTACGCTGCCGCCCGGCGGCGGAGCCTCCGTGCGCACGAGAACATGCTTCTATTCTTTATTGCTGTGCTTTCAATGTCTTATCCAATGGACGGCACGGCCGGCCGGAACCCCTCCGACCCAACCCCAAAGGAAATGGCGTATCCGGGATGCACCGGCCGAAAGTCGACGCAACCATCAGGGAGCGACGACCTTGCTCAATCTTCGGCGGACATAATATTTCCTGATCCGCGCAGCCCCTCACCCCCCCAGCGCCTCCTGCGACTGGTTGACGACCTCATCTGCGATTGCGAGCGCCGCGGTTGCAGCGGGACTGGGGGCGTTCAGCACGTGCAACGCTCCCTCTCCGCGCGCAAATTGAAAATCATCCAGCAGGTTGCCGGCGGGCGAAAGAGCCTGCGCGCGTACGCCGCACCCTCCCTCGACCAGGTCTTCGATCTGGATCTCGGGCACCAGCCGCTGCAGTGAACGGCAGAAGACCTTCTTGCTGTAGCGATGCTTCAGCTCGTTCCAGCACATGCCGCGATGCCGCAGCAGGAACTTCCAGAACCCCGGGAAGGTCAGTGACTCCGCGGTGTCGCGAAGCGAAAAGTCGGTCTGCCGGTAGCCTTCGCGCGCCAGCGCCATCGAAGCGTTCGGCCCGCATTCCACCCCGCCGCGAATGCGCCGCATGAAATGCACGCCGAGGAACGGATACGCCGGATCGGGCGTTGGATAAATCAGGTTCTTCACCAGGTATTGCCGCTCCGGCTTCAGCATGTAAAACTCGCCGCGGAACGGCACAATCTTGGTTGCGTCGCGCACGCCCCCCAGGCGGCCCACGCGATCGCTTTGCAGCCCGGCGCAGTTGATCAGGAAATCCGCCTCATAGTCGCCGCTGCTGGTCTGGATTACCCAGGCTTGCTTCTTTACCAGGCGGGTGACCTGTGACGAGACTCGAATCTCGCCGCCTCGCGCGCGAATCTCCTTGGCCATGGCTTCGGCCACAGCCGCGTAGTCGGTGATTCCTTCCTGCGGAACCAGGATTGCCGCCAACCCCGCGGCATGCGGCTCGTATTCGCGAATCTCTTCGGCCCTCAACAGCCGCAAGCCTTCCAGCCCGTTCGCCGTACCGCGCTCCAGCAGCGCGTGCAGCCGCGGAACCTCCTCGGGCCGTGTGGCGATCACCGTTTTTCCGCAGAGTTCATAGGGCACGCCCTGCTGCTCGCAAAAGGCCGCCATGCGCCGGATTCCCGAAACTGCCATCCGCGCCCGCGCCGAGCCGGGCCTGTAGTAAAGCCCGCAGTGCATCACCCCGCTGTTATGCCCGGTCTGGTGCCGGCCCGGGCCGGCTTCCTTCTCGAGCACGATGACTTGAATCGATGGATGGCGAAGCAGAATCTCATGCGCTGTCGCCAGCCCCACGATTCCACCGCCGATAATGGCAACTTTCATAGGCATGCATTCGCAGCGATTCCCAGGAATGGCAGGAATCCCCTATCACTTCCCCAGCCATTCTATTCGCTGCTCGCATCTCCGGCAGTGACGGTGCTCAATCGATCAACCTACGGCTCAGCCTTCAGGTCGGTGCAAGCCGCCTGGTCGCCCCCATCGCATGACTTGTGATAGAGGCTGAGAGCTCGCGCCTCGTCCAGCGGCACGCCCAGGCCGTTGCGGTAGAGGTAGCCGAGATCGCGGCAACCCGTAGCTTCGCCGTCTTCGCAGGCTTTGCGGAAGAAGTCCGCGGCCTGAACGGAGTCAACAGCCGTGCCCCAGCCATTTTGATATGCGAATCCAAGCCAGACGCAGCCCGCCATAATGCCGCCGTCGCAAACCTTTCGCTCCAGTGCCACCGCCTCGACGTCGTCCGGCGCCCGCCCTTCGCGAATGTCGCCGAAGTGAGCTCGCATCCCCAGTCCCATGCAGGCGTGCAGTTCGCCCGCGTCGCAGGCCTTCGCCGCCAGCGCCCACCCTGCAGCGAAATCGCGCGTGGTTCCCAGTTCATTCAGCTTCATATAACTAAGTGCGGTGCAGCCCTTCATGTCTCCACTGTCGCAGGCGTGGCCGTAACTTTGCGCCAGCTCCACATAGCTGTTTGCGCCGCCGAATCCCTCCCCATCAAGGAAAGCCATCCATGCGATCCCCACGCAACCCCTTGGCTCACCGGCGTCACAGCCGCGCCGATCCACCGCAACCGCCTGGGCTTCGTCCCTGGCTGTTCCCACTCCCTGGTAGTACGAGAAGGCCAGATTGGTGCACGCAAACGACAAGCCGCCGTCACAGGCCTTGCGCGTCAGCTGATAGGTTTGGGCCTCGTCTTTGGGCACGCCCTCGCCCACGGCATACATGGCGCCAAGATTCGTGCAGCTCAGCATATGGCCGGCGTCGCAATTCCTGCGGTAGAGCGTGGCCGCCTGCGCCAGGTCTTTGGTCACGCCCGATCCCTGGTAATAGGCCAGCGCCACAGAGAAGCAGCCGTTCATATCACCGCCGTTGCATGCTTTTTGGTAGAGCGCGAATGCCTGCGCCGCATCCGTCGCGACTCCGTGCCCCTCCGACTCCAGAAGGCCCAGCTGCGAACACCCCGCCATATTTCCGGCGTCACATGCCTTGCGATACAGGTTCGCCGCCTGCGCGTCATCCTTGGTTACGCCCTGGCCCGTGTCGAACATATTGCCCAGAGCCACGCATCCACGCGTCTCGTTCTCGTCGCAGGCTTTCCTGAAAAGCCCGATGGCCGCCGGCTGGTTCTTGGTCGCCCCTTGCCCGGCGGCAAGCATCACCCCCAGTTGCACGCACCCGGCCGCATTCCCGCCGCTGCACGACACGCGATACATATGAACTGCTTCACTGTCGTCTTTGCCTGTGCCGCGGCCATACAGATACAGATTGCCGGCATTGTTACAGCCAATCATCTGGCCGGCATCGCACGCCCGGCGATAGAGCCGCAGCGCTTCGCGCGAGTCGCGCGTCACTCCCAGGCCGTTGTCGTACATCAGGCCCAGGTTGTTGCAGCCCCACTTGCCCGCTCCGCTTGCGTTGCATGCCTTGCGGAAAAACACCGCCGCCTGCGAGGGGTCTTTGGCAACACCCTCGCCGTGCAGGTAGTCATTGCCCAGCTCGTTGCATCCGGTGGCCGACCCGCCATCGCACGCCCTATGAAAGTAATCCTGGGCTTTGGCATCGTCCTTGCTGACTCCCTGGCCGAGCTGATAGGCCAGTCCCTCCCGGGCGCAACTGTCCATGTTGCCGCCGGTGCAGGCTTTCTGATAAAGGCTCAGCGCCTTGTTCAGATCGGCTGTCACGCCGGCGCCATTCACATACAAGTTGGCAAGCTTCTCGCAGGCACTCATCTCGTCGCCGTCGCAGGACTTTTGCCACAAACCCAGGGCCTGTCCATAATCTTTGCTTACGCCCCATCCGCCATAGTAGAGCTGCCCCAGGCCGAGGCAGCCGTTCATCTCGGCGCCGTCGCACGCCTTGCTGTAAAGCTCCTTGGCTTTCGCATAGTCCTGCGCCACGCCATGCCCTTCCAGATACAGATTGGCGAGAAAGGTGCAGCCGTTCAGGTTTCCCTGCGTGCACGCATTCTGATACAACCGCACAGCGCTTTCCATGTCGGGCTGGATGGTCTCGCCCGACTGATAAATTGCGCCCAGCTGAACGCATGCATCCGTTACCTTGGCGTCGCATGCGTGCTGCGCCAGGCTGGCTGCACGGGCGTCGTCAATTCCCCCGCCCAGTCCGGTGCGGAAGCTCCGCGCTGCCTGATCGCACGCCCAGCCATCGCCGCCATCGCACAGCTTGAGCACCGCGCTGCGCGCCGCGGGGAAATTCTTCAGCGGATCGTCATTCTGCCAGTAAATACGGCCCTGTTTCTTCAGCTTGTCAAGCTCGATGGATTCGTAGTGGGTCAGGGTCGCGGCCGCCTCGGCATTGGGCTGCGCGCCCGCGCCCATGTGGATCACCAGCTCGCCGCCGTCATCGTAGTCAAACGATCCAAAGCCCGGAGTCTGTTTCGATCCCTCGTTCACCCCAACTTCATGCTGAATGTAGGCGCCCAGCTGGCTCGAAGTGACGTTGCCCTCCTGAAAGGTGTCGGCCTTCCCCGTCGAAAGCCCTTGAATCATCAGCCCCGTGAACAGGGAGTGATTGGGGATGGGCCCGCCGTCGGCGGCCAGCTGGTCTCCCTGCGCGCTCGAGATTACTTTGCGGCTCACCTTGACCAGCATGTCGCGCTGGAATCGCGTATCGGCGCGGCTGGTGGAGAATTTGCTTCCCAGCGCCATGCCGCTGTGGCAACTATCCAGAATCACCAGAACGTGCGCGGCCGGCAACCTGCCGATGTGATTCAGCAGCTCCTCTACGTTCAGATAATCGCTCCAGCGCTCATCGGCCCCCGGGGCATGCGCCTCGTAAGGAACGATGTAACCCTCGGAGTTGATCTGGCTCCCGATTTTGTCAGTGCGCGTCGTGCCGTGACCGGCAAAGAAGATGATCAACGAGTCTTCCGGCCTCAGGCGCTTGTACAGGTCGTCGTCAATCAGCGAATTGATGGCGTCGCGTGTCGCGGCCTTCTCGGTCAATGGCTCGACCCAATACTCGAAGCCGAATTTTTCAGTCAGGAGCTTGGCGAACCCCGTGGCGTCGCTCACTGCCGTGGACAGCACGGGCCAGTTCTCGTAGTGATCGATCCCGATCGCCATCACATATTGATGGCCGGCTTTGATCACCGCTTCGTCGGCCTGGGCCTGAAAGCCGCGCTGTCCTTCAGCCGGCACGGCTTCCTGCTGCGCACACGACGCCGCTGCCGCAAATGCCAGAAGCAATGTGCCAGCAGCTTTCCACGAAAGCATCATGGGAGAACTCCGGCAAACATTTTGGGGGACCAGGGGAACCGAGTGGCATCAGGCTACCACAAAATCCACACCTCCGTTCCGCGTGTTGACGGGTCATCCTGAGCGGAGTCCGCCTCAAGGCGGATGCGGTCAAACGACCTGCATTCAAGCCGCCTCGCGCCCTCCATCGTTTACCCTTATCCTTTCGAACGTATGCCCAACTCCATCATCAAATTCGGAACTGACGGCTGGCGCGGCGTAATCGCCGACGACTTCACCTTCGCCAACGTCCGCACTGCCGCCGAGGCCATCGCTGCCTACGTGCACGCAGAGGAGGATCCAAGGAAGGGCCTCTGCATCGCCTACGACACGCGCTTCGGCTCGAAAGCCTTCGCCCGCGCGTGCGCTGAAGTTGCAGCGGCAACCGGCATTCCCGTCCAGCTCGCCTGCAAGATCACGCCCACGCCGGCGCTCAGCTTTGGCGTCCGTGAGCGCGGCGCAGCCGGCGGCATCATGATCACCTCGTCGCATAATCCCGCGCAATGGAGTGGCGTGAAGTACAAGGGCTGGTACGGCGGCTCGGGAAAACCCAGCATGATCTCTGCCATCGAGTCGTATCTCGGCAAAACGGTGCCCCGCCCCGCGCAGTCCGCACCCATTACGGAAGTCGATTTCCTGCCGCCCTATCTCAAGGCCATCGAGAGCTTCGCCGACCTCGACCTTATCGCCCGCTCCGGCAAGAAGTTCTGCATCGACTCGATGTATGGCGCCGGCGGAACGATCCTCTCCGATATCTTCTCGGCGCTGGGAGTCACGCACGTCCAGATCCGCGCCAACTTCGATCCGCTCTTTCCCGGCATCAACCCCGAGCCGATCGAGCCGAACATCTGCGCGCTCGAAGAAGCCGTCGTCGCCAACCGATGCGATGCCGGCCTCTGCACCGACGGCGACGCCGACCGCATCGGCGCCAGCGATGAACACGGCAACTTCGTCGACCCGCACAAGATCTACTCGGTCTTGTTGAGCTGGGTCCTGCAAAGAAAAAAGTGGCCCGGCGCAGTGACGCGGGCCTTCAACACCACCAGGATGCTCGATCGCATCGCGAAAAAATACGGCCGCGAACTTATCGAGCACGGCATCGGCTTCAAGTATGTCGTCGACCTCATGCTCGAGCGCGAGATCGTGATGGGCGGCGAGGAATCCGGCGGCATCGGCTTCCAGCGCCATCTGCCCGAGCGCGACGGCCTGCTCAATTGCCTGTTGCTCGCCAACGTCATGGCCCAGGAAGGTAAGACCCTTGGCCAGCTTGTCGCCGACTTGCAGGCCGAGTACGGCGAGCACCAATACGGGCGCATCGATCTGCATATATCCGACGACGTAAAGAATGCCGCCATCGCGCGCGCCAAATCGCGGCCCGTTGGCGATACCATCTTTGCCGGCATGCCCATTCTGCGTACTGAAACGCTTGACGGCGTCAAGTTCTACCTGGACAATCCTGAAGCAAAGACGAAGCCCAGTGCCGCCGAGACCTGGCTCCTGCTCCGCGCCAGCGGCACCGAGCCGCTGATGCGCATCTACACCGAATCATGCTCGAAGGAGTCGGTGACGAAGCTGTTGCAATCGGCGAAGAAGTTTGCGCTGGGCGGATAATGGAGCCTGAGCGAGCCGATGAAAGCTCTTCGGTTTTCCAAAAAGGTGATTACCGCTGCGACGTTCCTAGCTTTCTGCGCAAGAGCTTCAGTGCAGGAGCCAGGCTGCCTGGAAATCCCACGAATGGCGGCTGTGGCAAGAGCCAAGTCTGTTGCTGCACTGAAATCAGCCAAGCAGAAAGCTGGGAATAGTTACCGCGCGGAACTTATCTTTTCTGCCCGATTGCTCGAAATTGATCCACAGAACAAAGCGGCCGCAAATTCGCTTCTGAGTCTGCTACCAAAGGACGAGCTGGGGCCGGAACAGGCCGTGTGGCTCAGTCTTCCCCAGTTGGAACAATGCCCGTCCGGCGGAGTTCCCGAATCCGACCTGACCCCTCTGTTCCGCCTTCAATACAGACTCCCGCGCGATACGGCAAAGGCAGTTCTGCTTGCCCCGGACAAGATGCTCCCTTACGTCTCCTACGCACAAATCTCCTTAAATCCGGAAAGCGACTACGCGGTGCAGATGAGGAAGGTCTGCAGGGCACGGCATAAGCAATTCATCGAGGCAGTAAACGAACTTTCGCCCAAAGACAAAGCCTGGTTCATCACCAAGATCTTCGACCCCGACGGCTGTCGTACGATCTTCTTTCCTGAACAGTGAACCGGACTCCTAGGGGCCGTGCGCGGCCGAAGGATCTCGATTTTGAGGCTTGGGAACGCACGAACCCCATCCATCCTTCATCGAGATTCCGTCTCACCGAAATATCCCAACCGCACCAGCTAAGCTATACATGCACTCACCCGTCAACCAAGAAAGGTTCTCCCCATGTTCATTCACATCTTCGGATTTCGCTGGAAACCTGAGGCTACCGACGCCGACAAGCAACGCGCCACAAGAGACATCCTCGCCTTTCGCGGCATCGTTCCCGGCCTCCTCGAGGTTCATGTCGGGCAGAATCTCTCGCCTCGCGGCCAGGGTTACACCTTCGCCGGGTTCATGAGGTTCACTGACCGAGCGGCGGCCGATGGCTATACCGTTCAGGCCGCCCACAAGACCCTTCTCGCGTGGCTGGCGCCGCTCATCGATCCCGTCGAGCTCGATTTCGAGGCTTGATGCACCCTGTGGCGAAGAGGTAGAGTTCGTGTCGTGAAACGTTCCGAGATCAATCGCTACATCGCCGAAGCCGACTCGTTCTTCGCGCAGAATGGCTTTGCCCTTCCGCCCTTCGCGCACTGGACTCCCGGCGAGTGGCGTCAGCGAGCCGGCGAAGCGGACGAGTTACGCGCCGCCCGCCTCGGCTGGGATGTAACCGACTTCAACGGCGGCCGCTTCGCTTCCCTTGGCCTCACCCTGTTTACGCTTCGCAACGGCATGCCGGGCAGCGACAACCCCGCCAAAACCTACGCCGAAAAAATCATGTTCGTGCGCAACGGCCAGGTCACGCCCTTCCACTATCACGCCCGCAAGACCGAAGACATCATCAATCGCGGCGGCAAAGCAACCGGCCGTCTCGCGCTCGAGCTCTACAACTCCGAGGAGAAGGTCGGCTTCGCGCAGACTCCGGTCATCGTCTCCTGCGATGGCCTCGAGCGCCATCTCGATGCCGGCGCCAAAGTGATTCTCGGCCCGGGTGAATCCATCACCCTGCCGCCGCGCCTCTACCACACCTTCTACGCCATCGAAGCAGACTGCATGATCGGCGAGGTCTCGTCCCTGAATGACGACGCGACCGACAACTTTTTCAGGGACCCGCTGCCCCGCTATCCCGCGATCGTCGAAGATGAGCCGGCGCTTCGCCTGCTCTGCAACGAATATCCCGCCAGCTAGGACTACCGCACTACGGCCAACTGTGCCCGCTTGGTCTGCCTCAGGCACCCGGGCCGCACCAGCCTGACGACCAAATCATTTCTTCAAAAACTCCACCCGCCGGTTCGCCGCGCGCCCATCCGCAGTATCGTTCGACGCTATCGGGCTCGCGTCACCCATTCCCTTGGCCGAGAGTCGCGCAGGCGCCACGCCAAACTGGCTCACCAGCACGTTCACGACGGATTGGGCCCGTCGATTAGAGAGGTCGACGTTGTGAGCCGCGTCGCCCACCGAGTCGGTGTAGCCATCCACTTCCAGCTTGAGAGCGGGGTTCGTGGTCAGGGCAGCCGCCACCTCCTTGATCACCGGTGCAGACTCTGGCTTGAGCGCGTCGCTGTCGGTGTCAAAGGTTATGCCGTGCGTAACGAATTTTCCCGTTGAAGAAATGATCGAGGAAAAATCGGGCGCCGATTCCGCGAGCCTGACCTTGCGGATGCCGTTGGGCCGGTACCCGGCGATCTCCGCCTGGACTTGCGTGATGCCCGAGGCGTCCACCTGGTTCACATCCACGAGGCGCTTGCCATCGACATACGCGCGCAAGCGGCCCTGCTGTACCCAAAGATCGAACTCGACGGGCTTGCTGGTGTCGGTTTGATAGGTCCCCGAGCCCAGATCCCCGCATCCCTGGCACGCGGCCGTAACGCTCATGTTCACTGTGTTGCCGTCCTCCTCGCCGCGCACCATTGCGTGCAGGACTTCATCGCCCGCCTGGTTGTGGAACGACCAATTCGTTTCGCCTGTGCCGGTCCAAACAAGCTCAAACGTGAAATTGGGCGGCAACTGGAAGGTGGGCGAGGTCAGCGTCACTGTGTTGTCGGCATGCAGCTCGCGAGTATCGCCGGCGATCAGAAGATCCACCTTGCCATCTCGCAACCGCCAGTGCGGAGGAGGCTCGTCCTGAGCCATGTCACTGAAGTCGTCGTAGAAAATCGTTCGCTCCCCAGGCACGAAGTCGATCGTGATGCTCTTGAACTGCGGTTCCCCGCCCGATGCGGGTGCTGCTGCGGGAGGGGCTGCTGGAGCAGATCCGGCGCCGCCCGATTGCGCGGGCGAGGGTGCGGCCGCGGCAGCCTGGGTCGGTGCCGCCGACGCCGAGTAGTGGGCCATCTGGTCCTGGTCGCTGTTGATCTTCTTCACTACATTCGACACAGCCTGGTGAAACGCCTTGCCGATGGCCGAGTTGTCAAAGTCCGCGCCGCCGCTGTCCAGGCCTCCCAGGTCGGTGCTCATATTTGCGCCGACTTTGGTTTGCGATGCGTTGCCGGTTTCGCGAATACTGTCGATCTTGTTGCCCGTGGTTGTGCTGTAGACGTCGGCCTGCAGCGTGACCTCGGCCTTGACTGAGTTTTTACTGCCGCCCAGGCTGATGCCGCCGAACGACGGCAGGCTCGCCGAGCTCGAGGATTGCGTCGCTGTCGCCTCAAGCACTGTGCCCACAACCACCACGTCCACGCCCTGTGCGCGCCCGATCGTCAGCGCCTGCTGCGCGTCAAGATTGTTGACATCGGCGCCGTCGGGGAGCGTCAAAACGCGGCCGTTCAACTTGGTGGAGTGGACGATTTCCGTCTGCACCGCGCGCGAAACCGGGCCCGATACGTCCTGCCCGGAGCCGGTGTTATCGGCGAAAGGCAGCACGCCAACGGTGAACTGGGCGGCGGCGACGGCGGACGAAAGCGAAATGCCGATCGCGAACATTACCCAGGCGATCAGAAGAAACGAGGACTTTGCAATCGATTTGCTGACAACAAAACTGCTGCGGTTGGTCATGGCGATGATCAACTCCTTGCGAAATGCTGATTTTGGGATCTCCGGACTGGGGCCTGCTAAATGGGCATCCTAGACACCTAAGCGAGTCTCGTCAAAGGTTTTGTTTGGAGGCGAGATCTGGCGCTACCGGACAACCGCAACCTTCGCCCGCTTGCCCAGCCGCACCGTCAGCCGCGCCGGCAGCTTGACGGGAATGAGCAAGCTCTCGACGACCTCGCCATCCACGCGCACCGCCTTCTCGGCAATCTTGCGGTTGGCCTCCGCGCCGCTCGCCGCAAGCCCCATCGCCACCAGCAGCTTTGGCAGCCGGACCTGTTTCGACCCTTCGGGGCCGGCCACATCCGCGAACGCGACCGCAACTTCTTCTAGGTCCTCCGCCGTCTCTTTCTGCTGGAACATCCGCGCCCAGTTCTCATCCGCACTCTCGGCCGCGGCTACCCCGTGGAATCCCGCCACAATCGTCCGCGCCAACCGCTTCTTCGCTTCCATCGGATGCAGCTTGCCGCGCGCAACCTCTTCGCGCATGGCATCAATCTCCGAGCCGCGAAAGTCCGTCAACAAGAAGAAGTACCTCCACATCAGCTCGTCCGAGATCGACATCAGCTTGCCGTACATCTCGCTCGCCGGCTCGTTGATGCCGATCGCATTGTTGAGCGACTTCGACATCTTCTGCACGCCATCGAGCCCTTCGAGAATCGGCGTCATCAACACGATCTGCGGCTGCTGGCCGTAGTCGCGTTGCAGCTCCCGGCCCATGAGGAGATTGAATTTCTGGTCGGTTCCCCCCAGCTCGACATCGCTCTCGAGCGCGACGGAATCGTAGCCCTGCGCAAGAGGATATAGAAGTTCATGCAGGCTGATGTCCTGCTCAGCGCGGAAGCGGGTGAGAAATTCCTTGCGGTCGAGCATCTGCGAAAGAGTGACTTTTGCGGAGAGGCCGATCAAGCCGGCGTAACCCAGCTTGTCAAGCCACTCGCTGTTGTAGCGCACTTCGGTTTTGTCGGCATCCAGAATCCGGAAAACCTGCGCCTTGTACGTCTCCGCGTTTTTGTCGATTTCGGCCCGCGACAGTGGTTTTCTGGTCACGTTGCGCCCCGTAGGGTCGCCGATCAGCGCAGTCGAGTCGCCGATGAGAAAAATCACCGTGTGGCCAAGCTGCTGAAAGTGCCGCAGCTTGCGCATCAATACGGTGTGCCCAAGGTGCAGGTCCGGCGCCGTCGGATCAAATCCCGCCTTCACACGCAGCGGACGCCCCGTCTTGCGGCTCTCTTCCAGGCGCTCTCGCAAATCCGAAACCCGAATGATCTCTGCCGCACCCTTCTCCAGCAGATCCATCTGTTCATCTACAGGCAAAAACTGGCTCATCGGTGCTTTCAGTATAAATTCCGGCGCTTTTGAGCTCATTGCCGTAGCCCGCTTCTTCGCTCCCTTGCCTCCCGAGCCGCTTCTGATCTCGTTGTGCCTTCCCGATGACAGGCCACGCGCCCAAGATAGGTACTACCTGATCGCCGCTCGCAATTCGCTGGGCCCAGAGCTACCCGCTACGGCTCCCGGCTGCTTTCACAGCACCATCCCCGCCCACTTCGTCGCCTCTGCCAGCCCGCGACGCGCACTCTGCTTCTCCTGCTCCAGTTGCTCGGCCTGCGCGCGCAATCCCGCATTCTCAAAGCGCAGCTTCTGGTTCTCGCTCAGCAGTTCGCCCACCAGCAGCTGCAGGCGCTCCTTCTCCATGCCTGCCGGCGCGGGTTCCGGAGCGATGCGCCGGCCCTGCTCCAGTTCATTCGTCGTTTGCGACCTCTGCGTCATCAACATGTTTACTTCACCTCGCCGCCCGCTTTCTCTAACTCCGCTAGCCGGGTGCCCTTCCCGGGGCCCCGACAGATCCATGTCTGCGGGGTGGATCCAGGCTTTGCTCGGGTGGAGGATGGGCTGACTCGCTGACCCGCTGAATCGCTGACCTGCTGACCTGCTGACCTGCTGACCCACTGACTCGCTGACCCACTGACTCGCTGACCCGCTGACCCGCTGACTCGCTGACCTGCTGCTTTGCTCACGCCTCATCAATCGCGCGTGCCGCCGCATCCAGCGCCTCGGCGATCTTGCTCACCTGCTCGCTGGTCAAGCCGCTTTTCACGCGCATCTTCAGCGCGAACTTCAGGTTTACCAGCGCCCGCATGATCTGCGGCGATCGCCCGCGTCCGAAGACCTTCTGCGCCTGTTCCATACGCCCGAAGATCGCCTTCACGGTCGCGTTGTTCGCCTTCAAGTGCTCCCTGCCCCGTTCCGTCACCGTATAGAGTTTCTTGTTGCCCTCACTCGACGACGTCACAAACTCTTGCTCTTCCAGCAGCGTCAGCGTCGGATACACCACGCCCGGGCTCGGCGCATACCCGCCCGAGAGCCGCTCCTCGATGGTCTTGATGATTTCGTAGCCATAGCTCGGCTTCTCGGCGATCAGCTGCAGGATCACCAACTGCAAATGGCCGCCTTCGAAGAACCGCTCGCGACCGCCGCCGAATCCGTGCTCAAAACCCTCCCAGCGGCCTTCAAGCCCGTGCCGCCAGTGCCGGTGCCGGCGATCTCCATGCTCAAAATCTCTTTCCTTGTCTCCACAATGTCCAAACATCTCATTTCTCCTTGGTTATCTTAGATATATCAATCGATCCATCCAAGATATATCGTAAGATATATCTAAACTGAATCGCTGTCAAGAGGACCCGCCAGGAACTGGAAGCTCATAGCCTGGAACCCGGATCTCCGCCGTCGTAGTCGTGCCTCGTCGGCTCACGATAGTGCCTGTTTCTTTTTCCCCTGCAGCCACCGCGGACCTCAAAGCTACAAGCTGCCGGCTCCACGATTTCCACCTTCGCTATAATCTCTTCATGCCGTCCGCCCCGCATTGCAATCCGATCGCCGCCTGCCCCTCGCGCGCAGCCGCGGTCCGTGCTGCGGCGGCTCCCGCCGCCTAGACTCCTTCCGACCTCATCCCAAAACCAGTTGTCAGCGATCAGTAACCGGATTGCTCCCTCACTCCCTGATCTCGGTCTACTGTTCTCTGCTCACTTCTTTACCTTTTCACTCATTCACTATTCACTGGTCCCTTATCCCTGAAACCTGATCCCTGTATTCTGGAGTCAATCATGGAAGAGTTTTCCCGCATTCAGCGCCTGCCCGCCTACGTCTTCAACATCACCGGCGAGATGAAGATGGCCGCCCGCCGCCGCGGCGAAGACATCATCGACTTCGGCATGGGCAACCCCGACGGCGCCACACCCGCCCACATCGTCGATAAGCTCGTCGAAGCGGCCCGCAAGCCGCCCACCCACCGTTATTCTGTCTCGCGCGGCCTGCCCCGCCTGCGCAAGGCCATCTGCAACTGGTACCAGGCGCGCTACGGCGTCGACCTCAACCCCGAATCCGAGGCCATCGTCACCATCGGCTCCAAAGAGGGCATCGCCCACCTCTGTCTCGCCATCCTCGACTCGCGCGACACCGTGCTCGTGCCCAACCCCTCCTACCCCATCCATATCTATGGGCCGGTCATCGCCGGCGCGCACATCATCAGCGTTCCTGTCCACGACCAGGAGCAATTCCTCTCCCAGCTTGAAGACCTCATCCCGCGCATGACGCCGCGCCCCAAGGCCCTCATCGTCAACTTCCCCTCGAACCCGACCACTGAGTGCGTCGAGCTGCCATTCCTCGCCCGCCTCGTCGAGCTCGCCCGCGAGCACGGCTTCTATCTCATCCAGGATCTCGCTTACGCCGACATCGCCTTCGACGGCTACAAGCCGCCCAGCGTCATGCAGGTTCCCGGCGCCAAAGATGTTGCCGTCGAGTTCTTCACGCTGTCCAAGTCCTACAACATGCCCGGCTGGCGCGTGGGATTCATGGTCGGCAACCAGCGCCTCGTTGGCGCTCTCGCCCGGCTCAAGAGCTACTTCGACTACGGCACCTTCACGCCCATCCAGGTCGCCGCCATCGCTGCGCTCGAGGGGCCCCAGGACTGCGTCGCCCAGATCTGCGACACCTACCGCCGCCGCCGCGACGTCTTGATCGAAGGATTGAACAAGCTCGGCTGGCAGGTCGCCTCGCCGCGCGCCACCATGTTCGTCTGGGCCAAAATTCCCGAGCCATACCGCGATCTCAAGTCGCTGGAGTTTTCCAAGTTGCTCCTCACCGACGCCAAAGTCGCCGTGTCTCCCGGGATTGGATTTGGCGACCACGGCGACAACCACGTCCGCTTCGCCCTCATCGAGAACGAAGAACGCACCCGCCAGGCGCTGCGCGGAATCAGGCAGATGCTCGCGAAGGGCGTGGTGCCGGCTGTTTCCGCCTGACCTCCCCCAGCCCCTCCCCTTGTTGCCCCATCCTTTCCGCGTTCTGTGCGGAGAGCGCAACCTGACGCTCCGACTTCAGCAATCTCACTTGGCTTCGCGAACGGCCGAGGTGAAGGGTCTGCCCTCAAGATGGACCAACGGATGTCGGAGGGAGCAGCAGCCTTCAGGCTGCTGAGACTCGCCCATCTCAGAGATTCACGGCCTTTAGGCCCGGGCTCGATCCATATCCATCGCCTTCGGATCGCGGAACCGACCGGTCTCTCCTGACCACTGACCACTGCTCTTCCCGCTTGTTGCCCCATCCTTTCCGCAGCTCCATCGCGGAAAGGGTGGGACCCGCGTGGCCGCTGACTACCGAGCACCCGCTCCGCACGCCCCATCGAACTCGGCGCGATCCGCCCAGTGCAGCGTCACCGTCGCGTGGTCGATCAGCATTCCTGACTTGAACGGAATACCCTGCTGGTCCGGCTCGTCCATCACCAGTTGATCGCCGTGCCACGTGCCGCCGACGTCAAAGAACCCGCGGCTCGGCGGTGTGAACGAGAACGGATTGCGCCACTCCAGCAACCGAAATCCGAACTCGCCATCAGACGAGTCCGTCGCGCTGCCATACAGCGTTCCGCTCACTTTCATCCGCTCTTCGTTGCCCGGCGCCACGCACAACCACCCCATGCCGATCAGGTCGGCGGCCCAGCGCTTGCCATTGCGCTGTGTTCCCAGATGCCGCTGCGGCCTGCCGGGAGAGAACGTCAGGTATAGCGGATACTTCTTCCCGTCCTTCGCAACCACGGTTCCCGTGCCGTGCCAGTACATCAGCGGAGTCGACCGCCCGCCGATGTGCAGCGCCCACGGATTCAGCACGGCCTGCACTCCCCACACCACCACGCATCCCAGCGCCAGTGCCAGCAGCGGCTTCACCAGGCACCCGCCGAGACATCCGAGACATCCCCCTCGTTTTGGCATGGGCAGAGTATATCCGGCCCGGTGGCGTGCGCCTCAATAACCCAAATTCCCCGCACCGCAAGTCTCAAAAGCCGCGTGCCCCAGTTCCGAGTGACCGCTAATTCAATGGGATGAACACGCGGATAGATACGCATAGACTTTTGTGCTAGTTTTGTGCTACCCATCAACGGCAACTCCGGTTTTACACGAAGTAATCGCCGAGTAGGCGACAGGCCCGCCAACAACAGATCGCACAGGCGGTTGCAGCATAGACATGGGAGAATTTCCATTATGATCGGACCCTCTTCTTCCGAAGTGGAAACGTCTCTTGCCGCAGCGGTCCAGAATTACCTTCTCGCAGAGCCAAACGATTACATCTCGGAAGACAAAAACTTGCGTTCCGTGTGCAGTTGGCTTGGCCGATGGCTCCGCGACATGCTCGAAAACACTGATGGGTGGGGCCCATATCGATCCATGGATGACGTCAGTCCTTGTACGGCAGATCGACGTTCATCGACTGACTTGGAGTTGAGAGGATTGCTGATTTGGATGGATGACGGCACTAGGGAATGGAAAGAGCCTCTATTCGCAAGAATCCATCTGTCCGGTAATCCGTCAGCGCCAATGGAATGCAAGGTGCTCGTCGGGGATGCGGATCGAGGCTTGGGGAAAGTCTCACATGGCACCGCGCACGATTATCCATTCGTTCCCGTTGAGCGTTGGCTCTTTACCTTCGCCGTTCCCCGAACCTGCGCTCAGCTTGGCTAGGCCAAGGTTCTGGATTCGGGCGAGGTCCAGGTTGACCGCCTACGCTGCAGCGACGGCCTGGTCAACAACCTGCGAAACCTGCAAAAGGGATCATGTTCGTCAAATCGCGAGAAAAATTTGCGCTCATTCGTCCACGTTTCGCACTTCTTCTCGGCCATCCAATTGAGCAGCCGCCTGGAACAGGTCAAACAGCGCATTGAAAATTAGATCCAGATTCTTGCGGCAGTTTTGTGTCTCACCGTCTACGGAGCTTCCGTCCTACTGCAAAATAACCTCTGAGTAGCCCACCAGCGGCGCCGCTAAAATATGGGATGTGTCGGCACTTTACATGCTCTTAGCTCTGGCCGCCATTCTTGGTGCGCTACGCATCATGTACTTTCTTCGAGCTAGCGCTATGCGCCGCCTCGCGTCAAAGTGGGGTTTCCGATACATAGGACCTGCGACGCCCCCGCAATGGTGGTTCATTACCTCCGACCCGAAAATTCCTGCTGCTCTGCCCCGCCTTCTCTCTTCGCACCTCGGCGTGATGCAGGCCTGGAACATAATCGAGGGGGAGAACAATGGCACGCCACTATTCGTTTTCGACGGCCTCTCGGGAGGGTTCAGGAGCCAGCCTCGCACCTACATCGCCTGCCAAACTGAACAAAGTCCGTTCCCAATCGCTACGTCGGTCGAACCAGTGATACAGATTCATGGATGGAATGTCCTACATGGGGTATGGTTCCTTTGGTTCTCTTGGTTTATGGGCATCGGGCGGCTTGATAGAAATCTCAGCTACCTACGCTCGGAATAGCGATGCGAGTTGGAAACAAGGCTGTGTCGCGCACCCCGGAATGACCCCTGAGGTTCAGATTATTGCTGGTTCGTACGACTGCTTCGCACTTCTCGACTATCTGAGCGAACAGCGGCCAAGATTTTTGCGGCAAATTGAGGCAGAGCTTTTCACTTCTGCGCTATCTCTGCCATTTGCGCAATCGTGGAATCAGCAATCCAATCTGCCCAGTAGCCGGGTGCCCCAGGCGACCCGACCGGGACCAAATCCTGGAGCAGGTCAAACTCCACCGCTACGGGGGCGCGGACGGCCGGCCTTGTCCGAAAAATAGAGATGCTCTAACCCTGCTGAACACAAAACCATGAGAGCGTACACAGGAAAAGCGATGAGCAAAATGCCAACCCAGAGCCGCTGAGATGCGCCAATCAGTTCCAGAAGCAACATCGGGACGCCCCACCAAATCGCCTCGAATCCTAGCCGTTGAGCGAATGTCCAGTTTTTCCTCGGACCGGGGGGCCAGAGTTTCATCTACATGCTCCAAGAGTGCTACCGATGCTGTGCCTTTCTAACGGAATCGCACCACAATGATTAAGCGCTGTCAGTGACGAACAAATTCCCACACTCGGCTTGGGTCGTTGTCTCCTCGAAAGGTACCGCGCAAGAAACAGGGTTGCCGCAAACAGTACAGCACAGAACCAGCAAAAGAATCGATGCGTGATTTTCAGGGCGCTCCTCT
>Ga0335071_10002336_pt1 | contig 20303 bp, 33 predicted proteins | sample Lox_Sample_15_FD_206724 | JGI IMG/M metagenome (GOLD analysis project Ga0335071, IMG submission 206724) | Soil microbial communities from Loxahatchee National Wildlife Refuge, Florida, United States - Lox_Sample_1.5 | ecosystem: Environmental > Terrestrial > Soil > Wetlands | place: USA...
TTTTCTTTCCAGCTTTTCAGGCACGCACTTCGTTACACCCCGGACGTTGCAAGGGGAGATCTCGCTGCATTTTTGAATAGCGAGTCGTTGTGATCGACGACCCAGCTCACTATGACCAGCAGATGGAGGGACGCCGGTCCATTGGACCCAGGCCGACAACTATTGGCGGGAGCGACCGGACTCGAACCCGCGGACTCCTGCGTGACAGGCAGGCGTTCTACTTTGAGTGAAGCAGTCCGTCTCGAATGAAGGAGAGAATTGACGTGTGAGGGTGTGCTCTGTGAGGAAACGGCAGATACTTGATAGATTGTGTGTCGGAAAGACACGCTTTTCGGTCCGGCGTCCTCGCTGGGTTTCACTTTCCTGCTGTCCCAGCTAGTGAGAGACAGGGGCAAGGCGAGAGAGCTTTGGCTCTTCGAGAACTGGGGTGGTAAGCCCTCAGCCGCGATGCTTCGATATAGCGACCCGCGCCTGAACGTCAACACCCGTGCTCGCTACCACAAACGGCTGAGCGCAATGTTGCCCGAAATCAGCCTCCCGACAGTTGAAGAGGAAAAAAAAGTCCTGCTGACGCTGATGCCGCGTATGCAAGCTGCGGCGATTATCTTCTTTCGAAGACTCGGGACAAGGAACGGTTTCAGCTTCTCTTTCAAGAGAACGCTAACTACGGTTTTCGTCGCAATCTTTGGGCGATGAGACCTGTTGGGCTAGCGATCAGTATTCTCAGTCTAGTCGCTCTCGCGCTTGTCACTTGGGTAGAGGCACGGGCAGACGCCGTGCCTTGGTTTGCGAATCTGACGGCGATTGCAATCGTCGCCCTGCTGCTGACGTGGCTGGTTCGCATCACACCGAGTTGGGTGAAGATCGTTGCCGATGCCTATGCCTATGCCCTACGGCTACTCGCGAGCACTGATGAGCTAGAGGGCGCACAGTCAGCAAGGAGAGACTTGAGTGGCGAAAAAGGATGAAGAGAAATACACGCTGGTCAGTGCGGCAAAGCCACACATTTCGGACGGCGGGAAAGATATTGTTCAGGCCGACATTCTCTACAAGTGCCTCGAACCTTACGGTTCAATTCGCACACTGGCGGAGCTAATTTCGGCTGCCAAGTCGCGAAACTACGAGTCCACATTCAAACGTGAGAATTCAGCAACGGTGCGCGAGTCGCTCCTATACCATCTGAACCGATTCAAGAAGAAGGGAATCGTGAGCGTTGTCGAAGACACACCCGACTTGGGCTGAGCCTAGGCGAAAAACTTGCGCAAAAATTTGCGCAAAGAATCCGTGTAAATTGGGCTGGATTTCGGGGATTAGGGTCAGTGGGGAAGCTGTTGGATTGGCTCAACCCATTGAAACCAAATGGAGAGTTTTGGTTGCGGGGGGTGGATTTGAACCACCGACCTTTGACTCTGTCAGGAGAGATGGTGTTGACGACATAGTGAATCCCTCCTGAGATACATCCTACCATTGATCCCACCGTCTTAGTTAGAACTTTGACCTACCACTTAAGTGACTACTGACAAAATTTGTCACTCCAACTTTGTTTTTTGACCCCCGTACAGATTCTTGCGCCTATTTTGTATTCGCTGCATCATACGAATGCACCCCCAACCTGTGACGGCGTTCCGCCGTCTCCCTTCCCGCCGCTTGACGGCGGGCTGTAGAGCGCAAATCCAACAACTGAATAGCACCCGGCTGTGTCGCTACGGGGAATCCGTGGCTGCCCCGCGAAAGGGTCATGCATCACCGGGTGCCGTTCGGTCACAAAGGATAAGCGATGCACAAAACCAAAACAGCAACCCGCGAAGAGTACCAGTACATGGTTGATCGGATGCTCGAAGCCAAGCGTTACTTCGGCGTGTCCGATGAAGAAATCAAACGCTACCGCGCCTACTACACGGGCTGGATGGACAAGAAGTTCGGCAAGGTCGAACGCTCGAAGCTTCCGGCTAACGCCGTAATCGACTGGCACGCCGAAGTTCCGACCGCGAAAACCGCGCCACCGCGTGTCTCGGTGTTCCCTGAGGAAATGTTCGACGAATACGGCAATTTCATTCCGCCACAGGAGAAGAAAGCAAATGCCTAGATACAAAATCACCATCGAGGAAATCGAAGATCGCGGCTACGCGGGGCCGACCGAGGAACTTCGCCGCGCAACCGTGATAGCGCCCTACGTGGGTAAGGATGAGTTACTTGAAGCCGCTGCGGTCGCCGCCAACAAATTTGTGGAGATGATGAAGTTTTCTTTGCGGGAGGACGCCGAAATCTGAGTATTAGACCTGTAGGCTGCTTTGCCACGGGCGTTGCTTCCCGTGGATTTGTGCGGTGGTCGGATGCTTACTCCAGTTCCATCCGACCACCGTGTGTGACTGGAGACAAATGAGTTTCAAACTAACCAAGCTGGTGTTGGAATCGGAAGCCATCGACAAGATGGACAAGCTTGTCCTCGCCGTGTTCTTCACCTATGGCGACAAGGACGGCACCAGCATCCGACCTTCCATTGATGGATTCGCCAAACGTTGCAGCATCAGCCGAACCACGGCCTACAAATACCTCGACAAATTTGAGGCTGCGAAGCTCATCTCCAAGACCGGGGAGAAACACTTCTACGGGCGCGGTCATTGGTCTCATGTATGGGCGGTAAACCCCGATGCACTGTCCACGTACTGCACAGTGTCCAGCCCGCGAACAGTGTCCACCGGGCGGAAAAGCAGTGTTCACGGCGCGGACTCACAGTGTCCAGCCCGCGTATGCAACCATATATATGACCATACCCTTGCTTCGCAACCAGAGGAAACAGAGGGAGGTAGAGAGGGAGACAGTGTTGCCCTTGCGGGCACGCAGACTCCCTCTCCGGATCAGGACACTCAGCAGGAAGCCTTACTGGTTGAGGACACCCTGTTCCCAAATAAACGCAGAGCCTCTGATCCTTCACCTGAAGCAATCGAAGCGATTGTCCTCATGCGCCGTCACATCGGTTGCTACGAGATTGCGTCCCTACCCCGTGACCCAGCGAAGGGCGAAGCCTTCATGATTGAGGGACTCTGGGAGTTTAACCACCTGCACCATGTCCAGACTTCCGGCCTGTACTTCCGTACTGTGAAGCAGCTTGTGAAGGCTCTGAAGAATTTCGGCGACGACGGGGCGGTAGCCCGTTGGGTGCGCCATTTCGAGGACGATGAAGAATTTCAGAAGTGCCGTCACTGTAACCCCAAGGACGGGAAGTATGAGTACCAGAGACGCCAAGGGCGTTGGGATCGAGGAGAAGCATGAAACCACATCAGGAACGCCTGATCGCTACGCTGCGCACCGCACTCGCCATGATTGCTGATGACGCCGAGGTTGGCGACCCTACGCTGGAGGGCTACGTCTATACCCGGCTTCGCTGTCTCATCATGGAATATCGAGGCTTGATCGATGGTCATAAGGGTGACCCGTTCTGTGAGGTATGCCATTCATGGCATCCGAGTCATGAGTGAGTCCCGTGCTGAGTCCGCTCTGTGGCGTGCCCTGCTCCGGGAAGGAGAACGCCGGGACTCGCCGTTGCAGATGTGGTTGCTTTTGGATCAACTGATCGCTGAACGAGGTAAGAGGAAATGAAAGAACAGAAACCAGCCTGTGTAGCGCATGGCGACAAATATCGTAACGACGCAGGTTACTGCGGGATGTGCCTGCATTCATTCTATGCCACGGGCATGACCTACGAGGAAGCGCAACAAAGAAAGCCAATGCAGACGGTTCGTCCTCCGGTCCGCCGTGGCGATCCGGACACGAGTCGTAACGCCGCGCCCGATCCTGAGCGCATGAACGAGCGGCAGAAAGTTGTCTTCGCCGCCATCAAAGCCATGGGCGGTGCCGCCGCGAACGAGCAGATCATCGATTATCTCGGCGAAGAGCAGGTGGGCAATATTTCGTCTCGTGTCTCCGAACTGCAAGACATGGGCTTGCTGGTGTTTCGTGGCAACTATCACACATCGCGGCAGGGCAAGCCGCAACGCATTCGGGAAGTTGCATAAATTTGGGATGGGAATTCGAGGAGCCAAGATCAAGGCTGGAACATTATCCGATGAGTTCTTGTGAAATCAAAGTCGGAATCGTCTTTCCGGGGCTGAAAGTGAACGACATGAAGCCCAACGCGCCTGCGTACCTTTGTTCTCCAGAGAGCTTGAGTATTTGCGAAATGGGAACAACCCCAAGAGCGGGATCGTAAACCACGTCTTTGTTGTCCTTGTCCCAGATCACCGAGTGATCGGGCTTCTTGCCGTCCGGGAAAGCCAAGAAGATACGGAGCCGATGCGAGTTTTTGACTGCTTCAGATATTTTGGCGTCTCTGTCGATGAGGGCATCGAGTTCGTCCAAGTCAACTACCGTCTTGAGAACAAGCTGGGCCGACACCCACCAGCCTCGGTCGTTCAAAAACTTTCCTTCACGAGGCATGTAGATGGCAGCCGATTCCTCCGAAATGGACAAGCTTCCTATCGCCGCCAAAGTCTCTTGATAAGAAGTGCCCGCAACCATTGCTGCTGTCGCTATCGAACACCCGTCAGGATGCTCTTGATGGACCAGTCTTATCGGCTGGTACATCGGCAAAATAGTGCTTGGTCTCTTTTCCACGACAGGATGTCCGTGACACTTCTTGTATTTCAACCCTGACCCGCATGGACACGGCTCATTGACTGGGAAGTTGTCCATACTCGCGATAGAAACCGAAGAGCTGCCTCAACTTACTTGACTCCAAAATCGTAGCCAACGCTGCCCATTGCGTTCCACGTCAACAAATATTCCCCCGGTGCTAGGTCTTGGTTCGGAGTGACCGTAAACATTAGGTTGTTGATCGAATGTAGAGTGACATCCGGCATTATCTTCTTGTCGTATCCGGCCTTTACCCCAAGCAAACCAGTCTTGACAGTCTGCAATTCGCGGTGATCTTCCCTTTTGGTAAGAAGAACAATCACCGTATCTCTCGCCGCAACCGCCAGTTGTTGTTCTTTGTCGGGTGTGGTCTTGATATAGAACACCGGACGGCGATCTGTCAGTTGCACCGGGGCTTCTGCACCGCGATAAAGCTGCTTATTTCCGCCATGCAGAGTCAATGCATTGACGTGAATGTTTGATCCTGACGTGGTTAACAATTCCAACTTTTGCCAACCGTCTTTCGCTTTGTAGTAGGCTCCATGGTCCGGTGGTTCGGCTGCATTCTGTGCGAAGCTCACAACGCACAGTCCAACAAGAAGAGCAATGGCAATGTCTTTCATTAGTGGCTTCTCCGTGACCAACCGGGACATGTGTCTTTCGCCAAATCGTGTGGAAGATTGTCTGCCGAGATCGCTGGTTTCTTTCCGGCTTGGCAAACGGACACTAGCGAAATGAACGCTACAACCGTCAGTGAGGTCGCTTTCATTGGTAGCACCCGCTGCTCTGAGCTATCTCTTTGCCTTGAACGCTGCCCAACGAGCCTTCTGAGCAAGGCTGATCTTCTTTCGAGCGGCTGCGGATAGACCCCGGCGTTTTGGGGCTGTAGCGGCTGCTACCTTTGGCGATGGGGACGTTTCCTCAAGTAGATTAACAACCTTCTGTAGACGGGAAATCTCTGCTTTGACAGCTTGAAGAATCTGGTGAGTATCCATGCCCGGAAGTATACCCTGCTGGAATGGATTCTATGAAGACCACGGAACTCGTTCAGAGACGGCTGATGTCAACCGTCTGCATACGAAGGTGCCCGAAGAGTTCTTCCCCGGCTGCGATGTCAGCCGCGTTCGGTTTGTAGTCAGGGTTTGTTAGCATCAAATCGTAGTGCTCCCCATCGCGGTCAATAATCACGAAACAGTTCTTCTTCTGATAGTGAGCCAGAGCACCCCCAGCAAGCTCGTTGGCTTGCACGTATCGCGTCGTTTTATCAATTCCTCTGGACGAGATGAAAACGAAAACCAAATCCCGACCATCGGCGGTAGCAGCCGAGAATTTGAATCCCTCGGTCTCCCCTCGCATTGACTCAGCCACGGTATGAAACTGTCGCCCCATCATCGCTCGCTCAGTCAACCGCGTGTCGGCCAGAATTTCCTGCAAGATCAAATAGTTCTTCCGTTCACTGTCCTTGTCGAATAGCTCCACTGCCTCAGGTGGTAGCCCGTCAGCGTAGTTCGGGTCTCTGGTGGACAGGGCATGGGCTACATGCTCGATTTCACTGCTGTAGAGTTTATGTTCTTCGCTGCGATTCAACGCCTCTTGTAGCAAATCATCATGGGTATTCGCAGCGCGTCGGGCATCCGCGTGCCCCAAGCATGCCGCCAAGCTATTAGCTAGGCCGCCGTTCATTATGTACAACTCGTAGAAAGGCAATTCATCACCGATCATCCGTTGGCAAGCAATTGGCAACTTCCGTCTGGCATTCAGATATTCAATAACCTCAGGCAGGGTTCGTAGTTGCCAGACGATGTTCAGGAAGTCGTTAATGGACATGTAGGTCAGCGGCACGCCCAAATACTCCAACGGCAACTTGTCAGCGATCTGATTCAGATCGACGGGACGCCATGTTTCCACGAGTGCAACTCCGTGGATTATCCGGGGAAGCGTCTTGAATTCAACCCTGCCTCTGCGTGGGTGGTCACACCATTTCGGACGGTCGTCGGGGTTCTTGATGCAGCCGCGAATCGGCTTCAGGGCGTCCTGAATATTCTTCAGAACCCACAACTCGTTTTTTTCGACACTGCGACTGGTGGGGTCTTCCTGAGCTTTCTGGGAAATCAGGATGCCGTCTCCCTTGTGGACGATCAGATGGTCTATGACCTCTTTATCAGTGGGGTCTTTGTGCATCGGGCTGCGAAAAACGAACTCCGAAATGAGCGGCAGAGACAGTACCTCTTCGACCTGCCTTTCAGCCCAAAGCGTTCGTGTTTTCACTGTTTCGACCATCTGGGGTTCTTAGATAAAGTCTGCTCCCACGGCCCTATGATTGTCCAGAAATGGGGGATGTTTATCCTCGCCGTTGCGGGAGCCGTCTACGGGCTCTACAGAATGATCTGCCATTAGCCGCCGTTCAATTCCTCATCTCGCGAAGCAACAGGTCGCTTAACACAAGCAGGCGCTCCGCAATTTCATCACAAAGAAGTGTCGGTAATGCAAAGACGGCGGTGAGGACTTGCACCCCCACCGCCAGTGATTTCTAAGGTTGAAACGGTATCCCCGTCTGTGTTTTGATGTCGTGCGGCTCCGTCGATTGCACAAACTCGCTCTTAGGCATCCAGAACCATCCGGGGCTGCTCCCGATGGTGAAGAGCACGGCTTCGACATTTCTGCCGTTCAGCTTCTTCGTTTCAGTGTGATCTGCGGTGAAAAAGACGTTTCCTACACTGATCTTCACTTCGTCACCATCATCACCGTAGCTCAGGTCCTGCTCCCGATATACGGGCACATCGCGTGTCGTTTTGACGAACTTGGATCGAACCCGAGTCGCGGGCATGGGTGTCGCTGTACTCATAGAGATTCTCCTACCAGATATGGTGTTTTTGTTCTCAGGCTCGGGGAGTTTAATGCTGTGGCGAGGGAAGCCCGTCAACTCAAGCCGGAACAGCACGAGAGGGGGAACCCCTCAAAAGCAGTTTAACATCGCCAACTCGACTTATCCAACCATGAGCGTATAATTTCGCCGACTCGGAGGATCGGCCATGCCACAGCACTGTTATTTAGACGGTTTCTTGATACTGGTCATGCTCGTCGGAATAGTTGGAACACTGATCCATCGAATGCATGGCGGCTACGGAATCGGTGATCGTGCGATTCAGTTTGTCGGCATCTGCCTCGTAATACCTACAGTGTTGATCCTCGGTCTGGAAGACAAAATCTCAAAAGAGAACATGGGGACGATTTTAGGGGCGATAATAGGCTACGTGCTTTCGGGGATCGGCGGTCCAGCAGAGAGGAATAAGAAAGACGAGAAACCAATCACGACAGGCACGGGCACAGTCTGATGAAGAACAACATCGCGTTTGTCTTCATCTCGTTCGTTTTCATGATGGTGGGCAGGAAACTTGGTTGGGCGTTGTCGAAGTTGATCTTCTATCCCGCACCCGGTGTCATCTCGTTCATCAATGTTATCGGTTGGGGTGTAGCAGTCGCTTGGGGCATGAGCAGTCTGATCGGTTGGCTGTACCCAAATCCGATTATCAAATGGATTTTTGGGTTTGCTTCTGCTGCTTACGTTGCAGTTCCAAACTACGGACTGCTGCAAGAGTCCAGTATTCCTGATGACAAACAGATGCGGCACATGATGATTTCTTGGCTGCCGCTTGTCGTATATGTAGGCACGGAAATCGCTCTCAGAATGCGTTCTTAGCCAGATGGGAAAGCTGGGGGGACAGCTTTTGTAACCGCCCCGTCACACGCCTTTGGTATCCTGCGCTCCGCTGCGTCTGAAGTCCGGCTGATGATCTGGGAAGGTCAACCGCGCCATGCGTGCCAAGCTCACTGGGGCATGGACTCAACACAGCATCATCGGGGCTGCGGGACTGACTGGCAACAGGAAACTCGCAGCCTTGTTTTTGCGTGTTAGGGGTTCTTAAGAAACTCAGTGAATGGCGGGACGATGAACTGCTGAACCTTGTCAAGACACGTCTGTAAAAGATCAGCAACCGGGAAAGCCAAAACGCCGGGATCGAGCGTAGGTTCGTCGAAAGATACGAATGGGTGGAAGGCTCCACTCACTTGCACATTCAAGACCTCAGTGTCAGGAAAGTCATAGGTGTGCTCGGTTCTTGTGCCGTCCTCGACCCTCACAACCGAACTGGTATTCATCACCATTCCCTTGTAACGAACCGTCGCTTCATCCCTTCTCATCGCTTGCGGCTTGGTGACGTGGAGATGGCGGTGTTTGTCAATGTTCGAGAGGACGGCGAGTCGGCCCAAAAAGGCATTTGCATCTCCTCGATTGTACGGCTGCATCGACTCGATGAACGTGAACGCCTGTATGGTTATCCCCGGAAGTGTGCCCTCGAAACAATTGAATGCGGGCGCTTTCTTCGGCGGTTTGACCCGGAGCGGAAAGGCACATTTTTCTTCCCAGTCGGGCGGCAGCGTGACACCGCTCTGATTGAGCTTAACCAGTTGGAATGCCAGATGATCGAGAGCCGATCTGATTTGATAAATGCACTCACCTGCAAGAACGGAGATGGTATCGGGAGGGGACTCAATAAACTTCAGTTCATTGCTGCCGTCAGGATGTTTGATGATTACATTCGGCTCACGCTCGTTGTAATCCCAGCTAATATTCCGTATCGAGTCAATGTGCTCCTGTGCTCTGACGAGTTTAAGATTCGCCGACTCGATGCCAGTCATGAGAACAACTTAGCACAATTTGGTTAGCCTTCTCATGCCGTTTCAGTATTAGGCAGTATGGGCTTTGATTTTGAACCATCCGGCGACGGCGCTGTCACCAATCCACTCACATCGGACAATGCCCCCGATGAAGGCTACGCAGTGCGCAAACTCTGGGCTGCGGTACTGCTGCAAGCCATCAACGACCTGTCCCGTGACAAGCTGCACGACTCCGCCTACGAATTCCTGATGAGCAGCGATTCCGACTTCGCATGGCATGTGCTCGGTATCGATCCAATTAAGGCACGGAAGAAGATCACAGATCGAGTATTAGATAAGAGTAAGCCCGTTCTGACAGACGATGAAGCGGCGTCCGGGGACACCTATCCGTGTGAGCCCGCCGCATTGCCTGTGGACAGCCCGGAAAGTCCACAGCCATCACTATGAATGCTCTGCGCACATTCCTGATGCACCACCTGCCATGGGTGATCCTCGTGCTTATTGGCGGCATCGGCATCCACGCTTACATGCAGGAGCATGACCAACGCCTGTTCGCCGAACAGAAGATCGCGGTGGATGAGCAGCAGGTGAAAGTTCTTCAGGATTCGATCAACGCCAACAATCAAGCCATCGCTTCGCTTCAATCCCAAATTCAACAGAGAGACGCAGCCAATGCAAGAGTCATCGACAGCCTGCTCAAAGCCAAGCAGCAGGCAGTCACACCGCAGCAGCAAGTCACAACCCTCCAGACGGAAGCCAAGCTCCCAGAGCCAATTGTCAGCATTAGCGGAACACCTGATTTCAAACTGCCGCTTGCCGATGTGCAACCTCTGTTCTCAGCTATTAGCGATGGTCAGATGGCAATCGCTAACCTGACCACCTGCCAAGCGGACCTGACGGATCAGAAGCAGATCAACGCGAAGCAGACTGACACGATCACGGACCAAACCAAGCAGCTTGCAGCCAAGGACGATCAGATCAAAATTCTCAGTAAAAAGCCAAAATTCTGGACTCGCGTAGGCGACACCATGAGGAAGGTCGGCATCGGCATCGGGATCGGCGCTGTGCTTGGGGCGCACGGACTGTAAGCCTGCTACAATCCCGCGAAGCAAGGGAGTTTCTTCCGTGCCTATCAACTTCTTAGAGCAACTAGTCGCAGAATGGTACGAGTATCGCGGCTTCTTCGTGCGTCGGAATGTCCACGTCGGAAAGCGGACCGCAGGTGGTCACGAAGGCGAACTGGACGTGGTCGCCTTCCATCCAGTCGAGAAGAAGCTGGTGCAGATCGAAACGTCGATGGACGCTGAAAGTTGGGACAAGCGGGAAACAAAGTTCAAACGGAAGTTCGACACAGGCAAGAAGTATATTCCGAGGTTGTTCACAGGACTCGATCCTCTACCGGACATTGAGCACATCGCCCTGTTTGGGATGCTGAAGACCAAGTCTCGCGACAAGGTTGGCGGTGGTGACGTGCTCCCTGTCTGCGAACTGCTCAATGAAATACGCAGCAAGATTCCCGCCGACTACACAGCGGAAACCGTACCGGAACAGTTCGTTATCCTGCGAACGTTGCAGTTTGCAGCACAGTGCTGGAAGCCATCCACGCCTATAGCCGCCAACTCCCTACCGTCACGCCAAGGGTGAAGGCAAGCAGCAGCCCTGTTACGATCAGCATGACAAGGTGAAAGTAGGTGCTGTTAATCTGTTCCTGCGTCGGTAGCTGTGCCCTTCGATCATCAAGCCAATTCATGTGGAGAGTTTAGCTCTAGTCTTCCGAAGCTCATCAGGACTGCTGAAACCCGAACTTGGACTTCGCAGTTGCAGGCTCCACTTGCACCGCAGCAATCATGGAGTACGGCACTGAAACCATCTTAAGAACGTCTCCGGGCTTTGTTTCCTTGTCGTAAAGCAAAAACGAGACAACCGACTCGGTGATCTGAACTAGGCGTGCTACTCGGTACTGAACATTTGTGGCGAGATGAACCGTAACGGTAGTTCCGCTTTTTGGTTTCGCCGCTTTCTCGTACTCCACCAACGTCTGATTGAGCGAGTCGAAGTATCCCTTGTCAAAAGGCATTTGCCGAGCCTCCGTCAATGAATGACAGTATATCCGCTCCTCAAAATCCGCCTCGACCTGCGATCATTCAGCCCGCTGCGCTGCACTGTGGCTTCAAAGGATACCTTTGACCTACCACTCCCGACTACTCGCCGACGCAGAAACAGTAACTTAGCAACTATGTTTACTGCTCAGTACATGGTAACCACCGTCGTCAACGCACGGTAACCGCCTGATCCGGCTCAGTAACCTACCCGCCTGCCGTGATCGATCAAAGACACCCCAAGTCAATGACCAATGACTGACCGATGACTCCCCAAGTCCTGCGCATTCTATAGGTTGGGGGGTCTCGTTTGAAGGGGGGTGCGTCCTAATAGGCTGCGTGAAGGCGCACCGGGAGTCCACCAATATTTTCCGTGCGGAAATTCATCCGGGCGGCACTTATACGTGTGTGACAGGAGAACTAATGATCGACTTCCTCGGTTCCGATCCCGCAGGTCGCAACGAGTACCTCTGCACCGACTGTAAGCGGGAGTTTGAGCTTCGTATCGAGTCTTATGAGGAACCCCGGTTCTGTCCGTTCTGCAAGAACAACATTCTCACGAATGTGGTTTCGTCTGGCATGAGCCCTGACGATCAGTTTCAAAGTGACTTTCTAGGAGCAAGGTAAATGTCTACATCAACAGTAACGCCTCCGGTTGGAGCCGGGGCAGGAGCAGGAAGTGCAGCCGGAACGCCGGGTGCCGGAGCGGGCAATGGTACGCCGAATATCGGAACCGGGACTCCCGGTGGGGCCGGAGCCGGGGCAGGTGATGGCGGTGCCGCCGCGAAGCCGGGGAAAGTTTCTTTTGACCTTGGCGATGGCAGCGGCCCGGTCGAAATCGACCTTGAAGGTTCTCCCGAAGGAAGCGGCGAAGGAGCGGGTGCTGCTGGTACCGAATTTAAGTTCGCCGATCTTGACGGCATCAAGGATTCACATCCCGACCTGTACAAGTCGCTGAAGGCTGAGTTGTCCAAGGCGACCCGGTATTCCAAGTTTGGTCTGAAGTCTCCCGAAGACTACAAGACGCAGGCAGAGCGCATTGAGCGGCTGTCGGGCGGCAAAGGTCTCGATGGTCTGGAGTCCACCATGAGCAACATGGCTCGTGAGCTTCAGAATTTCCGCTCCGGCGATGTCACCGACTGGGCGAAGGAATCTCCCGAAGAGTTTGGCTTTGCTGCGTCGAAGATCGTCGATCAATGGGGTCAGGCCGATCCGAAAGGGTATGTCGGGCACGTCGCCAAGGCTGCGATGTATGCGCTCTTGCAGAAAGACAGCTATGGTCAGTCGGCTATTGATGCCTTCAACACCGCCTACCAGCTTGCTTCCAAGGGGCCATTGACCGCTGAGCAGGCGCAAAACGTCCAACGTCTGCTCGACCGCGTTGCGCACACGCTGGACAACATCAATCAAAATTCCCAGTATCAGCCGGATCAGACGGCGGTGAAAGAACGGCAGATCGCTCAGCGTGAAGCTTCGGTCTGGAATCAGAAAGTCGATTTCGAAACCACTTCACTGATCCGTCCGGCCCTGTCGAGGGCGCTCAATGCCGCCGCTCAGACTTATGGTCTCGAAATTGATCCCGATGACCGCGCTTCTTTCCTGAGCGACATGGAAACCAAGTGGTACGAAGCCGCCAAGGGGGACAAGAAGTTTCTTCGCGCTCTCGATGCCGCAGGAAAAGCCAAGGACTTGGATGAAATCAAGTCGCTCGTCAAGTCGAACCGTCAGGCATTCGCTGCTGAGGCTTTGAAGGAGATTTACCGCTCACGGCTGTCGAAGCTCAAAGGCAATCTGCGCAAAGAAGCAGGTGCGAAGGGTGAGGCAGGCAGCGCGGGTGCCGCGTCGTCAGGGACGATCCCATGGACGGGAGCCATCGATCAGCGCACGGGCTCTCCCGTCGCAGACATGGACTTCGCCCGCATGAAGGCGGAAGACCCCGACATGCTCTGGAACCACCAGTTCTATGTCAAGGGCAAGAAAGAGAAGTTCACTTACTAATGGCACACAACGGAAAGAACGACAAACAGCAGCGGGGATTTCAGACCACCGCACAAGCAGCGCAGAAAAAGGCGATGGAAAAGTTCTATGCGCAGAAGGTCACTCGCCGGGAGCTTGCCGAATTTGAGCAATCGATGCGCAACGGCTTCGGCTCGATCCTCGCAGTCCTGAATTGGATCATCGACAACGCCGGACTTCGTGAGAAATACGAAGCGGACGTTGCCAAGGAAGGGGCTGCTCAGGAAGCCGCCATTGGCACACAGGCGTTCGACACACCACTCCCTGAGGAAGCAAAGACCGAGGTATCCGCGTAATGCAATACACGCATTCATTCGATGACATCGACTTTCTCATCCGTACATCGACGCCGAAACAAATCGCCGAGAAGTACGGACTCTCTCCCGATGAAGTGACTGTCGTGGCAATCGCGAACCTGATGGACAATCCCCCGGCACTCGCCGACTATCTCGCCGCGTTGGTGCCGCAGATCGAGGAAGAGGTTGCCGAAGCTCCTGCTGAAGCTCCCGAAGAGTTTGAGGCTCAGCGCGTTGATTTCGGTTATGAAGTCGCCGCACGCGGCAGGTTCGTCTTCATTCGTCCCTGTTCCACGGATCACCCGGCTCGGATCGTGTTCCCCAAGTCGCACCAGAGCGATCAGGACATCGGCTTCATTCATGCGAGTCAGATCGCCGATCTGCCGCAGGGAACCCTTGTGTGCTTTGACCGCTTTGCCGCAATTGGCGCTGCCTTTGATGTGATCGACGATAGCGGCGAGCCCTGCTTTGTCGTGCAGGTCGATGAAGCGGCTGTCAGCGGAGTTTTGAAACGGAAGGAACTGGACTAATGGGCTGGGTTAACACGAAATCGAAAGACGCACGGGAACGACTCCTCGCTGGGGCCGCACTTCTCGCTCACGCAGTTGGCACTTCCATGGGACCGGAAGGTCGTAACACGATTGTCGATCTTGCTCCCCTTGCTCCCGGCTGTCCTGCATCGACTCGTGACGGTGTGACCATCGCCCGGTCAATCTACATCGCAGACGATCTTGTCGGCGATGCCGGAAGCCGCCTCATCCGGGCCGCAGCAGAGCGCACTGTCGCCGTCGCTGGTGACGGAACTTCAGCCTCAGTCGTTCTTGCTCATGCATTGTTTGAAGCGGGTCTAAAGCAATTGGACATCGATCCCAACGTCCGCCGTGTGACTCAGGCGATTAAGAGCACGACAGAAAAAGCTGAAGCATACGTGAAATCTATCGCTCAGCAAGTGTCTGGCGAGATGATCGATCACGTCGCGACGATCAGCGTCAACAATGACCCCGTGCTCGGCAAGCATGTTGCCGACGCAGTGCGTGCATCTGGTGCCCACGGCATGGTCAGCGTCGAAGATTCGCCGACCGCAGACACCACGATTGAACGCCAAGAGGGAATGCAGTTCGCTTCCGGTTGGCGCTCCAATGGATTTATCAATCTCCCAGAGAAGCAGGTCTGCGAACTGGATAGCCCGGTCATCTACATGCTCGACCGCAGGCTCACGTCACTTCAGGGTTTGCAGCCGATGCTCGAACAGATCGCCAAGAAGGGCGATCCCCTGCTCGTCCTCGCTGAAGATGTCGATGGCGAAGCTCTCGCCACGCTGCTCAGTTTCAAACTTCAGGCGAAGCTCCAAGTCTGCTGTGTGAAGCTTCCGTCGAACCTCGGTCACCGCAAAGACCTGTTGCTCGACATCGCCGCTATGTGCGGCGGTCGTCCGATATTGCGTGAACTTGGACAGAATCCATCGGATGTGAAGCCGAACGATCTTGGCTCCTGCCGCAAGGTGATAGTCACTCGCGATACGACCCGCATCATCGGCGGTAAAGGAACGAAAACCGCAGTTGCCGACCGCGTGAAGGAAATCAAGGGCCTTCTCGCTTCCAATCCCCCGCAGATCGAATTGGAGCGCCTGAACGAGCGTCTTGCGAAGCTCACGGGTGGTGTCACCGTCCTGAAGCTCGGTGCCCAGACAGGCGTGGAGCTTGGCGACAAGAAGATGCGTGTCGATGACGCCGTTTGCGCCATCAAGTGCGCTCTCGAAGAAGGTGTCGTGCCGGGAGCCGGAATTGCGCTTCTGCGTGCTGCGCAGCTTGACGAATCGTGGGTCAGTGAATGCCTCGTTCGTCCGTTCAAACAGATTTTGGAGAACGCCTCGGTTGAGTCGGAGCCAATTGCGAAGGCAGTTCTCTCCCAGCCTGAACCATGGTTTGGTTACGACGTGGTCGGGGAAAAGTTCAGTGATCTTCGTGAAGCGGGTGTGCTCGATCCGTTGAAGGTTGTACGCACGTCACTCGCGAATGCCGCGTCGGTCGCATGTCAGATGTTGCTGACCGAAACCGTCGTGACGTTGAAGAGGGACTAATGAACGAATCGCGAAAGCTTCGGCAGGCACGAAAACTCGTCATCGAACGGCTGCAAAAGGTCGCCATGGGTCAGCCCGTGGGTCGTCCACAGCGGGACGGGCGTCGTCAGCCGTGGCAGAAACTCGGAAAACACAACGGCACGCCGTATTTCGAAATGCGGTGTGAAGGTTGTGGACGGACTCATTACTTCCAACTTCGCAAAGAGCATGGTGCATGGAGTTGGCGTCCTTATTCACCCTATGGTCGCCGCAAGTTGGTTGAGACGAAGTCGTTGGCTGAGGAACTTATCACTCAGCGGTTGAAGAGCTTGAACAAGAGCAAGCTCGAAAAATTACTCGATGAATACACCTATGACGAACCTGACGAAGACCGATCCACTGAAGCAGATAACTCCTGACAAGGATGAGAAGCTCCGCGTCCGGGCTGTTCACGCAGTGCTGATGCGTTGGGTGATCCAAGGAGTGTCGGTTGACGAAATTCTTCGTGAGCACCCTATGTCCTTGCAGGAATATGCAGCGCAGTGCCGGGTGAAGGATGTATTTGAAGCAAAGCGCGGTACTCAGGCTTCGATCAAAGCGGTTGACAGGCTCATAGTCCTGATCGACGGCGACGGCGACGATCAGCCGAAATCACCCGTGACTTTGATCGAACGGCACATCGAGGGACCGGACGGCGGCATGACCACGGTGCGCGAAGTTCGCCAGAACGTGCAGTTGATTTTAGAGGGAGATGGTGATGGACAACACGAACGGTAAGAACAACGAATGGGATGGGGCCATACCTGACGGCAAGGTAATTCTCGACGAACTGACGGAAGTGCAGAAGCAGCAGATCATGCAGTACGTCTACGCCGCAGTCCCCCATTACCTCAAGCAGGAGAAGGCGCGGATCACTCAACTGGAGCAGATCAACACCATGCTTCAGAATGCGCTTAACGTCCTTCTCGCCTGCTTGGAAACTGGTATCCCCGTCAAGGATGGAAAGGTCACGCTTCGCCCGGAAGACATGCAAGTGCTCACCCGCAACGAAGTCATTCACTAAGTGCGCGAATTTGTACTTGATCCAGACGGTCGGAAATACGGTCACAAGTGGTCGGCCTATGAGAAAACAAAAAGCGGGCTGATTCGTCTCACTCCGGAAGAATTTCCCCACCAACGGCAACTCGAATACCTCGAAAGCACCTCGCTCTACACCATGTACGGCGGGATGCGTGGCAGCGGGAAGACCTACGTCGCCATGTGGGATGCGCTCTTCGCTGCGCATTGGGTTCCCGGCTGCGAAATCATCTTCTTCCGCCGCACGTTAAACGAATTGAAGAACACGGTTGTGAGGGAATTCCTCCAACTGCCCGAAGAGCTTCGCGGGCACTTCACGGATTCTCTGACGAGTCCGCGTCTCGTGCTGGAGAACGGCAGTGTGATCCATTTCGCTTCAGTCAACACGTATGAAGCTGCGACGAAATATCAGGGCCGTCAGTTCTACCGGATCATCTTCGACGAATGGGCGCTGATTCCGTATGAGTGGTGGTCTTACATCGTCGGTTCGCTGCGTACCCCGATTCCTTTTGATGTGCAGGGACAGCCGATCACCGCACAGGTCAAAGGACTGACGAACCCCGGTGGGCCGGGTAGCGACACGCTGCGGCGTCTATTCGGCGCTGATTGCGAGAAACACAAACCCAAGAATCTTGACATTGAGTACGACCCGAAGGATTACACCTTCATTCAGTCGAAGCTCGACGACAACCCCACTTATCGCAAAGGCACCCCTGCGGGCGATGCTTACCGAAAAGTCCTGCAAGGTCGTCCCCCGGCGATCCGCGCTGCTTGGCTGGATGGCAAGTGGACGGGCTTCGAGGGGATGTACTTTGACAATTTCAGTGAAGATTTCTGCAAGGTCGAACACGACATTCTGCTTCAGTTGATGGCGCAGCAATATTGGATGCCTGTGTTTCTTGGCATCGATGTGGGCACAGTCCACCACGCATATTGCTGCTGGAATACCGTGGTCTCTCTCCCGCTTGCTGATGGCACACAACACCCTTTCGTAGTCACTTTTGACGAATGGCTGGATAAGGGTCTCAGTGAGCGCGGAATTGCAGGTGCAATTCTCGACCACATGTCCGGCGACGTGGACTTGAAGAAGCGGATCAATCGCATCTACCTGTCACCGGAAACGTTCGGTGAGGCATCGCGCACTCGTGCTCGTGTGATTGGCGACGTGTTCGTTACAGATCAGGTCTGTCGTCCTACTCAGGCGAAGACCGAGAAGAATTCCCGCGTGAATGGCTTGCGGTCGATGTACACGCTCTTGGGTGAGCGTAACCAACTCCTCTATCCGATCACAAATAGCGTCGATGAGCAGGGCAACCCGACAGGCATCGCTTGCGATTGGCTCATCAGCAGCAAATGTGTGCACCTACTCGCTGCTTTGCCATGGGCAACGAGCGATCCCGAAAAACCGGGCGACATCATGAAAGACGGCGATGCTTCATTGCTCGACGTTCTCGACGGATCGCGTTATGCGGTCTACACACACCGCCTGACGATGGCTGAAAAGCCCCCAGCCGACAAACAGAAAAATCAGCTTCGGATGATGGGGCAAACCAATGCCCCGGATACCTTCTCGATGAGGATTTACGCCGAATACGTGCAGCAGCTTCGTGACGCGCAGAAGATACCACAGACCCGCTCGGCTGAATGGTCAGCCGCGAGACATAAATGGAGACAGGCGAAATGACCTTCACAACTTGGCTTCGCGAAAAGTTAGAAGCATGGCTCGGCATCGCCGAGTTACGGCAAAAGAATGCGAATTTGGAGTCTCAGCTTCGCGGTTTGAGTAATTTGCAGGCCGAGAATGCCCAAACTCTGGAAAACCAGTCTCGCCGGATCGACACGCTCGTCGGAACCACAAATCAGGCAGTTATGGAAGCCGAAGAACGTCTGCTGATCCGTGTGGCGGCTTTAGAGGAAAGGCTTGCGGGTCACGATTATACGAAGGATGAGGCGGACTCTCCCATCGGGGGACACGTTCCATGGACTGAGCGGAAGCGCCGTGCGGAACAAGCCGCAATGGTTTCCGATCCAAATAAGTGGACGAAAAGACCTGCCCAACAGGAGAAGTAAATGCCAATTTTCCGTGATTCAGATTCCGAAGAGGGCACATTTGGCCCCAGCATGTCCGCCGCAATGAGTCTTCACCGCGCCAAGAAACACGGCAAGGATGAGGAAGGGGCGGAAGAGAAGAAAGACAAGGTGAAACACCACCTTGACAAGGCGAAAGAACATCTCGACGCCGCAACCGCAGCGCACGATCAGCACGAAGAAGACGAAGAGATGATGCCAATGCATGGCGGCGGGCTGAGCGGGCTGATGGGCGGCGAAGAGGAAGAGTAAATGCCCGCTTCCGAAATCATGTCCGACTTCCACGCCGGAACCCTTCATTCGGGAAAGAACGGGAAGATCGTGACAAATCCCGCTCAAGCGCGGGCAATTCAACTTTCGTACCTCCGGAAAGAAGGACACGACATTCCGGAGAAGAAGAAAAAAAAGAAGAAATCCGTGTCATCCGTGGAGCTTGAACGGTTGGCTGGAATGAAGAGGAAATAAATGGGTATCTACGGTATCAACCAAGTTCAAACACTCTATCCCGGTCAGACCAAGAACATGCTTGGCATCGCGGCATTACCCGGCACCCCGGTGACCGCAGCCAATGAGACATTGGCGGCATCGCAGGCATCATCTCCAGTTGTGGTTGCATCACAGCCGGGATTCCACCCCAGTACACAGCGCCAGATCACATGGCGCGTCTTCGGCAACGTCGCCGGACTGAAGCTTCAGGCGTCAGTCGATAACGTTGACGCCAATTATCAGACCGTTGACACGTCGGCTGGGAGTAGTGGTCCTGAAGTTCGCATCGTTCCCGCTGAGCATAGCGCAACGCCGGGGCCGGGATTGCAGAGCACAGCAATGGTTGTGTCATCTGCGCGATTCTTCCGTGTACTCAACTCCAATGCTTCGCCAATCAGCGCAACAGTAGACATCACCTGCCAGTAAGAGGGACTGAATGACGACGGGACTTCTTGCTGATTCCTACAATGACGTAATCGAGCGTTTCGCTCCCGGCGAAACGGCAGGTACGTCCTCGTCCCAAGTCAAACGGGGACGCTATGGGACTCGCAACGAGTTTATCCCTGACGAATATCAGCAGGAACTTCGCCGCATCGTAGAAACCATTCAGACTCGCGACCTGTACGCACGTATCGAGGAAGTTCGCCGTGCGGCTCAGGGCAGCTTCTATCTCCGCAACATTTTCGACGCTTACTGGAGCGAACAGCAAGACACATGGGTTCAGGGTGGAATGCCCGGTTCCGGAAATACCAATGTTCAAGCACAACTCAGCTATCCACTGAACATTTATCAGGCTTTTGAACGCAGCTTCGTGAAGCTCGTTGGACATAAGCCAAGTGTCCACTTCACAGCGGCAGGCAACACAAGCCGTGC
>Ga0335071_10002338_pt1 | contig 20282 bp, 15 predicted proteins | sample Lox_Sample_15_FD_206724 | JGI IMG/M metagenome (GOLD analysis project Ga0335071, IMG submission 206724) | Soil microbial communities from Loxahatchee National Wildlife Refuge, Florida, United States - Lox_Sample_1.5 | ecosystem: Environmental > Terrestrial > Soil > Wetlands | place: USA...
TCAAAAAAGGGTTTTGATGAAATCGTTAGAAAGGCACTGGATGCCGGTTTAAAAATAATCGATCGGCCTAAAATATTTCCTAATAAGGCGGTCATTGTGCAAAATGACTTTGAGTGTCTCTGGCAGATTGCCCGGACACAAAACAAGCCCGCATGATTATTCATACTCCCCAAATACCAATACCGGAATTGGAGCTGGTGAAGAACATCAAAGCGGATTTTCCGGACGGATCCCGATATGAGCATACCGTCCGGATTAGGAATGCGGATGTATTTCCGGCAGATCTCTTCACGGCTACGCAATTACTGCCGCCCTGCACCCTCGGAGCATCTCCAACAGCGACGGGCACACGGATGGAAGTCACGGTGATGGACGGTACGCCGCTTATTTATCCATCAAACTGCAGAATAACGGCGTCTGCGCATCTGAAGGAATTGACCGCGGTTTCGCAACTGATCTATCGAAGTGCCGCGGCGCGCTGGCCCAAGCCCAAGAGCATTTATGTAAGGATCAAAGACAGGCTTACGGGCAATTACGTCTATTCCGATTCGGTTGCGCTGCCAAAATACTAGTGTAATCAGTGTGATCCGTGGCGATTTTTGTCTTTGAGGCCTTCGGTGGATTTAGTTCACACCGATCAAATGTCAGGGGATCAATATGTCGGTTGTGCTAACATTCCGGCAATCGCTTGCACGTTGGATATGGCTTTCAATCCCAAGGGAGAGGTGCCATTTTGAGCACATCCTTCGCGGTTTCGGAAGATGGCGTCAGAATTGCCTATGATGTCATCGGTTCCGGCGCGCCCATCCTTTTATTGCATGGCGGCGGAAAGACTCGGCAGGACTGGCATACTGCAGGCTATGTGGAGCGGCTCAGGCATGAATTCAAAGTGGTCACCATAGACATTCGCGGGAACGGAGAAAGCGACAAGCCCACGAAACCGGCAGACTACACAATCGAAAACCACTGCCAGGACATTCTGACCGTAGCCTGTGCGTGCGGCATCGAGCAGTTTTCACTTTGGGGATTTTCCTATGGCGGCAATATCGGGCGGTATCTGGCCGCACGGTCCCCCCGCATCACCAGTTTCATCATGATCGGCGTCACGTTTGGCCTCGGAGCATCGGGCGATTTGCGCCGGTGGATTATCGATTCCCGCGATCATTGGCTGCCGGTTTTGCAGGCTCAGGCGGATGGAACGCTGAACATCCGATCCCTATCTCAACAGGATCAGGACGTACTTCAAAAATTCAACATGCCGGCTACGATCGCGTGGACGAGCGGCATGCTGGAATGGGGAAGCATTGAGCCTGGCGATATTCTCTGTCCGACACTCTGGCTCGCCGGTTCGAGAAATACATCGGCAATGGCCGGGATTCAAGAGTACAAGACAGCCTTAGAAGGATCAAAAGTCCAGGTGCGGATCGTCGCCGACCTGGACCACATGCAGGAACTTACCGAGATCGACAAAGTATTGCCGCTCATGCTGGCCTTTACCAGGAATCTCCGTTTGGCTGCACAATAAAAAATCCCATGCCCCTGCGGCTCATATCGCCTCTTTCCGAAGAGCCCGCTTGTGCAAGCGCATCGCATCGATGGCCAAATCGAGCATTACCGGAGTGCCTAATCCCACATATTGCTTTCGCATTTGGGCGATTTGAGGGCCGCGGCAGCGGCCAGGTGATTGCCCGGCCTTTCAAGGCCGGAAATATGGAAGGCCGGGGGTACGCGTCGCGGTCAGCGGCGCTTGGTCTCAGCCGTCATCGATGGCTGAGATCTTTCACAACGCCGGGCAAAAAGGGCAGCTTGAAATTCCTATCTCTCGGCTATTGGATACTCTGCTTGAAGCTGGAGTAGAGCTGAAAAGCGGAATTAGGACGCAACTCGATGCGGGTGGAAAGAGCCTGGTCAAAGAAGCGTTGCCAATTTTGTGGCGCGTCGGGGAGATGCGAGCGCAACGGAATCAAGCGCCCGGCGACTATGGCATTTTGCAGATCCAATAATGTCGACCCGGCAAAGGGATGAGCTCCCGTCAACATCTCGTAGGCTACCACCGCCAGCGACCATAGGTCCCAGCTCTCAGCCGGTTTCTCACCATTCAACTGCTCCGGCGACATGTACTTCAATGTGCCTAGAAGCATCCCGGGTCCGGTTTGTCCGCTACTTAAGGTCCCGTCTGCCGGTGTCATGGGCTTCACTACCCCGAAGTCCAGTACCTTTGTCGTCTCCACATCCCCAGCGTTTGAAAGAAAGATGTTTTCCGGCTTCAGGTCTCGATGCAGAAGCCGCCGTCGATGCGCCGCATCCACCGCCGTGCAGGCACCCTGCATGACCTCTGATGCACGCGTCGCTGACAAGCGGACGCTCTTGCCGAGTTCCTGCCGCAAGGTCAAACCGCGCAATAACTCCATAACCAGATACGCCCGCCGGTTCTCGCCAACGCCAAAATCATGAACCGTGACGACATTCGGATGGGTGAAGCTTGCTGCCGCCTTGGCTTCCTGCTTGAACCGTGCCGCTGCCTCTGTGCTCGCCGTCATGTCTGATCGAATCAGCTTGACTGCTACCTCACGCTCGAGTTCCGTATCAAACGCCCGATACACTGTTCCCATGCCTCCTTGGCCCAGCCTCTGTTCGAAGCGATACCGGTGATCAAGCATCCTCGGGAAAGATACAGGAGTGAGCTTCGAGTTTTCATTGACACAGATGCCTGCGCCGGAGTCGTAGCAGGTTCCGCATTTGGGACATTCTTCAAATCCTTCGCGCGTAGAGGCGAGCGAAGGCGATTGTTCCAATAACAGAGCAAGACTGCTCGTGATCCCCTGAAGCAATTCCTGATCCTCCCGCGAATAGGGCTCTTCGGATCGCTTGGGTCCCATCGCAAGCAAAGCCTCGGTTTGGCCTTCAGTAAGACAAATGGGAAACAGCCACTCCAGGCGCGCCTGCCGCAGGAAGTCACTCTCTTGCCTTGGCAATTGACTCCTCAGCCAGCCCGTCTGGCTTTGCGAGATTTCCATTGGCTTGCCGAGCAAGCGCACCAGTCCCATCAGCTTGCTGTCGGCCGGAATGGGTGGAGGAGAGTTCTCCTTGGCGGCCAGAACTCGATACTTTGAACCCCCGGGTCGGCGCGTCAGAAGTGCCGCAAACTCCGGATGCAATGCCGCTTCAATTTGCGAGATCACATAAGAAGCTACTTTCTCGAAGCTGCGCTCTTCGCGGATATCATCGACCACGGTGCGGAGGACGCGCTGGGCGTCATATCGCTCGCGGAAGAAGCGCCGGTCGAGAGCGTCAAGCCAGGTCCGTCTGTACAAATGCAGTACAAGACCGCCGCCTGCCAGAACAGCATAAAGCAGGCCACGTTGACTCAGAATTTGTTTTAGCGGTTGATCTTGGTGAAGCACCAGATCGGCTGCCAGAATGACTGCGACAATGGGAACCAGTGATAGCAGCACGCCCCGCGCTGCGGCGTATCGCAGTCCCAACCGGATCATCACGCGTATGTCAAACATACGGTGGCGCAGAATGGCATAGGCCATTGAAATCGGCAATGCGAGGCCGAGACAGGTAAGCACCAGGCCAAAATTATATGGCGGTCCAAGCAACCGCGCGAGAAAACGCGAATTAGGCAGGGCCTTACTGGCGACAATGGGCAAGTATCCAAGCATCGTGACTGCAACACCTGTTACCACCGCGCGAACACGCCTCCTCTCGTTCGGTTCGTGGAGACGCCGATAATTCAGGATCAGGACCGCGCCAACCGCGCACCAGGCAGCAGAAGATGCAATCTTGCCAAGATTGAGATACCAGTCCGGGTACCATCGAGGAAATGAATAAAATGGCAGGTTATCAGCAAAGATATAAAGAGGCACCACAATCACGGCCGGGAGCCAGATTAAAAGCCAAATCCATCGCCCCCGGAACAGCCTGCGCGGGAAAACTGCGGCAAATGTCAGGCCGACACTTGCGGCAGACCCAAAGCAAAAAGCGGGGAGGAGCACGCTCAGCCAGCCGATCATGCGGGGGAAGCTTAGGATATTTCCGTAAGCGCCGAAGACCATGTTGATACTGTAAATTATGACAATTGCTATAACTCCGAGAAATAAAGCACCCCACCTGGCTACGGGATCATATGGGCGGCGGAAGGCGATAATCACGGCCAGGAAGAGCTCTAAGAATGCCGCCAAAAGCGAGGTCACTCCGGGCCTATAGTTTGGAAGCGTCAGAAACTCGCGCAATGACACTCCCTTGAACGTAAGAGATATAAACCTGCTCTCCCCCTTTCGCTTGATTTCGAAGCGATAGGTACGACCGGTTTTCCAGTAATATGGTCCCGAATGCCCCCAATAGGGCTGATTCAATATTGGAAAATATCCGTCCGAGTTGATTAAGACGATGTCCCCAACTTCCAGCCCTGCCCGCGCCTCTATGGAGTCGGCCTGCAAATACTTGACTTCATAGCCGATTGTCAATCCGCTCTTATCTGTTACGGCTGGCCCATTCCAACCCATATTCGCTATCGGGGTCTTAAAGGCCACGTAATGCCGCACCGCAGCACAGATCAGGAAAGCGGCAGCGATCGCATACATCCACCACGGAGCATGTTTGAGCGGCTTTTTTCCGAAGTCTCTGCCGACTTGAGAGAGGGGAGCCAAGGGCTTGTTTTTCGAGGGCGCCGAATCTGCCGCAAACTGCCGGGCCAGGACGTCAACCGCCGGAGACTCGAAAAAGTCGTCGGCTTCGGTATGATTTTTAAACAAGCCCTCGACTTCCCTGCAAAGAGATTCGTCTCCCCTGCACGCTTGTTCGATGAATGCTTCGCGTCTGGCGGGCTCAAGATCCAGAGCCGAGTTGTAGATCCGTTCGATCTCGCGCCAACGTTCAGGCTTCATCTTTTCCTTGACCTTTCATCTCACGCAGCAGCCAGTCCTTCGCCAGTCTCCAATCCCGTTTGATCGTGTCGGCCGAAACCCCAAGTACATCCGCTGTCTCCTCTACGCTTAGGCCGCCGAAGAAGCGCAACTCCACTACTTTTGCTTTTCTGGAATCGAAAGAAGAAAGCGCGTTCAGTGCATCATCAAGTCTGGCAATGTCGGGATCAGGCCCGGGCGAATCAAGCATCGCCGCATCGAGAGAAACTTCCTTCAGGTTACCGCTGCGCTTTCGGGATCTTCGTGAGCGTGCGAAATCCACCAGGATATGACGCATCAGGTTGGCGGACATTGCGAAGAAATGATTGCGGTCTTTCCATTCGATCTCCCTGGAGTCGATGAGCCGCAGAAAGGCTTCATTGACCAGGGCTGTCGTCTGCAGCGTGTGGTTGCCGCGCTCATCCAGCATATAGCGATGAGCCAGACGGTGAAGCTCCTCATAGACCAGAGGCGTGAGACTGTCAAGCGCCGTCCGATCGCCGTCGCACCATGCATGAAGCAAAGAAGATATTTCCTGTGCAGAAGATCGCATCAACGTACCCCCTGCAAGCCCGGAAAAGCCATTCTTGAATTTTAGGCATTATATACCAGTAGTTTCGACAACAGGCGCGATAACTTCTTAATTATCGGGAATTCGCAACTATTTTTCGCTGCCTTTCAACTTTTTCCCTGCGATTTCCGCTTTAACAGGTAGGAATAAAAAACACTCAATTCAAGGAGAAGACCATGAAAGGCAAAAGAATTGTTACACTCTTGAGCTTGGTTTTTATGCTGGCATTGGCATTAAGCATCTCATCAACTCTTGTTGCTGGAGAAAAAGGCGAAAAAGATGAGTCTGCTCATCCCGCGGGTGGCACTTGGCTTAACATCGACAACTATGGAACCATCTCTATCTCAACTGAATCCCCAATAGATGCCAACGGCCGTTCATGGAATATGACGACAGACTTTGTAAATTTTAACTACACATTCGCACAATGGTTCCCACCATACGGGCTGGCTCCCAACGCGGCGCCCGTGCAGCAATCGTCATACGGTCAGGGATTCATGACTGGACCGGATACTTACGAAAACAGCTTTATATTCTTTTGCAAAAACAATGACGGATCGCTTGCTTACGTGATGATTGCCATAGGAAAAGGGAGATTTTTGGACGCCAATAATTCGATTACGAACTTTGCCACCTATTGGTTCGTTCCAGGCGCTTTGGGTCCTTTTCATGATGCGAATAACGATGGTATACCGGATGACACCTGGGGATCTTTCGAGTCTGATATCGTAGCTACATCTCAGCGCCTTTCCACTGCGGTTCCATCACTACCCGCTCCTCTGAAATATCCTCACAGACCATAGTGCGGGAACCAATTCGTTGAAAATGTCGTCGTTAAACACGATGTCTTCGCGAACGCAGCGGCATTTGACGCCTTCCACGAAGGAAGCTCCTCCGCAGATCATATCCAGCACCTGCAGCTATTCAACAGTCTTTTGAAGGCCCCGGAGAAATTCCGGGGCTGAGCTTCTCATGAGAATATTTTCGGTGGACATTATGAAATGCAATTGCTGCGGCGTGCGGATGAGAATCCTCGGTGTTCATGACGCGTCCATGGGTCGAACGCTTCACATACACCATACCGGCCCCAGGGATAATTTCCCTGATTGTGGACGGATTTTCCCGTTTTCTGCAGTCCGGTCGAAAAACCATCAATAGTTTGCCCAGACACCGCTATTGTTATCGCATCTTTTTTTTTCAGCGGCCCCTTTTTGTCCGAAATCCTGACTTTCTGTTGACATAGAGCAATACCACGATGTGGTAGTTCTCATGCATCAGGCCGGACTATGCAGAATCTGCTCAAAAGGCCATTGATTTGCTATAGCTCGCACGGGGGGAAAACCTGTGACTAGATCCGGATTGGCTCATGAATGGAAGAAAAGGGCGGGTTTTTGAACATTCCCGCTTCGGGCCTGTTTCGAAGTGCCGGCTTCCCCCCAAAAAGGAGAGACTTGTGAAGCGTCGACTGCTCAAAGGAGCCCTGCTGTTAACGGTTGCCGCCATAGCCGCGGGAATCTATCTGCAGTTGGAGCGGAAGGAATCAGATATCGGTTCGTTGCAAGCAGCGCATAAGGTCGCCAATCAACCGGTCTACGATGGCCAACATGAGAGGGAGATGTTAAAGGTGGCCCTGGAGAAGAGCCCCAGTCATACTCCCGTGCTGCTTAGACTTGCCGAGATCGAGTCCGAAGACGGGCATCTCCAGGAGTCGGCCGGGCACTTGCGCAAGGTTCTCCAGGCAGATCCGGGCAATCCGGAGGCGAACCTCGAGCTCGGGAAAGTTCTGTTTCAACTCGGCGACATCCACGGGGCAATCGAGCATACGGGAGGAATTCTGCATACGCATCCTACCTATGAGGATGCTCTCTACAACATGGGCGCTATTTACGCCAACATCGGAAACAAGCGTGATGCGATGACCTATTTGAAGCGACTGGTCGCTCTGAATTCAAATTCAGAAAACGCAAAGAAGGCGCAATTGATGTTGACCAGGCTGGAAACCAACAATCCATAGGATAGTGAATGCGACGATTAATCAGGCGACTCGGTCACCTTTGGGCTCTGGTTCTGTACTTTAGCCTTTCCGCTCATGCACAAACCGCTCCCGGCCCTCTGACGGGAAAACACGCAATGCTCAACAATCCGAACTCCTGTACTACGTGCCATACCACGGCGAGCGGGAATCTCGAATTTAAGTGTCTTAATTGCCACGCTGCGATCCGGGAGGACCAGAAGAACGGGCGTCACATTTCATTGGGCGACGATGTCACAAACAGCTTATGTTCCGGGTGCCATAGGCTCCACAATTCCGGCGGTACCGCATCCGGGGATGAGAAAAAGCAAAGCGGGAAGGCCGGTAGTCCTCATGGATCGATTCAGATTGCGTGCAAGAATTGCCATACTTCAACGAGTTACAGACCGATTCGGCCTTTCCCTGATTTCCGGCATTCTGAGACCCGTTATCCGCTTCGCGGCATGCATGACGAGGTGGATTGCCGGAAATGCCACGCCAATCTTGTATTTACCAACGTAGGGAGGCAGTGCGCCGATTGTCACGCGGACTTTCATCGCCGGCAGATGGGAAGCAACTGCGAGCAGTGTCATGCCGTCAGCGGGTGGCGCGTTTCCCTGGCAGCTGTGCAAAATCATACAAACCGCTTTCCGCTCATTGGCGCGCACGCGAATGCGGATTGCGAATCGTGCCACAAAAGCGGCGCAGTCGGCCAGTATAAAGGGCTGAGCACGGACTGTGTTTCTTGCCATCTTCAAGATTATTCGGCGGCAAAGTCTCTGAACCATCAATCCGCACAGCTTCCTACCACCTGCCGATCGTGCCACATTGGAATGGATACCTGGCTCGGCGCCAAGTTTGACCATAATAAATATGCCGGCTTTAGCCTCACCGGCGGGCATGCGCAGCTCGATTGCACGGATTGCCATAAAAATCAAAAATATACGGGAACGTCGGTCGCTTGCGTCAACTGCCATGCCTCGGATTACGCGTCAACGACAAACCCGAATCATGCAGCTGCAGGATTTTCCAAAGACTGCCTGACCTGCCACTCGGCTGTCGGATGGACCAGCGCCAGTTTCAACCACGGAACATCCACCAAATTCCCGCTGACCGGTTCTCATACCAACGTGCAGTGCGCTACCTGTCACAAGAACAATGTTTATGCCGGTCTTTCGACGGACTGTTCGTCCTGCCATTTGGCGGACTACAGCAGTGCGTTGAACCCGAATCATGCCAAAGCCGGATTTTCGCAACAGTGTTCGACCTGCCACTCCACAGCTTCCTGGGCAGGAGCAACCTTCAATCACAGTACGACAGCATTCCCGTTGACCGGAGCCCATACAAGCGTGCAGTGCTCTACCTGTCACAAGAACGACGTTTTCGCCGGTCTTCCGGCAACCTGTGTCTCCTGTCACCTCACAGAATACAGCGGGACAACCAATCCGAGCCATGCAGCAGCCGGGTTCTCGCAACAATGTTCAACCTGCCACAGCACGGCTGTTTGGACCGGGGCAACCTTCAATCACAGTACAACACAGTTTCCGCTAACAGGCTCCCATACGACTGTGCAGTGCTCCACCTGTCACAAGAACAACGTCTATGCCGGTCTCTCGACGGACTGCGTGTCCTGCCATCTGACGGACTTCAACACCGCAACTAATCCGAATCATGTCCAAGCAGGGTTTCCGCAGCAGTGCGCCACCTGCCACAACACAGCTTCCTGGACGGCGGCGACCTTCAATCACAGCACGACAGCCTTCCCGCTGACTGGCTCCCATACGAGTGTGCAGTGCGCTACATGTCATAAAAACAACGTCTACGCCGGTCTCCCGACGGACTGCGCGTCCTGCCATTTGACAGACTTCAACACTGCAACAAATCCGAATCATGTCCAATCTGGATTTCCGCAGCAGTGCGCAATCTGCCACAGCACGACTGTCTGGACCGGTGCAACCTTCAATCACAGCACGACCGCGTTTCCGCTGACCGGATCCCATACGACCGTTCAGTGCTCGACCTGTCACAAGAACAACGTCTACGCCGGTCTGCCGACCACCTGTGTCTCCTGTCACCTCACAGATTACAGCGGGACAACAAATCCGAACCATGCAGCAGCCGGGTTCTCGCAACAGTGTTCCACCTGCCACAGCACGACTGTCTGGACCGGTGCAACCTTTAATCACAGCACAACACCGTTTCCTCTGACCGGATCCCATACAAGCGTGCAGTGCTCTACCTGTCATAAAAATAATGTCTATGCCGGTCTTTCGACGGACTGCGTGTCCTGCCATTTGACGGACTTCAATGCTGCGACCAACCCAAATCATGTCCAATCCGGATTTCCGCAGCAGTGTTCGATGTGCCACACTACGACCGTCTGGACAGGAGCCTCCTACAATCACAGCACAACGCCGTTTCCGCTGACCGGCGCCCATACGAGCGTGCAATGCTCGACGTGTCATAAGAACAATGTCTACGCCGGGCTTCCGACAACCTGCGTTTCGTGTCACCTCGCAAATTACAACAGCACGACAAATCCGAACCACACGCAGGCCGGTTTCCCGCAGGACTGTTCTCTTTGCCACTCCACGACGACTTTTTCGGGAGCAACTTTCGATCACAGCAAGACACTCTTTCCTCTTACGGGTTCCCACGTCAGCGTGACATGCGCAACCTGTCATGCGAACAACGTCTATGCCGGGCTTCCGACAACCTGCGTTTCGTGTCACCTCGCAAATTACAACAGCGCAACGAATCCGAACCATGCCCAGGCCGGTTTCCCGCAGCAGTGTTCCACCTGCCACAGTACGACATCCTGGGCAGGAGCAACGTTCAATCACAGCACGACGGCGTTTGCTTTGACTGGCGCACATGTCAGTGTGCAGTGCAACCTGTGCCACATTAACGGCACCTATGCGGGAACCCCGAAGGACTGTTATTCCTGTCATTCGGCTGAGTATAAGAACACCACAAATCCAGGTCATCAGGCTGCCGGCATCCCCACCACCTGTGCGACATGCCATACCACAGCATCATGGGCGGGAGCGACGTTCACCCACACATGGTTTCCCACCGGTCATGGAAGTGCAAAAACGTGTAGCGACTGTCATCTCAATCCGTCGGATTACTCGGTTTTCACTTGCACAACCTGTCACACAAAATCCCAGACGGATTCGAGACATTCAGGGCGGAGCGGCTACGTATACAACAGTGCAAACTGCTATCAGTGCCATCGATCTGGTGGAGGGAATTGATGATTCTGCGATTGGGATCGAAAAAACATGGCCGCGTTCGACCACGAGGGCAAAGCTCCCGATTCTTCCCGTGCCGGAGCACGATCCTGGGCGTTCGGGCGTTCCTTGCGGGGCTGCTTCTGTCGCTTTCATTGGCTGCGGGCCTGTGTTCGGCACAGGATCAAGGCCAGACAGTCTTTGGAGTCAAATATGTCTCGGCAGATGCCGTGTATCTGGATGGAGGGAGTGCTGCCGGTTTGGCTGCAGGCCAAAAACTCGAAATAAGACGAAAGGGTACCGCGGAGACAGTGATCGCTCAGATCCAGATCGAATCGGTCGCATCCTCGTCGGCCGTTGGCAAGATCCTATCCGGAAGCTCGGATATCAGGCCCGGAGATGTCGCATCCCTCTCGCCGGAAGAAGTGGAAAAGGAGAAGTTAGCCAAGGGCAAACCCCAATATCCGCAAATTATCAGCTTCACACAGGACGATCCCCTCGATCAGGAGGTAAGGGAGAATCTGCCCAAACCTCCATCGCCTGAAGTCAACCGGATCCGGGGACGGATTGGATACGATTTCGGCTACATGCAACAGTCAAATAACAGCACGTCGTCTCTGGTTGGCATCACATTTCGCATCGATGCCGCGCGTCTTGGCGGTACGTACTGGAACCTCAAAGGGTACTATCGTGGCTATAGGCACTCAGAGAACGGGAGTTCAGGGACGCCGTCACTTGTCGATCTTGTCAATCGAACATACCACTTGAGCCTCAGCTATGATAACCCCAACTCACGCTGGGTTGCCGGCGTGGGCCGCCTGTATGTGCCCTGGGCCAGCAGCCTGGATACCATCGATGGCTTTTACCTGGGACGGCGTTTTGGGAAAGCGACTGCGGGGATCTTCGGGGGGTCGGCACCGGACCCGACCTCGTGGAATTACAATCCCCATCGGCAGATGGGCGGGGGATTTGTGAATTTCGAGGGAGGCAGCTACGATTCCTGGCGCTTCACCAGCACCTCAGGGATTGCGTTTTCACGCGTCAATTGGCAGCCGGACCGGCAGTTTGGCTTTTTCCAAAATGGGATCTTCTACAAGCGATACCTCTCGGTTTACAGCGACGTGCAGGTTGACTTGCTTCGCGGTTCCAACAATGCTGTCAATTCCTCCTCCACTCCCGATGCCACGCAACAGACGGCACAGAGCGGTCTGGAGCTGAGTCGCAGTTATCTCACCGTTCGCCTCCAGCCGACAAAAGTGCTCAGCCTCGATTTTAGCGAGAACTATTTCCGTAACATCCCGACCTTCGATGAGAGACTTCTGACCACTGGGTTGCTGGATCGATATCTCTTTCAGGGGTTCAGCGGCGGATTTCGGCTCGAATTGCCGTACAGGCTCGGATTCTATTCAACGATCGGCCGCAGCAATCGAACCGGCGATGCGAAACCTTCCTGGGATTACCTGATGGGAGTGACGGCGGCGAATATCCTGCACACCGGCATCCGGGCGGATGTGAAATACTCCAAGTTTGACAGCTCATTCGGGAGCGGAACATACCGGTCCCTGACGCTGTCTCGCGACATTGGGGAGAAGCTGCAGTTTGATGTGCAGATTGGGCAACAAAACACGTTCTCGTCCTTAACCAGCCAAAGCCGGGCGCGGTTTTTGAACGGAAATCTAAATTATTCTTTGGGGACGCACTACTACCTTGGCCTGGGAATGACCGTTTATCGCGGCGGTGTTGATAGTTATCGCCAGTCATTTTTTACCATCGGGTATCGTTTTGATAATCGAAGCAAGCACAAATCCCGGTAGCAAGCCATGCAATTCCTGTTTTCCATCATCCGGCAACATTCCAAGTCTTCTTCAATCCGGGGATTGAAGAGTCTTTCACCGGCATGCCGTTTATTGGGTGACCTATGAAACCATCAAAAGAAGGTCTGAATCCGTTAAGCAGGACCATCCTTTTACTCTGTTTGAGTCTGCTGCCTGCGGCTGGGATGGCTGCGGGAGATCCCGATGCGCCCGCTTCTAACGCAACTCTAAACAGGATTCTCGTACAAGCGCATAAATCCGTCGGGGACTTCTGGCACCAGTTCCAATCGGTGACATGTGTTGAAAAGGTGGCTCAGGAAAAGCTAGGGAAAAAGGGGGACATCGAGTATTTGCGAAAATCCACTTACGACTACCTGGTCCTATCGGATGAGAACCAGGATGGCTTCTCGCTCGAAGAGTCTCGTCTGCTTCAAGGAAAGGAAAGCAAAGCGCAGAAAGTCCCTTTGCTGATTACCAGCGGTATCTCTACGCTCCTTCTCGTCTTCCACCCATTTTATGCGGAGGATTTTAGCTACCGGCTTGATGGCGAAGAGATGGTGGGTACACAGAAGCTGCTGAGAATCCGGTTCGAGCATATTCCGGGGAAAAGATCGACAACAGCGCTGCGGTTGCGAGGGAAAGACCTCTCCCTTGAGATTCAAGGAGTTGCCTCCATGGATCCGGAAACAGGCGCCATCCATAGGATAGTCGCCGGGCTCTCTGCGCCAATGAGTGATATTAACCTCAAGGTTTTGGAAATGGATGTACGCTATGATCCCCAGGCGTTCGGGACAGCGGGGGATATCTATTGGCTCCCATCGACGGCCGCAATAAACATCCAAACAGAACGCCAGCACTGGCGTAACGTTCATCAGTATTCGAACTACAAGAGATTCAGCGTCAATACTGAAAACAAAATGGCTAATAATCCTTCTCGATAGCACTGCTGCCGATTGCCGTGCATCCATTTGATTCCCGCAACAGGCTGCTGAATTTCTGAGTGTCCTCAATGTCACCCGGGTGTCGCGGAATTTGATCACGAAAAACACGAAATACACAAATCAATTTGGAGTCCTTTTTAGTGTATTTGGCGTATTTCGTGGTCCGTTTTTTGGGGCTGAGCAATAATGGACTAGCTTTGGGATTGCTCTCCCGATAAACATCCTGCTGTTTCAATTTCCGCCAGTTGCGTATAAGAATTAAGAGGTGCTGTGTCATGACAAAACGGATGCTATACCTGATCGCCTGGCTGGTCCTTCCCGCCGCATGGCCGATGGATCCAGTCACACCGCAGGATCCACGCGCTATGGCAACACTGGATGCCCAGGTTCGGCAGTTTCTCGATAGTCACCGGGGAACATGGAATGACCTGAATGTGCCGGAAGCAGACGGCCAAAAACTTCACGACATCATTGTGGAACACAAATACAAAAGCGCCCTTGAGATCGGTACTTCGACGGGTCATTCGGGTATCTGGATTGCCTGGGCTCTCTCCCAAACAGGTGGGAAGCTGGTTACCGTAGAAATCGATAGGGATCGGCATCAGCGGGCCATAGCGAATTTTCGAGCAGCGGGCGTTGCCGGTTTCATCGATGCCATTTTAGGGGATGCTCATGAGGCGGTCCCGTCTTTAAAGGGACCTTTCGATTTTGTTTTCTGCGATGCCGACAAGGACTGGTACACCAACTACTTTGAGGCTGTTCTCCCCAAGCTTGCCGTCGGTGGCTGCTTCGCCGCCCACAACATCTCCGAGCAGGTCTACGAAGCGGGTTACAGCCGCAGATTCCTGCGATTAGTCCGGAGTTATCCGTATTTGGAAACGGCTTTGTTTACTGGCGGGGCTGGGATGTCGATAACGTGTAGGAAGGCTCTAAAGTAGCCGCTGATTTGCTGAACGGTGTATTAGAGATGTCCCGCGAAGCTGGAGGAAAGAGATGCAGAAGGCGAGCCTTTTTATCGCTACACCTTGTTACAATGGCAATGTGCAGTCCTTGTATGTCATTTCGATGCTGGGATTGCAGCGCCTGCTCATGCAGGAACATGGGTATCGATCCGAGACCCGGGAGCATCGCAAAACGCACTGAATATGACCGTAGCTACTTCCTCTGCATCACCGTGTTGTATTTGTGGGCGTCATAATCGTACTTCGTGTATTTTGTCTTTTCCTCCACAAGGTTGACGCCAAGCGCCTCACCGCCGACTTCCCGCTTGAACTGGACGTGTCGGCAGCAGGCCCAGATGAAGTCGTTACCGGGATTATCCTCAAAAATCTTGGTGAGCAGGAGCCCGTTGGCGGTGTTGCTCCATAAAAGCCGCGTTCCCGCCTGTTTGACGCTCTCGGAGTAGGTGATTACATCCGGATCGTCCGGGTACAGGCGCATGTTGGGGCAAGTATGGAATGCCCGGATGACGCTGTCCGGCACTCCCCAAAATGTTCCTTGAATCACTTTGTAATCATCGCCACCCTTCAGTAGCTTTGCATTTTGGGTATAGAACGTGATGGAGCTGTTCGCCGGGACCTTGGCATACCCGTCAGCTGGATTCCATCCGCCGTGACCACATAGGAAAATTTTCATTTTGCCCTCCTAAAAGCAATGGGATTATCCGGACCATCCGCGCAGCACAAAAGCTGTACTCGCGGCGCTGTTCAGCCATGTGCGGTTGACGTCCGTCTGCATTGCATTCGCCGATGCTCAACGAGCAGACGGTACAAAATGCTATTTTCTCAATCCTCCGGTAGAATGACTTGCCACAAACCATATACTGAAAATTATACAAAAAGAAATCCACGCATGACCAGAAGTCCGGTCGGGAATGACGGACAAAGGCTCCTGATAAATTTTTAAAGTATAATCCTATCGGGCTCAACGCTTCTGTTATTAATAAATTTCTGAAGAGGAGGAAATACCGTGCTCAAGGGTTTAAAAAGGGTCTTCTATCAGGTTCCCGATTTAGCCGAGGCCAAAAAGTGGTATGGCAATTTCCTCGGAATGGATCCGCTTCTTGATACTCCCATTATGGTGGTCTTTCCTATCCAAGGGATTTCACTCGGGCTTATCCCGAGCAAGACGCCGTTGAAGGAGGACAATGGCCGGACTTCGGTCTTTTGGGAGGTTGATGATGTGGATGCAGCGTTGCGCCGGATGATTGATCTTGGGGGGGCTGTCCATACCGGACCTGTCAACTTCATGACCATACGGTCGGCGAAAGTGTTGGACCCGTTTGGCAATATTATAGGACTGACAGGAAACGTTCCTGGGGCAATATCCAAGAACATCGAAAGTCACCCTTCGGAAACAGCCATAACGGTTTGCTATTTCCGAGCCCTGGCAGCCCGGGATAAACGATCCGAAATCAGGGGGCCGGATACCTTCGCCCGATTGTTCTTATCCGATGAATGGAATCAGCGTCTCGCCGAATCATCCTTTGGTGAGAATGACGTGGCCCGGTTCATTAACCACACTCTATATGGTTATTTCATTGCCAGAACAGCTTTCATCGACCACGTTTTCAAAGAGTCGATTCGGAACAGGATCCCCCAGATCATTTTCCTCGGCGCAGGCTATGATTCGAGGCCTTATCGTTTCTGCGACCAGCTTGGTGAAACAAAAATATTTGAGTTGGACGCTCCCGCAACTCAAAATCGCAAAAGGGAGATTCTCTTGCGGCAATCGGTGCCCATGCCTCCGCAACTCTCTTTCGTTCCAATCAACTTTAATACCGACGATTTAAGCGCGGCGCTCGCAGGAGCCGGATTCAGCCGGAATCAGAGGTCTCTGTTTATTTGGGAAGGAGTCATGTATTACCTGGGGGAGGCAGAAGTCGATAGAGTCATGGATGCCCTCAGAAACAACTGCCTTCCCGGCAGCTGGTTGTGTTTCGACTATGTGGCGGAAAGGCTGCAAACGAGCAATGCCGGCGAACAGATGAAATTTTGGATTGAAAAAGCGAAGATCCCGGCCTATTTGGGATCCCGTGGGTTTAGAGTGCTGGACCACGTGGATACTGAAGAAATGACCAAACGCTATCTGCTGCTCCAGGACGGCACGCCGGTCGAGAAGCCGCCGTCTCGGATGCATTTTGTTTTAGCTGAGCGGCAATAGCTCTGATGGTCCAGCTGTTCCTTCGGCTGTATGGCGACAAGGAAACTCGAAATGTGGAGGTCACGGATAGATGAGCAATGAATACACTGCAGTGAACGCTGCATGGAGAAAGAAACTTCTGGCACTCACGGACCGCCTTTCCGACGCGGACATGGCCAGAATGGTGAGCGGTCAAGGCTGGACTGTCGGAGTGGCGCTTGGCCACCTTGCCTTCTGGGACCAGCGCGCAAGGGTGTTGCTGAAAAGGTGGAAGGCAGGCGGGATTGGAGACTCCCCGAACGACATCGACGTGGTGAACGATTCCATGATCCCGTTTCTCAAAGCCATACCGCCGGCCGAGGTTCGCAGGCTCGTCCGCGAGGCGGCGGAGGGCATTGACGCGGAGATCGATAACCTGGCGCCGGATTTCCTTGCTCGGGTGGAATTGAATGGCAAACCCATGCGGCTGGATCGCGGCAAGCATCGCGAGCACCACGTGGCGCAGATCGAGAAGACACTGAGCTTGTGAGCTAGCCGTAGGACTGTTTCGGACAAATCTATGCACTTCTCAGTGTGTTTGGTGCCTTTCGTGGTCAATTTTTTGGGGCAGAGCAATCATGGACTAGCTTTGGGATTGTGCTCCCGATAAACATCCTGCTGTTTCGAGCTCCCCCAGTCTAAAAGTTTCCATTCGGCATCTGAAAGGCAGTAACGTATCCTGCGCTGACACTGAATTTTATGTTTAGGCGCTCGCCCAGTCCCATTTCCGGGGAAATAAAAATACGGTCGGTGACGTAAACTCGAAATCCGAAGCGCACCGTGAAGTTTGCGTGAGTGGTTGTGCCTGCACCTTTTTCGAACCTAATCCAATCGATTGTTTCAGCCAAACGGCCATAAGGTTGAAAGGTGACGGGATTATGGCGGAAATCCGCGCCAAAACTCGGCGTTAGCGCAAATCCTCGATAGTCAATTTTCTTCTGGTTGTGATCGAAAAGATAAAGCAATTCGACCTCTCCATTAGTTCGGGGAGTGGGATAGTAAGCAAACGCACCGCCTATTGCAGTGACGAGGTCTTCATCGTAGCCGTAGGCACCGTACGTTATCTTGACTTCCGCCCTTGGCGATCGTTCTTGTGCGTTTGCGGGGAGAGAACCGCAGCGCCATAAAAAAAGACAGCCCAATCCGATCAATACCGCCTTTATGTTTTTCATGGAATCTCCCTTAAATTGTTTCGTTCAGAACCGATAGGCCGAAATCATTAATTTCAGGGATGCGATGCAGGCAGAGTCCCTAAATGTCTAATGCGAAATTGGAAAGGAAAAGAGCTCAAATCTGGAAGTGGGCAGCAGGCAGCCAGCAGTGGGCAGTTTTTAAGTTGGGAGCGCCATCGTTGGGCCTGATCAAGGCACACGCTATATTGCTATGTACAGATACTCGCGAACCGAATGATGATGGACCAAAGCTACCAGGCTTGTGCACGTGAGGATTCATCAAGAAGGAATAATGATTTGATACAAGTTACCAGTAAGAAACATCTCATTATTATATTAAGCGTTGAAGTGTGAAGCGGCTGATGGGGTGGAATCCAGGAAGTGAAATAGTCCTCTACAGGGGTTGTGTATGGGGCTAAACGACATCCGAATCTTAGTTGCCGGAATTGGTTCCCTGATGGTAATGCTTCAAGCGGCAGCGCCGCTTCCATCTGCCGCATCATCCACATATACCGTCACTAAACTTGCAGACACCAATGATGGCCAATGCGACAAAGATTGCTCTCTGCGGGAGGCAATAACCCTTGCCAAGCCGGACAGCATTATCGAATTTGCTTCCGGACTGAGCGGCACCATAGCTTTGAAAAGCACGCTAACTATTAACAAGAACCTGGTTATCAATGGTCCGGCCACAAAGCCGATCACAATCAGCGGACGCAACGCGATACGCGTCTTCTATGTCGACTCCGACGCCCGCGTTAAGATCAGAAATTTAACGATTGCAAACGGCAGTGTTGAGGGAAAGTCAGGATTCGTGGGCAAGCCAGGGCAACTCATGCTTGCAGGTGGATTTTTTGGACGTGGCACTTCTGGTGGGGCGGGTGGCACTGCTGAGGGCGCGGGTTTATACAATAATGGCGGCGTTGTGACCGTTGAGAACAGCACTTTTTTGAATAACAGAGCAAAAGGCGGAGCAGGAGGCAAGGGCGGCCTTTCAATGAGCAATTATTTTGACGCCGGCACTGGCGGCATGGGGGGCGATGGACTTGGGGGCGGTGTGTACAATTCCGGCATATTGTTTCTGATCAACAGCACCTTTTCCGGGAATAGGGCAATCGGCGGCACTGGTGGCGATGGTGGAGCACACGGCGGCATCGAAGAGAATCTAGCGTCCGGTGCTCCCGACACCCATGGCAAAGAGAACAATGCGGCGAAGGGGATGATCTTTGGTGCTGGGGGCCCGGGCGGAAATGGATATGGAGGCGCCATCTATAGCACTTCTGATGCATGGATGGTCAACTGCACTTTTGCTGCAAATAGTGCCCTCGCAGGCAACGGAGGCTTGGGCGCTCCTCCGGGCAACGGCGGTATTCTCACAGGTAAGGACAGCGGCAGCCGTAATGGGATACCGGGTTCAGGTTTAGGCGCCGCAATCTATCGACCCGGCGCCCTGCCTGCGGGCGAGTTTGCGGAAATCAATCGTTCTAACCGGATCAAAATCAAGAACTCCTTGATAGTAGGAAATGAACCGGGCGGCAACTGCGAAGCGGCGATCGAATCCGAGGGGTACAACATCAGCAGCGATGGCACCTGTCATCTAACCGCGACGGGGGACCGAGTCGTCCCTACCATGGTGCTCAGGCCGCTCAGATATTACGGCGGCCCAGCCTCCACGTATGCGTTACCGGCAGATAGCCCAGCCGTTAATGGTGGCAACCCGGCGGGATGCACCGATCAGAGTGGAGCTGCCATCCTCACCGATCAGCGCGGACAGAGTCGTACCTGGGGAGGACGATGCGACATCGGAGCTTTCGAATTTGCCGTGGAGCCGCAAAAGTGAGGCATAAGGAATAGCGATGTATATTATGCCGGATTCCAATGTCCTATAACGTCGTTCAAACGGAATTGGAAAAGGCATCAGGCGGCCGGATCCTAATGATTTTCTGCAGCATTTTAGGGCATTGAGTGAGTTTCACAACGGGAATAAGCGAACTCTTATTCGACGCCGAAAACAGCGGACCGTTGGGCAATTTTGTTTAAGCCGGGATCCTTGACGCTGACACTGAGTTCATAAACTCCAGGTTTGAGCCCGGCAAGGTTTAGTTTTCCCCCAACGAAAACCTGCCCGTCCCGGTCCATGGCTTTTTCGTCCGCGGCAATCGACATCCATCGACTCTGCCTGATGGGTTTTCCGCCCTCCAGTAACTCGGTTTTTAGCGTCAGGTTTGAGCCAATGGGAGTTTTCACACTGCGATAGACGCGGAAAAGATAGCCGCACGTATTGTCTCGCGGATACAAACGGATGCCCTGCAACATCCTGACCGGCTTCAGTTCATCAGCGCCTGTTTGCTCCGCGACTGCGTCATTCCCGGGAAGAATATCGAGAAGCATCAGGCTGCTGAGCGCCAACCTGGTGCGTGCGATGTCCGGCACTTCAATCCAGGCGCTGG
>Ga0335071_10002340_pt1 | contig 20273 bp, 17 predicted proteins | sample Lox_Sample_15_FD_206724 | JGI IMG/M metagenome (GOLD analysis project Ga0335071, IMG submission 206724) | Soil microbial communities from Loxahatchee National Wildlife Refuge, Florida, United States - Lox_Sample_1.5 | ecosystem: Environmental > Terrestrial > Soil > Wetlands | place: USA...
CGTGCACTAGCCGATGCCCTTCGCTCGTCTACGGCTCGCTGCCAGCTCGATGAACTCCGCTCGGCTTCGCCTCGCTGCGCGCTCCGCTTGCGGGCCGACTCTCGAGTCGGCCTGCTAGCCGGATCCGCTGCGCCTCGCCGGCGCGTATACTCCGCGCCGCGAAGGGGTCGAATGAAGCGGTTCCTCGTCGGTTCGCTCGTCCTGATCGTCGTCGCGCTCGCCGCCGTCGCCATCTACGCCTACCAGAAGGTGGCGACGCTCGACCAGGCGCGGATCAGCGACGACGTGCACGTGATCTTCGGGCTCGGCGGCAACGTGGGCGTGCTGCGCACCGAGCGCGGCGCCGCGATCGTCGACACCATGACGTTCCGCATGCAGGGCGACCGCATCCGCCAGCTCGCGGAGCAGCTCACGGGCGGCGAGGTGCAGGTCATCCTCAACACCCACTACCACCGCGACCACACCCACGGAAACCCCGCCTTTCCGCTCGGCACGCGCATCGTGGCGACCGAGCGGACCAAGCAGCTCCTCGAGATCCTCGACGCGCCCTACTGGCAGGGCGACGCGGCCGGCGCGCTGCCCAACGAGACCTTCACGGACGAGCACGAGATCTCGCTCGGCGGCAAGACGATCCGCGCGATCCACCCGGGCCCGGGCCACACGGACGGCGACATGGTGGTGCTCTTCGTGGAGGACCGCGTCATCCACCTGGGGGACCTGCTCTTCAGCAAGCGCTATCCGAGCGTCGACCTGGAGGCCGGCGGCACGATCCGGCAGTGGCCCGACACGCTCGACAAGGTGCTCGCGCTCGACTTCGATCAGGTGATTCCGGGACACGGCGCGGTGACGGATCGCGCCGGCATCCAGCAGTTCCAGCGCTTCCTGCGCGAGGTGTGGCGCGAGGTCGACGCCGCGGCGAAGGCGGGCAAGAGCCTCGAGGAGACGCTCGCGAGCGTGCATCTCACCGAGGATGCCGACTACCAGGCGATCTCGATCCCGGGTCTGGTCCGGCTCGACCGCGACTTCGTGGTGCGCCGCGCGTGGGAGGAGGCGACGGGCGCGGTGCAGAAGAAGGCGAGCGCCGCGGGCGCGGGGGCGAACGGATGAAGATCGCGGATCTCTTCTCGGTCGAGGGCAAGGTCGCGCTGGTGACGGGCGGCTCGCGCGGCATCGGCCTCATGATCGCGCGCGGGCTCGTCGCGGCCGGCGCCCGGGTGTACGTCGCGTCGCGCAAGGCGGCGGAGTGCGAAGCCGCGGCCGCCGAGCTCTCCGCGCTCGGCGCCTGCAGCGCGCTCCCCGGCGATCTCGCCAGCCAGACCGGTACGCGCGCGCTGGCGCAGGCGCTCGCGGCGCGCGAGTCGGCGCTGCACGTCCTGGTGAACAACGCCGGCGCCAACTGGGGCGCGCCGCTGGCCGACTACCCCGAGTCGGGCTGGGACAAGGTCATGGCGCTCAACGTGAAGTCGGTATTCGACCTCACCCGCTTCCTGCTGCCGCAGCTCCAGAAGGCGGCCGTCGCCGGCGATCCCGCGCGCGTGATCAACGTGGGCTCGATCGACGGCCTCGCGGTGCCCGCCCTCGAGACGTACGCCTACTCGGCGAGCAAGGCCGCCGTCCATCACCTGACCCGCGTGCTGGCGCGCAAGCTCGCGCCCCGGGTCACCGTGAACGCGATTGCGCCGGGGCCGTTCGAGAGCAAGATGATGGCCGAGACGCTGCGCCGCTTCGGCGACGCCATCAAGTCGAGCTGCCCGCTCGGCCGCATCGGCGAGCCCGAGGACATGGCGGGCGTCGCGATCTACCTGGCCTCGCGCGCGGGCGCGTACGTGACGGGCGCCGTGATCCCGGTCGACGGCGGGATCTCGACCACGAAGTAGGGGCGCCGCGGCTGTCAGCGCACCGGTTGCGCGGCAGCTCGTCGTGCAGGTTCAGGTCGGCGCCGAGCACGACCGCGTGCACGCGGTCGCGAGCCTCAAAGCAGGATCCCCGCCCAGCAGGCCGCCATCAGCGTCGCGAGCGCGCCGCACGCGACCGAGCGCAGCCCGAGCGCGGCGATGTCGGCGCGCCGCGAGGGCGCCATGCCGCCGAGCCCGCCGATCAGGATCGCCAGCGAGCCGAAGTTGGCGAAGCCGCAGAGCGCGTAGGAGGCCAGCACGCCCGCGCGGGGCGAGATCGCGTGATCGGCGATCAGCTTGGCGAGCTGCTGGTAGGCGATGAACTCGTTCAGCACCGTCTTCACGCCGAGCAGCGATGCGACCGTGGTGACGTCGGCGGGCGGCACGCCGAGCAGCCACGCGATCGGCGCGAAGCCGACCCCGAGCACGCGCTGGAAGCTCAGATCGGGCACGCCGACCAGGTTGCCGAGCGCGCCGAGCGCGTCGTTCGCGAGCGCGATCAGCGCCACGAAGGCGATCAGCATGGCGCCGACGTAGCCGGCGAGGCGGAGCCCCGCGATCGCGCCCTGCGAGGCCGCGTCGATCGCGTTCGCGGCGCGCTCCATGCGGACGCCCGCGCCGTGCGCGGTCTCCGGCGTGCCGGTCTCGGGCAGCATCACCTTGGAGAGCAGCACGCCGGCGGGCGCGGCCAGGAAGCTCGCGGTCAGCAGGTGGCCGGCGTAGCCCTCGCCGAGCAGGCCCGCGTACACCACCAGCACCGAGCCGGCGACGGTCGACATGCCCGTCGCCATCACGGTGAAGAGCTCCGAGCGCGTCATGCGCTCGACGTAGGGCCGCACCAGGAGCGGGGCCTCGACCATCCCGACGAAGATCGTCGCCGCCGCCGCCAGACTCTCGGCGCCCGAGGTGCGGAGGGTGCGCTCGAGGACGGCGGCCAGCGCGGCCACCACGCGCTGCACGATTCCGAGGTGGAACAGCACGCCGAAGAGGCTCGCCAGGAAGACGATCACGGGGAGCACGTGCGTGGCGATGGCGAAGCCGCTGTCGACCAGCGGGCCGAAGACGAAGCGGGCCCCGGCACCCGCGTAGCGATCGAGCCCCGCGACCAACGCGCTCGCCAGGCGGAAGAAGAGTCCGCCGGCGCGAGTCTTCAGCAGGAGCAGCGCGACGCCGAGCTGCAGGCCGAGCCCGAAGGCCAGCGTGCGCCACGGCATGCGGCGGCGGTCCAGCGAGAGCGCCCACGCGATGGCGATCATCGCGAAGAGGCCCAGCGCCGAGACGGCGCGCAACCCGAGGTCCGTCACGCGCGGACCGCCTCGATCGCGCGCACCATTGCGCGCGCGGCGCCCTCCATGTCGTCGGCGCCGGCGACGGCGGAGATCGCGCACACGGCGGCCGCGCCGGCGCGCACCACCTCGCCTGCCCGCGCGTCGTCGATCCCGCCGATCGCGACCAGCGGAAGCGGTGCGACGCAGCGCGCAACCTCGCCGAGCGCGTCGATGCCTCGCGCGGAGTAGGGCGACACCTTGGAGGCGGTCCCGAAGACGGGGCCGAAGGCCACGTAGTCGATCGGCTCGCGGCACGCCGCGCGCGCCTGGTCGAGCGTGTGCGTCGAGCGGCCGATCCGGAGGCGCGCGCGTGCCTCGACCGGGACACCGTCGGGCGGCACGTCGTCCTGACCCAGGTGCACCCCGTCGGCGCCCGCCGCGAGCGCCAGGTCGAAGCGGTCGTTCAGGAAGAACAGGGCCCCGCGCGCGCGACAGAGATCGCGGATCGACGCGGCCCAGCGGAGCGCCTGCGGATCGCTCGCGTGCTTGGCGCGGAGCTGCACCAGCCGGGCCCCGCCGGCGAGGGCCGCCCGCGCCTGTGCCACTGGATCGTGTCGCCAGCGGGGGTCGTCGTCGGCCAGGACGTAGAGCCCGGCGATGCTCGTGCGCTCGCGCCGCTCCGGGCCCGCGGTCGCGCGCCCTCCCGCCGCGCTCAAGAGCGGCCCGGAAGCTGGATCTGCAGCTCCGCGATCTTCTTGCGCAGCGTGTTGCGGTTGATGCCGAGCAGCGCGGCGGCGCGGAGCTGGTTGCCGCCGGTGTGGAGCAGGGTGGCCTCGAGGAGTGGGCGCTCGATGCGCTCGAGGATGCGGCGGTAGAGCTCGCCGTCCTCGGGCCCGCGAAGCTGGGCGAGCGCTTCGCCGCGCACCAGCTCCTCGAGCGAACCGCCGTCCGGCGCGACCGCCGCCGCCCCCTTCAGGAACGCGAAGTCCTCGGGAGACAGGAGCTCGTGGCTCCCCAGCACCAGCGCGCGCTTGATGGCGTTCTCGAGCTCGCGGACGTTGCCGGGCCAGTCGTGCGAGGCGAGGTGCTCGATCGTCGCCTCGGAGAGCCAGCGCGCGCGCGTCCCGAGCTCGGCCGCGTAGCGCCCGACGAAGTGCTGCGCGAGCACCTCCACGTCCTCGGGCCGCTCGCGCAGCGGCGGGATGTGCACGGGAACGACGCGCAGGCGGTACAGCAGGTCCTCGCGGAAGCGCGCCTCGCGGACCAGCGCGTCCAGGTCGCGGTGGGTGGCCGCGACGATGCGCACGTCCACCTTCTCGGCGCGCTTGCCGCCGACCGAGGTGACCTCGCCGCTCTGTAGCACGCGCAGCAGCTTCGCCTGCAGCTCGAGCGGCATGTCGCCGATCTCGTCGAGGAAGAGCGTGCCGCCCGACGCCTCGCGGAAGCGGCCGGCGCGCGCCTCGATCGCCCCGGTGAAGGCGCCCTTCTCGTGGCCGAAGAGCTCGCTCTCGAGCAGGTCGCGCGGGATTGCCGCGGCGTTCACTGCCACGAAGGCGGCCTCGGCGCGCGGGCTCGCCGCGTGGATCGCGCGCGCCACCAGCTCCTTGCCGGTGCCGCTCTCGCCCGTCACCAGCACCGCGACGTCGCGTGGCGCGACGCGGCCGATCGTCTTGAACACCTCGAGGATCGCGGGGCTGCGCCCGACCAGGCGCTCGCCGGGCGCGCTGCGCACCGACGCCTCCTGGCGCAGCGCGCGCACCTCGCGCTCGAGCGCCCGCGTGCGCAGCGCCTTCTGGACCGCGCCCAGCACCTCCGCCATCTCGAACGGCTTCACCAGGTAGTCGAGTGCGCCGCGCTTCATCGCCTCGACGGCATTCTCGAGCGTGTTCTGCGCGGTGATCACCACGACGGCGGTGTCGTTGCCGGCCTCGCGCATGCGGTCGATCAGATCCAGGCCCGAGCGGCCGGGCATGCGGATGTCGAGGAATGCGATCGCGAAGCCGCCCTCCGCCAGAGCGCGCCAGGCCGCGTCGCCCGAGTCGACGTCGACCACCTCGTGGCCCGCCTCCTCGAGCGCCTCGCGCAGCACGAAGCGGATCGACGCCTCGTCGTCGGCGACCAGCACGCGCGCTCTCTCGCCCGTCTTCACGACGCCCTCCGCAGCGGCAGCGACACCCGCACCGCCGTTCCGCGCCCCTCCTGGCTCTCGATCTGCAGGGCGCCGCCGTGCAACGCGACGTAGTGTCGGGAGAGGGCGAGCCCGAGGCCGGTGCCGTTCGGCTTGGTGGTGAAGAACGGCGTCATGATGCGGCCGCGGATCGCCTCCGGGACGCCGCAGCCGGTGTCGCGTACCTCCACCGCGACGCTCGGTACGCGCTCGCCATCGCCGAGGTCGATGCGGTGGTCCAGGCGCAGCCACGTCGCGATGTGCAGCGTCCCCGGGCGGTCCTCCATCGATTCGAGCGCGTTGCGCGCCAGGTTCAGGAACACCTGGACCAGGCGGTCGCCGTCGGCGAGCAGCTCCGGGATCGAGGGGTCGAAGGCGCGCTCGACCTGCGCGCGGGCGCCGAGCGGGTCGGTGGCGAGCACGTCGAGCACGTCGTCGAGCACGCGGTGCAGGTTCACCGGCGCGAGCCGCAGCGCGCCGGGGCGGGCGAAGATCATGAAGTCATCGAGCAGCGTGGCGATGCGGTCGACCTCGCGCACGATCAGCCCGGCCGTCTCGCGCCCGCGCTCGGTGCCGGCGCGCGCGCCGAGCAGCTCGGCGGCGCCGCGGATGCCGGCGAGCGGGTTCTTGACCTCGTGCGCGAGGCCGGCGGCCATCTGGCCGAAGGCCTCGCTGCGCGCCCGCTCGCTCTCGGCCTCGCGCAGCGCCACGCCGATCGTGCGGTCGCGCAGCAGCACCACCGCGCCGTCGGCCCGGGCGCCTTCGTCCGCGAGCGGCGATACGGCGACGTCGACCACGAGATCGCCCTCGAAGCGCCGCGGCACCGCCACCTCGTTCTCGACGCTGGCGCCGCCCTGCGCGAGCGCGCTGCGCACCGCCTTCGAGAAGGCCGCGCCGCCCGCGACCCGCTCCACCGGCCAGCCGGCCACCGCCTCGGTCGAGGTCCCGAGGATCCGGCAGGCCTCGGCGTTGAGCTGCTCGACGCAGCCGTCGCGGTCGACGACGACCACGCCGTCGAGCAACGCATCGAGCACGCGGCGGAGATCAGCGGGCATGGATCCTCGGAGCACTGCCTACGATTTAGGCAAGCTAGCCGCCGCGGATCGGGGCGTCGAGGCGGCGAGGTGTGCGCCGTGGCGCGGGCGACCGGGCTAACTTCGCGCCCATGCGAACGAACCCCGAGGCCCCGCCGCGACGCGTCGCGGTCCGCGTGCTCGGCGAGGAGGCACTCGTGGCCTGCGACTCCGGCCTGTGACGGGTCGCGAGGGCCGCATCGCGAACGTCGCGGGTGCGCTGCTCGTCGGCGGCGTGTCGGCGCGCGTCGCCTCGGCGACGCGCGCGGCGCACCTGCTCGACTCGCTCTTCGAGGAGGTGCTGCTCGTCGGCGGCGAGCTGCCGGCCGATGCGCCGGGCCGCCGCGTGCCCGATCCCGACGGTTCGCGCTGCGCGCTGCGCGGCCTGGTCGGCGCGCTCGACGCCGCGCGCGCCGAGCGCGTGCTCGTGATCGCGACCGACCTTCCGCGGCTCACTGCGGAGCTCCTGCTCGCGCTCGCCGCCTGGCCCGAAGCCGCCGTGGTGGCGCCCCGCGCGGCAGGTCGCCTCGAGCCGCTCTGCGCCATCTATGCACGCGATGCGGTGCTCCCTCGCGCGCGCGAGCGACTCGCCTCGGGACGCCTCGCGCTGCACGACCTCGTCGGCGAGCTCGACCTCTTCGCGCTCGACGGCGATGATCTGCGCGCCGTCGATCCGGAGGGCACCGCGCTCGCCCGCGCGGCCGCGCCGGAGGAGCCGTCGCGCCTCGAGGCAAAGCTGCGGCGAAAGGGGTGATTGCTATCGTCTGGCCCTCGGCTGGGGGGCTGGCGAGATGGATCTCCGCACGCGCGCTCGCAAGCTCGGCCCGCGCGCCTTCGCGCGCTGGATCCTGCTGAAGCGCATCGGCAAGCTCTCGTTCCGGCGCATCGACGAGATCCTGGCGTCGCAGTCGCTGGTCGGCGACCCCACCGTCTTCGATCCGCAGCTCTTCCCGTGGGTGGCGGAGCTCGAGGCGGACTGGAAGAAGGTCCGCGAGGAGCTCGACGTGCTGCTGCAGCACCGCGAGCTCCTGCGCAATCTGCAGGACATCCAGCCCGATCAGACGAAGGTCTCGCCCGATGACAAGTGGAAGGCCTTCGTGCTCTACGGCTATGGGATCCGCTCGGAGCGCGGCTGCGCGCGCTGCCCCGAGACCGCGAAGCTGCTCGAGCGCGTGCCCGGAATGACGTCCGCCTGGTTCTCGATCCTGGCGCCGGGCAAGCACATCCCGCGCCACGCCGGAATCACCAAGGGAGTGATCCGCGCCCATCTCGCGCTCAAGGTGCCGCAGCGGGCGGAGCGCGTGCGCATGCAGGTGGGCGGTGCGACGTGCCACTGGCGCGAAGGCCACTGCCTGCTCTTCGACGACAGCCGCAAGCACGAGGTGTGGAACGACACCGACGAGGAGCGCGTCGTGCTGATCTTCGACTTCGTGCGGCCGATGCGCTGGCCCGGCCGCGCCGCCTTCCGCGTGCAGCAGTGGATGCTGCGGCTCTCACCGTTCGTGCGCGACGCGCGCAGGAACCAGATCGCCTGGGAGGACCGCATCCTCGAGGCGCTCGAGGAGCGGCCCGGCGCCGCGGCGGCGCCGCACTGAGCGCCGGCCCATGGCGGTGACGCTGGTCACCGGCGCCACGTCGGAGATCGGCAGCAGCCTCGCTCGGCGCATCGCCGCGCACGGCGATCCGGTGGCCGTGCTGGCGCGCCGCCGCGAGCGCCTCGATGCGCTCGTCGCGGAGATCGAGCGCGCCGGGGGCCGCGCGCTGGCGGTCGCCTGCGACGTCACGGACCGCGAGGCGGTCGCGGGCGCGGTTCGCGAGGTCGAGCACCGGCTCGGACCCGTCGAGTGCCTGGTCGCGAACGCGGGCGGCGGCGAGCCGACCTTCGTCGACGGCTTCCGCGCCGCCGACGTCGAGGCCGCGCTCCAGCTCAACGCCGTGGGCGTGGCGAACTGCATCGAGGCCGTGCTGCCCGGGATGCTGGCGCGCGGCTCGGGTCAGCTCGTCGCCACCGGGAGCCTAGCGGGCGAGCGCGGCCTCCCGACCGCGGCCGCCTACTCCGCCGCCAAGGCGGCGCTCCGCAACCTGATGGAGAGCCTGCGCATCGATCTCCGCGGCCGCGGAGTGGCAGTCACGCTGATCGCGCTCGGGCCGGTGCGGCGAAAGGAGAAGAGCAAGAAGCCGAGGGCGCTCTCGATGGACCTCGAGGCGGCCACGGCCCGGATGCACCGGGCGATCCTCGAGCGAGCGCCGCAGCCCGCGTTCCCGCGCGTCCCGGCGCTCGGGGTGGCGCTGCTCCGGGCCCTGCCGGCCGCGCTCGGCGATCGCCTGCTCGCCGGCCGGGGCCGCAAGCCCAAGCCCGAATCCAGCCCGAGCGGCGCGCGTCGAAGGCCGCGAGATCCCGCGCACGAGGAGTCCCCATGTCGGCGATCCGGCTCATCCTGGCAACGGCCCTGCTCTGCGTCGCGACCGTCGCCTCCGCGGATCCGCCCGCCGCCGGCGGGCCGCCGGACGAGTCGTCCGCCGCCGGCGAGGCGGGGCCGCCGGGCGCGGTGCCGCCGCATCCGGGCGCGACCCGCCGCTATCCGTCGCGGGGCCGGCTCGGCATCGAGGTGCAGCCGATGACGACGGAGCTGCGCGAGTTCTTCTCCGCACCCGCGGAGGCGGGCGTGCTGGTCGTCCACATCGAGGCGGGCCGCGCCGGGCAGCAGGCCGGCATCGCGGTCGGCGACGTCCTGGTGTCGGTCTCGGGCAGCCCGATCGAGCGCCCGATCGATCTGATCGCCGCGGTCGCGCGCACACCGGCGGGTGGCAAGCTCCCGATCGAGCTCCTGCACAAGGGGGAGACGCGGAGCGTCGAGGTCGCGCCCGAGGGCGACCCGATCGCCGACTTCCCGCGGCCCGGCGGCGGCTGGCACGGTCGCGCCGGCGATCCCGATCCGCCGCGCGGCTCGCACGAGCTGCCGCCCGACGTGATGCGCCGCCTCGACGACATCGAGCAGCGTCTCCAGAAGCTCGAGCAGGCGCCCGGCACCCCGCACAGCCGGGCGGACTCGCCGGAACCCGCGATCGCCTGATTTCCGCTCGCGGTCGTCCCCGTCTCGCCCGTGGTAGGTTTCTCGGACCACGCGATCGACCGTACGGAGCGAGGTGGGAGGGATGAAGGAGCGGCTGCTCGGCGCCATCGCGCCGCTGTTCGGTGCCGGCCTCTTCGGCCTCGCGCTCTGGATCCTGCACCGCGAGCTCTCGACGACGCGCCTCGAGGACGTCCTCGCGCACCTGCACGCCATCCCGCGCGCGCGCGTCGCGTGGGCGATCGCGCTCACCGTGGTCGGCTACCTGGTGCTGACCGGCTACGACCTGCTCGCGTTCCGCTACATCGGCAACGCCCTGGCCCGCGGCAAGGTCGTGTTCGCGTCGTTCATCGGCTTCGTCTTCAGCCACAACGTGGGCCTTTCGTTCTTCGGCGGCAGCGCGGTGCGCTACCGCATCCTCTCGAGCTTCGGCGTCTCGCCCGGCGACATCGCGCGGGTCATCACCTTCAACCTGTTCACGTTCTGGCTGGGCTTCCTGTCGCTCGGCGGCGCCGTCCTGATCTTCGCGCCGATCTCGGTGCCGCGCTCGCTCCACGTCGTGTTCACCACCAGCCGGCCGATCGGCGCCGCGCTGCTCGCGGCCTTCGCGGGATGCCTCGTCGCCAGCGCGTGGCGCCGCGAGCCGATCCGCCTCGGCGGATTCGAGTTCGCGCTGCCGCGGCCCGAGATGACGCTGGCGCAGACGCTCCTCTCGGCCGTCGACTGGGCGCTCGCGGCGTCGGTCCTCTACGTCCTGCTTCCCCACGCGCATCACCTCACCGCCGGCCGCTTCCTCGGCATCTTCCTGCTCGCGCAGGTGATCGGACTCGCGAGCCACGTGCCCGGCGGCCTCGGCGTCTTCGAGTCGGTGATGGTGCTCCTGCTCGCGCCGTACCTGTCGGGCGACGTCGCGCTGGGCTCCGTGCTCGCCTATCGCGTGGTCTACTACCTGGCGCCGCTGGCGGTTGGCATCGCGGCGCTCGCCGGCTACGAGCTTCGCGAGCGGCGCCATCACTTCGCGCGCGCGCAGGACCTGGTGGCGCTCTGGTTCCCCGCGCTGGTGCCGCCCGTGCTCGCCGTCGGAACCTTTGCGGGCGGCGTGATCCTGCTCGTGTCCGGTGCCACGCCGGCGGCGCCCGGGCGCATGGAGGGCCTGGCGCGCCTGATCCCGCTCCCGGTGATGGAGGTCTCGCATCTGCTCGGCAGCGCCATCGGCGTCGGGCTCCTGCTCCTGGCGCGCGCGCTGCAGCAGCGCGTCGACGCCGCTTACCTGCTCTCGCTGGCGTTGCTCGCGACCGGGTCGCTGGTGTCGCTGCTGAAGGGATTCGACTACGAGGAGGCCAGCTACCTCGCGCTGCTCTTCCTCGCGCTGCTTCCCTGCCGCGGCTACTTCCACCGCAGGAGCTCGCTGCTCTCGCAGGCCTTCTCGTTCGAGTGGATCATCGGCATCGCGGGCGTGGTGATCGGGACCGGGATGCTGGTGCTGCTCGCCTATCGCGACGTCGCCTACGCGCACGAGCTGTGGTGGCGCTTCGACCTGTCGAGCCACGCCTCGCGCTCGCTGCGCGCCCTGCTCGCCGCCTCGGTGGTGCTGGCCGCCTACGCGCTCGCGCGGCTCTTGCGCCCCGCCGCCCCGATCGTCGTCGGGCCGAGCGAGGAGGACGTGAAACGCGCGCTGCCGGTGATCGACGCGTCGCCGCGCGCGAGCTCGCACCTCGCGCTGCTCGGCGACAAGCAGCTCATGTTCAGCGACGACGGCAAGGCCTTCCTGATGTACGGCGTCGCGCGGGGATCCTGGATCTCGATGGGCGACCCCGTCGGGCCGGCCGAGCAACGGCGCGAGCTCGCCTGGCGCTTCCGCGAGATGGCCGACCAGCACGGCGGCCGCGCAGTCTTCTACGAGGTCACCGACGAGGATCTGCCGGTCTATCTCGAGCTCGGCCTCTCGCTCCGCAAGCTCGGCGAGGAGGCGCGGGTGCCGCTCGAGGACTTCACGCTCGAGGGGAGCCAGCGGCGCGGCCAGCGCCAGACGGTGAGCCGCATGGTCCGCGACGGCTGCTCGTTCGAGCTGGTACGCGCCGAGGGAGTGCCCGCGATCCTCGACGAGCTCGCCGCCATCTCGGACGCCTGGCTGGCCGAGAAGAACACCCGCGAGAAGCGCTTCTCCCTCGGCCGCTTCGATCCCGACTACCTGCGCCTGCTGCCGATCGGCGTGGTCCGGCGCGACGCCGACATCGTCGCGTTCGCGAACGTATGGCCGTGCCGCGGCCGGGAGGAGCTGTCGATCGACCTGATGCGGCACCGGCCCGACGCGCCCGCCGGCTCGATGGAGTACCTCTTCACCGAGCTGATGCTGTGGGGCCACAACCAGGGCTATCGCTGGTTCAGCCTCGGGATGGCGCCGCTCTCCGGCTTCGAGCACCACCGGCTGGCGCCGCTCTGGAACCGGCTCGGTGCGCTGCTCTTCCGCTACGGCGAGAACTTCTACAACTTCCGCGGGCTGCGCTCGTTCAAGGACAAGTTCCACCCGGTGTGGGAGCCGCGCTTCCTCGCCTCACCGGGAGGGCTGAGCGTGCCGCTCGTCCTGACCCACGTCGCCTCGCTGGTGTCGGGCGGTGTGTCGGGCGTCGTGACCAAGTGACGCCACCCGCCGCCGCGCGCCCTCCAGGATCCGGCGCGCCAGCGCGTCGTAGTCGCCGTCGAAGTGGTGGCCGCCTCCCGTCTTCACGATCTCGGTCTTGGAGAGCGCCGGGTCCGGGCACAGCGAGTCCTCCTCCTCCTCGCCGTAGAAGCACTGGATCAGGGCCGGATCGATGCGCAGCAGCTCGGGCAGCACGTCGAGCGCCCCCTCGCCGGAAGGCGTCGCGCCCAGCCAGCCCGTGACCTTGATCTCGAAGCTCGCCTTCCCCTCGAGCCCGAGCAGCGCAATGAGGGCGATCGACTTGCGATCGCTCTCCGGCAGCCGGTTCACGGCGAACGGGAGCACGCTCGCGCCGAACGAGTAGCCGATCAGGATCGCGCGCTTGGCTCCGAACGCCTCGCGATAGTGCTCGAGGATCGCCGCGAGGTCCTTCGCCATCTGGTCCGGCGACTGCTCCTCCCAGAAGTAACGGAGCGAGTCGACGCCGACGACCGGCACGCCGCTCTGCGCCAGCCGCTCGCCGATCTCCTTGTCGAGGTCGCGCCAGCCGCCGTCGCCCGAGTAGATCACCGCGAAGAGATCGCCGCCGGGCTTGTCCGCGGGGATCTCGATGAGCGGCAGGTCGTCGAGCGTCTGCTCGGTCTCCGGGGCCTCGAGGATCGGGCGCAGCAGCGCGACGAGCCGCTCCTCCGGGGTCCCGGTGGAGCGCCGCTTGCCGATCACCGAGTGGGGATCGGCCAGCGCGGCGAGCTTGGGCGCCAGCGGATTGCGAGCGTCGACACGCCACCAGCCGGGCAGATGCGGCCGCGGCCCGTAGCTGAAGCCGTGTCCCTTCGGACCCGGGCGCGACGGGGCGCCCTCGCACAGGGCGACCTTCGTCGAGACGGCCTTGGCGGGATCGACGCTCACCGCGCCGGCCACCGTCGCCGCGGGCGACTGGGCCAGGGCGGCGTAGGCGAGCGTGCCTCCCGCGCCGATGCCGGCCAGGATCGGCGAGTGGTAGCGGCTCACGCGCATCTCGCGCTGCAGCCGCTGCGAGAGGTCCTCGATCTCCGACAGCAGATAGTGGCAGCCGTCGTCGCTCTCGCGCAGGCCGCGCTCGTACTCGGCGAGGTCGACTCCGACCACCGCCGCACCATCGGCGACGAGCTCCTGCGCCGCGCGGCCAAGGGCTCGGCTCCAGCCCGATTCGTCGGAGAACAGGAAGACGAGCGCGTGCGGCGGGTCGTCGGGGCGGAAGATCCGGATTCGCCCGAAGCGCCCCTCTTCTCGCTCGTCGCCTCCGCTCCCGCTGGAGCAGGCGACCGCGACGAGCACGATCGCCAGGCCGACCCGCACGGCTCGGCGCGGCGCGTTCCGGGTGTGGAGCACGACGCATTGTTCATCTTCTACAGGTGACGCACCAGCTCCTCGACGCGCTGGACGTCGGGTGGATCTTCCGCTCGCCTCGCGAAGCGGGCGCGGTCGAGCCGGGCGAGCGCATCGGCGGCCTCCCGCAGCGCTTGGTCGCGGCTGCCACGCGCGAGGATCTCCTCGGCCGAGAGGGCGCGCGTTCCGGGGAGCCGCGCGTCGAGTCCCGCGCGCAGTGCAGCCGCCAGCGCGGCCGACGTCTCGCCTGCGTCGCCTCGCGCGAACGCCTGCGCGGCTCGGGCCAGGTGGGGAGCTGCGGCGCGGCGCGGTGCCCGGCGCCACAGCGCGATCCGCACCGCCGAGAGACAGGTCGCGGCCGCGGCCAGCGCGAGCGCGCCGCCGAGCGCCCAGCGCCAGCCGCCGCCCGATCCCTCGAGCGGACGGTCCGCCGGCGCGGGCTCCGGCAGGCGCGGGCCCGCGAGGGGTGGCTCCGGATCGACGCGCACCTCGAGCGCCGGCGCCTCGCTCACCCGATAGGCGCCGGCCTCGGGGTCGTACCACGACACGTGCAGCGGCGGAACCACGAGCGATCCCTCGCGGCGCGGTACGAGCTCATAGGGGAAGCTGCGGCGCGCGACCAGCACGCGGCCCGCGTCGAGCGTCAGCGACGGCGGGCGCGGATGGACGTCGACGCCGTCGAGCTGGGGCAGGCCGGGCGCGGCCGCCCAGGCGTTGCCGGCGCCGGAGACCGTCACGCTCAGCGAGACCGTCTCGCCGACCCCGACGCGCTCCGCGGAGACGCTCGACGCGATCTCGATCGGTCCGACCACCCCGCTGAAGTCGGCCGGCCGGCCATGGCTCGGCAGGGGCTCGACCCGGAGACGAGCGCCCGGCACCTCCACCTCGACCGGCTCGCCGGTGCCATCGCCCGTGCTGCAGGCGAGCCGCGCGGCCGGGATCTCGAGGTCGCCGCTGCGCGCGGGGAAGAGCGCGCGCCGCTCCTCGTAGACCAGCCGGTGCGGGCTGACGTCACCGATGCCCGGGTCGGGAGAGGTCCCCGGCAGCCATTCGGCGCGCAGCGACGGAAACGAGGGTGGATCGACCCACGTGACGTTCGACACGTCGGTGCGTCGCAGGATCCGAACCCGGTAGAGCACCTGCTGGCCGACCACGGCCTGCGCCGGCTCGAGCGACACCGAAGCGAGACAGGGGGCATCGTCGGCCCTCGCGCTGGCGGCGACGAGAGCGAGGGCGAGCATCACCCTCACCATTGCGGCAGCCCGTCGCTCGGCCGCGCGGGTGCCCGCTCGCCCCGCGTTGCGCTCTGGAGCGAGAGGTCCGCCCGGTCGCCGACGGCGTCGAGCCAGGAGGCGAGCTGCTGCGCATCGAGCTGCGGCGCGAACCCGCGCGCCGGATCGGTTCCGCCGGGCGCCGCCGGCTGCGGGTGCTCGCGGTCCCGGGCGCGCTCGGCCGGCTCGGGTCGCTCTCGTGGCTCTGCAGCGGCCGCGTGCCGCGAGTCGCTCGCGTCGGTGGGAGGAGGCTTCGGCGGCGCCGCACGGAGCGCGCGAAGCGTCCACTCGAGGTTGAAGCGGGCGCGTGTGTCGGACGGATCGAGCGCGAGCGCGTCGAAGAAGGCGTCGCGGGCCGCGGCGAGGTCGCCCTGCTCGAGCGCGAGCACGCCGAGGTCGTAGTAGGCGAGGGCGGCGAGCGCGGGGTCGCGGGCGCCGAGGGCAGCCGCCAGCAGCGCGCGGCGCGCCTCGTCGGGGTGCGCTCCCTCGGCGCGGGCCACGCCGAGCGCGAGCAGGAGGCGCGGATCGCCTGGCCGCTCGCGCAAGCGCGCCTCGAGCCCGGCCGCCGTGCGCTCGGCCTCTCGGGCGCTCGCCTCGCCCGGCGCAGGGCCACCGGGAGCGGCTCCGATCGCGCCGAGCGCAAGCAGGAGCAACGCGCCGCGGCGCGCCTCCCTCGGCGCCGCGCCGAGCCACACCCCCTCGAGACACAGGAGCACGTAGGCCAGGACCGCGAGCGGCACGACGCGGCTCGCCGGAACGCGCCGAGAGACCGGCTCCTCGGGGCTCGCGCCCGGCCGTCCGGCGTCGCGGCGGATCGCGTCGCGGAGCGCTTCGAGGTCGACGTCGCCCCAGCGGTCGGCCGCGAAGAAGGCACCATCGGTCGCTCCCGCGAGCCGGGCCAGCCGCGCGGCGTCGCGGCGCGACACGACCGGGCGGCCGGCGGTATCGAGCAGCGGGACTCCCGAGTCCGGAACCTGCGCGCCCGCCTCGCTCCCGAGCCCGACTGCGACGACGCGCACGCCGCCGTGCACCGCCAGCTCGTCGCCGACCGGCCGGCCCGCCACCGGGTCCTCGCCGTCCGAGAGCACCACGACGACGCGCGGCCGGTCGCCGCCGTCGAACGCCCCGATCGCGGCACCGATGCCGGCGGCCAGGTCCGAGCCGCGCTGCTGCAGGAGCTCGCCGTCGAGCGCCGGCACGAGATCCGACAGCGCATCGGTGTCGCGGGTCAGCGGGGTCAGCAGCACCCCACGGCCCGCGAAGGCCGCGAGCGCCAGGCGATCCTCGGGCGCCGCGCGCTCGAGCAGTGCGGCCGCGATCTCGCGCGCCCGCGTGAGCCGCGACGGCGCCACGTCCGCGGCATCCATGCTGCGCGACACGTCGAGGAGCAGCACCACGTCGACGCCCGAGGCTGCGACCCGCACCGTCTCGAACCCGGCGCGCGGCCCGAGCGCGGCGAGGCCGAGGACGGCCAGCGCCGCGACCAGGACGAGGTCGCCCGCGAGGCGCCGGGCACCGATCGAATGCGCGTCCCCGAGCAGCCGGCGCGCGCGCCGCCGCACTGCGAGCCACGACCCGACGGCGCAGGCCGCCGCCAGGGCGACACCGATCGCCGTCGGCAGGGCCCACTCGGGATGTGCGAGCCCGGGGCTCACGGGATGCGCCTCGCGAGGCCGCGCGCGGTCGCGATCTCGAGCGCGACCAGGAGCGCCGCCGCCGCGAGGAAGGGCTCGGGATGCAGCGTGCGGTAGAGCCGGGGAGGCGCGCGGCGCGCCACCCGCTCGAGCGAGTCGATCTCGGCGTACACGGCCGCCAGGTCGGCCGGGCTGTGCGCCGCGAAGAAGCGCCCTCCCGTCGCGGCGGCGACGGCGCGCAGCGTGTCTGCATCGAGGTCGTGGCGCTCGAAGTGGAGCCCGTGGCCGGCGCCGCCTTCGGGCTCCATCGCGACCCGGCCGGTCGAGCCGATCCCCACGGTGTGGACCCGCACGCCGCGCGCGACGGCCACGCCGGCCGCGACGTCGGGTGGCACGGCGCCCGCGTTGCTGCGGCCGTCGGTGAGGAGCACCACCACGCGTCCGGCGAGCGGCGCGGGTCCTCCGGCGATCGCCTCCGTCTCGCCGGGCGCGACGCGCTTCACGGCGAGCACCAGCGCGTCGCCGAGCGCGGTGGCTCCCCCCGCGATGCCTTGTGTCACGCGCGCCAGCGCTGCGGCGAGCAGGCGCCCGTCGCTGGTGAGCGGGCACTGCGTGAACGCGGTCTCGCCGAACACGACGAGGCCGACGCGGTCGCCCTCGGCGATGCGCTGCTCGGCGAAGCGCGCCACGACGCGGCGCGCCAGCTCGAAGCGGGTGCGCCACGCGCCGTCGACCTCGGCGTCGAGCGCGCGCATGCTGTCCGAGGTGTCGAGCACCAGGACCACGTCGAGCCCCTCGCCGGGGAGCGGCGGCGCGCGGTGCTCGTCGACGGGACCCGCCGCGGCGAGCCCCACGAGCGCCAGAGCGGCCGCGCGGCCCGCGAGCGCGAGCGCCCGCCCGAGATCCCACCTCCGCGCGCCGGCCGCCTCGGCCTCGGGCCAGGCGGGCCAGGCGAGCGCAGCGGGCGGACGTCGCGCCGCGATCGCCAGCCAGACCGCTGCGCCGGCCAGCCCGAGCACCGCCCAGAGCGGGTGCTCGAAGGCCCCGAGCGCGGCGCGGAGCGCGCTCACCGCGCCGACTCCGGCGGGATCGACCCGGCGACCCACCGCCGCGCCTTCTCGATCGCGTCGCGCACCCGCGCGGCGGCCTCGCCCGGCTCGGCGCGCTGGAAGCGCACGGAGTCGAGCGCGCGCAGCACCGCGAGCACGTCGGCCCAGCGGGTCGCGAGCGCGAAGGGCGGCGAGAGGGCCGCGGCCTCCTCGGTGGTGCGAAAGGCGAGCGGCAGCGCGAAGCGGCGCGTCACGTAGCGGCGCAGAGCCTGGCCCGCCTCGTCGGCCGACCCACGCCAATCGGTGTCGATCGCAGCGGCCGCCGCCTCGAGCCCCGCGAGCGCGTCGGCCCAGGGTGCAGCGGCCGGCGCCAGCGCTGCGGAGGCTGCGGCGGCGCGCCGCCGCCGCGCGCGGCGGACGAGCGAGAGCGCGGCCACTCCGGCGAGCGCCGCCAGTGCGCCTGCCGCCGCGGCCGCGAGGGCCGGCGCCCGCGCGGGCGCCGGTGCCGGCATCCGGTAGGGGAACGGCGCGACCTGGTCCGGGAACTCGCTCGAGACCGCCACGACCTCGAGCGGCCGCGCCCCGGTCTCGAGCGCGCTGCGCTCTCCCTCCGGTCCCTCCACGTCGATTCGCATCGCCGGCCACTCGGTCGCGCCGATCTCCCGCGCGCGCACGCGGATCCGGGTGCGCTCGGTCCAGCGCGCGCCGTCGCGCTCGACCGGCAGCGTCTCGGCATCGAGCAGCCAGAGCCCCGCGACCCGCTCGGGCGGAGCGACCGGGTGCACCCGGTGCCCGGGCGGCGTCACCACCATCACCTCGACCACGGCGACGTCGCCGAGCCGCAGGCGCGGGGGCTCGATCGAGACCGTGGCCCGCGGCGTGGGCGGCGCGGCCGCCCCGGCCGCGCCGGGAGCCTCCGACTGCTGGCACCCCAGGAGCAGCAGCGCGGCGAGCGTCCACGCAGCGCGCTTCATCGCGGCGCCCGCCGCCGCGCCGTGCGCGCGGCGAAGAAGCGCGCGAGCACGCGCAGCGGATCGGCGTGGGTCGGGAGCCAGAGCACGTCGCCGCCGGCGCGGCGAAGCCGTCGCGCGAGGACGTGGCGGCGGGTGGCGGCCGCCGCCGCGTAGCGCTCGCGCGCGCGCCGCCCCGTGCCGAGCAGCCAGCGCCCGCGGCCCTCCGGATCGCGCAGGCGGACCCGTCCCGCAGCGAGCAGGGCGAGCTCGCGCGGATCCTCCACGACGATCGACACCACGTCGTGTCGGCCGGCGAGGTCGGACACGTCCGGGTCGAAGCCGCGGAAGTCCGAGAGCAGAACGACGATCGCGCGCCGCCGCGCGTGCGCCCGCAGCCACTCCGAGACCGGCGCGAGCGAGGTCGCGCCGCCGGCGCGCTCGGACCACGCGGCGGCGCTCCGCACCACGCGCCAGGTGTGCGCGTCGCCGCGCGCCGGTGGGAGCGAGCCGCGCACGCCGTCGGCGAACGCGACGAGCCCGACCAGATCGCCGGCGCGCCCGGCCGCGGCCGCCAGCAGGGCGGCCGCGCGCGCGGCGACGGCGAGCTTGCTGCGGCCGGTCGTGCCGAACCCCATCGACGCCGAGACGTCGAGCGCGAGCAGCACGAGCTGCGCGCGCTCCTCGCGGAAGCGCTTCACCCAGGGCGCACCGGTGCGCGCCAGCGCGTTCCAGTCGATCGAGCGGACGTCGTCGCCGGGCGCGTAGGGGCGCGACTCCTCGAACTCGATGCCGCCGCCGCGGAACGCGCTCTCGAAGCCGCCGACCAGCCAGCCGGTCGCCTCGCGGCGGCTGCGCACCCAGAGGACGCGCGCGGCGCGCGTGATCTCCGCGAGCGCCGCTCCGCTGCCCAGGCGCGCGTCCATGGGCTATGGCGTCTCGACCGCCGCGAGCACCGCGTCGACGACGGCCTCGGGCGGCACGCCGTCGGCCTCGGCCTCGTAGGTCAGCAGCACGCGGTGTCGCAGCACGTCCGGGGCGGAGCGCTTGACGTCATGGGGTGTCGCCCAGTCGCGGCCCTCGAGCAGCGCGCGCGCGCGCGCCGCGCGCAGCAGGAAGAGCGAGGCGCGCGGAGAGGCGCCCACCGCGACGAGCCCGTCGACGGAGCGCTCGTCCGGCGCGCGCAGCCGCGCCCCGACGCGCGCGGGCTCGCGCGTGGCGCGCACGATCCGCACCGCGTAGTCGGCGACGGCGTCGGCTACGTGCACGGCGGCCGCGGCGGCGCGCAGGGCCTCGACCCGCGCCGCGTCCGCCACCGGGTCGACGGCGGCGGGCGCGCGGCCGTCGCGCGCGGCGATCTCGAGCTCCTCCTCCGCAGAGGGGTAGGAGACGACCAGCTTCAGCAGGAAGCGGTCGATCTGCGCCTCGGGCAGCGGGTAGGTCCCCTCGTGCTCGATCGGGTTCTGGGTCGCCATCACGAAGAACGGCCGCGGCAAAGGGAAGCTCTCGTCGCCGATCGTGACCTGCCGCTCCTCCATCGCCTCGAGCAGCGCGGACTGCACCTTGGCGGGCGCGCGGTTGATCTCGTCGGCGAGCAGCACTGGCGTGAAGATGGGGCCCATGCGGACCGAGAAGCGCCGCTCGTCGGGCAGGTAGACGGGCGTCCCGACCAGGTCGCCCGGGAGGAGGTCGGGCGTGAACTGCACGCGCCGGAAGCCGAGGCCGAGGGCCTGGGCGAGCGTGCGCACCGCCGTCGTCTTGGCGAGCCCCGGCACGCCCTCGACCAGCACGTGGCCGCCCGAGAGCAGGCCGACCAGCAGCCCCTCGAGCAGCGCCCGCTGGCCGACGACGATGCGCCCCACCTCGTCGAGGAGCCGCTTCAGGGT
>Ga0335071_10002341_pt1 | contig 20271 bp, 17 predicted proteins | sample Lox_Sample_15_FD_206724 | JGI IMG/M metagenome (GOLD analysis project Ga0335071, IMG submission 206724) | Soil microbial communities from Loxahatchee National Wildlife Refuge, Florida, United States - Lox_Sample_1.5 | ecosystem: Environmental > Terrestrial > Soil > Wetlands | place: USA...
TCGGCTCGAACTTTCGTTGAAAAGCGAAACCCCGTCCCCCGCGACGGGGTTTTGTTGTGCCTTAAACCAGGCTGCTTACTTCGCCTTCTCAAACGTCAGCGAAGCGGAGTTGATGCAGTAACGCAGGCCTGTAGGCCGCGGGCCGTCGGGAAAGACGTGGCCCAGATGCCCGCCGCACCGCGCGCAGGTGACCTCGACCCGGCGCATGCCATAGCTCAGGTCTTCGTGTTCAACGACGGCCTTCGAGTCGGCAGGAATCATGAAGGCCGGCCAGCCGCAGCCTGAATCGAACTTGGCGCCCGAGTTGAACAGCAGAGCGCCGCACCCCGCACAATGATAATCGCCCGTCTCGAAGTTGTATTCGAGCGGACCGGTGAACGCGCGCTCGGTCCCTTTCTCGCGGAGGATGTGGTATTGCTCCGGCGTGAGCATCGCGCGCCATTCCGCATCGCTGCGCGTGATCTTCTCAGATGCCTCTGTGTTGGGGATGTTATTCATGGCGACCTCCGGTATAGCAAAGGGTTGGATGCGCGACCGCGGACAAAGATACAGCGCGCCTAAACTTCAGCGACGAGTTCGATCTCGACCAATGCGCCCTTGGGGAGGCGGGACGCCTCGATCGTCGTGCGCGCCGGCGGCGCAACGCCTTCCGGCGCAAGATAGGTTGCAAAGATCGCATTCATTGCAGCGAAGTCATCGAAGTTCTTCAGATAGACCGTCGTCTTGACGGTCCTGGCAAGGCTGCTCCCGGCAGCCTGCACAATTGCCTTGAGGTTTTCGAGTACGCGCGTGGTCTGCTCTTGGATGCCGCCGTGCACCAGCTGTCCGGTGGCTGGATCCAAAGGAATCTGGCCAGCCGTAAACAGGAGATTGCCGACACGAATCGCCTGCGAGTAGGGGCCGATGGCCTCAGGCGCTTCATTGGTAAAGACGAGAGTTTTGCTCATGCCCTCGATTGTAGAAGTCCGGCCTTGCGGTCAAAAAGGATTCAACGCCAGACGGCGAGCAAGGCTCCGACGCAGAGCAGGCCGATCAGCCAGTACCCGTTGTTGATGAGGAAGTATTTGAACGGACGGCCCTCGTAAACGCTCTGGGGATAGTTCACCGCGGCGAAGAATCCGAGCCACACAATGAAGCCGACAACAGCACCCCATCCGATCGTGCTTGCGCCCGACCAGACGATGAAGTGGTTGAGCGCAAAAGCCAGCAGCAGATCGCCGATGAACGATCCGATCATGCCCTTGGCGACACCTTTGGGCTGCTCGCCCATCTTGCGGCCAACGATCTCAACCCACGGTTTGGCAAACAGGACCGACGAGTACCACAAGGCGCCGAGAAACCAGAGAAAGAGCGCAGAGACAAGAATCGCCCAGTGATTCAGTGCATGGTGAATGTGCTGCATCGCACCTCCGGGGAGGAAGGTTTCGGGGATGCAGTCGAGCGTCGCGCCAAAAGGCGCTCCCTGTCAAGAAAGAAGTGGAAGCGAAGAATGTCCTGTGGACGACCTCAGGCATAAGTCAACTCAGCCCGGCGTCTTGACTCCATTCCGCAACATCGTCACCGTCTTGGCGAGCCGTGCCTGGCGCGTCTCTTCCTTCTTCGCTTCGGCGATCCAGCGGCAATACTCTTTGCGATGCGTGTAGCTGAGCTTCTCAAAGACCAGCAGCAGCTTCTCCTTCTTCAGCAGCTTTAGGAGTTCGGCAGGCGCTTCGACGGTGCGCACGGAGTTGTCGCGCTCGACCGTGATGCTCACGGTGTCGCCCGGACCTTTGCCGATCTGCTCGCGGATGGCCTTCAGCAGGGGCAGCATGTGCTCCGGCCGCCCATACTTGACCATCGTTCCGGTGTACGGCACGCCGTCAAACGTGACCTTCACAGGCACCTGGCCCTTGGTGCCGAACTCCTTCTCGACATCGTAAGGAAAGAGCACGCAGGCTCCTCCGCGGCCGGATGGGCCTTCGACGGATTCGATAGTGGCTCGGAATTTGTATTGTTTCTCTGGTGGCATCGCGTGATCCGCTCGATCGAGACTACTCTCCCACAAGTGCGACAACCGGGCAAGGGTCTTCTCGCATCGCAGAGAAGATTCGAAAAAGGGCATCCCATCCGCCGAACGGCTGGATGGGATGCTCGTTGGCTTGAAACAGGCCCTACACCAACTTAGCGTCGAGCGTGATCTCGGTGTTGTTCGCGAACAGCTTCGAGATCGGGCAACCAGCTTTCGCGTTGGCAGCCGCGGTGTCGAATGCCTCCTTGGTTGCTCCAGGGACGCTGGCTGTGGTGGTCAGCGCGATCTTGGTGACCGAAAAACCCTCACCGACTTTGGCCAGGGTTACGGCCGCATGGGTTTCGATCTTGGCGGGCGTGAAACCCGCCCCGCCCAGCTGCGCGCCCAGCGCCATCGAGAAGCAGCTGGCGTGCGCCGCCGCGATCAGTTCTTCGGGGGTGGTACCCGAGGCTGCGCCTTCAAAACGGGTGGCGAACGAGTAGTTGGCGTCCTTCAGAACGCCTGTCGCCGTCGAAATGGTGCCCTTGCCTTCTTTCAGTGAGCCAGTCCAAACCGCACTTGCCTTGCTTGCCATAGACCCTCCTTGGGGTGCCGGAATCCGGTGTTTTGGGGTAGTTTTGCTCCGCCTCGGGGGAATTCGAAGCGGTGCTGGAAAGGTGATGCTTCAGGTGCCTGCAGGGTTCCTAGGGCAGACAGCCGTCTCCTCTATGTTAATCTCTCCCCCATGCTTCCCCATAGGCCGCGGTCCCTCGACGGCGATTCCGTGCGCGAATTCTCACAAGGCGGCACAGCCTGCGACAGCGCAGCCGACCTGCCCATCGAGCACCACTGCCAGGTGTGTCCTACCTGTTCGCACCGCCTGACCGGCCATCGTTGCAAGCTCGTCTGCACCGAGTGCGGCTACTACCTCAGCTGCGCCGACTACTACTGAGAGACTGCGCGCCCTGCAAAATGCGCCTCGCGGAACTAGGCAACTCGTGGCACGTTTCGCGCCATGGAACCAAGATCTACTGTCTTTCGCTCGCTTTACGCGCAGGTTCGAACTCGTCTCCGTGCAGCCACTCGACAGGTTTGGTCTGGGCACTGGTCAGCCAGCCCAGCACAAATCCGAAGCGCGCCATCTTCGCGTTACCGCGAAAATCCCAGTCGGGATGAAACTCATCGGAGGGCTGGTGGTAGTGGTGCGCGACAAAGTCCTCGAACTGCGCCTTGCCCCAAGCCTCGTCGTGCCCTTCGAACAGATTGCCCAAATCGACCGAGAACGCCGGAATCCCCACGCGCGCCAGCGAAAAATGGTCGCTGCGATAGTAGTGACCGGCCAACGGCTGATCGTCGGGGATGATCTGCAAGTCAAATACCTTGGCAACCGACTCGACCGTCGACCAAAAGTCGATGCGCTCCGCACCGCTCACTGTCGCCTGCAGCGGAATACCGATCGGGAGCAACATGTCGTAGTTGAGATCGAGAGCAATCTGCCGCGCGGGAACGGGCAAGTGCGTGCCGAGATACTCCGACCCAAGCAGGCCCTGCTCTTCGGCAGTCACCGCGGCGAAGTAGATATCGTGCGGCGGAGGCTGGGTCGACTGAGCAAAGGCCCGCGCCATTTCGAGAAGAATGCCGCAGCCAGTCCCGTTATCGGCTGCCCCGTTATAGATGTTGTCGCCTTTGGCACTGGCGTCGATGCCGAGATGATCGTAGTGCGCGGTGTAGAGAACCGAGTTGCCACCCGGCTCGACCCCCGGCACGCGCGCGATCACGTTGGAGCTCACGTAGCGCCGCACGCGACTTTCCACGTGGCCTTGAAGGCGCACAGGAAGTTGAACGGGATGGAATCCCCGTTCGCCCGCACGGTTGATGGCCTGATCGAGATCGCCTAGCCCTGCCAGGGAAAACAATCGCTGCGCGACATCGTGCTGGATCCACGCCGCCGCACGTAAGGTCGCCGTGGGGTCGCCTTCTAGAAAGCTCTTCTCGATTGCTTGAGAGTTGCGGACGACCTCCCATCCATAGCTGGCCAGGTCGCGTCGATGAATGATGAGCACGCCAAACGCACCGCGGCGCGAAGCCTCTTCATACTTGTAGGTCCAGCGTCCGTAGTATGTGAGCGCTTTGCCCTTGAAGAACTTCTCATCGTTCGACGGCGGCTCGTTCACGATCACCAGCGCAATCTTGCCCTTCAGATCTATTTCCTTGCCGTCGGGACCGGCGTAGTCGTCCCAGCTGTACTCCGGCGCGTGAATGCCATAGCCGACGAAAACAATCGGCGCATCGATGTCTGCTGAGGACTGGCCCGTCTCGTCCTTGGCTACAATCTCCGATCCGTAGGCGAGATCCATCGGCGCGCCGCTGGCCGGCACAAAGGCAAACCTGGTCTTGTCTTCGTCGGTGTGTACGGCGAAGAGCGGCACGGGCTGGAAGTAGGTTCCGTTGTTGCCGGCAGGTTTCAGCCCGGCCAGGGCGAACTGCGTGGCGATGTATTCGGCAGCGAGTTCTGCGCCACGCGTACCGGGTCCGCGGCCTTCCAGCAGATCGAGTGACAGAAAGCGGACTTGCGCGCGCATCTTCGCGGCGTCAATTGACTCAGCTGCAGTACGAGCGGCAGGGGGCAATCCCGGCACGTCCGGTACGGCAGGAGCTTGCTGCGGGTAAGCGATCGAGGGGACAGTCAGAAGGGCAACAAACAGCGAGACCCGTAAACGGCGCATTCATGCTCCAGGGAGTTGTGGGGAATTGGGCGGTCAGTTTGATTTTACGATCCAGCCGTCGAGCTGCCGCTCCGAGGACGAAGGAAATGCGCGCTCGATCAGGCCGTTTCTTGCACAGCCGCCGCATGCTGCAACGTCAGCACTTCCAGCGGAGCCACAGGCAGCAGATGCGCGCGGCTAAGCACCTTGCGCGTAAGCCCCGTCAGCGCCATGCCTGCCGCATTGATCAGCGGAACCCAGCAGCGCCTGCCTTCGAGTACCGTCAGCGTGTCGACATCCTCTTCGGCAACATTACGAATGCGCACGTAGTAGTTGACCTGCATGATGGCATGGCGCACCGTCATGCGCAGTTCCGACTCGGGCACCGCGGCCTCTCGCAATGCGGGCAGCTGCCACAGCCCGGGCATCACCGAGTGCGAATCCGGCCGCTGCTCGAGCATCACCTCGCGGTTGGTAAAGCCGGGCAGGCTGCCGGTGCGCACCGAAAGCGCGTAGGCAACCTCTTTGCTCAACATGCGCGGTCGGGCCTGCGTCTTGTGTTCGCCGCGCGTGACGCACTGTACTGAAAGCGGGCAGGTGAGGCATTGTGGGCTGCGCGGTGTACAGATCGTCGCGCCCAGTTCCATCATCGCCTGGTTGAAATCTCCGGGCCGTGCGGGATCGAGCAGTTGGCTCGAAACGGCGTCGATCTTGCGCCGCAGCGCTGCTGCGCCCGAACGTCCCACTGCCTCCCATCCCTGCAGCCGGCAGAGGACACGTTCGACATTGCCGTCGACAACTGGAATCGGCTCGCCATGCGCAATGCTAGCAATGGCCGCAGCTGTGTAATTGCCGATGCCCGGGAGCAGGCGCAGCTCTTCGGCCGTTGTCGGCAGATTGCCTTCTCGATGTTCGGCGACGAATTGCGCCGCCTTGTGCAGCATGCGGGCACGCCGATAGTAGCCCAGGCCGCTCCAGAGCGCCAAAACTTCCTGCTCCGTCGCAAGCGCGAGAGAAACCAAGGTTGGAAAGCGAGTCATGAACGCCTGGTAGCGCTCGACAACCACGGCTACCCGGGTCTGTTGCAGCATGATCTCCGAGACCCAAATGGCATAGGGGTCGCGGCTGCGGCGCCAGGGTAGGTCGCGCTGGCTCAGGTCATACCAGGCAAGCAACTGCTGCCGGATCCTGTTTCTTACCTCGGGTTCGATGTCATTCCTGGCCATAGCGCAAGGTTAAGACGTTGGAACGAGCGCACCCGCCTTGCCGGCGAAAGCGCCTTGCAAACTCAGAACCGTTTCGATGAGAACAACCCTATTCCGCACGTAACCAGTGATCGGTACGCTTGAGTAACAATCTATCGATCTCTATGGTACTTTTTCCATACCACTTCCGTTATCCCATATTCAGGGGGAGCGCGGAGGAGCCGATCCGACTGCAGGGCCATTCGACTAAATAGAAGCATCCCTTTGAGTTAGTCCCCAGCCGCAGACGTAGCTCTACGAATTTGAGGAGGCTGACCCGTGAGATACAAGACCCCGATTCTATCTTTCACCGTGCTGCTCGCCGCGTCGTCCCTGGTGGCGCAGATTCCCACCCTGTCGGCCCGCCGGTCCGACAACAGCTCCGATGGTGGCTCATACCGTCCAGTGCCGTCGGTCCAGCAGGGCTCCATCTACGGCGGACCGTTCTCGCGCATCGCCATCGGGGGAAGCTTCAACACCCTCGGGCCCGGGATCCAGATCACGACCAATCTGGCGGACCACTTTAATCTTCGCGCCTCAGGAAGCACCTTCCGCTACTCCACGAACTTCAACACCAACGGCTTTAATGCGGACGCCAAGATGAGCATGACGAACGCTGCGATCGCAGCCGACATCTATCCGTTTCACAAGGGCTTTCGTGTGAGCCCCGGGCTGATGGTCCTGAACAACAATCGCGTCACCGCCAACGCTGTCGCCGCGGGTGGAACCAGCTTCACCTTCGACAACACGACCTATTACTCGGCCAATGCCAACGCCGCCACCGGCGCGACGCCGATGACCGTCAACGGTTCTCTGGGGTTGAATACGACGAAGCCCGCTTTCACTCTCACCACCGGCTGGGGCAATACACTGCCGCGAAACGGTGGCCACTGGTCGTTCCCGTTCGAGATCGGCGCAGCTTTCATCGGCGCGCCCTCCGTGAACGTGACGCTGGCCGGCTGGGCCTGCCAGGACCAGGCGCAGACCGAGTGCGGCAACATGCAGGACACCACCAACGCCACCGCGCAGCAAGTGCAGACCAGCCTGGCCGCGCAGATCACCAAGTGGAAGAGCGATCTGAATCCGCTCCAGACTTACCCCATCCTGTCGTTTGGAGTGGCCTATAGCTTCCCGCTTCGAGGGGGAAGCCCAGCTCATTGAGATTCCCAACGTCTCACCCAAACAAGAAAAAGGGCCGCGCTGCTGGCGGCCCTTTTTCATTGTGCTGACGATGATGTCGGATCAGCGCGTGCCAGAGCTAGGCCAGAAGCGATGCGACGACATCCGGCGCTGCCTGGAGCGCGGCGTCGATCTGCGCCTGGTCCTTTCCGCCCGCTTCGGCGATCTCAGGCTTGCCGCCGCCGGAGCCCCCGACCAGCTTCGCGACTGCGCCGACGAGTTTGCCGGCTTGAATGCGCTTGGTCAAACCTGCAGTTACGCCGGCAATGATGGCGACCTTGCCCTCGGGCTGCGCAGAAGCCAACACGACAACACCCTCGCCGGCCTTCTGCTTGAGGTTGTCCACCAGCGTACGCAACTGCCCGCGATCGAGGTTATCGGCACGATGCCGGAGAACCTTTACGCCCTTCACATCGACAGCCTTCCCGAGTACATCGTCGAGCGCGCCGGCAGCCGATTTCATCCGAGCCTCGTCCAGCTCGCGGCGCAGACGCTTGATCTCCTCTTCATGCGCGGCTACGCGGGCACGCAACGCCTCCGACAGGTCGCCGTCGGGCGAGCCGGCGATCGATGAGGCAAACTGCGCGACGGCAAAGTCGCGGCGGAAAGTGTCAAGCGAGCCCAGACCGCTGATGGCTTCGATACGGCGCACTCCCGAGGAAACAGAAGTCTCGGTCGTCAGCTTGAAGAGGCCGATCTCGCCCGTGGCCGCGGTGTGCGTTCCGCCGCACAGTTCGGTCGAAAATCCATCGGACAGCTTCACCACGCGCACCTTGTCGCCGTACTTCTCGCCGAACAGAGCCATCGCGTGGTATTCGTTCACGGCCACATCGATGGGCACGTCGACCAGGGTCTCCACGGTCGCGTTCTTCAGGACCTCGCGGTTGACGATCGATTCAATCTCCTGCAACTCCTCATCGGCCACCTGTGCATAGTGCGAGAAGTCGAAGCGCAGGCGATCGGGATGAACGGCCGAACCGGCCTGCTTGACGTGTGTGCCGAGAACCTGACGCAAGGCCGCATGCAGCAGGTGCGTGCCCGTGTGATTGCGCTTGATGGCGTCGCGGCGCTCCCCATCGACGACCGTGCTGACGGAGTCGCCCACTGCAAGTGCCTGTTTGAGGATGGCCTTGTGTGCGCGCACGCCCTGGATCGGAGCCACACAGCCGACAATGTCAGCAACGGTGGTGTTGCCGTCAGGGGAAAGAAACAAGCCGGTGTCGCCGATCTGGCCGCCCGCATCGGCGTAGAAGCTGGTGTGATCGAGGACGACCTCGACCTCGTCGCTGACTTTGGCAGCAGGAACGCCTACGCCGTTCTTGACGATGGCGAGGACCTGGCAATTAGTCGATTCGAGCTGCTTGTAACCCTCGAAGATGGTCTTGGGCAGATCGCGGAAGGCCGGACTGGCGGTCTTCTGGCTGCCGCCTTTCCAGGAAGCACGGGCGCGAGCCTGTTCCTCGGCGCGAGCCGATTCAAAGCCGGCTTCGTCGAATGCCACGCCGGCATCACGGGCGGCATCGACCATGAAGTCGAGGGGCAGACCGAAGGTCTCATACAGATGGAAGGCCTTCGCTCCAGTGAATTCGCCCTGCAGTTCCTCGTTCAGCCGCGAGAGCCCGATCTTCAGCACGCGATCGAACTGCTTCTCTTCGGCTTCGACGACCTTCGCGACTCGATCGGCAGAATCCACCAGTTCTGGGTAAGCGCCATTCATCTCGTCGCGCACGGCATAGACCATCTGATACAGAAATGGCTTCTCCTGGCCTAGTAGACGTCCATGCCGAATCGCGCGGCGCATGATCTTGCGCAGCACATAGCCGCGGCCCTCGTTCGAAGGCAGCACTCCGTCGCTGATGAGGAACGTGGCGGCGCGGGCGTGATCGGCGATGATCCGTAGGCTGGCGTTGCCGACGTCGTTCTTCACGCCCGTTAGCTCGGCTGCTCGTTCAATCAGCGGTGTGAAGAGGTCCGTCTCGAAGTTCGAGACCTTGCCCAGCAGCACGGCAGCCACGCGCTCCAGGCCCATACCCGTATCGATCGAGGGCTTGGGCAGCGCTGTGAGTTTGTATGCAGTTTGTTGGGTAAGAGGGTCCACGACCGCGGAGCGGTCGAACTGCATGAAGACAAGGTTCCAGATCTCGACGTAGCGGGCATCATCCTGGCCGAAGGGCTTATCGACACCCGGTGTCTCCGCCGCCTCGATGCCCATGTCGTAGAAGATCTCAGAGCATGGGCCGCAGGGGCCGGTCTCGCCCATCTGCCAGAAGTTGTCTTTGAGCCCGTACTCGAAGATCCGGTCCTTCGGCACGCCGGTCTCGATCCAGTACTGCTCGGCTTCGTTGTCGCGCGGAACTCCGTCGGCAGGCGCGCCTTCAAAGATCGTCACATACAACCTGTCCTTAGGGATGCCGAACCATTCGGGGCTCGTCACCAGTTCCCAAGCGAACTGAATCGCGTCGCGCTTGAAGTAGTCGCCGAACGAGAAGTTGCCCAGCATCTCGAAGAAGGTGTGATGGCGGCGCGTAAAACCGACGTTTTCGAGGTCGTTGTGCTTGCCGCCCGCGCGCACGCACTTCTGCGACGTGGTCGCCCGGCTGTATTCGCGCTTCTCCGCGCCCAGGAACAGGTCCTTAAACTGGTTCATGCCCGCGTTGGCGAACAACAGCGTGGGATCGTTGTGCGGCACCAGCGAGGACGACGCCACGCGGCGATGGCCCTTCGACTCAAAAAAGCGCAAAAACAGCTCGCGAATCTCGTTTCCGGTACGAACTTGCATACTTCTTCAGTGTAACCACCTGCGCCACCTGCGGTGGGGCCAACTCGCGCTTGCGCGCGATCGCTTTGGAGGCAGGCGCGGAGCGCGGAGCAGTTCTTGTGACGGCGGATCGTTCAGCAGGTGCGTCGAACGAACCGGGCTCGCCGTCGAATAGGACAAGGATAGGAGAGGGAGTGACATGAAGCGCTTCAGCACTAGGTGCCGCTTGGGCTGGGTTATCTCATGCCTGGCAGCCGGATTTGCCATGGGCTGCGCGGCGCAACCCGGCCGGAACGTGGAGATTGCGGACTCGCACGAGATCAAGGCGGGCGACGCGTTGGTGCAGGTCGACTTCGGGCGCGGCGATCTGGACCTCTCGCACGAAACGGTCCTGGCGCACGTTCAGGCGGCCGTTTCGGCCATCACGACCTACTACGGCCGGTTTCCCGTGGCGAAGGCGCGCATTCTCATTCTTCCTGTCGCCGAGCGCGATGGCGTTCTGCAGGGCACCACGTGGGGCGACATGGGCGGATGGCCCGCTTTCACGCGGCTGCGTATCGGGCAGCACACGACCGCCGCGGAGTTAGCCGACGACTGGACCACCACACACGAGCTGGTGCACATGGCCTTTCCTTCCCTGTCGGACGATGAGCACTGGATGGAAGAGGGGCAGGCCACGTACATCGAGCCTGTGGCGCGCGCAATGACTGGAGAACTCAAGGTCCAGAACATCTGGCACGACATGGTTCGCGACATGCCAAAAGGCGAGCCGCACCCAGGCGACGAGGGCATGGATCATACGCACACCTGGGCCAACACCTATTGGGGCGGCGCGCTGTTTTGTCTCGTGGCCGATGTGGAGATTCGGCGCGAGACCAAGAATCAGAAGGGCCTGCGGGATGCCTTGCGCGCCGTGGTTGCCGCAGGCGGAAGCATCGATCAAAACTGGGATCTGCCGCGAGCACTCGCGATCGGCGACAAGGCGACGGGAACCGGGGTGCTGTCGCGCATGTACACCGAGTGGAAGGACAAGCCCGTCACCGTGGATTTGCCGAAGCAGTGGGCGGAGCTCGGCGTCCGGGCCGTCGGCGATGCCATCGAGTTCGACGATAAGGCGCCGCTGGCTGCGGTGCGCCGGGCCATCACTTCAGCTCACTGATTGTCTTCGTGACTCTCGTCGCGAACGCTGTCCAAGGCAGCGAGCGATTCGTCGGACACGTCCCACTGGCGCAGGATCTTATAAATCACGCCTGTCGAGAAGCCGGCGGCGACCAAGCGGCGCATCACGCGGGCTGTCTCTTTCTCATTGGTCGGCTTGGGAATGCGTTTGCGTTCGAGGTGCTGGCGGGCGAGAGTCTCCTCGTTGGTCTCGGCGTAGCCGGCGTCTACGGTCTTGTCGGCAAGCGTCGCGGAGATGCCTTTCTGGCGCAGGCTCTGGCGCACACGGCGCGGCCCGAACTTCTCGTTCTCTTTGCGCAGACGTGTAAAGGTTTCGGCATACGAACGATCGTCGAGATATTTCTGTTCTTTCAGGCGGGCAAGCACAGCGGCGACCGTTGCTTCGCCGCGTTCCCCCGGTTCGGCGCGCTGCTGCAACAGCCGGCGCAACTCGACCTGGGTGCGCATACGACGGCCCAAGGCCTTCACCGCGTAGTCGTAGAGGGCCGTCTCGTTGAGAGGTGCGGTGGTCTTCGCGGATTTGCGTTGAAAAGGCAGCTTAGTTGTCCCCGCATTCAGCTTATCGGTCAGGCTCACGTTCGCCGATCCGAATTCCGATCAGCGAATTAATCCGCAAGTTTTCTGTGCAAAAGAAAAATATCGAAGGGGGGGGGGAGGGGGTCGGAAGCCCCCGCAACCTCGGAAAGGCTACGCATCCGAGAGACGAATTGCCAGCTTGTCTTCACGATTCTATTGTGCGCCGATTCGCGAAATAATCTGCAAATTCGGAGCCGCCCAAAGAACCTTTCAGCCCTAGTCGGAGAAGGGAGCCGACAGGATAGGGCACCGCAGGTCCGCGCGTTGGTCTTAGTCCCTGTTCCCTACTCCCTATTCCCTGCCTTCGTCCACTGGTCCACCCAGTCATTCACGGTCTTGTACCAGAGCCGGGAGTTCTGCGGCTTCAGCACCCAGTGGCCTTCGTCGGGGAAGTAGAGCATCTTGCTGGGAACGTGGAGCAGTTGCAGGGTGTCGAAGAGCTGGAAGCCCTCGGAGACGTCGAGCCGGTAATCGAGCTGCCCGTGGACCACCAGTGTGGGCGTCTTGAAGTTCCTGGCTGAGAGCGAGGGCGACCATTTTCTAAACGGATTGTCGCTGTCGGATCGGCCGTAGTAGTCCCATGGATGACCATGAAATTCCCAGATGTTGAACCAATCTTCTTCAGTCGTTCCGAAGGCCGACTCGGCGTTGAACATGCCGTCGTGCGACACGATGCACTTGAAGCGATTGGTGTGGCCGAGAATCCAGTTGGCCATATAGCCGCCGTAGCTGGCGCCGAGGGCACACTCGCGGTTCTTGTCGATGAAGCTGTAATGCTGCTCGGCGTAGGTGAGGCCGGTCATCAGGTCGGTGAAGGGCTTGCCGCCCCAGTCGTTGTTGACGCCATCGACAAAGGCCTGGCCATAGCCGGTTGATCCGCGCGGATTGACCATGACGACGGCATAACCATTCGCTGCAAACAACTCGGCATTCCAGCGATAGGACCAGTCGTCGCCCCAGGCGCCCTCGGGGCCGCCGTGAATTAAGAATTTGACGGGGTATCTCTTCGCGGGGTCGAAGTCAGGCGGAGGAATCAGGAAGCCCTGGACTTTGACGCCGTCGGCTGCCGTGAACCAGAAGGACTCCATCTTGGGGAGATCGAGCTGGGCGAGGAGGGCGTCGTTGAGGTGGGTGAGGGGTGACTCTTGCTCGACCTCGTCGATCCGATCAGGCGGAGGCGCGCCACCGCTCATTGCGAATGTTCGAAGAGTGTGTCCAATCCCTGAGGAACTGAGTGCCACGACTTCGCCGGGCACAGCAACGGTCATGCGTGTTGCGACCAACTTCAAGCCGTCCGGGGTCGGATGCAGATTGCCATACTCTCCGGCATTCGTTAATCGAATTAAGGGCGTCCACGATGCGGCTTTCGGGGCAGCAAAAGCAGTGAGTTGATCGAAAGCAAAGATAGTCTCTTCGCCTCTGTCTCCACTAGTGAAGTAGATCGGCTGCGCCGGGGACGGTCCCCAGACAAACTCATCGACCCAGTTGTCGAACTTGGGCAGCAAATCGCGAATCGTCTTCTTGTCGCGGTCATAGAGCAGAAGGCGGAACTTGTCGCTCTCGTAGCCGGGGCGCGCCTGCGAACGCCACGCAAGATACTTGCCGTCGGGCGAGTAGGCGGGGGAGAAGTCGCCGCCCGGCGACGTTGACACCTTGACCGGCTTCGCTGCGGGATTGGTCAGGTTGAGGGTAAAGATATCGGTGTTGGTGGAGACGGCCGGCTCCGGGTCGAGGTTCTCGGTGAAGGCCAGTTCCTCTGAATCCGGGGAGATCGCGCAACCGCAACCCAACGGGTCGGTCGGATACTCAGGCGGCACATCGTGAGGATCGTTGGGCACCAGATCGCGCACCGCGCCGCTGGCGACATCGACGAGAAACAGATGCGACTTCTTATCGCCGGTGAAGTGATCCCAGTGACGGTAAAGAAGGTGATCGAAGATGCGCGCTTTCACTTTGCTGTCTGCAGTGGCCTTGTCGCGTTCCTGATTGCAGCGATCGCCGGTCCCGAAGTCGGCCGAGGAGATGGCCGGGCAGTCGGGATAGACGGCCGAGGTGAAGACGATGAACTTTGAGTCAGGCGACCATCTGGCGTTGTCCGCCTCGGTCGAGAGGTTTGTCAGCTTCCGGGCGTTCGAGGCTGCGCCGGTCGCTGGATCGAAGCCGGCGAGCCAGATCTGCTGACCGCCCTCGCGGCCGGAGAGAAGAAGCACGGAGTGTCCATCTTGAGAAAACTGCAGGCCCGAGTCGCCGGGCTGTGCGACAGCGACCTTGAACGGTTCGGCCTCGCTTCCCGAGGATGGGGAGATCTGCTGCAGCCACCACTCCGTGGTCTTGGTGTTCTGGTCCAGGTTCACCGTCGTGACGGCATAGGCCAGCCACTTACCGTCGGGCGAGACGGCGGTATCGCCAAGGCGTTTCATGGCCATCATGTCTTCGAAGGTCATGGGGCGCTTGCTGGTACTCGGCGCCGAGGATCCGGCGGTGCTCGTCGCGGGACTGGTTTGTGCTGAGGCGAAGGAAGCGAGGAGGAGGACAAAGAGGAATCTCTGCATGGCTGGCCCCTGGAAGAACCGGGAACGATCAAGTCTACAACGGCCGCCGTAGCCGGGACGGTTTGTTGCAGGGGCTAAGGCCTCTCATCCAATCCGCACGCAGGGCACAACCAAAGTCGTGCTCCGGGACCTCGCGTCTATCGATGCGCTTCTGCAGATGGACCTAAGAACGCCTTGCGGACTCTTATGCGGCCTGGAGTTCGAGGACAATGCCGGCGCCGCGGGGCTCAAAGTTCGTCGCCGAGATGCGGCCGTTGTTCTCGCGCAAGATAGTCGCGCAGAGACTAAGCCCGAGGCCGGCAGTTTCGCCTGCGGCCTGCGCGGGAACGAAGGGGTCGAAGGCGCGCGAGGGATGGAGGAATCCGGGACCGGAGTGACGGATGACAATCTTCACCGAGCCGCCTTCGGCGCTGGCTTCCACCCGCACCGACTTTTCCGCCGGGGCATCGATACTCTCGACGGCCTCGATGGCGAACTGCAGGCAGTAAAGCACCGCCTGGCGCACCTGTTGCGCATTGCCGATCGCCCGCGGCAGAGCAGGCGCAATCTGCAGGCGGAAGTCGATGTTGCGATGCTGAAACTCGGAACGATGGAGCTGTTCCATATCGTTGAGCAGCTCGGTCACAGAGATGGCAGTGAACTGGTCGCTCTGCGAACGCGCGCGCGACAGGTTCTCGAGAATGGCGCGCATGTTGCGCGCTTCGGCCAGAATTGACTCGACGCCCTTGCGTTCCTGCGCACTCATGGCCTGGGAGACTTCAAGCAGCGACGCGTAGCCCAGGATCACGGTAAGCGGGTTGTTCAACTGCCGCGTGACATTGTTGGAGAGCTGCCCGAGTCCGGCAACTTTCTCCGCTTCGACCATCTTCTCGATTGCCACGGTCTGGTTGCGTGTTGCCTGCAGGCGTTCCGCCACAACCTCCACAGGGAATAGATCCTCGGCCGAGAGCGGCTGGCTGGGATTGCGCATCCCTGCCAGCAGAATCGCCCCTTCGGCATTCGCCTGGCCGGGGAGCGGGACGGCAATCACCCGGGTCAAATGCAGACGTTCCAAGTCGTCCCCGGGCAGGAGCCACGGCTCCAGACTCAGGCTGAAGGATCGGCTTTCGGCAACGGCGGGCGGAACAGAGCCAGGAGCCAGAAAGCCCTGCGCCGGAATGCGCGTGGTCAGCGACTCGAGCGCCGTCAGCGCTGCCTCATCAAAACCCGAGGCCCCCACCAACCGAAACTGTTCCGGTGACTGGGGAAGAATGAGCGCCACCTGGCTGAAGCGGCTCTGGGTTGCGATCACCTGGCAGATTGAATTGCCCTGGCGATCGAAATCCTCTACACGACGGCGAGTGAAGACGATCTTGGCGTAGGCCTCCAGTTCGTCCCGGGCCCGAAGCGCGCGATCCTGGGCGGCCTTCTTGCGGGCCAGTTCTTCTTCCAGTGCGAGAATCAGCAAACCTACGGCGGCGACAACCTTTGCCATGACCGCAGCATTCAGTAGTACCGCAAGCACGGCGGGACTGCCGGCAAGCGAGGGCGTGATCGCGAATCCATTCAGCGACCAGACGAAGAATCCAAAGGCAGACAGAATTGTGCCCGGCGAAAAACGGCGAAAGAGATAGAGAATAACGAGGGCCGTCGTCAGGTGGAGAGCGCACTCGACAAAGACCAACGGCCAGCTTCCGCGGACCGAGATGCAGATCCAAAAGCTGAGACCGCCCAGCGCGACACAAAGTATGAGTCCGAGAGCCGACGGCATGCTGCCGCGCGAAAAGGCCCAAAGGCAGCCGACAAACAGCGCCAACGCGCCCAGAGCGGGAAAAATAAAGAAGGCGATGCTGATCGGCATCTCGCCGTGATATACGCCATCAAGCAGGACCGCATACAGAACGAGCGGAACGGCAAAGGGCACAGCGTAGGGAATCCGTCGTCCTTTGTATGGGAAGGACAGCGGGTAGAGCGAGCCGAGGAAGAGAGTCGCGCTGAGTAACCCAGCGGTTTGGCCGGCTGCGGCCACCCAGGGATGCGTAACGGCACTGGAGAAGTTCCACAGGCCAAAGGGGAAGACCTGCAACATGCGGATGCAGGAGAAGAAGAAAGCAAGAAGCCAGAGCAGAGTCCGTTTGTCCCGGCCGCGCAGATAGACATGCGCGAACGCCGGCAGCAGCAGCGCCGTCAAGACGAATGCGGGAAGCTGGTAACCGTCGGACATCCTGGTTCTGAGTCTCCTTGAACCGCGTTCTTGACCAATTCAAGGGCTCGGATCAGCCGACGCGGGTGTTGAAGAGCCCCCGGGAACTCAATTCGCCGCACAATGCCGCAAATGTAACCTGGTGTTGGGTTTTCACCGTCTAAGAGGGACCGATAGCGCAGTGGTCGAACGAACGGCGCACCCCTCCCTCCAGGGCGCAACCACGATTCATTGTTCAACCATACGCCCTCCCTGTATATGCGTCTAATGTTGTAGATATAGAACGCATCAAGGTTGTCTCTACGGTTGTTGCGAGGTCGCCTCTCAGAATGAAACTCAGTGGATCACGATGCTTGGTCTTGGCGGTATGGGCTCTGTCTTTGGCAGCCGCCGCGCAAGACAAGGACAGCTTTACGCCGATGCCCCTAGACTCCGGATTCGGCCGCATGGACGTGTCGCAGCCGACGACTCCTCCGGACCAGATCATCAAGGAGTTTGCGGCTAAGGAGACGGAGTTTCAGGAGGCGCTGAACCATTACACCTACCGGCGCACCGCCAAGGTACAGACGGTTGACGACGATAACAAAGTAGACGGCGAATACTACGAAGTGGATGACGTCATCTTCGATCCATCGGGCAAGCGGACCGAGAAGGTTGTGTTTGCGCCGGGCAGCACATTGCAACGGGTGATGATGTCGCCGTCGGATTTCCAGGACATTCAGCACGGATACCCGTTTGTGCTGACGACCCAGGATGTCGCCCAATACAACATCCAATATGTCGGCAAGCAGAAGGTGGACGAGGTCGACTGCTACGTCTTCGACGTGAGCCCCAAACAGATCGAAAAGGGCAAGCGCTACCTGGATGGCCGCATCTGGGTGGACGCGCAGGATCTGCAGATCGTGGTGACCAACGGACGCATGGTGCCAGACGATACGCGCAAGGGAAAAGAGGACCTGCATCCGCCGTTCATGACCTGGCGCGCACAGATCGACGGTCACTACTGGTTTCCGGTGTACACCAAGGGTGAAGGCGTGCTGCACTTTGCCGGCGGCAACGGCTACATGGCCCAAGACGTGCACATACGCGACATCATCAAGTACTCCGACTACAAGCGGTTCGGCTCGACCTCGAAGATCATTTATGAGGGGCAGGACATCACCCCGCAGAGCCCGCAGGGTCAGCAGCCGAATCAGCAGAAGCCGCAGAAGTAACGCAGTGTGCAGCGCGTGTGGCGCCCACTCTGAAATCAAGGTTTGGCGCCTGCCTGCAACAAGACAGATCTGACCTCAACATGGTCGGAAGCGGCACTGAGTGCGGTTTCGCCCTTTTGGGTCCGCAAGTTGAGGTCGGCCCCGGCGGCGAGCAAGACCTTGACGACATCTACATACCCATACTTTGCCGCCATCATCAGGGCGGTCATGCCGTTGGTTGTGGCAGCGTTCACGTCCGCTCCGGCCTCAAGCAGCACGCGCGCCGCCTCCGCATGACCTTTCTCAGAAGCCACCATCAGAGGTGTGGCGTCGGAGTCGGCCTCAGCAGTTGGCTGTCCTTCAGACTTGGTATTTACCTCGGCCCCTCTGACGATCAGCATGCGCACAGATTCGGGATCGCCGCTCCCCGCAGCAAATATCAGCGGCGTGGCACCCTGCGTATTGCTGACCTTCAGATCGGCATGGGTGTCGAGCAATAAACGCATCACATCAGCGCGGCCTGAAAAGGATGCCGCGAGGAGTGCAGTGGTTCCGTCGATCGCTTTGGCGTTGACGTCGGCTCCGGCGGCCAACAGGTCCCTCACCACATCTAAATCGCCGTCTTCCGCTGCGGTCATCAGCGAAGTGCCGCCCGCTTTGTTACTCGCATTGACGTCGGCTTTTGCCCCAAGCAGCGCACGAACGATATCAACGTGGTTTCTGGCGGTCGCAATGATCAACGCGCTGTCGCCGTCATCGTTCCTTGCGTTTACGTTGGGATGGAATTTCAGCAACTCTTGGATTGCAATGACAGGGCCGTTTTGCGCAAAGATCATCAGCGCAGTGATGCCGTGGTCGTCCTTAGCATCCACATCGGCATGCGCGGCAGCAAGCTCCTGGACCACATCCGCATGATTGGCAGCTGCGGCAATCGTGAGTGCACTGTTACCGAACTTGTCTTTAATGTTCGGATCCGCGTGGGCTGCGAGCAAGACCCGCACAGTCTCCAAGTGGCCGAACTGAGCAGCGCCTATCAGAGCTGTGTCACCGTCCGTTGTTGTAGCGTTGAGGTCGCAGCGCGCTTCGGCTAGCAACCGCACAATTTCGGTATAGCCGTTGAGAGATCCGGCCATCAACGCTGTGAGCCCGCCACCAACCTTCGCATCCACATCAGCTTTCGCAGCGATAAGAGTTTTCACCTGGCTCAGATCGCCTTTGGCGGCGGCGAGGACAAGGTCATTGTTTTGCGCTTTCGCACACAGACCCGAAAAGCAGAGGGAAACGATGAGAAGAATAACGCGGAGCAATGCGGCGATCTGCGGCCGTGCCATGACAAAGAGCCCCCAATGTTAAGAGCTGGTTTTCTTCCGCATCATAACGCCGCTTGGAGGGAGCCCAAGGCTGTTCAATAGAACAGATACTTGCGCCAGCGGTCGTCGCCGCGACCGAGCATGCGCATGATCTGACGGCTGGTGTGCAGCGAGAACGGGCGCGGCTCGCGCAGAAGTGCCATGTCGTCGATCTCATTCAACAGGCGGTTACCTTTGCGGCGATTGCAGGCATGGCAGCAGGCTACGAGATTCTCCCACGTGGAGGAGCCACCGCGGGAGCGCGGCACAACGTGATCGAGGGTCAGTTCGGCGGAGGGGAGCACCACGCCGCAATACTGGCAGGAGTTACGGTCGCGCAGCAGGATGTTCTTGCGCGACAGAGCGCGGGTCTGGTGGGGAATGCGGCGATATTCAAGCAGCCGGATGACGGACGGCATGGCGATGCGGCTGCGTTGGGCGTGCAGCGTCATGCCGTGCTCTTCTTCGGTGCGCGCGATGCCTTTGAGCACCAGGACCAGGGCACGCCGCGCGCCGCAGATGTTAATGGGCTCGTAGGATGCGTTGAGCACGAGCACCGGCATCTGAAGAATGTGACCCGGCTGCGCCGCAACATGCTGCTCTGCTGCGAGCGCCGCAGCCTTGGCGATGGATTTCTGTTTGCGTGCATGAATCATAGCTTTTCCCAGCGACATCCTTTGCTCCCCAGTCAAAAAGATGGTTGGTTCTGCGCGTTCATGGTTGCGTGCTGACGGCCTGCTTCTGCGGTTGCCGATGCGGTTGAGGTTTCTGTCCTTTGGGACGCTACAAACGACGAACCGAAAGCCTGGTCGACGCGGCGGGCACGGGCCAGCGTTGCCACCCACACCGACTCTGCGCCGGCTTGCAGCAAGGCGCGGGCAGCTGCACGCGCGGTGGCGCCCGTGGTCAGAATGTCGTCGACCAGAAGAATATGTTTGCCTGCAACCAGCGATGGGGCGGATACCTTGAACGCTCCACGCATATTCAGACGGCGCTGGCGCGTTGTCAGTCCTGCCTGGGTCTCGGTTGCGCGCAGCCGGATGAGAGCGCCGGGGGCAAGGGTCAGGCGCCAGTCGGGCGCTCTTTTGCGCAGCGCTGCAAGGGCTTCAGCCGCAATCAACCGCGCCTGATTGAAACCGCGGTCAGTCTGCTTTGCGCGATGCAGCGGAACTGGAACCACCAGCATCTCGCGGGGCGCTTCAGCCGCCAGTTGTTGGATCGCGCGCGCGAGGATCTGGCCGAGTTGACGGGCAGCGGGGCGCAAGCGGCCGTATTTGAGTGCGTGGATCAGGTCGCGCATGCGGCCTTCATACGGCCCGTAGGCAACAGCCTTCACAAAGGGCGGGGCGGCGAGCCGGCAGGCACGG
>Ga0335071_10002342_pt1 | contig 20265 bp, 16 predicted proteins | sample Lox_Sample_15_FD_206724 | JGI IMG/M metagenome (GOLD analysis project Ga0335071, IMG submission 206724) | Soil microbial communities from Loxahatchee National Wildlife Refuge, Florida, United States - Lox_Sample_1.5 | ecosystem: Environmental > Terrestrial > Soil > Wetlands | place: USA...
CCGTACGGTGCTTCGTACGTGGCCACGGTATCGGCGTAGGCAAGCGGGAAGGCAAGCTTGACCATCGTGTGGTCCTCCCACCAGTCGGCGCTCACGGCGAAATCGATCCTGTCCAGGCCGTTGTAGAGGATGACGTCCTGCGTGAAAAACGATGAAGGGAAGTCCTCCGTGGGGAAATCCTTCTTCACGCCGGGTTTCAGGTAGTCGCGGCGAAGCCGCACGACCGCCCGCACCGGCCCCCGCTCCACGACCTCGGCCCCGCGGAACGCCGTGGGGAACTCCCTGCCGGTCAGCCCGATGTTCCACGCGTCCCATTCCTTCGGCAGGTCCTCCAGGAGCTGCAGGCGGTTCCCCTCCCCGGCGAGGATTTCCCTGCCGGTGCGCTTGTCCGTAATGCCGCTGACCCATCCGGTTGCCGTATCGAGGGCGACACGGAACAGTGCGTTTTCCAGCCCGTGCGCCGATGCCGAGGGTCCCTCTCCGTGCGCCGCTTCCCGGGGCCGCAGCTCGTACGTCGTGTATCCGCACGCCGGCACGTCTTTCGCGATGAACATCACCTGCCGCTCGTAGCGGGAGGTCTGCACCGCCTGCGAAGGTACCTCCTGCCCGCGGGCATCAAAAACCGCGTATGCTTTCTCGTCCCCTTCGGGGAGCCTGAGCGTGGCGATGTCCGTCCGCGTCCAGGCGAGCGAGTTGAACACCGTGAAAGGAATCCCGTGCCGGAAGGAGGACGTGTTCGCCGCCGCCGCGATGCGCGCAAGGGCGCCGCCGAGCTCGTGCCGCCCGATCTCCTGTGCCTCACGGTGCGTCGCCGAGGCGTCGATGTACACTTCGCGGATGCCCGACCCTGGCAGGATGTCGTGGAACTGGTTGAACATGACGTTGCGCCACGCGTCCTGCAGCGCCGCCCCGTTGTACGGGCGGCCGGCGAGCGTCGCGAAGGATGACATCTTTTCCGCGTTCGTAAGGAGCGTCTCGTTGGAGCGGTTGAACTTCTTCATCGCCGCCTGCGTCGTGAACGTTCCCTGGTGGTACTCCAGGTACAGCTCGTTCTTCCAGACGGGGAGATCGGTCAGGTCGTTCGACCGCAGCCAGTCGAGGTAGTGCCCCGCGGTACCCTCCTCGATCGCGGGGAAGAGATCGAGCGTCCTGAGGTGGTCGATGCGGTCGAGCATCTCCAGCGAGGGCCCGCCGCCGTGGTCCCCGATGCCGAACAGGATGAGCATTTTCGTGAACCCGGTGTTCGCCTCGAACTGGCGCATCCAGTCGGCAAGCTGCATCGGATTGTCGATCGTGTTCACGTAGTCGAAGGGGAAGTAGCTGAGGATTTTCGAGCCGTCGGGCGACTCCCACCAGAACGCCCTGTAGGGGAACACGTTGGTTTCGTTCCAGCCGATCTTCTGCGTGATGAACGCGTTGATGCCGGCGTTCGCGTAGAAGGCGGGCATGTTCAGGTTGTAGCCGAACGAGTCGGGGTTCCACCCCACCTTCACGTCCACGCCCAGGCTGTCGCGGAAGTACTTCTTGGCGTACAGGAGCTGGCGCGACCAGGATTCACCGGAGGGGAGGTTGCAGTCCGGTTCCACCCACATCCCGCCGATGACCTCCCAGCGCCCGTCCTTGACGCGCTGGCGGATCTGGGCGAACAGGTCCGGGTACAGCCGCGCCACCCAGTCGTAGTACGCCGCCGAGCTCTGTGTGTAGGTGAACTCCGGGCGGGCCGCCATCATGTTCATCACGGAGGAGAACGTATTGCGGCAGACCATGATTGTCTCCTTCGAGCGCCAGAGCCAGGCGGCGTCGATGTGCGCGTTCGCGTCAAGGTAGATCGTGAAGCGCTTGACGAACTGCGACACGGGCGCCAGCCGCGACCGCGCCGCGGCGAGCGACATCCGGAACCGGTCCACGGAACCCTGCGAGAGCGCGTCGACGTCCACCGCGGCGGCGGTTTCCTGCAGCAGCGTATTCAGCCGGGTTTTTTCCCGGCGGTCCATATGCGACCTGTCGGTCCCCGGGTCGACCTTTGCATGGGCGTTCGTCTGATAGGTGTCGAAGCTGAGCAGCTTCTGGGCCACGCGGAGCCCGAGCGTGAAGTCGTCCACCGTCCCGGCGAGCGGGTTGTCGCTCCCGGGCACGATGCGCGCCCGCAGCAGGCGGAGCGGACCCCCGGAGTTGATCGCCCTGATCGCGATGACAAACTTCTCGCCCGGGTGTGCGTTGTTCGTCAGCACGAACTCTCCGTCCCAGGGGAACATCCCCCGGTTCTCACCGTTGACGTAGAGCCAGCCGTAGTCGTCGACGGTCACCAGGAACCGCACCGTGCCGCCGGTCGGCAGGCCCACGAGCCGGTCGGGCAGCGTCACTTCCTTCCTGATCCAGCAGGAATCGATCATCAGGCGCTGATCGAAGCCGATCGGGGCCCACTTCGAGTCGTCGAAGCCGGCCTTCGTCGGGTCCTGCGAGAAATCGGTGCTGTACTTCCAGCCGTCGGTCGATCCCTTGCTTGCCGCCTCGAGGCGCGCCACCAGCCGGTCCACGCTCGTTTGTGCCGTCAGCGCCGCCGGGAGAAGAGCCATGAGCGTCAGGACCCTGTACATGTTCATTGCCGAAGCCTTTCGTTGTTGAAGAATGCGCCGCGCAGGCTCACCGCCGCCGTATCCTGTCGAGCATCACCGCCAGGAGGATCACCACGCCGACGATGACCTGCTGCACGTACGAATTGACGTTGAGGAGGTTCAGGCCGTTCCTGAGCACCGCGATGAGCATCGCGCCGATGAACGTGCCGATGATCGACCCGGTGCCGCCCGAGAGGCTCGTGCCTCCCACCACGACCGCCGCGATCACGTCCAGCTCGTACGCCACCCCCGCGTTCGGCTGTCCCGAGTTCATGCGGGAGGAGAGGAGGATGCCGCTCAACGCGGCGAGCGAGCCGGAGAGCACGTACACCCTCCTGAGCACGCGTCCCGTGCGGATCCCCGCCAGGCGCGCCGCCTCGATGTTCCCCCCGACGGCGTACACGTGCCGGCCGAAGCGCGTCCGCGTCAGGATGATGTGCGAGGCGACGAACGTCAGCACCATGATGATCGAGGGGACGGGAACGGCGAGCAGCCGGCCTGTCCCGAGAAACGCGAACGCCTCCGGGAGTTCCCACACGGGCCTGCCGTCGGTCCACACAAACGCCGCCCCGCGCCAGATGGTCATTGTTGCCAGCGTCACGATGAAGGGGGCGATGTTGAACCTGGTGATGAAGAACCCGGCAAACGCCCCGGACAGCGCCCCCACGGCCCACCCGGCGAGGATGCCCGCGGCGAGGGCCGGCGCGGGGGGAAGCCCCGATTTCAGGGTGGAGGTGGCGACAATCCCGGCGAACGCCACCAGCGAGCCCACCGAGAGGTCGATTCCCCCGGTGAGGATGACGAACGTCATTCCGGCCGCGATGATGGCGGTGATCGACGCCTGGAGGCTGACGTTCAGCAGGTTGTCCGGGGTGAAGAAGTAGGGGGAGAGGATGGCGAAGAGGATGAACTCGAGGACAAAGGCGATCCCGATGCCGAACTCCCCTGTGAGTTTTGCCGACAGGCGACGTGCGTTCATGGGCGGTTGCCGTGGGCGTATGTCATGACGGTCTCCTGTGTCGCTTCGGCTCCCGCGACGACACCCGTGAGCCGCCCCTCGCACATGACCGCGACGCGGTGGCAGATCCCGAGCAGCTCGGGGAGATCGGAGGAGATGACGATGACGCCGATCCCCTCCGCCGCGAGCCGGTTGATGAGCGTGTAGATCTCGTACTTCACGCCGACGTCGATGCCGGCCGTGGGCTCGTCAAAAATGAGGACGCGGGCGTTCGTATTCAGCCACCGCGCCAGCACCACCTTCTGCCTGTTGCCGCCGCTCAGGGTTTCGACGTTTGTGCCTGTCCCGGGCGCCTTGATCCTGAGATCGTCTGCCAGGGCCCGCGCGGCGGTCTCCTCTTTCTTCCGGTCGATGAACGGTCCGGTGAGCACGGCCCTGAGGTTGGCCAGCGTGATGTTCTCCCGGATGGACATCTGCATGATGAGCCCGTACCTGTTCCTGTCCTCCGTCAGCAGCCCGATCCCCTCCCTGATCGCCTCGTAGGGCGACCGGGGGGCGATTTCCCTCCCCTCCAGGATCACGCGTCCGCCCCTCCGCTGGTCCGCTCCGAACACCAGCCGGGCCAGCTCCGACCTCCCCGCTCCCACGAGTCCCGCCAGTCCGAGGATCTCCCCCCGGTAGAGCGTCAGCGAGACGTCGTGCACGCGTTCGGAAGTGAGATGCTCAACGCGGAGGATCTCGCCGCCCTGCGTCAGGTCCGTGTGCGGGTATTCGTTTTCCAGCTCCCGCCCGACCATCTTCCGGATCAGGCCGCGCCTGTCGATCTCCCCGATGCTGCAGGTGTGGACGAGCGTGCCGTCGCGAAGGACGGTGACACGGTCGCCGACCTCGAAGATCTCCTCGAGCCGGTGGGAGATGTAGATGATCCCCACGCCGCGCGCCTTGAGGGAGCGGATGACGCGGAAGAGTCCCTCGATTTCCCGCCCCGTCAGCGGCGCCGTCGGCTCGTCCATGGCGAGGATCCTGACGTTGCGGGAGAGCGCTTTCGCGATTTCGACCATCTGCTGCTGGGCGACGCTGAGCCGTCCGACGGGGACGCTGGTGTCGATCTCCTCGCCGAGCTGCGCGAGCGCTGCGCGCGCCCTGGCATGCATCGCGCTCCTGTCGATCAGCGGCGTGCCCGGCCGCACGGGTTCGCTGCCGAGCAGGATGTTCTCGGCGACCGTGAGTGCGGGCACGAGCTTGAAATCCTGGTAGATGACGCCGATCCCCAGCCGCTGGGATTCGGCGGGCGAGCCGAGTTCCACCTCCTCGCCGGCCACGGTGATCGTTCCGCCGTCGCGCACGATTGCCCCGGAGAGCACCTTGATCAGCGTCGATTTCCCCGCCCCGTTCTCGCCCACGAGGCAGTTCACCTCCCCGGCCTGCAGTGTGAAATCCACACCGTCCAGCGCCACCACGCCGGGGTAGCGCTTCGTGATGCCCGCGAGCGCAAGGAGCGGGGAGGAGGTCATTGTGCGGGGTGAGCCATGAAGTACGCGGAATCGGCGATCCCGACCTCGATCGGGACGACGGGGGGCACTTTCTTTCCTGCGAAGTAGTCGTGGATCATGTCGATCGTCACCGTGCCGATCTTTTTCGGGTACTGGATGACGTCGGCCTTCAGGGCGGTCCCGCGCGTGATCGCATCCGCCGCGGGGGGAGTCGCGTCGTAGCCGATGATGATAATGCCGGCGCGTTTGAATTGCTGCACGACGTCCAGGGCGCCGAGGGCGCTTGCGTCGTTAATGCCGAAGATCCCGTCCAGCTGCGGGTTTCCCTGCAGGACGTCGGTCGTGGCCTGGAGCGACTTGTCGCGCACGGCCTCCCCGTTCACGTCCGCGACGACGGCGATGCCGGGATACTTCCCGATTGCTTCCCGGAACCCCTGCACGCGGTCCAGCACCGAGGTGGCGACCGGGTTGTTGATGATGGCGACCCGCCCCTTCCCGTTCAGCGCCTTCGCCAGGTACTCGCCCGCCAGGCGTCCCCCGGCGACGTTGTCGGAGGCGATGTGGCTCACGACGTTCCCTTCCTGTGCCGCGATGTCGGCGGTGAAGACCGGAATCCCCGCATCGTTTGCCTTGCGGATGCCGGGACCCACCCCCTTGGAGTCGACCGGGCAGACGATGACCGCGTCGACCTTCCGCGCGACGAAGTCCTCGATCTGGCTGATCTGCTTGCCGAGATCGAATTCCGCCGATGTCACCACGAGCTCGAAATGGTCCGCCGCGGCCTGTTCCCGGAACCCCTCTTCGAGATCCTTGTAGAAAATGTGTCCCCGGGTGAGGAGCGCGACCCCGATGGTCCTGGTGCCCGCCTGGTCTCCCTTTTTCCCGCACGAGAGCGCAAGGGCTGCGGCGATCAGCACACATGCAACTGCCTGTTTCATCGGATCTCCTGTCTGGTCATCATGATGGCGACAGCCGGCGTGACTGCGCGCCGTCGTCGCTCGTGCAGGCGTACACCGACGCCTTTTTCCCGCACACGGCGGGGTATTCGGTCGTTATCCTCCGGATGACCCCCTCCGCGTGCTCGCGCCGGACGAGGCAGATCACGCACCCGCCGAAGCCGGCCCCGGTCATGCGCGCGCCGTACACCCCTTCAGCCTCCGCGCAGATATCGACGAGGTGGTCAAGCTCCGGGCAGCTGACCTCGTAGTCGTGCTGCAGGCTGAAGTGCGAATCGTACATCAGCTTCCCGAACTCGGAGAGGCCCCCCGCGCGCAGCGCCGCGGCCGAGCGCTCGACACGCGCGATCTCGCTGATGACGTGCGCGCACCTCTTCCGCACCACCGGCGGGAGGGACGCGCCGTGCTCGGCAAACTGCGCCGGCGAGACGTCGCGCAGCGCGGCGAGGGGTCCGAGCTTCGCAGCCAGGAGCTGCAGTCCCTGTGCGCATTCATCGCGCCGCTTGTTGTATTCGGAGGTGCCGAGCGCGCGGCGGACCCCGGTGTCGCAGACCAGGAGATCCGCGTCCTCGGGGAGCGGGACATGGACGTATGCGAGCGTCCTGCAGTCCAGCAGGAGCGCATGACCGCGGCGGCCGAGACAGGAAATGAACTGGTCCATGATCCCGCACTTGACCCCCGCGAATTCGTGTTCCGCGCGCTGGCAGAGGAGGGCCGCCTCGGGACCCGGGATCGGCATGCCGGCGAGTTCCGTCAGCGCGAACGCCGTGGCCAGCTCCAGCGCGGCCGACGAGCTGAGCCCGGCTCCGCGGGGGACGTTGCTCGCGACGACAAGGCTTGCGCCGCGCGCGGGCATCCCCCTCTCCTGCAGTAGCGACGCCACGCCGGTCAGATAGTCCGTCCACACCCTCCGATCGGACGGGTAGAGCCTGTCCACCGGGGCGGACCCTTCCTGTCCGGCGTCCGTGACCATCACCAGGCGCCCGTCGTCGCGCGGGGCGGCGGCGATGGCAGTGGTGCGGTCGATGGCCGCGGGGAGGACCAGCCCGTCATTGTAGTCGACGTGTTCGCCGATGAGATTGACACGGCCGGGTGCGGACGCAACGACCTGCGGCGCGCTCCCGAAGCGGGCCGCGAACGCGGCGACCGCCTGTGCTTCGATCGTTGCTCGGTTGGAGTTCACTGTCGGGGTAGGCTTTATGAAAGGTACGCATTCCTCCGCGGTATATCAATCGCCCTGCGCGCGGGGAAGCGGGTGCTCAAGATAGTAGATCACGGTGTAGCCGATGTGGCAGTACCGCGACTGCGGGTAACGGGGCCAGTCTGACCACGACTCCCAGTAGAGCGTGAAACTCCTGTCGAACGGAATGCGGTCGATCTCGTGTATCCTGTAGAAGGCATCGAGGTAGCGGTTGTCCTTCCGCCGTCCGAACGTGGGTGAGCCGTGAAAATCAGACGTTCGCGATCCGAGCCCGGCGGCGCTCTCCCAGTTGTAGTAGTAGCCGCAGTAGTCCTCTGTGCCGGTGGAGAGATGGATATTCCTGCCGTCGCACACACAGTAGAAGTCGCGTTCCTCGTATGCCCGGTTGTTCCCGGTGACGCTGTCGGAGAGCATCCAGAAATAGAGCGACCAGTACGCGCCCCTGCCGCAGGACGGGAGGCTCAGAAGCGTGTCGTTGACGTTCGCATCCGCAAGCAGGCTGTCTCCCGTCACCGCGTAGAACTCGCTGTACCGGCCCCGCGCGCGTCTTCCCCGTTCGTAGAAGATGTTGTAAAACGCCGCCCAGGCGGTGTCTCCCGTGATCCGCACGTTGACGGAATCCGAAAACGGGATGTCGAAGTACGCGTTGTGGCCGGCGGTGGCACCGTTTTCCAGTGCCGTGTTCGTCACGGAGAAGTATCTGCTTGTGAACCCGTCGTTTCCGGTGGCGCTCGCCATCACGCTGGCGCGCGACATGAACAGGTTGCCGAAACGGCCGCGGAACCGGCGCGCCCCGTCGACGCTGATCGTGCACAGAGCCCTCGGGGGCGCCAGGATGAACCAGGAGCGGATGGTGCCGCCGCCCGGACAGGCGATTTTCAAATCGAGCGTCCGTGCGACCCAGCCGTTGCCGGCGAGTGTGCCGACGGGGCCGGGATCGCCGGGCGGGCGGGCCTGCGCAACAGTGAGCGCGGCGAGCAGGAGGGCGGCGGTCCGGCGGTCAGCTCCCGGCATGGTCCTTCATAAAATCAAAAAACGTGTTGTAGCAGTCCAGCAGGATCGATTCTTCCTCCCGCGACACCACGACATGCCCGTTCTCGAACGCGAAGTTGACGGTGACCGCCGTTTCTCCTTCCCCGACGCGGCGCATCTTCAGGTTCATCACCACGAGCGTCGATGTCGCGCCGATCGACGACAGCTGGCGCGCCTCGCTGGAAGAGCTCGTGACCTTGTGCCCGATGACTCTGCCGGCCTCCTCCCCGTACCGGTCGAGCGTGAACCCCTCCTTGAGGCTGTAGAGGCGGATGGCCTCGAACACCTCCTTGAACGGGCGGTGGTAGACCCGGTCGGGCACAACATCCTCAAGACGCTGCCGGGAAGAGGATGCGCAGCCCCAGACCAGGAGCAGCACACCCGTCAGCACGATGGTAGCACGTGTCATCTTCGGCCTCCGGTTATTGTATGGGTAGCATGTCGGCCACGCGGGATTTCGTCCAGTCCCCGATGACCTCCAGGCTGAATGGGTTGACCAGGTTTCCCGCACCGTCGACGACTGCGGGCTGCCCGGCGAGCCGTATGTAGCTCCTGCGCCGCTCCTCCTCCCGGCGGAAATCCACGCGGAGCCATGAGTCGAACGCCACCTTCCAGAACCTCTGGCGGGGAACCTGCTCGATCCTGATGTCCTCCGGCGCGAGCGGATGCGATCGTCCCGTCTGGAGTTCCGTGAGCGTTCCCGTCCTGATCACGAAATGCTCTTCTTCGTCTTTCCCCGCGACGAGCGAGGCAAGGAAGTGCTTGAGCGATCCGAGGTAGCACCGGGCCCGGCGTTCCGTCCAGGCGCTCTGCTCCGTGCTGTCGCGGGGGGTGAGCGCCTCGAACCGGGGGTACAGCAGGTAGCGTCCCTGCTCCTCCTGCACGCTCCAGTCGAATATGCCGAGGCGGGCGTAGAGCCTGTACCCGAGCGCCCTGTTCTCGATCCGCAGCACGCTGTCCGTGGAAGCGGTGAGCCTGCCGGAATTCGCGTCCTCACGGAAATCGAGAACCTCGGGGTTGAGCAGGACGCACGCACCCGCGTTCTCCCCTTCCCCGATGAATGCGTTCAGGAATTCTCCCAGCATGCGCCGCCACTCCGTGTCGACGCGGGCGAGCACCTCCACTTCCTCCCCCTTGAGTTCCACCGCTTCGATCCTCATGTCGGCGCGGACGGCTCCTCCCTCGCCGATGACGACGGACTTCGAGCCGACCCGGTATCCCACGCGTGAGGCGACCAGCTGGTACGCGCCCGGGGGGATATTCCCGAGCATGAACCGCCCGGCGCTGTCCGTGGCTGTCCCGAGCGTCGTGGAGGAGAGGTACACGTTCGTGTTTTCCAGGGGCGCGCCGGTCGCGGCGTCGCGGACGGTTCCCTGCACCGTCCCCCGGGCCTCCCGGGAGGGATGATGCGCGTTGAGCGGAAACGCCAGCAGCACGAGAAGCGGGAAGACGCACCGGTGCATGACGCGGGCCAGAGAGATGGGAAGGGAAACCGTGTGAAAAGTACAAATTCCGCGGTCGACACACAACCCTCGGATTGCCTCGAAATGCGCTGGAATTTGTGTTCTTCGTCATGTAGAACCGCCAAATTACCTCCCGGCGGGGTAATTATTTCCTTCGACCGCAGCAGATTCTTCAGAAGGCGCAGAATCCGCCGCAAATTCAGGCGTTTTTCCGGCGACGATTATGGCACGATGTCTGCAATAAGGGGGCGCATGTGAATTCATGACAGCCGAAACCGAACATCATTCAAAATAAACACCTACCATACCCGAGGAGCTACACATGAAAACGTCTCTTTCCGTTCTGCTCGTTGCGGCCCTGTGCGTTCTGTGCGCCGGCACATCATTCTCCCAGGCGACTGCCACACAGACCGTGAATCTCGCCGTGAATTCCGTGCAGAAGATAGCCGTCACCGGCTCCCCCATCACGCTGACGATTGCCAACGGCGTGGCGGGAACGGATGCTCTGACCCCGGTGACCGATGCCACCTCGACCTACAGCATCACGCACAATTCCGCCACCGCGCTCAGAATCACTGCCAACCTGGATGCGGCGCTCGCGGCAGGCTATCAGCTCCAGATCAACCTTGCGCCCGGCACGGGTCACGGAACGAGCGCGGGGACGGTTGACATTTCGAACGCGACGGCCTCGAGTGCAGTTGCAGTCGTGACGGCTATCCCGCGGGGTGCCGATGCGGCCCGCACGATCACGTACACGTTTGGCGCCAATGCCTCGGCCGGTATGCTGACGTCGACCGCCAAGACCGTGACGCTCACGCTGACGAACTGAGAGGGACCGGTCAGGGTTTCGCCGACCACCCCGTCGACTCTCGTGCTTCCCGTGGGGGGAGAGAGTGCGGCGGGGTGGTTGAGTTTTCAGACTGACGGCTGTATATTTGCACGGCACGGTGAGCACACAGTGAACCTCCAACGATCCATGACAGGCTGTTGCGCTGCCCTCGCGGCGGCGTTCGCGTTCCTTCCCGTGCAGGCGGCGCATGCCCAGGTGTTTGGCGCGGCCGGGCACACCGTCACCGTGCAGGTCTCCGTGATCACCGCAGTGCAGGTCACGGGGGGCTCCGTGAATCTCAACATCAGCAGCGCGAACGTCGTGGCCGGCCAGGACCAGATGACCGCGGTCGACCAGAGCACGTCGCTCCTCTGGGGCACCAACAGCAGCGGAAGAAAAATCAGCGTGAGCACCAGTCTTGCGGCGCCCAAATTCACGCTGAAACTGCTTGCGCTCAATCCCACACAGGGGACCGCCGCGGCGGAAGTGACGCTCTCCGCCTCGGCGCATGACCTGCTCCTGAACGTCGGCCGCTCGACGGGATCCTGCACGCTGCGCTACACAGGCGTCGCGCTCGCCTCGCAGGGGACGGGAAACGATGTCCATGTCATCACATTCACGGTGCAGGCCCAATGACTTCCTCCCGGTCCCGCTTGCTCTGTGTGCTGGCGCTCCTCCTGGCCGCCGGCAGCCTGACGGAGGCCCGGGCACAGGTCTCCGTGGTGGGAGGAAACCTGCTCATGAACGTCACGACGGGCACGGCGGGAGCACAGCCCGTGGCGGTGACGAACACGACGGCGACGCTTCGCTTTCGGCGCGAGAACGTGATCACCAAGATCACGGTGGCCGCCTCGTGTCCCGGACAGCGGTTCTCTCTTGCCGTCCTGGCGACCAATCTCACGTACGGCATCGCGGCACCCCAGGTGTCGCTCTTCAACGGCATGCTGGCGACCAACTTCGTGCTGAGCATCCCCACCGGGGGGACGCTCAACAAGACGTGCACGCTCAGGTACACGGCTTCGGCGACGTTTGCCCAGGGGAACAGCACGGAGCTGGGGAACGACGTCTATTCGATCACATACACGCTGGTGGCTCAATGAGATTCCCGGGGAAGGCGCTGTGCGCGCTGATCGTGCTCTGGTGTGCGGCGTTCCATGCCGCCGCGCAGGTGTCCATCATCGGCGATCTCAGCCAGGATCGCCAGGCGCATCCCGGGGAGACGTACGACGGCTCCATCCTCGTCAAGAACGACTCCAACGAGCCCCAGCAGGCGAAGGTGTACCAGACCGACTATCTCTTTTCGTTCGACGGGACGAACAACTACGCCGAGGCGGGGACGACGGCCCGCTCGAACGCCCGCTGGATCACGTTCAGCCCGTCGTTCGTTGTCGTCCCCCCTCTGGGGACGGCCGCCGTCAACTATTCCGTTGCCGTGCCGGAGAGCCTCGGCCGCGCGGCGCCCGCAGGGTCGTACTGGAGCATGCTCATGGTGGAGGGCGTCCCGAAGGAATCGCCCGAATCCTCGATCGGCAGGAAGAACGACAGGACCGAGATGGGCCTGCGTCAGACGCTGCGCTACGGGATACAGATTGCCACGCACATCGCCGGGACGGGAAAACGTTCGGTGACGTTCCTGGGCGCCCGCCTGATGAAAGCGGCGGGCGTGGGGACGGTCCTCCAGGTCGATGTCGAGAACAACGGCACGCTCTGGTTCAGGCCCGACGTGTACGTGGAGCTCTTTGACGCGCAGGGTGCGTCCCGCGGGAAGTTCGCCGGGCAGAAATTCCGGATGTATCCCGGCACATCCGTCAGGCAGCAGATCGATCTGCACACAGTCGCGGCGGGGAAGTACAAGGCCCTCGTCGTCGTTGATGCGGGGGGAGATGACGTGTTCGGCGCTCAGTACGTGCTTGAATTCTGATCTCCTCCACCGTGGAGACACAGGGACGCCGCCGGTCATCCCCCCTCACCCGGATCGCCTTCGCTCTCCCGGTTCTCCTGGCTATTGCCCGCGTTCCTGCTGCCTCCCAGACACAATGCGTTGAGCTGACACGCACGGGCGAGGCCGCCCTGGCGACCGCCCCCGGGAGAATACTCACCGTTGCCGTGCTTGCGGAGAATCGCACGGCGGGGGCACGGCGCCTGGATTCGCGCCTGATGCTCCCCGCCGGATGGAGGAGTCTCACACCGGACGAGCCGTTCACGCTTGCCGGCGGGCAGGCCGACACGCGCCTCCTCAGCTTCACGGTGCCCGCCTCCGCGCCGGCAGGCGTGTACCGCCTGTCGTTCGTCGTGACAGACAACGCCATGCCCCCCTGCAGGAGCGAGCTGGCGTTTGACGTCCGGGTCGACGCTCTCCGGCGCATTGACCTCCAGCTCGAAGACCCACCGCGATACCTGATTGCGGGCGCCGCCTGCAGGGTTGCATTCATCCTGCGGAATCTCGGCAACGAGCGGAGCGTCATCCGTCTCTCCGCGTGGGACGGGAAGGCCCTGAGCGCGGTCCCGGAATCCGCCGCGGTGTCGCTGCTTCCCATGGAGAGCAGGCGGATGGCGCTGACGATCAGTGCGGTGGAGGAAACGCCGGAGAGCTTCAGGGAGGTCGTGACGCTGCGTGCGGTGCTCGCCCGGGATACGACCGTGGCGGTCAGCGCATCGTGCCTGCTGGAGATCATCCCGCGCGTGAGCGCCGGGGAGACGCGCTTCCATGAGATTCCCCTCGTGGTGAAGCTCCGCGGCGCGGGTGAGTCAGGCCAGGCGGGCCAGTCAGCCCAGGCGGGAGGCCAGCTCGAAGTCGCCGGCGGTGGCACGCTCACCGACAGGGGCACCGACCGTGTCGACCTCCTGGTGCGCACGCCCGATATCCAGACCAGGTCCATCCTCGGTCTCCATGACGAGTACCGGGCCGGCTATCTCTCCGAATCGGCGCAGATCGGCATCGGCGACAGGGCATACGAGCTTTCCCCGCTGACCGAGCTGGCGCGCTATGCCTTCGGGGCATACGGAAAGGTCACCTCCGGCGAGCTGAGTGCGGGGGGCTTCGTCAACCAGACGCGCTTCTATTCGCCCCTGCAGAGGGAACAGGCCGGCTTCGTGGGCTACGGAGTCTCCCCCGGGGTCTCGCTGAGCGCGAACTTCCTGAGAAAAGAGGATTATCACACGAGCAACATCGCGACAGCGCGCGGCATCGTCCGTCCGGCCGACGGAACCTCGCTTGAGCTTGAATACGGGATGAGCACGCTGGACGGGGCCGGAGACAACGCCTGTGCGGCGCGTCTGCTGGGGAACCAGGACTGGGTGTCATATGATGCGCGGTTCGTGCACGCGGGTCCCTCGTACGGCGGGTACTACCGCGACGTCAATTTCACGAGCGCATCCCTGAACGCGCGGCCCTGGGAGAATCTCCGTCTGGAGGCGTTCGCGCAGGAAGAGCGCCAGAATCTCCTAGATGACACGCTGCAGCTTGTCGCCCCGCGTGACAGGTACATGCAGTTCGGCGCGGGCTGGGGCGAGCTGATCGCCGTCTACTACCGGCAGGTCGAGGAGCGCGACGTCCTGCCCGTCCCCAAGTTCGACAGGATCGAGCGCACCATGCAGGTGAGGAGCGGCTGGTCGTTCCCCGACGGCAATGTCTACGCGAGCGTCGATATCGGCGGGAGCAGGGAATACCTGCTGCAGAATTCGGGGCCCCTGCGCAGGGTGCAGCTCTCCGCGAGCGTGCGGCCCGAGTCTCATCAGTCGTACGGGTGCACCCTCGAATACGAGCAGCAGCCGAATCTGTACGCCGGGGAGCAGATGGAGACATGGTCGGGAAGCCTGAGTGCAGCCATCGAAATTGCGGCCCGGACGCATGTCCTCTGCAGCCTGTACGGCACGCGTGTCGCCGCGCCGTTTGTCCAGTCGTATGCGCTGGCGGACCTCAGCGTCTCATACGAGCTCCCGTGCAAACATACGATCACCGTCCGCGGACGGCAGAGCATGTTCGCACCCGCGGCCGACGGGAAGGACCAGGCGTTCCTGGTGGAATACGCGATCCCTCTCAGTATTCCCGTCACGCGGCTCACGGGCTCGGGCGCACTCAGGGGGCGCGTGTACGATGACAGCACGCATGCGGCGCTGGGGAATGTCGTTCTCTATGCGGGAGGCGCGACCGCCGTCACCGACGATGCGGGAGAGTACATCTTCCCGTCGCTGAAGCCGGATGTGTACGCGGTGCAGGTGGATCTGGGGAGCGCGGGCGTGGGACGCGTGACAGTCCAGCCTGCCCCGTTCCTGGTGACGGTGCTGGGGGGAGAGGAGGCGCGCCTGGACATCGGCGTCGTTCCTTCAGCGTCTGTCGGGGGCGAGATCACCGTGTACGACTTCCGTGAGGGCACCGCCGCGGACACGACCGGTGAAAACGTCGTACAGGCGGGAAAGGCAACGGGCGTGCTCCTGGAGCTTGCGGGGAAAGAGGGGGTTTTCCGCAGGTTCACCGACAACAGGGGGAGGTTCCGCTTTGCCGACCTCCGGCCGGGTGACTGGGTGCTCCGGGTGTCGTCGGACGGCCTCCCGGAATATCACTATAATGAGCGCGATTCGGTCCGCTTCACGCTGCATCCCCGGGACCATAGTGACGCCGCGCTGCGCGTGCTGCCGAAGAAGAGGAAGATCCGGATCCTGGAGCAGGGGACTCTTCGTGAGGGAGCGGCGCCGGAGATACAGAAGACGGCCCCGGCGCCGGCGCAGAAATCTCCGCAGCGGCAGGTCCCGGCACAGAAGCCTCCCCGCCGCACCGCGAAGCCGCAGGCCGGCGGGAAGTCCCACAGCACACTCTCACCGTCACTGAGGCTGAGCCGCCGCGTGATCATGCTCGCCTGCTGGAGGGCCGAGGTCAGGGCCTGCCGCGACGTCAGTTCCCCGAACGTGGATTGATCCGGGTGCCTGAATTCGCCTGCTGGACCGCGAGGGTGAAATCCGAGGCGAGCGCCTCGAGCTCCTCGGCAATGGTGCGCAGGCGGCCCCTGGGCAGGACGATCGTCGTTCCCTCTGACCAGGTGACCCCTTCGCACCGGAGGTGCGGATCCCGCCGGAGCGCCACGTCCTGGATCAGCTCCAGCGTCACCGTGTAAAACATCAATCCGTCGCCGTTTCCCGTGGTGTTCCCGACGATGTGCGCGAACAGATACGGGTCTGCCACCTTCCCTCTCGGTCTGTCCGTCCGGACACCTCCCGCCTTCAGCGTCAGCGCGATATCCGCGGCAAGATCCCGCTCTGTGAGCCCGTAGATCCCTTCGGGCGGGCCGTTGTACCGCACCGAGACCGGGACGGACGCCAGTCCCCTGAGCGAGGTGCCTGTTTCAGATGAGCCGAAGAGCGTGCGCGGCGATCCTGCGGTGACGGAACCGAACAGCGCGGCGCCGAGGACTACGTGTGTCAGCATGCAAGCCTCGTGGTGATGTACTCACTCTTCAGAACATCGCCGCGCCGCGGTTTGTTCCTTCGCGGGGAGGAGGGAACGATGGGACACGCTGCATCAGCGCCTGCTCAGCCTCACGCCGAAGACGACCACCCCCACGAGAATCCCGACCAGGAGGAGAATCAGCGCCGCGGTCCCCAGAATATTCGCGCTCGATGAGATGTGTATGCGGATCTTCTTGTCGTCCGATTCCACCTTCCGGTTACTGGCAAACGCCTCGGTCTTGATCGTCGTCTCGTAGTCCCCCACGCTGACGTCCGGCGGGGGGATAAGTGTGACCGAAACGATCTCCTCCTTCCCCGGCAGGAGGGAGGCGACCAGGTCGGGGGCGATCGTCGACGTCCAGTTCAGCGGGGCCTCCGCCTGCACCTTGATGTTGTCCAGCCGGCGCGTCCCGTCGTTGGCCACGGTCAGGTTCATCTGGACGCGCTCGCCTGGCTTCAGCTCCTGGTAGAAGTTGGCCGCCCTCACCTGTATGCGTCCCACCCCCCGGGGGACGAGCTCGAGGCGGATGAAGCTGACGTTCAGTTTTTCCAGGTCGGCCGCCGTATAGCGCCGCTCCTTGTCCGCCACCGTTTCCGCCGCGCCGCGCGGGATGGCAGCGGCGAAGAACGTGATCGGGGCGTCGATCATGAACGACGTGCTGTCGTAGCGGTCCGGCAGGTACACGGCCAGCGCCATCTTGCGCGTGTTGACGTCCTGCGAGAACTTCACCTGCGAGAGCCGGGCGGATGTCTGGTCCTCCAGGAAATCCCAGGCGATCTGCCGCGGCAGGTTCAGCACGTCGAGCTTGTAAACGTTGTCCGTGCTGGAAAACAGTTCCAGCGTCAGGCTGTAAGTGGCCCGGGTGCCCAGGTCGGCCTCCTGCGAGAACTGCTCGGAGCTGATCAGCACGCGGTTGGCGGTCTCGTCCTTCTGCAGGAAGATTTTCTTTTCATCTGTTTTGTCGCCGTAGACGCACCGCACCGTGACGTTGTCAAGATCCTGCAGGAGGAAGAAATCGATCGTGACCTGCCTGTTGACCGGCATGGATTCGATCTTGGCTTCGTAGGGTTTGCTGACGATCGCGCGGGCGTCGTTGAGGAGCGAGACGTAGACGTTCGCGATCCTGTCCGTGCGGATTCCCTGGAGGTCTTCCAGCTCGATCTTCTTTCCCTCCACCTGGCCGCCGGTCGTGTTCCGCAGCGTCAGCCGCACACGCTTCTTCCCGTCCCGGGACTGGTACTTGACCCCGTTGTCGATCGAGATGTGGGGCTGCTCGAAGGCCAGCGAGAGGATGGCCTGCTGGTACGTGATCTGCGCCGATTTAAACGACGCCTCCGACTGGCTGAAGTCGCGCTCCGAGATGAGCCCCTTGTCGTGCAGGAGCTTCTGGCGCTGGAAATCCGCCTTCTGCATCCTGTAGTCGCTGAGCGTTTTTTCCAGGTAGAGCGATTTGAAGCGCTCGTCGTTCGGGTTGTAGAGCATCTGCGTCGCGGCGGCGTACGTGCAGAACATGAGTGCGGCTGCTATGGGCGCGATCCGTCGCATGTGTCCCCCCTATCTCACGTCATATCGCTGGAAGCCCGCAAGCGCGAGCATGAAAAACAGCGCGTTGAACGCCAGCAGGATCCCCCACTGCGGCGCGTCCGGCGCGAGCCGCGCAGGGAGGTCCGCATGCGCCTCCCTGAAGCGCGGCCTGTCCCGCAGGTCGATATAGTCATTGACCGAGAAGGCAGGATTCTGTTCCAGGGCGCGCCTGTAGCGCGCATCGGCCAGCTGCCCCAGGGCCCCGTCGTACTCGTTGAGCTGCCGCCTCCAGGCGGCTTCCGCCGCGATCCCGGTCTCGGCAAGGTCCGTGGCGACGAAGACGAAATCGGAGACCGGCGACGCCGACGTGATCGCGCGGGCGAGCGATTCCTGGCGGTTTGACCGTTCCCGGAAATCCGCATTGATCTTCTCCGCCTTTGCGCGCTGTTCCCTGTTGACATCCGCCATCATGGCGTCCCTTTCACGTGTGAAGCGGCTGAACCGCTCCCGCAGCGGGGGGTCGGCGGCAAACCGCTCCTGCAGCGCGGCGTCCGGGAGGTCGATGACCTCCGCCAGGTCGGGGTACGTTGACAGGATCATGGCGCGGAACCTCGCCTGCAGTATCGCGTCCCGTTCCCTGTCGACGATCTGGAACACCTCCTGGTTGACCTTCGCCGCGGAGGGGACCGGCGCAATCTCCGCCGCAAGGAACGGACTGACGTTGGGAATCACGAGCACGAACACGACCCACAGGAAGAGGACAATGAGGATCGCCTGGGCTGACGTCCGCGCCCGCGTGGAGACGAACAGTCCCATGCCGTAGAAGACGGCGACGTAGAGCCACGACAGCGCCAGCAGCCCGGCGAAGGCCGCAAAATCGGTCCCCTCGAGCTGTACTCCGGGGCTGAGCGCCAGCACGAGCATGCCGGCAAGCACGCTGATCGTGAACGGGATCAGTACGCTGGCAAGCCCCCCGACGTACTTCCCCGTCAGGAGAGTCCGGCGCGGCACTCCGGAGGCGAGGATCTGCCGCAGGAGCCCCGCTTCCCGCTCGCCGCAGACGGCGTTGTAGGAAAAGAGGACCGCGAGCAGGCTGATGATGATCGTGACGATCGACGCATAGTCCATCCTGCTGAGCAGCGCGGGGAGCGGGTTGCTGACGAAATTCTCCTGCTGCGCCTCCTCGTCGATCCCCGCGACGAGGGCCTGGAGATGGGGAGGCTCCCTGTGCCGCCGCGACATCCACGACAGGCGGTTGACGTGCGCGAAGCGGTCGATGAAATCCTCCTGCGTCCGGAGGCTTCCCTGGTAGTCACGCACCTGGTCCTCGTGACTGCGCCCGAGGACCGCGATCGAGGCGACGATGAGCAGGAGCGAGACGGCGCACGCCCCGAGGAACCGGGTGTTGAGGAAGTTGTCGTGGATCTCTTTCATCATGATATGCGTGAGCATGGGCGTCACCTCGGGTCATAGCGCATGAACGCGCCGAGCGCGGATGCGGCCAGCACGAACGGGAACGCAACGAGCACGATCAGGTCCGGCAGCGCGGGACCCGCGAGCTGTTCCGCCAGCGCAGGCGTGCGGAGCGTGAAGTGCTCCGGCGGGGCGGTGTCCAGGTGCGCGAGCCGCCTGAAATTCCGGTCTATGTACGCCCAGATCTCGTCCTTGAGGTGGAGATCGGCGCTGAGTCCCGTATTGGACGCCTCGGTGACGAAGAACACCAGCGCCCCCGAGGGGGAGACGCGGACCAGCGCCTGCGAGAGAGCGATCATCCGGTTGAGCCTGGGTCGGTACGTCTCGAAGACCTGGCTGTTCCCCTCCCTGATCTGGAACATGATCCGCGACATATCCCGCGAGCCCCCCTTTGCCGCCTGGATGGCTTCGTAGATCGAACGGACCGCCGTGAGGCGGTTCTCCATTTCCACCCTGTCCGCGGGGGGCACGTCGCTCAGCGCACGCGCCGCCGACGTGCCGAGATCCGGAACCACGAAGACAAGGAGCGCCCAGGCGCCGAGCCCCAGCGTCAGCGATGTGGGGCTCCTGTGGACGAGCGCGGAGATGAGCGTCCCCACCCCGAGGAATGCTCCGATGTAGAGTGCGGCGGCGCACAGGAGGGCGGCGACGCGCGCCCAGTAGTCGAACCCCGCAGTGACATCCCCCATGAGCGAGACGCCCGTGGCTGCGGCGAGGAACAGGAACGCGAACGGGACACACACCAGCGCGTATCTGCCGGCGAGCTTGCCCAGGATGATCGTGGAACGCCGCGTGTGTCCGGCGAGCATGAGCTTGAGCGTCCCCTGCTCCTTTTCGCCGCAGACCGCGTCGAACGAGAAGAGGACCGCGATCAGCGCGAGCATCACCCTGATGATGAAGAGCATGTCGGGCACCGTGAAGAGCGCAAACAGGCGGTTGATCGACTGCTGGCTGGACTGCACCTCGACCCCCAGGGCGGAGAGCTGGTAGAGCCGCCCGGTGTTCGCGTCGAGCCCCCGGGCGAATATCGAGAGCGGCTGGGGGGGCAGTATGATCTTTTCCGGATCGTCGGCCGACGGTCTCAGGATGCTGTAGTTTTCCATCCTGAGGTGGTAGTCGCCGTACGACACGATGACGCTGATCAGCACCAGCAGGGCGAGGAGCCCCGTGAGCACGGCGAACCTGTACGTGGTCAGGTTCTCCAGGATTTCCTTTTTCGTGATGTCGATCATAGTGCCTCCCTCAGACTCCCGGCGTCGGCGCCACGTCCTGGCGGAC
>Ga0335071_10002343_pt1 | contig 20261 bp, 15 predicted proteins | sample Lox_Sample_15_FD_206724 | JGI IMG/M metagenome (GOLD analysis project Ga0335071, IMG submission 206724) | Soil microbial communities from Loxahatchee National Wildlife Refuge, Florida, United States - Lox_Sample_1.5 | ecosystem: Environmental > Terrestrial > Soil > Wetlands | place: USA...
CTCCAGGGTGGGGTGGTCCTGGTCGACCACCGCGGCCATCACCCGCCGGATGTCGAAGGGCTTCTTGCGGTCGGGGTTCTTCTCCGGGCTGAAGATCTCGCCCACCGTCTCGAACCCCGCCCCGCCGGTGGGGCCGTGCGGATAGGCCTGCACGTCCCGGTCGACCGGGTCGCGGGTCTCGGCGCGGCGAGGGAAGCGCTCTCCCGGGGCCACGTAGGTGTGCTCGTAGTGGCGCAGGAGGATCTGCAATCCCTCGCCCAGGCTCCCGGCCCGGTACTGGGCCTGGCCGTTGGGCCCCATGATGCGGTCGTAGCCGCCGATGCCCTCGTTGTCCTCGGCCGAGACGCTGCCCGAGTAGTCGAGCGCCTCCTTGCCGGTGAGGACCATGGCCGAGCCCGGGCACATCACCAGGATGCCCCGGGTGTGCATGAGCATGGTGGCCTCGGCGTTCCAGTAGGGCTGGGCGCCCACGTTGATGCCGGTGACCACCACGTTGATCTCGCCGCCGGCCTGGGTGAACTCGATGATCTGGCGCAGCACCCGCGAGATCCAGTCCATGTTCTCGGTGCCGCTCTGCATGGAGATCTTGGCGCCGGCGGAGACCGCGAACCACTCCAGCGGGACGCGCAGCCGCTTGGCCAGATCCAGCGCCGCCAGGATGCGCTCGCACTCCGGCTGGGCCAGGGAGCCCATGGCCCGGCTGGGATCGCCCAGGACCGCCACCCGCAGCATGCCCTCCGGGTAGCGGGCGGTGAAGCTGCGCACCAGGCCCACCACGATGTTGGCCGCGTTCTTCCCCGGGGGCCGCTGGACCGGGGTGAGCGCCCCGGTGCCGTCGAGGTCGTGCTCGGTGAACTCGCCGGGAGGGACGCCGGTCTCCGAGTCGGCCGGAGGGGCCAACATCCGCACCAGCTCGAAGGGGTGGGTGAGCCCCCGCCGCCGCAGCTGGATGACCCTCTGCTGGTACTCGGCCAGCGGCTCTAGGGGGCGGTCGGTGGGGACGTCGTAGCGGATGGAGACGCGGCGTCCGCTGGTGTGGACCCGCAGGAGCGTGTTGCGCAGCGCGCCGGTGAAGGGGTCGGGCACGCGCGCGTCGATGAGGACCACCTCCAGCCCCAGCCCCTCGGTCTCCGGGGCCAGCCGCTCGGCCAGGCTGCGGATCTCCTCGCGGGAGAGGAGGAGCGGCGGCTCCACCGTGAGCAGCACCCGGTTCCACTCCAGTCGCCGGTCGGGCGAGCGGCGCGCCTGGAAGCGGCGCATGCCGGCCAGGGCCTCCTGCAGCATCCGCTCCAGGTGGGGAAGCTGCACGACCCGCCCCGAGGAATCCCGCACCGGGGTGAGGTCGCGGACCTCGGCCACCGCGAAGAGGCGCTCGTCCCGGGGGTTGTCCCGGGCCACGCCCAGGTAGAGGAACACGTCCTCGACCGAGGGCAGGCGCTCCAGCTCGAACTTGGAGAGCCGCCCCAGCTGCATGCGCCGGAAGAGCATGGGGTGGACGCCCCGGTAGCGGCGGTCCTCGACGAACTCCTGCGGTCCTCCGCGGAAGGTGAAGTGCTCCTGGCTGGACTGCCGCCCCAGGCCGTGGCCCGGCACCGCCACCGCCACCGCCGCCCGGCGCACCGGGCGGGCGAACCCGGCCCGGGCCAGCGCCGCCCGCACCCGCTCGATCCGCTCCTCCTGGGTGGGGGAGGGGACCGGGCTCCAGAGGTAGAGCTCCAGCGCCAGCTCGACCTCGTGGGGCGCCTCGGCGGACAGGGAGGCCAGGGCCCGGGCCGCCTCGTCCACGTCGGCGGCCTGGGAGAAGCAGGCCTGGAGCCGGACCCGTCGCCCCTCGCTGGCATACTCGGCCACCGCGCAGCTCACCCCGCCGACCACCCGGGCCGTGACCGGACCCACCGGCGCGATCCGGTAGTAGCGGCGCAGGAGGGTCTCGACCAGCCGCGGTCGAAGGCTGGGCGCGGCGCTGGCCATCCGCTCCACCAGCAAGGTGGCCAGGGGCTGGGCGCAGGCCACCAGCCGGGCGATGACCGCCTCGCGCTCGGCGTTCCGGGCGGTGGCCAGCGCGGCCAGGTCCTTCTCCACCTGGACGTAGGCGGTGGCGCGGGCCTCCTCGAAGGCCGGCTGGTCGAAGCGGCGGAAGCGCAGCTCGCTGGCCAGGTCGGCCAGCGGGGCGTGCAGCTCGTGGCCCAGCTCGGTGAGCCGGTCGAGGAGCCGCCGCGTGGCCGGTCCGCGCTCGTGCAGGGCGGGGGTGTCCGAGGAAAGCCGGCGCTCGAGGATCCCCAGGATCGGGCCCAGGGGCTCGGCGGCCCGCTCGTGCGCCTTCTGGATCCGCAGCAGGGCGTTCTCCAGCTCCATCGCCGGCGAGTCCAGCGCCACGCCGTAGGGCGCCAGCGCGCTGCGCAGCCCTTCCAGGAACTCGGGCGAGAGGCCGGCGCCGCCCAGCTCCGGCTCGTGCAGGTAGCGCCACAGCTCCTCGAGCGGCGGCTTCCCCTCGACGCCGTCGCGCTGCGGGGTGCGGCTGAAGAGGGACTGCAGGTCGGCGAAGGCGGAGAGGGCCGCCTCCTCGGCGGCCAGGACCTGCGGATCGTCGCTCACCACCCCGGCGGACAGCTCCGACCAGCCGGCCGCCAGGCGGCGCGCCTCGGCCGGCGCCACGTCGAACCCGAGCAGCACCCGGTGCAGCTCGTCCAGGCCGGCCAGGTACCGGTCGCGCGGGGTGGCGGGAGGGCGCGCCGCCGGGGCCCGCAGGTCGAGCGGCGCGCTGGGCTCGGCGGCGGGCTGCTGGTCCTCCGGCTCGAGCCGCAGGAGCGGCGCCCCGGCATCCACCTGGGCGTTGGGGACCGCCACCACCTCGCGCACCACGCCGGCCGAGGGGGCGGTGACCACCACCTCGACCTTCATCGACTCGACCCGGGCCACCGGCTCGCCCACGGCCACGCGCTGGCCGACGTGGACCGCGATGGCCACCACCACCGCGGGCATGGGCGACACCACCAGGCCGGCCGGCTCGCGCTCGATGGCGTGGGGTACGCCGTCGACCTCGACCAGGTGCCTGAGCCCCTCCACGCTGGAGAGCACCCGGGTTCGCCGCTCGCCGATGAGGAGCCGCCGCTCGCGCTCCCCCAGCCGCTCCACCCGCACGTCGGCCGGGGCGACCCCGGCCGGGACCACGCGATAGGTGGCCGGGCCGATCTGGCGGACCTCGATGCGGTAGCGGTGTCCGTCGAGCCGCAGCTCCGCCACGCGCCCGGCCGAGGGTCCGACCCGGGGCCGGCCGCGCCGGGCCTCGGCCAAGAAGCGCCGCCGTTCCAGGCCGAGCTCCAGCTCGTAGACCTCCAGCGCTGCGGCCACCAGCGCCAGCTCCGGCCGGGCGGGCACCAGGTTCCCGCCCCGGGCCGCCAGCTCCGCCATGCGGCCGTCGCCGGCCTGTCCGGCCCGGACCTCCGGGTGGGAGCACAGTGCGGCGATCCAAGCCTTGCGGGTGCTGCAACCGGCCAGGAGCACGTCGCAGTCCTCGAGCGCCTGGGCCATGCGATCGAGCGCCTGGCCGCGCGAGTCCCCGGTGGCCACCACCGTGGCCACAGCCTGGCTTGGCGGGCACAGGTCGCCCTCGTCGAGCTCCGCCTCGGCGCGCAAGGCCGGGTCGCCGGGCAGACGGAGGCGCTCAACCCGGTGGCCGGCGGTGGCGCGCACTCCACCCTCCGGCTCGAGCGGGACGATGCGGACGGCCACGGCCCAGGGTGTGCCGGAGGAGGAGGCGGCCCCCACCGCGCCGCCGTCGGCGATGCAGAGGGCCAGCCGGACCAGGTCGATGCCCGAGGCCGCCTCGACGGCGGCCGCGGTGGAGGCGGAGGGTTCCACACCGGCGAGCGCCAGCGCCCCGCCCGCGTCGATGGAGAGCCGTACCGCCGCCAGGCCTTCCCAACCCGACGCCTGGCAGGCGCGGATGGCCAGCTCCGCCGCCCGGCGCTCCGCCTCCGACCAAGCCTCGCTGGCGGCGCTCTCGGCCACCACCACCAGATCCCCCGAAAGGAGCGAGGGGTGCCCCACCCCCACCACCCGCGTGCCCCCCCCCGCGTCTCGGGCGACCACAACCTCCATCGGGTGGGCGCCGGCCGCGGGCGCCGGGCCCGCAAGGGCGATCCCCAGTTCCCTGGCCAAGTCCCGCAGGCCGTCGGGGAGGGCGGTGCGCCGCAGGGCCGCCTCGGACGGCCCCACCACGCGGATGCCCCGGCTGGCGCAGGCAGCGGTGAGGGCGAGCCGATCTGCCCGGGAGGCCCGGCCGATCCAGACGGTGTCGGCCCTGGCCCGGACCACGGCCTCGGCCCGCCGCTCCGCCTCGTAGACCTCGTCGGCCTCCCGGAGGTAGGCGGCCGCCCTCTCCTGCGGGCCGTAGACGGCCAGGGCCGCGCCCGCACGCCCCTGGCGCGCGAGCTCGCGGATGGCCCGGAGGATGCGCCGACCCCCCTCGCCGGCGTCCACCACGGCCACCCGCCCCAGCCCCTTCGAGTCCGGCATCCCTGGCCCCTTCGCTCACCCGGCGGCAGGCCCCGGGCCGTGGCAGCTGGTGTGGCGCCCGAGCCGCCGCAGTGGCCCGGGCCGGACCCTCACACCCGCGGACGCCCTCCGGAGCGAGGGCCGCGGGTCGCGCTCGCGAGCGTTTGCTGGTCAAAGCAGATGGTGGGCCGGTGCGCAAGCGGCGAGTCGCCACCGTCCGGGCGCGATCGTGCGACTACGACGCGGCGCGGCACGCGGGAGGCGCCGTGGCACGCATCCGCGCAGGCAAGCCGGGCCGTGGCCGCGCTCCCGGGGGTCAAGCCTCGCCGAGCAGCGCCGGGCGCGCCTCCCGGACCACCTCGGCGACCCACTCGATGACCGCCCGGACGCGCGGGGTGCGGCCCAGCTCGGCGTGGAAGACGACCCACAGCTCATGGGGGGGTGGTCCCGGCCCGCCCAGGCGCTTCAGGCCGGGGTCGGCGCTTGCCAGGAAGCAGGGCAGAAGCACCACCCCGGCCCCGGACCGGGCCGCGGCGAGCAGGGACAGGCTGGAGTTGCACCGGAAGACCAGCTTGCGGCCGGAGGCCACCCGCGCGAGCCAACGCTCTTGCGGGGCGCTGGCCAGCGAGTCGTCCAGACCGACGAACTCGTCGCAGCCGAGGTCGACCGCCCCGCGCCTGGCCGCGGGGTGCCCGCGCGCGGCGTAGAAGCCGTAGGCCACGTCGCCGAGCTTGCGCATCGTCAGCCCCGCCTCCCGCGGCCGCCCCAGGCGCAGGGCCAGGTCCGCCTCCCGGCGGGTGAGGTCGAAGAGGCGCTGGTCGACGGCCACCTCCAGGACCAGCCCAGGGTGGCGCGCCCGCAGGGTGGGGAGCGCCGGCACGAGCAGCGCCGCGCAGACGTGGGTGGCGGTGGTGAGCCGCACGGTGCCGGCCAGCGGGCGATCGGCCGCGTCGGCGCGCCGCGCCAGGGTCAGGACGTTCTCCTCCACCCGCGAGGCCAGCCCGGCCAGCTCCTCCCCCGCCTCGGTCCGGGTCCAGCCCTGGGGGCCTCGCTCGAACAGGGTCAGCCCGAGCGCGCCCTCGAGCGCGCCCACGCGGCGCGCCACGGTGTTGCGATCGACGCGCAGGCGGCGGGCGGCGCTGGTGAGGCTCCCGGTCCGGACCAGCTCCAGGAAGAACCGCAGGTCGCCCCAGTCGAGGCCCGGGCGTCCGTGCGCGGGGGGGTCGCTTCGCTGCGCGTTCCCCTGGTCCACCGCCATCGATACACCTCCCGTCGGCCGCCGGACTCCTCGAGCAGGGCGGCACGGAGAGGACAATATGACTCGCTACCCTGTCGCCACGAACGGCCTCCCCCTGGTCCGCTGGGGGCCCGGGGCGGCCGCACCGCAGGAGCGCGGGAGGGCCCGCCAGCCGCCTCGCTTCGCCGATCCCCCCGACCGGTCGCGGGGGCGCGTCGCCGGGATCTCCGAGGTCGCGGCCGGGCTCCTGCTCCTCGTCGCCTGGGTGCTCCTCTGGTCGTTCTTCCTGGGCGCCGTGGTGCAGCCCGCGAGCCGGCTCCTGGAGGTGCGGCCGGCGGAGCACCCGTCGCTGGGTGTGCCGGCTCCGGCGAACCCCCCGTCGCAGGGGGCCGGGCCGGTATCCGTTGACACGGACGGCGGGCTCCCTTAGGTCCGTCCCGTGGGCACCACCGCCGCGGAGCGTCTTCGCCGGAGCGGCATCCAGCCGTCGACCCAGCGGCTTGCGGTGGCGGAGTACGTGCTCGAAACCGATGCCCACCCGTCGGCCGAGCAGGTCTGGGACGAGGTGAAGGCCCGCGTCCCGACCATCTCGCGGGCCACCGTCTACAACACGCTCAACCTCCTCGTCAGGAAGGGGCTGCTCCGGCCGCTCCAGCTGGCCGAGGGGAGGGTGGGCTTCGACCCCAACATCGAGCCGCACCACCACTTCATCGACGAGGCCACGGGCCTGGTGCACGACGTGCCCTGGGATGCGCTCGAGGTCCGGCGGGTGGAGGCCCTCCGCGGGCTTGAGGTCCGCGAGTACCAGGTCATCCTCCGCGGCCGGCGCGGCAAGGCGAGGGCGGGGTAGGCACGCCACGTCCGGCCCAAACGGGTCCTCGCTTCCAGCGCGACATCGATTAGACGTTGTCTAGACTTGGGGCCCTGACCGAGGGCCGCAAGACCGCAACCGAGAGGAGAGACCGAGATGGCGAACCTGAAGGGATCGAAGACCCACGAGAATCTCAAGGCAGCCTTCGCCGGCGAGTCGCAGGCGAACCGTCGCTACCTGTACTTCGCCAAGGTGGCGGACGTGGAGGGCTACCCGGAGGTGGCCTCCAATTTCCGCGAGACCGCCGAGGGCGAGACCGGGCACGCCCACGGCCACCTCGACTACCTGAAGGCGGTCGGCGACCCCGCCACCGGCCTGCCCATCGGCGACAGCGCGTTGAACCTCAAGGCGGCGGTGGCCGGCGAGACGCACGAGTACACCGACATGTACCCCGGCATGGCCAAGACCGCTCGCGAGGAGGGCTTCGCCCAGGTCGCCGATTGGTTCGAGACGCTGGCCAAGGCGGAGAAGTCGCACGCCGGGCGCTTCCAGAAGATGCTGCAGTCCATCTCCTAGTAGCTGGCGCCCCTCCTGCCGAGCCCGAGCCCAGCGCAACCTGGGCTGGGGCTCGGCGCCGGCAGCCCTTGCGAGGTGGGACGTCCGCAGGCCCCCTCAGGGGCCTGCGAAGCGCTCGCGTTTCGTGGCAGTCGGGCAGCTATGGATGACCTCGACCCGGGCAGGAAGCAGCGGCGTCCACTCTCCAAGGGTGAATGGGCGGCGGTAGTCCTGGCGGTTGTGGTGGTGGCCTCGGCGATCTGGGTCTGGCTCCGCAAGCCGGCCGCGCCGCCCCCGCCGCCTGCGCAGCCCACGGCCGAGGCGGCCGCGCCGCAGGCACCGGCCGCCGAGGCTCCGGCTGCCGCGGTGAGCCCCGCCCAGGCGAGGACCTCCCTGGCCTCGGTCAGCACCAACGCCACCTTCCAGAGGTGGCTGGCGGGCGTCGACGACGTGGTCGCCCGCTGGGCGGTGGTGACCGACAACCTGGCCGAGGGCGTGAGCCCACGCAAGGCGCTCGAGATCGTCGGGCCCAAGCAGCCGTTCAAGGTGGCGCAGCGCGCGGGGAAGACCCTGATCGCGGCCGAGTCGTACGCACGGTACGACGAGGTGGCCGACGTGGTGGCCTCGGTGGACGCCAAGGCCTTCGCCGGGGTCTACCGCGGCCTGCACGGCGCCCTGCAGGCGGCCTATCGCGCCCTGGGCTTCCCCAGCGGCTCGATCGACGGCGCCACCCTCCGCGCCCTGCACCGGCTGGAGGGGGCGCCGGTGGCGCAGGGCGACGTCGAGCTCACGCCGGACCGGGGCGTGTACCTCTTCGCCGACCCGAAGTGGGAGCAGCTCCGGGAGGTGGAGAAGCACCTCCTGCGCATGGGACCGCGGAACACGCGGCTCATCCAGGCCAAGGCCCGGGAGATCGAGCAGGCCCTGGCCCTGCCGGCCGAGGCCGCCGCCACCAAGTAGCGGTCCGCGACCGTGCCGCGGACGCCGCCACGGGGCGCGTCCTGCCGGCGACGAGGAGGTGTCCGCATGGGACATGTGGGCCACACGGTGTGTCCGTGGTGGCTGGGCTGGGCGCTGGCCAACCCGGTCCGCAAGCTCCTCCAGGACCCGGCTGCCATCCTGGCGCCGCACCTGCGCCGGGGGATGACCGTGCTCGAACCCGGACCGGGGATGGGGTTCTTCACGCTGGAGGCGGCCCGGCGGGTGGCGCCCACCGGGAGGGTGGTGGCGGTGGACCTGCAGCCCCAGATGCTGGAAGGCCTGAGGCGCCGGGCCGAGCGCGCCCGGCTCGGGCGGTACATCGAGCCGCGGCAGGCGGCGCCGGACTCGCTGGGCGTGGAGGACCTGGCCGGCAGGGTGGACGTGGTGCTGGCCTTCGCCGTGGTGCACGAGCTGCCCGACGCCGGGCGGTTCTTCGCCGAGGTGCGGCGGGCCCTCTCGCCGCAGGGCCGGGTCCTCCTCGCCGAGCCGAGCGGCCACGTGAGCGCCCAGGCCTTCGAGGCCACGCTGGCGGTGGCCCGCCGGGAGGGGCTGAAGGACGAGCCGGGCCCGGCGGTCTGGCGCAGCCGCACCGCCGTCCTGGCCCTGGCGCCCGAGGGCTTCCTCCCGGCGGTGGGTGCCGTGCCGGGGTGAGCCCGGCTCGTCAGCTGGCACTTGCCGGACGCGGTCCGGGCGCGGTACCCATCTCGGATGGCAGGGACCTTGCCCTCGATCGAGCCGCTGGAGCACGCCATCCAGGGGCTGGTGGCCAGCGGGAAGCTCCGCGTCCCCCCCTACCCGGCGGTGGCGGTGCGGGTCCAGGAGGCGCTGGGGCGGAAGGACGCCGGGCTGGCCGAGATCTCCCGCCTGGTGGGCGCCGACGCGGTCCTGACCGCCGCCATCCTCCGCTGTGCCAACTCGGCGCTCTACCGGCGCGGGGCGCCGGTGAACGAGCTGCTCCCGGCCATCACCCGCATCGGCGCCGCCGAGGTGACGAGGCTCCTGGTGGCCTCCGGGCTGTCGGGCGTGGCCCAGGCGGTGGGCTCGCTGGTCTCGGTGCGGCGGCTCATCTGGATCGAGGGGCTGGTGAGCGCGGTGGTCTGCCAGGAGCTGGCCCGGCTGCGCCGGCTGCGCACCGAGGAGGCCTTCGTGCTCGGCCTGCTCCACGACTTCGGCAAGGTCGTCGCCTCCTCGGCGCTGGAGGCGCTCCTGGAGGAGGGGCGCTACGAGGGGCGCTGGCCGCTCGAGGCCTGGGCGTCGGTGGTCGAGGCAGAGCACGTGCCGGTGGGGCTGGCCACCGCCGCCGCCTGGCGGCTGCCGCCGCTCGTCGCCGAGGTGATCGCCCTCCACCACGGCGCGCCGGGGACCTGCCGCGACCCCGGGCTGCTCGAGCTGGTCCGGGCCGCCGACCAGGTGGTGGCGCTGGTCCTGACCCGCACCCGGGTCAGCGGCGCCGACCTGGCGCGCATCGCCGGGCTCTCCGCCGAGGAGCGTGCCGCGGTGGAGCGGGTGATCGAGGGGGTGCCCGAGTTCGTCTCCGCCTTCGAGACGCCGGCCGCGGCGGCCTTCGTGGGCTCGCCGCGGGTGGTGGCGCCGGAGAGCACCTTCCGGGAGCCGGGTCGGTCGGCCAGGCTGGGCGTCTCCATCTCGGTGGCGCGACGGCCCCGGCTCTTCCAGGTGCTCGCGGTGGGGGAGGAGGGGCTCACCATGACCGGCGAGGAGCCGCTGCCCGAGGACCGCCTCCTGGAGGCGAAGATCTACGCCCGCGAGCCGTTCACCGCCTGGGTGCTCATCCGCCTCTGCCGCCGGGCGGGGGCGGGCTACCAGGTCGAGGTGCAGCCCTTCGCCCTCTCCGTCGCACAGCGCGAGGCGTGGGAGAAGCTGGTGGCGGGCGGGTAGGGCCCGCGCCGCGGCCGGCCCCAGCCCGGCCAGGCTCGGCTAGCCGCCGCCGGCGACCGCGGCAGAGGTGCGGGACGCGCCGCGCACCGCCGTCGCCTCCTTCCGCGTCTCGAACAGCCTCTGCAGGGCGCAGAAGACGAAGACCAGGAAGCCGATGGCGATTCTCGTCCACCAGGAGTTGAGGGTACCCTGGAAGACGATCAGCACCTGGATGGTCCCGTAGACCAGCACGCCCAGGACCGTCCCGAGGATGCTGCCGGAGCCGCCGGTGAGCAGGGTACCGCCGATCACCACCGCGGCGATGGCGTCGAGCTCCATCCCCTTCCCGTCGAGGGCGTAGCCCGAGAGCGTGTAGAAGGTGAAGACCACGCCCGCCAGCCCGGAGCAGAAGCCGCTCAGGGCGTAGATCCCGATCTTCGTCCTTCCCACCGGGAGCCCCATGAGCAGGGCCGACTGCTCGTTTCCCCCGATGGCGTAGACGGTGCGCCCGAACCTGGTGAAGCGCAGGACGTAGGCGCCGACCAGCACCACCACCACGGCGATGATCGCGCTGGGCGAGACGAAGCTGTTGCCGATGATGTGGATCTCCGAGTGGGCCGCTGACTGGAAGACCGGGTCGCTGATGGCGATGGTGTCGATGCTCACCACGTAGCAGAGGCCCCGCGCCAGGTAGTAGCCGGCCAGGGTGATGATGAAGGGCGGGAGCTCGAAGAGGGTGATGAGGCATCCCATGAAGAAGCCCAGGGCCGTGCCGACCAGGACGACGATCACGATCACCAGCATGGGGTTGAGGTGCTGCTTGGTCACCAAGCTCGACGCGATCATCGTCCCCAGGCCGAGCATGGAGCCGACGGACAGGTCGATGCCGCCGGAGATGATGACGAAGGTCATCCCCACCGCGAGGATGAGCAGGTAGGCGTTGTCGATGAAGAGGTTGAGGAAGTTCTGGACCGCGAAGAAGCCGGTGTAGGCGAACGAGCCGTATCCAAACATGATCACGAACAGCCCGAGGATGACCAGGATGGACAGGTTTCGGTTGTCGAGGAGTCTCCGGGTCATGCCGTCGCTCTCCCCTTGACGAACATCCCGCTGACGCTGCGCCGGAACCGCTCGGACTGCAGCAAGCTGACCCCGTACACCACGAACGCCTTCACCACCTGGGAGATCTCGGGGGCGACGTTGAAGGCGTAGATGGTGGTCGTCAGCGTCTGGATGATCAGCGCGCCGATCATGCTGCCCAGCAGATAGAACTTGCCGCCGTTGAGCGATGTGCCCCCCAGCACCACCGCCAGGATGGCGTCGAGCTCGTAGAGGTTCCCGGCGTTGTTCCCGTCCGCGCTCATGACCGTGGAGCAGACGACCAGCCCGGACAGCCCGGCGCAGAAGCCGCTGAAGACGTACACCCCCAGGAGGATGTTCTTGGCGTTGATGCCGGAGAAGCGGGCCGCGGTCGGGTTGATGCCCACCGACTCGACGAACATTCCGATGGCCGTCCGCCGGGTCACGAACCAGGTGAGGAGCAGGAGGCCCGCCACCATGTAGATGGAGAAGGGCAGGCCCAGCCAGTAGCCCTGGCCGAAGATGGCGAACGGCTTCACGTAGAGCCAGATGACCATGGCGTTGGTGAGCACCATCGCGATTCCGCGACCGGCCACGAACAGGATCAGGGTCGCGATGATGGGCTGCAGGCCGATCCGTGACACCAGGATCCCGTTCCAGAACCCGGCCGCGGTGCAGGCGATCAGGGCGGCGGCGATGGCCACGGGAACGGGGAACAGGGGCACGCCGCCGAGGTCGCCGCCGAGCAGGATGGCGACCACGCCGGCGGAGATGGCCACCACCGAGCCCACCGAGATGTCGATCCCCTTGGTGGCGATGACCAGCGTCAGCCCGATCGCCAGCAGCATGATGGGGGCGGCGTTCTTGATGATGTCGATGAGGTTCCCGTAGAGGTGTCCCTGCTTCACCTCGACGTGGAAGAAGTTGGGCGTGAAGAAGAGATTGAAGAGCAGGAGGCAGCCGAGGGCGGCCAGGGGCCACACCAGCCTGCCAAGGCTCATCCGTTTCAGCGCGGGCACGCTATCTCCCCTCCGCGATGGTCCGCACGATGTTCTGCTCGTCCACTTCCGGCCCGCTCAGCTCCCCGACCTTGGCGTGGTCCCTGAGGACGGCGACCCGGTCGCTGCAGCGGACGACCTCCTCGAACTCGGAGGAGATGAAGATGACCCCCATCCCCTCTCGGCTGAGCTTGAGGATGAGCTCCATGATCTCCAGCTTGGCGCCGACGTCGATGCCGCGGGTGGGCTCGTCGAGGATGAGCACCGAGGGGTTGGTCGCCAGCCAGCGCGCCAGCATCACCTTCTGCAGGTTTCCGCCGCTCAGCTGCCCGGCGGTGTTCTCAGCGCTGGGGGTCTTCACCTTGAGCGAGTCGATGAGCTTCTCGGCGATCTCGGTCTGCTTCTTCAGGGGGATGAAGTTGAGCATCCCCTTCCGGGCCTGGAGGGCGAGGATGATGTTCTCGCGGACGGTGAGCTCGCTGAACGCCCCCTCGTTCTTGCGGTCCTCCGAGCAGAAGCCCATGCCGGCCATCATGGCGGCGTGCGGGGAGTTGATGTTCGCCTTCTTCCCGTTGATCTGGATCTCGCCCTGGTGGGCGCTGTCGATGCCGAAGATGAGCTTGGCCATCTCGGTCCGGCCGGAGCCGAGCAGACCCGCCAGGCCGAGGACCTCGCCTGCGCTGAGGTCGAGGTCGAAGGGCGCGATGGAGCCGCGCAGCCCGAGCTGCCGGATGCGCAGCACGGGCTCCTCCTTCGACGCCGGGGCGGCCTCCCGCTTCTTGGCGGCGTGCTCCGCCGCGTAGCTGAACGCGGAGAGCTCCTTGCCCAGCATCTTGGCGATGAGCTCCAGCTTGGGGAGCTGGGCCGTCTTGTACTCGCCGCAGAAGAGGCCGTTCTGCAGGACGGTGATCCGGTCGGAGATCCGGTAGGTCTGGTCGAGGAAGTGGGTGATGAAGAGGATGGCCAGCCCCTGGTCCCGGAGCTTGCGGATGACCCCGAAGAGCCGCTCCACCTCGGCCTCGTCGAGGGAGGAGGTGGGCTCGTCCAAGATGAGGATCTTGGAGGAGAGGTCCAGGACGCGGGCGATGGCCACCATCTGCTGGATGGCGATGGAGTAGGACGACAGCGGCTGGGTGACGTCGAGGACGATGTTCAGCTTGGCCAGGGCCTCCTCCGCCTTGCGGTTCAGCTCCTTCCAGCGGATGCTGCCGAGCCGCATCGGCTGCCGGCCGATGAACATGTTCTCGGCCACCGACAGGTTGGGGCAGAGGTTGATCTCCTGGTAGACGGTGCTGATGCCCAGCTTCTGCGCGGCGAAGGGCGAGTCCGGCGCGATGGCGTTGCCCTCGAGGAGGATCTCGCCAGCGTCGTGCCTGTGCACGCCGGTGAGCACCTTCACCAGGGTGGACTTGCCGGCGCCGTTCTGGCCCATGACCGCGTGGACCTCGCCCCGGAAGAGGCGGAAGTCCACGCCCGACAGGGCCCTCACTCCTGGGAAGACCTTGGTGATCTTCCGCATCTCCAGGACCGGTGCCTGCTCGGGCATTCCCAACACCTCCGGTTGCCAGATCACGTGCGGATGGAGCAGCCCGTCGATCGACCTGCCGGCTGGGCAGGTCCCCGCCGACAGGTGGCGGCCGTGAACAAACTGCCCAGGACCACTTCGTGAACCGAGGTGGCCCTGGGCAGTACCACGTTTGGAGGCCTACATCCAGCGTCAGTACTGGCGGCTGGGCAGCGCTTCCTTGGCGTTGGTCTCGTCGAAGATGCCCTCGATCGTCCAGATGCGGCCGGGCAGCTTCTTGCCGGCGCGCAGATCCCTGACCGCCTGCACGGCCTGCGGGCCAAGGAGGGGGCTGCACTCGACCGAGCAGTTCAGCTCGCCCTTGACCATGGCCTCGAAGGCGCCCTTCACGCCGTCGACGGAGACGATGGTGATGTCCTTGCCAGGGTTGAGGCCGGCCTCCTTGATGGCCTGGATGGCGCCGAGGGCCATCTGATCGTTGTGCGCGTAGAGGACCTGGATGTTCTTGTCGGCCTTGAGGAAGGCCTCCATGACCGCCTTGCCCTCGGAGCTGGTGAAGTTGCCGGTCTGGGAGCGGGTGATCTTCCAGTTCGGGTGCTGGGCCAGGATGGTCTCGAAGCCCTTCTTCCGGTCGATGGCCGGGGCCGAGCCGGTGGTGCCCTGCAGCTCCACGATGTTGATGGGCTTGCTGCCGTCGTCGATGCCCTTGTCCTTCAGGTACTTCGCCAGCCAGGTGCCGGCCTTCTCGCCTTCCTTGATGAAGTCGGAGCCCATGATCGTCATGCGCAGGCCCCGGTCGGAAGCCTGGACGTCGCGGTCGATCATGATGACCGGGATGCCGGCCTTCTTGGCCTCCTCGAGGACGGGGCCATAGCCCGTCTCGACGAGGGCGGTGAAGAGGATGACGTTGACCTTGCGCGCGATGAAGGACCGCAGGGCCTTGATCTGGTTCTCCTGCTTCTGCTGCGCGTCGGAGTAGATGAGCTCGAAGCTCGGATCCTCCTTGAACGCCTGCTGCACGGAGGCGGTATCAGCGGTTCTCCACTCGCTCTCGGAGCCGATCTGCGAGAAGCCGACCACCCACTTCTTGGGCGCGGCGTACGCAGTGGTGGCGACGAGCGCGATTGCCAGACCCAGCAGAACCTTCTTCATAAGAGGCTCTCCTTCAGGGGAAGTGATGCCGCCACGGCGGCGATCTTCTCCGTCATTAGTCAGCGAACTGCCAACCAGGTGAGACTGCCTTGCTGCTCCACTCTCCTCCTTCCGTCCGTTCATCTGCCTGTGTTCAGGAACTTGTAGAGCTGCTCGTTCTTGAGGACCTTCTCGACATCGAACTTGAGCGGCCCGATGACGGTGGTCACCTTCCCGCCGGCGTTCATCAAGGTCAGGGTGTTGTTGATGGCGATGATGGCCACCTTGCCCTTCACCTCCAGGACGTCGCCGTACTTGATGTCCCTGTCGTCGCCGTTGGCGTCGGTGTAGACCTGCCGCCCCAGGTACTGGACGACGACCAGCTTGTCCTTGAAGGCGGGATCGGGCGTCTCCCCGCTCGCCTTCGGGAACTTGACCGCCTTGGGCGTGCCCTTGACGATGTCGGCCACCTTCTTGGTGACCTCCCCGTTCTCGCCGTTCAGCTCGTAGACCGCGACCGGGTTGTCGGAGGGCGTGAACTCGACCCAGTCCCGGTCCACGTTGACCTTCACCTCGGCGTCGGCGGGGATGGTGTCGCCGACCTTGACCACCGTCCACGCTCCGGAGCCGGTACGGTAGCTGATGTAGCCGCCGTCGGTCTCGGAGTAGATCCCCACGCACTTGAGGGACGGGGTCTTGGGCTCGGCGGCGGGCGCGGGCTTGGCCTCTGCGGGCTTGGCCGGCGCGCTGGGGGATTTCTTCTTTTCTGCGGCACCCGCGGCGCCCGCCGCGCCGGAGAGCGCGAGCACCAGTGCCCAAAGGAGGGTCTTTCGCATGGCTGGACTCCTATTCCGTGAGCCTCGTTGCCGTGCCACCCCGGTCCTCGGACCGGGGCACGGTGGGGGACACGGTAGCGCGAGTGCAGGTTGCGAGGGTGGCGGCCTTCGAGGGATCGAGTTCCGGGCGGCGCCGGGGCGAGGGCCGGGCCCGGTGGACCTCGACGCGGCTGGGGATCTCTTGGAGGAGTCGCTTCATACGTCGGTACGGCCCAAGTCGCGTGGTGAAGGGCTGGGGCCCTGGTCGGAGCGTCGTGCTCGACCTTCGCTCGCGGCCCGGCAGGTCCCTTCCCGAACTTCCCGCTCCCGTGCAGGCGGTCCGCTCGCCGCCGAAGTGCTGCAGCCATCTGCGATGCTGATCGCTGACCTGCAGCGGTGAGACGCTGATCTCCGACCGACGCAGTGAAGCCCGGCCCGCCCGAGGCCGTCAAGTGTTAACGTTCACATCCCCTTCCAATCAGGGGATTTGGCTGTTCGCTCGCTGCCCCAGTTTAGACGTGGGGGCACGGATCATCCTTCAGGTCCCAAAAGGGGCGTTCGCTCCCAGGCCGGGCCGCCGGGGCGGCGGGCGCTCCCCACGAGGTGGGAAGCGCAACTCCCTAGAAGCGCCAGCCGAGGTCGAGCAGGGCGGCGATGTCCGTTCCGCGCTCGGTGACGACGAGGTTCTCCACCAGGGCGAACCCCACCGAGAGGTGCTCGGAGGCCTGCGCCCGCAGGCCGACCAGGACATAGAAGGTCCAGCCGTCGACCTCGCTCATGTGGATGTACTGCAGCGCCGATCCGTGGGTGCTGCCCTGCAGGAGCAGCGCGAAGCGCGGGCCCAGCTCCTGCCCCAGCGCCACCTGGAAGGCGGGGTGCGGACGGGTTCGGAGGCGGGCGGGGGAGACGGTGCCGTCGGGGACCATGAGGTCGGCGGCCAGCGCCACGCTCGTGCCCCCGAGCTGCCACCGCCCCAGGAGGCCGCCGCCCTCCTCGAGCACCCCGCTCCCGTAGGGGAATCGCCCGGCGGGAAGCTTCAGCGCTGCGCGCCAGGCCAGTGCGGGGAGCGGACCGTCCTGCTCGCGCAGGCGCCCCTTCACGCCCAGCCACGGGTCTCCCACCCCCGCATCGCTGCCGTCGATGGAGGTGCCTCGCCCGTCGGGGCGGAGGATGCGGAAGTGGCTGGTGGCCGGGAGCGGGTGGCGGCGGAGCTTGTTCTCGGTGCCGAGCCAGGACTCCACGCGGCGGATGGCGGGGTTCAGGACGCCGCCGTACTCGAAGAGCGCCGACGCCTCCAGGTGCAGCTCCAGCCCGTGGCCCAGCCCGAGCCGGAGCGAGGCGATGGGCTGCGCCGTCTCGACCTGGTAGTCGACGGTCACGTCGACGCTCTGGGCCCGGGCGATGCTGTTGGAGTAGACCAGGCGAAGAGCGGTCCGCGCCTCGCCCGGCGCCAGGGTCTCCGGCGACTCGAAGGGGAGCTGGAGGAAGGGGACCGCCAGCGGCGCAGCGTCCTGCCAGGGGATGGGCTCGGGGGAGGCGGTCCGCGCCGGCCCGGGGAGGGCGGCGAGGAGCAGCGCCCACAGCCGGGGGCCGCGGCATGTGAACGTGAACACGCTGGGCCGCCAGCGGCGCCGAAGCACGCCCCTTCATACCGCGCCGGCGGCCCCGGGGCACCTCGGGCCGAGGGTCCGCCCGGAAACGAGCCGCGGGGGGCCGCCGGCGCTTGACCTCGAAAGGGATCCCGGCTTTAGTGAGATGACTGGACTAATACGCGGCGACGGGGGCGGCGCCGCATCCATGAGGGCGTCCATGTACCTGGGCATCGATCTGGGGACCTCGGAGGTCAAGGCCGTCCTCCTGGCCGAGGACGGCGAGATCGTCGCCTCGGCCAGCGCACCCCTGGAGGTGCACCGCCCCCAGCCGCGCTGGTCCGAGCAGGCGCCGGCCGACTGGTGGGAGGCGACGCTGGCGGCCGTCGACAGGCTCAAGGCGTCCCATCCCGCCCGGCTCGCGGCCGTGCGCGGGCTGGGGCTCTCCGGCCAGATGCACGGTGCCACCTTGCTCGACGCCTCCGACCAGCCTCTCCGCCCGGCCATCCTCTGGAACGACACCCGCTCCGACCAGGAGTGCAAGGAGCTGGAGGCCCGCGTCCCGGCGCTCCACGCCATCACCGGCAACCTGGCCATGCCCGGCTTCACCGCCCCCAAGCTGCTTTGGGTGGACCGAAACGAGCCGCAGGTCTTTGCCCGGGTGCGCACGGTGCTCCTGCCCAAGGACTACCTCCGGCTCAGGCTCACCGGCGAGAAGGTCTCCGAGATGTCGGACGCGGCCGGCACCCTCTGGCTGGACGTGGCCCGGCGCGACTGGTCGGACGCGGTCCTGGCCGGCACCAAGCTGTCCCGGGCGCACATGCCGCGCCTGGTGGAGGGGAGCCACCCCTCGGGTGACCTGCGCGCCGAGCTCCGCGCGCGCTGGGGGATGTCCGGCACGGTGGTGGTGGCCGGCGGCGGCGGGGACAACGCCGCCAGCGCGGTGGGGATCGGCGCGGTGGCCCCCGGCGGCGGCTTCGTCTCGCTGGGGACCTCGGGCGTCTCCTTCGTGGTCAACGACCGGTTCCTCCCCAACCCCGGCAGCGCCGTGCACGCCTTCTGCCACGCGCTGCCCGGGCGATGGCACCAGATGAGCGTGATGCTGTCCGCGGCCAGCTGCCTGCGCTGGGCCACCCGGCTGGTCGGGGCGGCGGGCGAGGCCGAGGTGCTCTCCGAGGTGGAGAGGCTCGATCCGCAGGCCCGGGCCGCGGCGCCGCTGTTCTTGCCCTACCTGTCCGGCGAGCGGACCCCGCACAACGACCCGGCCGCGCAAGGCGTCTTCCTGGGGCTCACCCACGGGACCGACCGCGCCGCGCTCGTCTACTCGGTCATCGAGGGGGTGGCCTTCGGCCTGGCGGACGGGATCGACGCCCTGCGCGCCGCCGGCACCACCCTGGGCACGCTCTCGCTGGTGGGCGGCGGGTCTCGCAGCCCCTACTGGGCCCAGCTCATCGCCGACATCCTGGAGGTGCGGCTCCAGACCCACTCCGGGGGAGAAACCGGGGCGGCGCTGGGCGCGGCGCGGCTGGGCCAGCTCGCCTGTGGCGCGTCCGAGGCGGCGGTCTGCAGCCGGCCGCCGGTGAGCCGAACCTTCGTGCCCTCGGCGCCGGCGCGGGCCCCGCTCGCCGAGCGGCTGGGCCGCTTCCGGGCGCTCTACCGGGCGGTGGCGCCCGTCTTCCGGAACGGTTAGGCGCGGCCGCCATCGCGGCACGCGACCCATGGTCGGCCGGAGCGCCGGCCGAAACAGGAGGAGCAACACATGGCCAGCTACTTCGCCGATGTCCCCGCCATCCCCTTCGAGGGACCGAACAGCCAGAACCCGCTGGCCTTCCGGTACTACCAGAAGGACCGCATGGTCCTGGGCAAGCGCATGGAGGACCAGCTCCGCTTCGCCGTCGCCTACTGGCACACCTTCTGCGCCACCGGCCTGGACCCCTTCGGCGGCGCCACCTTCGAGCGCCCCTGGTTCAAGGGCGAGCCCATGGCGGCGGCCAGGCAGAAGGCGGAGTCGGCCTTCGACTTCTTCCAGAAGCTGGGCGCGCCCTTCTACACCTTCCACGATCGCGACGTGGCCCCCGAGGGTCAAAGCCCGCGGGAGAGCCTGGAGAACCTCAAGGCCATCGTCGACGAGCTGGGCCGCCACCAGCAGCGCACCGGGGTCCGGCTCCTGTGGGGCACCGCCAACCTCTTCAGCCACCGGCGCTACATGGCCGGCGCCGCCACCAACCCCGACCCCGAGATCTTCGCCATGGCGGCCGCGCAGGTGAAGGCGGCCCTGGACGCCACCGTGCAGCTGGGCGGCCAGAACTACGTGCTGTGGGGCGGCCGGGAGGGCTACGAGACCCTGCTCAACACCGACATGAAGTCGGAGCTCCAGCAGATGGGGCGCTTCCTCTCCATGGTGGTGGAGTACAAGCACAAGCTGGGCTTCCAGGGGATGATCCTCATCGAGCCCAAGCCCCGCGAGCCCTCCAAGCACCAGTACGACTTCGACGTGGCCACGGTGTTCGGCTTCCTCCAGCGCTTCGGCCTGGAGAAGGAGGTCCGGGTCAACATCGAGAACAACCACGCCACCCTGGCCGGCCACAGCTTCGAGCACGAGATCGCCACCGCCATGGCCCTGGGGATCTTCGGCTCGGTGGACATGAACCGCGGCGACACCCTGCTGGGCTGGGACACCGACCAGTTCCCCAACGTGGCCGCCGACATGGTCATCCCCCTCTACCTGCTCCTGCAGGGCGGCGGGTTCACCACCGGTGGGTTCAACTTCGACGCCAAGGTGCGCCGGCAGTCGTTCGAGCCGGTCGACCTCTTCCACGCGCACCTGGGGGCCATGGACGTGACCGCCCGGGCGCTGCTCGCCGCCGAACAGGTGATCCAGGACGGCCGGCTGGCCCAGGCGGTGAAGGCGCGCTACCAGGGATGGAGCGGTCCGCTGGGCAAGGAGATCCTCTCCGGCGCCACCGGGCTCGAGGCGCTGTCGAAGCGGGTCCTGGATCGGAACGTGGACGTGGCGCCCGTCTCCGGCCGGCAGGAGCTGCTGGAGAACCTCCTGAACCGGTTCTGCTAGCGTGGGCCCCGGGGGTCCGAGGCCCCCCGCCCTCCAGGGGAGCAACACCGACCGCGTGCCGCACATGACCGGCGACCAGAGCCTGCTCAAGCGGATC
>Ga0335071_10002344_pt1 | contig 20256 bp, 17 predicted proteins | sample Lox_Sample_15_FD_206724 | JGI IMG/M metagenome (GOLD analysis project Ga0335071, IMG submission 206724) | Soil microbial communities from Loxahatchee National Wildlife Refuge, Florida, United States - Lox_Sample_1.5 | ecosystem: Environmental > Terrestrial > Soil > Wetlands | place: USA...
AGACTTAACTCACTCATCCGCAACCACTAGCCGCGCTCACTTTCAACGGCATTTCCGCCACGCTTGCCCTGAGAGACAACCCATGGTCAACCCGGAAACACACCTAACACTTTCACCACTGGAAGGTAAGCTGGACCTGTCCCTGCCTCCCCCCTCACCCCCGGGAGGCTACCCGCAGCAGTCACCTGCGGGCCATTTGGTGCTGCTCTTGGAACCAGATGAGGGGCTGGCTCTGGGGTCATCTTCCCGGTTAGCCATCGGAAGCACTGAAGCACTGCACCAGTCAAGCGTTCCCGGACTTCTAACCAGACCTAGCCGGGGACTGTCCCTGTAAGCTATCCGGGGACTACCCCCCGAATGAGTTGGTGAACCCGGGAGGGAGGCGGGGGGGCTAACCAAGGACAGTCACCCTATTCCGGGATGCTCGGGACATCAAATGAGCCCACATCTAGCAGCCGACAGCAACGTAATTCAAGATTGTAGATTGACTATTGGCGGGCCGGTTGACGGGCAGCAAGGCCGGACTATACTGATGAGTGGCTGTGAAGCACAGGCCGCTGCTCTATCTTGAGACATCGCTGTTCGGCTTCTATTTCGACTCCGAGCCGCGTAATGCATCCCGCCGTGAAGCAGTTGTCGGCATGTTCGACCAGGTTCGACTAGGGATTCTCGATGCCGCCACGTCGTCGCGCACGGTTCTCGAACTCAACCTGGCGGCGGAGCCTCTCCGGTCGAAGTTGCTGTCGCTGCTCGCAGACACTCGATTGCTCGACGTTGATGATTCGGAGGCAGAACGCCTGGCAGCCGCCTGCCTGCGTGAGGGTGTGATACCCGTGAAGGAAGTGGAGGATGCGCGTCACGTCGCGTACGCGACCGTTGGCCGGGCCGACGTGCTGGTGTCTCTGAACCTCCGTCACCTTGCCAACGAGTGGGCTGAACGCAACATCGGAGCTGTGAACCTGCGCGAGGGCTATCAGCTCATCAGCATCCGAATGCCAGAAGAGGTACTGAGATATGAAGGTTGACGGTATGGATTGGATGGACTGGCTCCACAAGGTCCGGCACGAGTCCGAGGATGAACGGAAGCGACTCGGCTTGAGCGGCGAGGAATGGCTAAGGCAGGGCCGGGTTCGGGCCGAGGCCATCATGGCCGAGTTGGCCCGCGAGCATCCTCCGGTAGCCCGCGACCGGAATGCCGACGATAGACGCTGACCGCAGGACACTCCGTTTGGCCTAACCCGACGAGATTGGCAGCAACGGACTGCCGCCCGAGCTACGGCTTAGGTTTGACTGTTAGTGTTATCGGATTGGACCAGGCGATGCCCTGCCACATGTCGAACTTGCGGCCGTAGTCTTTGATACCGACCAGTTTGAGCCGGAACTGGAAGGTGGAGACGTCTTCCGGAATCCATGTGCGCACGTATCGGCTGACCGTGTAGCTCTGGTTCGGTTCGAGCCGGACTACGTCGGTCGAGTCCATCCACGTCGCGATGAGCGCTCTGCCCGGCCACTCAACCGGCGAGGGACGAGGGGTTAGGGGCGAGGGACTGAGAAGGTGGTAGAAGACGAGTTGTTCTTTCCAGTCTCGCTTGATGAGTAGGTCGCGGTCGCTCGTGTTGGTTGCCGTAATCCTCAGCCGGAACGTATCGCCGACCCGGAACACGTTCTTGTTGGGTGTGATGTGGACGGCAAGAGGAGCGTCATCGTAGACACCACGCCATAGGCCAAGGGATAATGAAGAACTCAGAAACCAGAAACCAGAAACCAGAATCGCGGCTCGGATTCTGGATGGAACCACAGATGAACGCAGATGAACACAGATTGAGCCCGGAATGGGAACCCGACGAACGCTCACTCGACCCGTCATTCCGGCCGCTCGAACCCTTGAACCCTCGACCCCTCGAACCCTGTCGTCAGTCCACATCCAACGACTCAATGGCCAGTTCCTGGCCGGAGATGATGTCGCCGCCGGCATTGCAACTGCACATCTCCTCTACTTTGCCGAACTCGGCGCCGCACTTGGGACAACGGATGCGCAGCGGCACCCGCTTGAATTCAAGCGCAGCCGCGGCCGCGGCCGTGCCCTTCTTCATCTCGTCGAAGTAGAACTGGATGCAGTCCGGCACAACGCCACCACCTTCTCCGAGCAGCAGATGGATGCGGTTTATACGCTTGTAGCCGAGTTTCTCTGTCTCGGCCAGTGCCTGGTCGAGAAGCGCGCGGGTGATGGAGTATTCGTGCACGGTATTATCGAGTTACGATTGACGATTGACGATTGCGGGAATATCAGAATCGGGCGGGCTCATTCGACACTCGCCAATCGCCATTCGACAATCTAGGAGATTTCCTTGAGCATTCTCGTCGCCGCCGTGTCCTCTGGTGCGCGCCGGAGCCACTGCTGAAGCATGATGCGCGCTTTGACAGTGTCGCGGGTCTCGTCGAGGTAGAGCCGGCAGAGAGCCTGCAGCGGGTCGGACTGTGTAGAGTCGGCGGCAAGGGCCGCGCGGTAGGTCGACTCGGCCAGCGCAAACTCACCCTTTGCCTCGTGCGCGTACCCGCGCCTCAGCATCAATTCCGGGTCTCGAAAGCCCCGGCTCTCGATTGAATCAAGATAGGCCAGGGCCCGGTCGTACTGATCGTTGAGCATGGCAAACGTCGAGGCGTGGTAGAACAGCGGCACTCTCCGGTCAGGGTCAAGGTCCAGGGCCAGCGCCTTTTCCAGCGCCTGCTGAGCCTCGATGTTTCTGTCCGCCTTCTGGTACTCGCCGGCCAGCGCCACATAGCAGGCAGCGTAGTTGCGCAGCAGGTTGCGCGTGTTCTCGTCCCTGCGCACTCCGGGGTCGAGAATGGAGGTCATGACGTAGACGTCATAGAGCAGGTGCCTCGTCTTCTGCGTGTCAACCTGGCTCACGCCCTGCTCCGGGACTACGCGATTGACCAACCCCTCAAGACGCAGGTTCGGTTCGACATCCACGAGGTTGCTACGGGAAACGGTGGTGGAATAGTAGACCGGCGTACGCGGGTTGTAGCCGGCGGTGAATATCCTGGCCCGGAACTCATCGGGCGTGCAGGCGTAGTCGTCGGGCCATTGCAGCTTGATGCCGGCGCTGGTCGCGAGGATGTCCCGCATCATGACATCCTTGAGCTGGATTTCGCGGTTGTCCCTGCCGGTGAATACTTCCGGTAGCTGGTCGATCTGCGCCTCGGTGAAGGAAATCGGCGCGCCCCAGCGTTTGAGCTGCTTGCAGTACCAGTTGGCATTGAGGAGCGACAGGTTTGCCACCGCCACGTTCTTGCCGAAGTGCGGGTCGTAGTTGGCGACGAGCGACGGCACCGTCTGCAGGAACCAGAGCGGGAATGTGTCGTTGTCGCCGTTGGTGAAGAGGACAGCGTGCTCACCCGGGCAGGATACCAGGAAGTTGTAACCGTACTCGGCCGGAATCCAGTTGCCGTGCCGCGTGACGTCCGGGTAGTTCAGGTACATCGGGACGAACCCGAAGGCGAGCAGAATGCCGGACACGGCATAGGTCGAGGTTGAGGTTAAGGCTGAGGTCAGGCCGGGCGTTCCGAATCTCGACCTTGACCTCAACCTGATCCTTTCGCACCGGTCTGCAACCCGGCGGAGGAAGGCGTAGGCGCCGACGCCCGCGAAGACGGCGTAGAACACGAACGAGAATGCGTAGAAGTAGTCGCGCTCGCGGACTTCGCGGAACTTGAGCAACGGACGAGGGTCCGTTGGCGAGTACTCGAGGTTCAGATAGGTAATCAGGCCAAGCGAAGCGACAAGGAACGCGACGAATATGAGGATGAACGACCGCTTCTCCCGTCGGACCTGGTGCCACATCCCCCAGAGCCCGAGCAGCGGCGTTACGAGCCCGAGCAAAGCCTGCCAACCCACGTGCTGGAAGATGTCGAAGTAACGCGCGTTGCCCCACTGCCAGAAGAAGTAGCGGACGTAGGACTTGACCTGTTCGAAGTACGCCATCGGCAGGCTGAAGTGCACGTTCCGGTTCGTCTGCCAGTCGCCCTCGGTCAGAAACTGGGTGCGGCGCGGGAACAACTTCATCGGGTCGTATTGCTCGCGCTTTAGCACGCTGACGAAGTCCCGCCAGTTCGACGGGTTCACCTCATTGATGGCCGGACCGAGCCTGGCCCGGATGTACATGATGAACTGAACCGACCCGGCGAGGAAGATGAGCCCGAGCATCAGTCCCACGTACCGGGCGTCGAGCTTCCCCTGCCGGTGCAGCCAGTACAGGTACGCGCCGTACCCAGCCACAAAGGCAATCAGTATGGGCGGCGACTGCACCCATCGTTCGATGAAAGCCGCAGTCGGTGAGGCAATGAACAGCACCGTGTCGTCCAGTATTCCGTTGCCGGCCGCCGCGTACCCGATGACGAACACGAGAAACAGCAGGCCGAGCCCGTAGAACGCGCCGGCCGTCTTCTCCGACCGCTCCATCACGCGAAGACCCAGCCAAGTTGCGACAAGCATCAACGGTATGGCCACAAACGTCGCGGGCTTGAGCCCAAGCTCGGTTGCGGTCAGGACCATCAAGTACCCGGCAATCAGCTCAAAGATGCGCAGGTGTAGGACCGCGTCGCGGTCTACGACGAGGGCGAAGAACAGCACCGCGAACATGGCAAGCATGGGCGTGAAGTGGATGCCGGCGGAGAGAAAGAGCAGGAATATGGCGGCAAGGATATAGCGGTTGTCGCCGGTCCCGTCCTTGAGCTTCTCGCGCCAGACCAGAGCCATGTAGAGGACGCACAGAGCCACGACCACGCACGGCCCATATACCTCGGTCTCGACGCTGTTGTCCCAGTAGGAGAAGGCAAAGGCACAGGACAGGGCGCCGAAGACCCCGGCGACGTGGGGCAGCCACCGGAGGTGAGGGACTGGGGACCGGGGACCGTCTGCCGTCTCCCGTCTCCTGTCCCCCGTCTCCCCCGCGAGGCCGATGAGCTTGAGCACGAGCAGGTAGACGAGCCCGCAGGAGAACGCACCGAACAGGACCGGAACCATGTTGGTGCGGAAGGCTGACTCCGGCGAGAACGGAATCAGCGCGAACAGGCGGCCGAAAGCAACGAACAACGGAGTTCCCGGCGGATGAGGAATTCCCATTGTGCAGCAGGCCGCGGCCAGTTCACCGCAGTCCCAGAACGAGGCGGTCGGCGCGACGCTGACCAGATAGGGCACCAGCACGGCCACGAAGACCAGTGCGAAGATGATAATGCGCGTTCCGCGGTCGTTCATCGAGCTGGTTTCCGGAATGACAATAGGGTCAAAGACTCAGGAAGTCAAAGGGCCGGCAGCCAGTCGGGCGAACCCATGACCGGGATCTGAGAAACAGTCACGAGGCCTGATGCTAACGCCGGGGTCGCCGTGAGTCAAATCAGTTCAGACATCTTGAGCGATACAGCGTGGATGATGCCTGAAGAGCCCGGAAAGCTGCCGGAGCTGACGGGCCGCCGCGGAGTCGTTCGGGGTCCGTTGCAGCCACTGCTGGAGCAGGGCCTTGCCCTTGGCCGTGTCACGGAGTCTGTCCAGATAGAACCGGACCAGCGCCTGGACGAAATCGCGCCGGCTCGGGTCTGCGGCCATGGCGCCGAGGTAGGCAGTCTCGGCCCGAGCCAGATCACCCTTACCCTCGCAGGCTTCGCCACGGAGTTGGGCGAGCTCGGGCTGCGCAAACCCCAGCACCCGCATGCTATCAAGCGCCTCCATGGCCCGGTCGAAATGTCCGGCCTCGAGCGCGAACGCAGACAGATGGTAGAGAATCGCCACCTTGTGGTCCGTGTCCAGGTCGAGACGGGCGGCAAGGTCGAGGACGTGCTCGGCATCCTCCGGCCGATTGTCCTTCCGGTACTCATTGGCCAGAGCCATGTACGTTGCCGCATAGGTCAGCAGCATGCCGCGCGTGTTGTCGTCCTTGTGCACCCGTGGGTCGAGGAAGGACTTCATGGCGTAGACTGAATCGACCAGGTAGCGGCTTCTGGGTACGTCAACCATGTCAGACCCCGAGTCCGCTACGACCCTGTACACGAGGCCCTCCAGTCTAAGGTGCGCGCGGACGTCCTGCAGGCTGTGGGGTGAAACGGTGGTCGCGAAGTAGACCGGCGTCCGCGGGTGGTAGCCGGGACCGAAGACCTTGGCCGAGTACTCCTCGGCCGTAGAGGCGAAGTCATCGGGCCATTTGAGCTTGACCCCGCCTGCGGTCGCAACTATGTCACGGATGACGATATCTTCAAGCATGAAGGTCCGGTTGTTCTTCCCGATGAACCCGCGCGGAAGGCTGTCAATCTCGGCATCGCTGAACGAAATGGGTGCGCCCCAGTGCTTGAGCTGCTTGATGTACCAGCTGGTGTTCAGCAGCGAAAGTATCCCGACCCGGACGTTCTTGCCGAAGTTCGGGTCATAACCGGTGGCGAGCGACGGCACCGTCTGTACGAACCAGAGCGGAAACGTGTCGTTGTCGCCGTTGGTCAGGACCACGGCGTGGTCGCCCGGACACGAAGCAAGCACGTTGTAGCCGTACTCATCAGGAATCCAATTGTGGCGGCGAGTCACGTCCGGGTAGTTCAGGAACATCGGCGCGAAACCGACCGCGAGCAGAGTGCCAGACAGCCCAAGCTCAAGCGAGGAAGCCCAGGCCCGACCTCTCCTGCGTGCGCTTGTGATCTTCCGTACTCGGTCCGCAACCCAGCGGAGGAAAGCGTACGCTCCGACGCCGACGAAGATGGTGTAGAACACGAACGAAAACGCGTAGAAGTAGTCACGCTCCCGCACTTCCAGATACCCCAGTCTGCCCTGAGCAGGGTCACCGCGCCTCGGGTCTGAAGGCGAATACTTCAGATTCAGATAGGTAATCAACCCCAGCGACGCGACCAAGAACGCCATGAAGATGAGCACGAACGAACGTTTCTCCCGCCGGAATTGGTGCCACATGCCCCAAAGCCCGAGCAGCGGTGGAATCAGGCCGAACAATGCCTGCCAGCCGACGTGAAGGAAGATATCGAAGAACCGCACGCCCCCCCACTGCCAAAGGAAGTAGCGGACGTAGAACTTCACCTGCTCGTAGTAGGCCACCAGCAGACCAAAGCGCGGGTTCCGGTTCGTACGCCAGTCACTCTCGGTAAGGAACTGGGTCTTGCGCGGCAGGAGCTTCATCGGGTCGTACTGCTCCCGCTTCAGGACACTGACGAAGTTCCGCCAGTTTGAGGGGTCTGCCTCGTTGATTGCCGGAGCGTGCCTTGCCCGGATGAACATGATGAATTGGACCGAACCGGCCAGCAGCAGCAGCCCGAGCATCAGGCCCACGTACTTGAGACTCAACTTCCGCTGTCGGTGGAGCCAGTACAGGTAGCCGCCATAGCCTGCCACGAACAGAACCGACAGGACCGGCGACCGTACCCAGCGCTCGATTAGCGCCACGGTCGGCGAGGCAAGGAACAGCACGGTGTCGTCCATGATTCTGTTGCCCGCCGCGATGTAGGCAACAACGAAAACAGAGAATAGCAGGGCCAGACCGTAGAATACCGCCCTTGTCCTTTCCGACTGCTGCATTACCTTGATGCCTTGCCAGGTCGCACCCAGCATCAACGGCACGGCAAAGAACGTGCTGGCTCTCAAACCGTTCTCGCTGATGGTCAGTACGGTCAGGTAACCGGCAACGAGCTCGAAGAGCCTGAGCTGAATCACCGATTCACGGTCGACCACCAGCGCGAAAACGAGCACTGCGAACACAGTCATCATCGGGGTGAAGTGGATGCCGGTGGAAAGAAAGAGCAGGAAAATGGCTGCAAGTATCAGGCGGTTGTCGGCGGTCGGGTCCTTGATGCGGTCGCGCCAGACCAGCGCCATGTAAAGCACCGAAAGCGCGACGACCACGCAGGGGCCGTAGACCTCGGCTTCGACCGAGTTATCCCAGTAGGAGAATGCGAAGGCGCAGGCCAGCGCGGCAAAGGCCCCGGCAACGTGCGGCAGCCACCGGAGGTAGAGGACTGGGGACCGGGGACCGGGGACCGTCTCCCGTCTCCTGTCCCCCGTCTCCCCCGCGAGGCTGATGAGTTTGAGTACGAGCAGATAGATGAGCCCGCACGAGAACGCACCAAACAGCACGGGTATCAGCGTCACACGGAACGCAATCTCCTTCGCCAGCGGAAGCATCGTGAAGATACGGCCAAGGGCGACGTAGAGCGGTGTGCCCGGCGGGTGCGGTATACCGAAGATGTACGACGCAGCAGTGAGCTCCGCGCAGTCCCAGAACGACGCGGTCGGTGCGGCGGTGCAGTAATACACTGCCAGTACGACCGCGAACACGGCGCCGAACACTATCAGCCGCACTCGCGACTGGCTCACAGCTCAGCGCTCTTCAGCCAGGGCCTGCTGGATGTTGTACTTGAGTTGGGACGGCGTCAGTCCGGACAGAAGCCCGCCCCTGCTTGCGAAAGTTATCTTGCCGGTCGTTTCGGAGACGATGACCGCGACCGCGTCAGTTACGGTAGCGATGCCGAGCCCGGCCCGGTGCCGCATCCCCAGCGCGCTCTGAACGTAGCGCTCCTCGCTCAACGGAAGAGTACAGCCCGCAGCCACAACCTGGCCGCCGGTAACGATGACCGCGCCGTCGTGCAGCGGGGCCGGCGGGGTGAACAGCGAAACAAGGAGGGGCGCCGAGACATGCGCCTCCACCCGTGTGCCGGTTTCGATGTACTCGCGCAGGCCGATGTCGCGCTCGATTACAATCAGCGCCCCGGTCTTGTGGTCTTTCATCTGTGCCGCAGCATCGACGATTTCATCGACCACGGCCGAGTCCGCCCCTTGCTTGAGCAGGAATCGCAGCGGGCGATAGCGGCCGAATCGGGAGAGGATATTTCTGATTTCAGGCTGAAAGATTATTACGAACGCCACGATCCAGACCGTCGTCAGCGAATTGACTATCAGCCCGAGCGCCTTGAAGTCGAGCCATCGGGCGAGGAACGACACCGCCACGAGGAAGAAGAGCCCGTAGAGCATACGGATGGCGCGGGTGCCCTTGAGGAAACGCAGGAAGTAGTAAGCGAGCAGGGCGACCAGGATGATGTCGAGGGCATCGGTCACTCGGAACTTGATGAAAGAGAGCATCTAGCTTCTCAGTTCGACCGCGTCAGCCAGCCTCAGCGCCTTCACGACGGGTTTGACGTCGTGCACGCGCAGAACGTTCGCGCCGTTCGCGGCTGCCAGCACGCAGGCGGCGATCGTCCCATCGACCCGCTCGCCGTCCGCGGAGTCCGTAACCACGCCGATGAATCGTTTGCGGGACGGACCAACCACTAACGGGACGCCGAGGGACTGCAGTTCTGCCAGACGACGCAGGATTTCCAGATTGTGCGCCACTGTCTTGCCGAACCCGATTCCCGGGTCAACCAGCATCTGCTTCCGGTCAATGCCGGCATCCTCTCCCCGTCTGAGCGCCGCGTCAAGGGAACCGACGATCTCTCCCATCACGTCGGCATATTCCGGACTGCGCTGCATGGTCCTGGGTTTGCCTTTCATGTGCATCAGTATACATGGGACTCCGGCGCGCGCCACAACCGCGGCCATTCGCCGGTCACCGCTGAGTGCAGAAACGTCATTAATCATGTCCGCGCCATGGCGCAGCGCTGTCTCTGCGACCCTTGCGTCCGTGGTGTCAATCGAAACAGGCGCATTGACTCTCTTCTTTACTACGCGCAGCACGGGCAGAAGCCGCGCCAGCTGTTCGTTCGCAGCGACGGGCAATGACCCGGGCCGCGTTGACTCCGCGCCGATGTCGATGAAATCTGCGCCCTCATCAGCCATCGCGGTGGCGCGGTCAAGCGCGGCCGATGGTTCAAGGAAACGTCCGCCGTCCGAGAACGAGTCAGGAGTGACGTTTAGAATGCCCATGACATGGGTTCGCCTGCCAAGGTCAACCTTCCGTCGTCCCAGCTTGATGACGCACATCGACATCTGCACGTGGCCACTCAGTTCAATCAGGTCGGGAACGAGACGCGCCACGCACTCCGGCTGCGACGCGAGCCGGTATACAAGAGACTGCAACTGCCGCGGCGTGAGGAACAACACAACATCGGTGTGCCTGACCCGGCCGGAAGCGACAGCACGGTTCACCGCACAATCACCGCCGCACGCTATCGCGGTCTGCTTCAAGATGTTGGCGCCGGCAGTCGAGAGACGGTCAATCCTGACCGCGACCACTCGGCTCTTTGCCCGGAATATCGGCCAGCTCAGCGCATCGGCGCCGACTCGGGCAAGCTCTTGTTCGAGGTCTGCCTTGTTTGTGATCGAGAGCAAACGCACGTGAATTTATAGGCTAACTCTTGCCGGAAGTCAAGTCAGGCCAAGCGTCAGGAAATCAGGAGGTTGAGGATTCGAGTACCCCGACACTTGAATCCTGGGCCCCTGGAATCCTCAGATCCTCTACTTGAGCACCTGCCCGATGCGGTCCAGAGCCCAGTCGATCTCGGTCTTGGTGATGATGAGCGGCGGGGCAAGACGAATGACTGTCCCATGGGTCTCCTTGGCAAGAACACCCAGCCCCATCAGCCTCTCGCAGAACGCACGCGCGTGACCGGATTCGGGCTTCACCTCCACGCCGACGAACAGGCCCTTGCCCCGGACGTCCGCGACGTGGGGCGAGTTCATCTTCTGCAATTCACTCCGCAGGTACTCGCCCATCTTGAACGAGTTCTCCGGCAGCTTCTCCTCGATGATCACCTCAATCGCGGCCTTGCCCACGGCACACGCAAGCGGGTTCCCGCCAAACGTCGACCCGTGGTTCCCCGGCGTGAACGCCGACATCAACTCCCTCGAAGCGAGAGCTGCCGAGACGGGAAAACATCCCCCGCCCAGAGCCTTGCCCACAATCAACACGTCGGGCCTGATGCCGTCGTACTCGTAACAGAACAGACGGCCGGTCCGGCCCAGTCCGGTCTGAATCTCATCGGTCATCAGCAGGACGTCGTTCCGAGTGCAGACCTCACGGGCAGCGGCCAGAAACCCCTCTCTCGGCATCCTGATTCCGGCCTCGCCCTGTATCGGCTCGACCAGGAATGCAACCGTGTTCGGCGTGACTGCTTCTTCCAGCGCCGAGACATCGCCGTAGGGTATCATCTTGAACCCGGGCGTAAACGGTCCGAACCCGTCGCGGTAGAGCTTCTCGGGCGAGAACCCGACAATGGTCGTTGTCCGACCGTGGAAGTTCCCATCGCAGACGATGATCTCGGCCTTCCCCTCCGGCACGCCCTTCTTCGCATAGCCCCAGCGCCGGCAGAGCTTGATGGCGGTCTCGACGGCCTCTGCGCCGGAGTTCATAGGAAGCACCTTGTCCATCCCGCAAGCCTCGGTCACGGTCTTGCAGAACGGCCCGAAAGTATCATGGTGAAAGGCGCGAGACGTAAGACAGAGCCTGCCCATCTGCTCCTGCATGGCAGCGAGTATCTTCGGATGGCGGTGGCCCTGGTTCAGGGCCGAGTAGGACGAGAGCATGTCGAGATAGCGTCTACCCTCGACGTCCTCTACCCACACGCCCTCGCCCTTCGCCAGAACCACGGGCAACGGAAGATAGTTGTGGGCGCTGTACTTCTCACCGAGGTTGATGTAATCAAGGCTCTTCATCTGGAACTCCTTTCGGTTACGGGCCGGAAATGTATTGTAGCTGCGACATCCCTCTGAGGCAAGCTCGTCGGGGCCCTCCCTCGCCGGTTACTTACGAAGCTCCTCGGAGATCTCGTTCAAACGCGTTCTGGATTGCTCAAACAGGCACTTCCGGCCACGCCAGCAAAGCTGCGCCGTGCAGCACCTCATTCATGCGCCGCTTTGAAGATTCATGCGCATCCTGATTCGGAAGTCGAACTTCTCCTCAACCTCGGCCATGGTCCAGGTCTCCGTCTCAACCCTGACCTTGACAACCTTCCGACCCCATCTCGGAGGGCTACCCCCAGGCGGAGGGAGGCTCGGAATGCTGCCACGGCGGACTTCGTCGCGTTGGTTCCTCGTGCGGGCCGTTACGACATCAGACTTTGCGACCTCTGCGGCCGGGTGAGGCAGGAAGTCTTCTGCGGGCACCTGAGCAAGGGAGCGTATCGCCGGACAGCCCGCAGGCATGTACTTCCTGGGGGTGGCGGCGGCTGATGGCGGAATCTGCGCCAACAAGCTGGTGCTGACAAAGTGAGCGCGCCCACCGGCCACCGGACCTAAGCTGAAGCCCCCAGCCGTTCCTCGGTCTGGGGGCTTGTAATTCAGGACGGACTACTTGGCCGGCGCGAGTCCGAACTCCTTGACCTTGATGCCGATCTTCCCGACCAGGCCGAGAATCTCCGCCTGCTCGCTCAACTCACCCTCGGCCAGCTTGAGATGCAGCGCGCTGGCCGGACACTCGCCGAACGTGGCATCAACCGGAATCCACTTCCCGAGATAGACCTCGTTCCAGGCATGGTAGTAGAATGCCCGGTTCATGTACAAAAGTCCGACCGCGGTCTTTGTCGGGATGCCGGCGGCACGGGCCAGCGCGGCAAAGAGAACCGCATGCTCGTTGCAGTCGCCCTTCATGGTCTTCAGCACGTCGAGCGCATTGGGGAATGACGCGGTCGGCTCCTTCTTGACGACGGTGAAGACCCACGACACGAGCTTGCGCGTCGCGGCCACACCGTCTTTCTCCTTGCCGATGGCCTCATTGAGTTTGGCCTTGACCTCAGGCGCGTCGGACTGGATGGTGATTGACGGCTTCAGGAAATCGGTCTGCTCGGTCACCGGCAGCGCAACCGGTCCCGGCGGCAGGTCCGGCGTCTTGATCTCGACCACATACGGGCTGGTGCTCGTAACCTGCTGACCCGGGCCGGTCAGGTCGTACTCCTTCGGGTCGACTCCGCTGAGCTCCAGCTTCAGGCGGCTGACATTGGCCCCTTCCGGAATAGTCGTGTCGACCGGAACGCGGAACATCGTCATGACGTCGAATTTCGCGCCTTCCGGCTCCGCCTTCAGCACCGCGTCGGCCGTCGTGCGCTCCGACCTGATACCCGGTGGCGACGTTTCGACGATGGCCATACCCTTGTCGTCGGCCCACGTTGTAACATCCGTCTTTGCCAGCTTGGTGGTGAACTTGAGCGCGTCGTACTCGTGGCCCCCGGCCGTGACCTTCTCCCGGCCCAGAACCTTGACCTCCGCCAGGTTAACGCCCATCACCGTCGCGTCGAAAACCGGCACCTTGTAGGTTGAGTCCTTCTTGAACTTCCGCAGGACGACAACGCGGCCCAGCGCCGCGGCCGGATAGACCGGGCCGGTCAGCTTGATGCTCCGCTCGGCCGTGTCGCCCGGGGCCATGACCAGAAGCGTGCTGCCCGCAACCCGACCCTTGACCGTGAACGAACGGTTCTGGGACGAGAACGTGAAGCTGAAGTCCTTGAGCGTCAGGTCGGGAGCGGTGTTGGCATCCGACCGCGACTGAACCTGTTGCTCCTTGCCGCCCATCGCCACGGTCATCTTTATGAAACTCTCGAATCGGTAGCCCTCCGGGAGCTGGTTGAACCGGTACATGGAGTACCCGACCTTCTGCCCCTGCAACGTATTGGACAGCCAGGTCTCGGCACTGACCGGGCCCGACCCGGACGGCCCGGCATGACCGCACCCGGCCACTATGGCGACAACCGCCGCCAGAACAAGCGCCTTTCTCATGGTCTGAGCCTAGTGCCCCGGAAGCGCTTTGTCAACGCGGGTCTTGCTCCCGAAGTCCGAAGCTCGACGCCCGATTCAAGTCCGAACCGCGAGCCCTGGCTATTCGAGTTTCGAGCCTGGCCGCTGCCTCGCCTCTCCTTGATTTGACATCTGTCGGCCCATGGTTAATATTCTCTGTCGGGCCCCGGGGACCTGCGCCCGGCAACAGACGAGAAACAAGGTCCCGTAACCGCTTGAGAAGCGAATGCGAGGTCCACGTGTGTTTGCCTGAGAAGCTCGCAGGCTGGTCCCGTACCGAATCCCAAGCAATAAAACGACCGGAGGAACTAGATGGCAAAGCGCATCTTTGTGGGCAACCTGCCCTTCAGCGCTACCGAAGACCAGTTGCGTGCTCTGTTCGGCGCTCACGGCGAAGTATCCGCCGTCAACATCATCACCGACAAGTTCACGGGCCGCTCGCGCGGCTTCGCGTTCGTGGAGATGAGTGACGACGCGGCCGCGGCTGCCGCAATCGCGGCGCTCAACCAGTACCAGCTCGACGGCCGGGCTCTGACCGTGAACGAGGCCCGCGAGCGGACCGAAGGCGGCCCGCGCGGCGGGTTCGGCGGACCGGGACGCGGCGGCCCGCGCCGCGGCGGCCGCGACGACCAGAAGCGCGACTTCAACCGGCCCCGCTGGTAGACCAGGCGCAGCAGTTCTCAGGCGGGCGGGCTCATGCCCGCCCGCGCCCTTTGCGGTGGCCTCTTCCGCTGTTGACTTTCACGCGCTCGCCCCTAAGATGCACTGATTTGGCCATGAAACCACAACTTGTGAACCGCCGGAGGTCGCGCCTATGAACATAATCGAGTCGGGCATCGGCGAGCTGTTCCAGCCGCCGGACCCGGATGGGTTCCGCGAATGGGTCCACACGCGGAAGAACACGAAGATGGTGGACAAAGTCATGACCGAGCAGGAAGCAGTCGCGAAGTTCGTGGCGGACGGTGACTACATCGGGACCGAACTCTACGGCACCGTGCGCGCCCCGATGTCGCTGATCCGCGAGACCATCCGACAGGGCAAGAAGCACCTGCGGGTGGCGGGCCAGGGCATCCACGAAATCGATCTCCTGCTTGCCGCCGACCTGGTGGACACGCTCGACATCACCTACATCGCCTGGGAAGTCTACGGCATCTCGTCCTGCCTCCGCCGTGCAGTTGAGTCCGGACGGGTCAGGACGACCGACTGGTCCAACGGTGGCATTACCTGGCGGTTCAAAGCCGCGGCCATGGGCGTGCCGTTCCTCCCGGTCCGCTCGATGCTCGGCACCGACACTCTCAAATACTCGGCTGCCAAGGTCATCGAGGACCCCTTTACCGGCAAGCTGGTCTGCCTGCTCCCGGCGCTGTTCCTCGACGTCGGGCTCATCCACGTCCACAAGGCGGACAAGTACGGCAACTGCCGGGTCGAAGGCATATCCGGTTTCGTGCACGAGATGTCCCGCGCCTCGAAGAAGCTCATCGTCTCGACCGAAGAGATTGTCCCCACCGAGGAAATCCGCAAGTACCCGGAACAGACCGTCATCCCCTATTACCTCGTTGACGCCGTGGTCGAAGCCAAGTACGCTTCCCACCCGGGCGAGATGTGCTACCGGTACTGGCGTGACGGCGAGCACCTGCAGTCGTTCCTCAAAGACTCGGCCGACCCGGCCAAGACCAAGGCCTACCTCGACAAGTGGGTCTACGGCCCGAAGAACCACGCCGAATACGTGAACCTGGTCGGCATGGACCGGCTGCGCCGGCTCGAGTCCGAGATTGGAGGCAGGTAATGGCGACCTATAACGAATCCGAATTCCTCATCTGCCTCGCCTCGAAACTGATGGAAGACGGCACGACCGCATTCGTCGGCACCGGCATACCGATGCTCGCCGGTGCTCTGGCCAAGCGGATGCACGCGCCGAACCTGGTCCCCATCTTCGAGTTCGGCGGCACCGGCGCATCGCTGGAGAAGCTGCCGCTGGGCGTGGGTGACTCGCGCACCTTCCACAAGGCGGTTGCCGCATCCGGTATCTGCGACATCATGGAAACCGCGTGCCGCGGCTTCATCGAATACGGTTTCCTGGGCGGGGCGCAGATCGACCCCTTCGGCAACCTGAACACAACGGTCATCGGCAAGTACTGGCCGCCCAAAGTCAGGCTGCCCGGCTCGGGTGGAGCCAATGATGTCGCCTCGTTCTGCTGGAAGACCATCGTTATCATGCGCAAGCACGACACCCGCTCCTTCGTGCCCAAGGTCGACTTCGTGACCACGCCTGGCTATCTCACCGGACCGGGCGCGCGCGAAAAGGCCGGCCTGCCTCCCGGCGCCGGACCATACCGGGTCGTGACCAACCTGGCCCTGATGGACTTCGAGCCTGCCACCAGGCGTATGCGCCTGATTGCGACTCACCCCGGCGTGAAGCCGGAAGACGTGGTCAAGGCGACCGGCTTCGAGCTGCTCGTCGCCGACGAGGTCGGCGTTAACCCGGAGCCGACCGAGAAGGAACTGCGCCTGCTCCGGGAAGAGATCGACAAAGACAGATATTACATCTAGGACAAGTCAGCATGCAGAAACCAGAGACCAGAATTCAGAACTGCGGAACCGGACGGACGACATGATATTGGCAGACCGGTACGTACGGTTCAGGCAGGACGCGCGCGCCTTCTGCCGCGAGGTCATCGGGCCCCGCGCCACCCGGTACGACCTGACCGGCGAGTTCGTGCAGGACAACGTCAAAGACCTCGCCCAACGCGGCTGGCTCGGCATCCCCTGGCCAAAGGAACTCGGCGGCATGGGCCTCGACTACCAGTCCTACGCGATTGCGATCGAAGAGGTATCGCGAGTCTGCGCCTCGACCGGCCTGACCATGGCGGCCCACACCTCGCTCGGCACCTACCCCATCTACAAGTTCGGCACGACCGAACAGAAAGAGAAGTACATACCGCGCCTGGCCCGGGGTGTCTGCCTCGGAGTCTTCGGCCTGACCGAACCCAACGCCGGGTCTGACGCGGCCGGCATCGAGACGACGGCACGGAAGACCGACCAGGGCTTTGTCATCAACGGCAACAAGCGATTCATAACCTCGGCCGGACACGCTGGCACGGTCATCGTCGCGGCAACGCAGGACCGCAAGCTCGGCCGCAAAGGCATCACCTGCTTCATCGCTGAGACCAAGACCCCGGGCTTCTCGGCGCCGAAAGCCGAACACAAGCTTGGGCTCAAGGGTTCAGAGACGATGGAACTGCTGTTCGAGGACATGCTGGTGCCGCTCGATAGCGTCTTGGGCAAGGAGTACGACGGCTACCGCATCTTCATGGAGACGCTCGACGGCGGCCGCATCTCCATCGGCGCGTTCTGCCTCGGCATGGCCCAGTGCGCGCTCGACACGATGATTACGTGGTTCAAAGACCGCGAGATGAGTCAGCTCGAATCCAAGGCGCTCGCCGACGTCGCCGTCCAGGTCGAGGCCGCGCGCCTGCTCGTCTACAACTCGGCGCAAATCAAGGACACCGGCGTGCGCGTGGACAAGGAATGCGCCTTTGCCAAACTCTTCGCGTCCGAAGTGGCGGTCTGGGCCTGCGGCGTGGCGATTGACGCCATCGGCCCGCTCGCCATCACTGACGACATGCCGGTGGCGCGGGCCTACCGCGACGCCAAGCTCGGCGAAATCGGCGAGGGCACATCCGAAGTAATGCGGATGATTATCGCCAAAGACGTACTGAAAGAAGCCAGAGAAACTTGCTAGAAATACCCAATACCCAAGTCCCAATTCCCAATCAACGGGAAAACCCCCATAGCCACGTGCGCACTGCTCGTCGGTACTTGGTCGTTTCCTGCTTGACTGGTCATTGGCGCTTGGTCATTGGTCATTTACCTGCCCAATAAGGAGGCAACGATGGACCTGAGTTTTAGTAACGACCAGGAGATGGTCCGTAACATGGCGAAGGAATTCGCCACCAAAGAACTGGAACCGAAGGCGGCGGAGATCGACGAGAAAGGCGAGTTCCCCCACGACTCCATCAAGAAGATGGCCGAACTGGGGATGCTCTCCATGACCATCCCCGAAAAGTACGGCGGCGCCGAGTTCGACTTCCTGTCGCTGGCGATCGCCATCGAGGAAATTTCTCGGGCCTGCGGCTCCACCGGCGTCATCACCGCGGTCCACAACTCCCTCGCCTGCTGGCCCATCGTCAACTGGGGCAACGACGCCCAGAAAGATAAGTACCTGCCGCGCATGGCGACCGGTGAGCTCCTCGGCGCGTTCGGCCTCACTGAGCCCAACGCCGGGTCCGACCCGGCCGCGATGGAAGCCACCGCGGTGCTCAAGGGCGACCGTTACATCCTCAACGGCTCCAAGCGGTTCATCACCAACGGCGGCGTCGCCAAGGTCTTCATCGTGTTCGCCAAGACCGACCCGGCCGCCGGCACCAGGGGCATTACCGCCTTCATCGTCGACCGCGATTCCAAGGGCTTCACCCTCGGCAAACACGAGAACCTCCTGGGCCTGCGCGGCACTGCCAACTGCGAACTGATATTCGACGACGCTGAAGTGCCGGTCGCGAACGTGCTCGGCCAGGTCGGTGGCGGCTTCAAAGTCGCGCTCGGCACGCTCGACGTCTCCCGTATCGACATCGGCGCCCAGGCGGTGGGCATCGCCCAGGCCGCCATGGAGAAAGCCATTGCCTACTCCAAAGAACGGAAGCAGTTCGGCAAGCCCATCTGCGAATTCGAGATGATCCAGGCCAAACTCGCCGACATGGCCTGCCGCACGCTCGCCTCGCGCCTCCTCGTCTACTACGCGGCGCACCAGAAAGACTCGGGCAAGACTCGCTTCAACCAGGAATCCGCCATGTGCAAACTCTTCGCGGCCGAGACCGCAGTCGAAGTCACGCGCCAGGCAGTACAGGTTTACGGCGGGTACGGTTACACCAAAGACTACCCGGTCGAGCGCTACTTCCGCGATGCCAAGTGCATGGAAATCTACGAAGGGACATCCGAAGTCCAGCGCATCGTCATCGCCCGTTCCCTGCTCAGTTAAAGTTCGCTGCTCCACGAAGCGGGAGGCCTTGCGCCTCCCGCTTCACTTATGCGCGCCAATTGCCGACGGGCGGGGTCCGGCAGAGGCACACCTCCCGACTTGCAGGCCGAGCTAGGCGAGAGATGGGAACTGCGCCGCCCAAATGCGGACTGTGGCGCGGTGCTCGCTCCTGCTGTGCCCAGGCACGTTTGGCGCAGGCGCTCTGAGGGACTGTCCCCGTTTCCCGCCAAGTCTAGGACCAAACCTATGGCTTGGGGTTTGCGGTGATTACTGGCGGGCGAGCTCGGCCTAGCGGATGCGGACCGAGCGATTGGCGCAGTTCTTCCCAGCGCGGTATGACGATCCCGGCCAGCCTTCGCACCAGCGCCGGATCCCGGCCGCGGCGCGACCAGTACTCATCCACCGCTATGTCCTCGACTGCTTTCTGACATTCATCCTCACCCGGCGCATGGCGGTCAACTATCGAACACAGCCCGCGTACAGCCGTACGCCAGAGCCCGATCCGCTGTGAACCCTCTGCGGCCAACTCCGGCATCTTACTCACCTCCAGCCACAACTGCTCCACCAGCGCCTCCCGCGCCTTGTCCCATGCCGCCAGCTCCAGCCGCCGGTCCGGCTTAGGCTGGAACCCGTGCCTCGACGTCTGATCGCCCGGCTCAAGCCGCGGTGTGGCTTCGCCACCGTAGGAACGAGCAGCATCCAGCCCGCCGGCCATCTCTGCCTCTTGGAAGAATCTGAGCACCCCCTCCCTGACTGCTTCCAGATGCCCGGGGTCCGGTCCGCCCTCACCTTGGTACGGCCGTAGCACTTCTTCAAGCATCGCCGGACGCTTCGTTCCGCGCCTCCCTCTGGTCTTGTTCAGCACCCGCCAGACACCGGCAGCGTAGCTCTGCAGATGCTCCTCGTTCAGCGGCCCGGGAATGAGGTGCTGCAGCTCGATGATACTGACCACCTTGCGCCTCACCCGTCTCGCCCAGACCTGCGACAGGCCGAAGTTCCGCGCCCGTCGCACGCGCGCCTCGGGAGTCGGCGCCGGCTCGTGCCTGGTCGCAACTCGTCTCTCGACCCCGCGGTCCAGCTTCTCGACTGCCTTATCAATCTTCGCCGGCAGAAACTCGCGCACCTTGGCCAGAGCCTTCCGCGTCTCGACCTCGATCACCGTCTGCCTCGCCGTATAGCGGTCAAGCACGTCCTCGATGTCGGAGAACCTTGCCCGACAGGCCCGCAGATAGTCGGCTAGAAGCCCGACACCGGGATTCGGGACCTCGCCACGCTCCAGCCTGCCCGCAACGTGGTGACTTCCCCTGCCCTGACGCCCCATCGCCGTCGCAAGCTTCTGCTGGGTCAGGCCCGCCTTCAGCCTGCATTCGCGCAGCCTCTTCCCCAACTCCTCATCGCACTCATACCGATCTTTGGGTCTCTTCATGTGCCGATACCATCATACGCATGATAAGACTTCTTATCAAGCGAATTATCTCTTTAGCTCCTGTAAGTCCACGACCCTCAATCCTCT
>Ga0335071_10002345_pt1 | contig 20252 bp, 17 predicted proteins | sample Lox_Sample_15_FD_206724 | JGI IMG/M metagenome (GOLD analysis project Ga0335071, IMG submission 206724) | Soil microbial communities from Loxahatchee National Wildlife Refuge, Florida, United States - Lox_Sample_1.5 | ecosystem: Environmental > Terrestrial > Soil > Wetlands | place: USA...
CGCCCAGCAGGCCATGCGCGCCTGCATCACGAATTTCGTGCCCGACCTCGCTCATGTCCGCGGCATTTATCACCACCTGTCGCCATCGATCCTTTGGGAACTGAAACGCCGTCGCTTGCCGGTTCTCTATCACCTGAATGATTTCAAGATTCTGTGCCCGAGCTATAACCTTGTGGCTCGCGGTGAGGCGTGCGACTCCTGTCGAGGGGGCGCGTTCTACCACGTGGTCACCGAGCGCTGCTATGCTGGCCCGCGCAGCAGCGCAATAGTCTTGGCGGCGGAAGCCTACTTCCACAAATGGCTGCGAACCTACGAACGCTGCGTCGACTTGTTCCTCGCGCCCAGCGAGTTCGTGCGTAGGCAATTAATCGATCATGGATTACCAGCCCAGCGGATTGAGGTTCTGCCGCATTTTCAGGAGTTACCCGCATTCGAACATTCGGCGAACGACGAAGGCTATGTCCTATATTTCGGCCGTCTCTCTCCGGAAAAAGGTGTCGACGATCTTCTGCACGCCTTGTCTCTCTCCCCTCAAATTCCGGCCGTGATTGCCGGCGACGGGCCGGACGCCGCCCGTCTGCAGAAGCTGGCTAGTGAACTAAATCTAAGCCGCGTGACCTTCGCCGGCCAGGTAAGCGGCGACAATTTGAAGGCTCTCATCGCACGTTGCCGCTTCTCCGTATTTCCCTCGCATGCCTACGAGACTCTCGGGAAGTCGATCCTCGAATCCCATGCACACGCACGACCGGTGATCGCCTCTGATCTCGGATCGCGCCGCGAATTCGTAAAGGATGGCGTCACCGGGCTGTTGTATCCCTCTGGCGACCGGCGGCGGCTTGCCGACGCCATGCAGTTCCTGTATGACCGGCCGGGAATGATCGAGAAAATGGGGGAAGCCGGACAATCTCGCGTCCGCGAGCGGCATAATCCGGAGCAACACCTGCAAAAGATGCTTGAGCTGTACGGGTCTTTGACGTCGCGAAAGATTCTCTCGTTCCCGCATGCCCGGCCCACTCCCGAGGCATCTCTGCCGTCGGCCTCCGCACGCCGCCCCGTGCGAGTCGCGTTCATCGGCGGGCGCGGTGTCATTTCGAAATACAGTGGCGTTGAGTCGTACTACGAGCAGGCCGGGGCAGAACTGGCGAGACTGGGGCACGAGGTTACGATTTATTGCCGCAGCTACTTCACTCCCAGTGCCGCCGAGCACAAAGGCATGCGCATTTGCCGCCTCCCGACCATTCGCTCGAAGCACCTCGAAACCGTCGTTCACACCTTGCTCTCCACCGTTCACGCGATGGCGTCAAGGTACGATGTTGTTCACTATCACTGCCTCGGCCCGGCATTGTTCTCATTCCTCCCGCGCCTCGTAGGGAAAAAGACAGTTGTCACCGTGCAAGGGCTTGACTGGCAACGCGCTAAATGGGGACGCCTTGCCGCGCGCGTTCTTCGCTGGGGAGAAGCCGCCGCTGTCAGATTGCCCAATGCGACTATGGTCGTTTCACGTACCCTCCAGCAGTACTACCGCGATCAGTATGGTCGTGACACGTGCTACATCCCAAACGGAGCCACGGCCATGCCTCGTCGCACACCCGCTCACATCCTTGAATGGGGCCTACAGCCGGACAACTATGTGCTCTTTCTCGGAAGATTCTCTCCGGAAAAGAACTGCCATCTGCTGATCGAAGCCTTCGAGCGAATCGACACGAAGATGAACCTGGTTCTTGCCGGAGGATCGAGCCATTCCAACGCATATATAGAGAATTTGCGCCGCCACGAGTCAGAGCAAATTCGCTTTCTCCCCTGGATTTCGGGGACGGCTCTTGAGGAACTTCTCTCTTACGCTGCAATCTTCGTCCTGCCCTCCGACATCGAAGGCCTGTCTCTGGCGCTACTCGACGCGATGGCCGCTGGCGTGTGCGCGCTGACCAGCGATATTCCGGAGAATCGCGAAGTGGTGGAAGGCGCCGGCTTCATGTTCCGCAAGGGCGATTCAGCCGACCTCGAGCGGAGTCTGAAGGAACTGATCGGCCGTCCTGGACTTCGCCGCCAGGCCGCCATGCGCGGGCGGGCGCGCGTTCAGAACGAATACCACTGGCCGGAAATTGCCCACTCGATTGAGGCGGTTTACCTCGATATCCTGGGCTGGCCAGCGCGGATCGGTCCCCGAGGACAACTGGAAACGTCGGAAGCAATTTCAGCTCATGGTTCGGGCTGAGATTGCGCCGGCGATTCGCCGAAGATTCTAACCGGCGATCTGAGCGGCATGACTGAACCGTAACCCTAAACCTGGCGAGCGCCACTTTACTCCCGGCATTATTTAGAATCGAAGCGCCGCTTTGGATACAAGAAGCGGCTAGATCTTCGCGTTCGTCCAGGCGCGGCGTTCCGGCATGGAAGATTCGATTCTCGTTACCGGCGGGGCCGGCTTCATCGGCTCGAACTTCATTCTGCAGTGGCTTGCCTCGGAATCGCCGCGCGTCGTCAATCTCGACAAGCTGACCTACGCCGGAAATCTCGACAATCTGCGCTCGGTCGAAGCCAATCCGCGCTACCGTTTCGAGCGCGGCGACATTCTTGATCGCAAATTGCTCGCCGGGCTTCTCGGACGCGAACATCCCCGCGCCATCGTGCATTTCGCTGCTGAGAGCCACGTCGATCGCTCCATTCACGGCCCGGACGATTTCATTCGCACCAATGTTGAGGGGACCTTTGCTCTGCTTGAAGAAGCTCGCGCCTACTGGTCGGCGCTGAGCGAGCAGGATCGCAGAATATTTCACTTCCTGCACGTCTCGACGGATGAAGTATATGGATCGCTCGGGCCGACCGATCCAGCGTTTACGGAAAACACTCAGTATCAGCCGAACAGCCCGTACTCAGCCTCCAAAGCGGCCTCTGACCACTTCGCTCGCGCCTATCACCACACGTATGGCATGCCGATCCTAACCACCAACTGCTCCAATAATTACGGACCGTACCAGTTTCCGGAGAAGCTGATTCCGCTGATGATCCTGAATGCCTGCGAAGGCAAGCCTCTGCCCATTTATGGCGACGGCCAGAATGTTCGTGACTGGTTGTATGTCGAGGATCATTGCCGCGCGATCCGCACCGTGCTTAGCCGGGGCCGCGCCGGAGAAACTTACAATATCGGCGGACGAAACGAAAAGAAGAACCTGGAAATCGTGCGCACGATCTGCAGTCTGCTTGACCGGCTTCGTCCAGGTGACGCGGTGGTGCCTCACGAGAAGCTCATCACCTATGTGAAAGACCGTCCCGGTCACGATCGCCGGTATGCGATGAACATCAGCAAGATCGAGCGCGAACTGGAATGGCATCCGCAGGAAACATTCGAAACCGGCATCGAAAAAACCGTTCGCTGGTATCTTGAAAACGATAGTTGGGTGCGCGGTGTGATAAGCGGCAGCTATCGTCAATGGATAGAAAAGCATTACGCCACTGAGCACTGAAATGGGTGTGGGTTTGTCTGTGAAATCCTGTGTACCCTGTGGTTATAGCTTTTGGCGCTGCCATATCAAAGGCCTATGAGTAAAACTACGCCACCGACTTACAAAGGCATCATCCTAGCGGGAGGCTCTGGCACGCGCCTCTATCCCGTCACCCACGCGGTCGGCAAGAGTCTGCTTCCCGTTTACGACAAGCCGATGGTGTACTACCCGCTCTCGGCTCTGATGTTGGCGGGCATTCGCGACATTCTTCTTATCTCAACGGCGGACGATCTTCCGCGCTTCGAGCAGTTACTCGGTGACGGCTCGCGCTACGGCGTGCGTTTCGAGTATGCGGTGCAGCCAAAGCCCCAAGGCATCGCGCAGGCGTTGCTCATTGGCCGCGAGTTCATCGACAACAACCCCTGCGCCCTCGTTCTCGGAGACAACATTTTCTACGGACACGATCTGGTCAAGGAGCTGCGCACCGCTGCCCGGCAGACAAAAGGTGCGCGCGTGTTTGCTTATCCGGTGAACGATCCGGAGCGCTACGGGGTGGTCGAGTTCGATGCGCACGGAAAGGCACTCAGCATTGAAGAGAAACCGAAGCATCCTAAATCACGCTACGCAGTAACCGGTCTTTATTTTTATGACCAGCGGGTCGTCGAAATTGCCGCCGGCCTCCGTCCGTCGAAACGTGGCGAACTCGAAATCACCGACGTCAACCGCGCCTACCTCGAGCGCGGCGAATTGAACGTCTGTGTCATGGGACGCGGCATGGCATGGCTCGACACGGGAACGCACGAGGCGTTGATGGAAGCGTCTTTATTTATTCAGACGCTCGAGAAACGGCAGGGGCTTATGGTTGCGTGCCCTGAAGAGATCGCCTTTCGCTCCGGATACATCAACGCGGACCAGCTTGAAGCGCTCGCCCATCCCATGCGCAACAATGCGTATGGGGCATATTTGCTGCAGCTATTGAAAGACCGTGTGTTCTGACGAAGCAGGATTTGTTTTGCACTTGAGATGAAGAAGACTACAACCAGCCTGCCCGGAATCCTGTTGCTCGAGCCGCGTGTGTTTGGCGACGACCGCGGATTCTTTCTCGAGAGCTACAACCAGCGCACCTTTGCCGAGCTTGGAATTAAAGAAGCGTTTGTGCAGGACAATCATTCGTTTTCCGAGAAGAATGTCGTCCGTGGCTTGCACTATCAGATTCAGCAGCCGCAGGGAAAGCTAGTGCGCGCGATTACGGGCGAGATTCTCGACGTCGCGCTCGATCTGCGGCGCTCGTCTTCGACCTTCGGAAAATGGGAGACCTACACGCTTTCCGGAGAGAACAAAATAATGTTGTGGATTCCGCCCGGCTTCGCGCATGGATTTAGAGTCGTGTCGGAGACGGCGCACGTTGCCTATAAGACCACTGACTTCTACGCGCCCGAGCATGAGAGAACGATTGCGTGGAATGACCCGGTCCTGCACATCGATTGGCAACTTGACGACGAGGCCATCGTCTCGCAAAAAGACCAGCGGGGAGTGGCTTTCAAAGAAGCGGAGAAATTTGCGTGATCGTTGCAGCCAGAAGTGTGACTGGATTTAGTTCAACCGGAACTCAACCGCAATCGTAGTTTCGACCGCAACTGCACGTCCCGACGCCTGGTACGGCTCGAACTTCCACGAGCGCACCGCCTCTTCCGCCGATTTGAGCAAATCATCGTCTCCAGAGACTGGGCGCAGTCGCGATACAGACCCATCCTCGCCAATTACAGCGTCCAGCACGGCAAGTCCTTGCTTGCCCGCGCGGCGCGCTTCTTCCGGATACACCGGGTCGACTTTCGACACGATGCGCATTTCCATCGTCTCGGATGGGACCGGCATAGGGGCGCTAGAATCCCTCACTGCCGCGGAACCAGCCTCTAATTCTTTCCACGACCGCTGCCATTGCCACCAACCCAGACCTGCCATCAGCAACATCGCGCCCAGAAGAAAATAGAATCGCCGCCGGTGAACGACAATCCGCGGTGCCGTATTTCTTACGGGAACGTCATCCGTTGCAACCGGCTCGACCGCGGGCGCAATTGTTGCTTCTTTTTTCTGCGGAGGTTCCAGTTGCGGCATGAACTGCGGGTTCTGCAGCCGATACGTCCAATACCGGATCATCTCGCGCTGTTCAACGGGGAGTCCGACGAACTCGAATCCGCACCGCAGGTGTCCCTGATAGCGAACCAGCGCGCGCGCGCGAACCGGAACGCCGACATTCGGAAGTCGCAGTTCCACTGCCACCTGCTGCCCGGCGGAAAGTTCGCCGGCCACCATTCCGCCGACGCCGCCTTCGCTGAGATCGGTACAGCGGCCCGGCAGGTTCTCGGGCACGCCGGACCGCAATGCGATCACATCGAGGGGCACGCTCAGAGGATGGCGGGGAAAATCTCGGCGTTGAGTTTGTTCAAGTGCCTGTGCTACCGCTGCACTCATCGGACAGCCTCCGCAACATCGAAACGCACAGCTGTGCGGCTGGATTCAACGACGAACGCGGCGCTTTCGAGGGACGGTTATGTGAGTATAGCGGAAGATGCCGGAATTTTTTCCTCAAAATTATTTTGCCGGTTGCTGTGCCCGCCGAGAATCTTGCTTCAATCCAGGTCGCGCCAGTTTGGGCCCACTCCAAGATCGATGCGCAGCGGAACCGCGAGGTCATGCGCTCCTTCCATGTGCTCACGCACCAGCGCCTTAATCGCATCAAGTTCGTTCTCTGCGACTTCAAACACCAGTTCGTCATGCACCTGCAGTGTCATTCTCGATCTCAGCTCGCGCTTTCTGAGTTCCTCGTCGATGCGGATCATGGCAATCTTGATCAGATCTGCGGCCGTGCCTTGCAACGGCGTGTTCACCGCAGTTCTTTCGGCAAAGCCGCGCAGGTTTGAGTTCTTGCTGTTGATATCAGGAATTGGCCGGATCCTCCCAAAGAGCGTCTTCACGTGCTGGTCGCGCCGTGCCTGCGCCAGCGTCGCATCGATGAACGCCCTCACGCCGGAGTAAGTCGCGAAGTAAGCGTCGATAAACTTCTTCGCTTCTCCCGGCTCAATTCCCAGTTGCTGCGACAGTCCAAAGGGCGACAGGCCGTACACAATGCCGAAATTCACCGCCTTTGCGCGCCGCCGGTGATCCGGCGTCACCATCAGCGGAGGCACGCCAAAGACCTGTGCCGCGGTCAGCGTGTGGATATCGTCGCCCCGCCGGAAGGCCTCGACCAGCAGCGGATCTTTGGAAAAATGCGCGAGCAGGCGCAGTTCGATCTGCGAATAATCGGCCGCCAGCAGTACGCAGCCGGGTTCCGCGATGAAGGCTGCGCGGATTTCGCGGCCCAGTTCCGTACGAATCGGAATATTCTGCAAATTTGGATTTGCCGATGACAGGCGGCCCGTGGCCGTTCCAGTCTGCCCGAACGTCGTGTGCACGCGCCCGCTCCCGGCTCGCACCAGCGCAGGCAGCGCATCGACGTAAGTGGACTTCAGCTTGGTTAGCTGCCGGTATTCGAGAACCAGCCGCGGCACTTCGTGTTCCTCGGCCAGCCCTTCGAGCACATCCACTGCCGTCGATATCTTTTTCCCTTTGCCGTACTTGACCGGGATCGGCAAGCCAAGTTTGTTGAACAGCACATCGCCCAGTTGCTTGGGCGAGTTGATGTTGAACTCCATGCTGCAGCGTTCGTAGATTTCGCGCGCTTTGGCGTCCGCCTCGCGTTGCAACTTCACCGACATCTCGCCGAGTGCCACCGGATCGATCTTCACTCCTGCCTCTTCCATCCGCGCCAGAACCGGCACGAGCGGACCGTCGATCTCTTCGTAAACAGAGTTCAGCCCTTGGCTCTTGACCTCCTCGTGTAGCGCCGTCGTTAGTCGCCCCGTCACATCGGCCGCCTCGGCAATGTTTCCGCTCAGCTTCAAATTGAGTCTTCGCAGAGCAACTTCCGCCAACGAATGCGACGAATAGGTCGGATCGAGCAGATAGGAATACAACATCGGATCATGCTTCACGCCGCACAGCGCGATCCCGCTCTCTCGAAATTGATGCAACGCCGACTTCGAATCGTGGATGCTCTTGGGCATCGCCGGATCTTCGAGTATCGCCTTGACTCGCTCGGCAACAGCCGAATCGTTCAGCCAGACGGTCGCTCCCTCACCAGACTGTTGCGATAACGCGATTTGCTGCTGCCGCGCAGGCGTCTGTGTCTCTTCGGAAGCCGGCCGCAGATCGAGAAGCCCAGTCTGCTCAGGTTCGGGTTCGCTCTCGGCTTCCTCCTGCTCTGAAGCTTCCTCCTCTTCCGAAGCAGAAAGCGCCACCGCCAAAGGCATGTCCGGCGAGAGTTCCCGCAGATATTCTTCGAGCTCCACTAGCGCCCTAATGTCGCGATAGTCGCCCTCTTTCACTTCAACAACCGGCAGCAGTTCCTTTAACAGGGAACTGAATTCCAGCTCGGCAAACAATGCCTGCAAGCTCTCGACGTCAGGTTCGCCCGCCTTCATCGCATCTAAATCGAGATCCACCGCCACGTCCGTATCGATAGTCACCAGTTGCTTGCTCAGCAAAATGTTGTCGCGGTTGTTCTGCAAGGACTCGCGATAGGTCTTCTTCTCGACCTCCGCCGCGTGGTCGAGCGCCTCCTCGACGCTGCCAAATCGCCGGATAATTTCGACCGACCCCTTATCTCCAATCCCCGGTGCTCCGGGAATGTTGTCGATCGAATCTCCGCGCAACGCCATCACGTCGATTACTTTCGAAGGCGGCACTCCCAGCAGTTCTTCCACCTTCGCCGCATCGCAAATCAAATTGTCCTTGGGCGGATTCAGCACGCAAACCCTGTCATCGACAAGTTGCAGCATGTCTTTGTCGCTCGACACGACGTAGACCGAGTGCGATTCAGCAGCCGCTTTCCGCGCCAGCGTCCCAATGACATCGTCAGCTTCGTAACCTGCGAGCTGCAGAATCGGAATGCGGTATCCCTCGAGAGCCCGCCGGATGTACGGTACCTGCTGTACTAAGTCCGGCGGCATTTCTTTGCGGTTCGCCTTGTAACCGTCGTACTGCGACTCTTTGAATGTCTGCGTCTTGATGTCGAACTTGCGAATCGTGGTGATCGCCTCCGCCTGCTGGTTGCGGATCGTCGGAGCACCCACGTCGAACACCGCTGCCAGATATTCGGGCGCGAAGTCGTCGCACAGTTTGCGCAGCATGTTGACGAAGACATAGGTTGCAGCGGTCGGAACCCCGGTCTTCGTCGACATCGGTCGCTGCCGCGCCATGGCGTGGTACGCCCGGAAGATGAACGACATCGTGTCGATGAGGAAGATTCTCCCCTTGCCGCTGTCCGGCACGAGTTGTGGCTTAGGACGCGCAGCCTGGGGCTCGCTCTGCGGCTCGGTGGTCGTTTTCAGCGGTGATTTTTTCTTAGGAGGCAATATCAGAAGTTTAGCAGTTCGACAGCGCACGAACGTGATGCTCGGTAGCGCGTTGGGGTAGATAAATAGAGAAGAGCGACAACCACGAAGGACACCAAGGATCACGAAGGGTCTGGCGCTTGCATCCTTCGTGCACCTTCGTGCCCTTCGTGGGTGATTATCTTTCTAGTCGACCTCTCCTGAGTGATCCTCCTCTCTGCCAAATTGAGCAAACCCGCGTATGATATGTGGTTTTTGGCTCCGAGAACGCCGCATGCTTCCTTTCAAGCTGATCTACAGCGACGACTATTTCCTGCCGATTGGGTCGCACGTGTTTCCAGCCGAAAAATACAAAGGCGTGCACGACCGCCTGTTGTCGATCCATGCCGCCGATGCCTCCGATTTTGTCGCTCCGCGCCCGGCGAGCGACGAAGACATTTTGCTCGTGCACACTTCCCAGTACGTGCAGAAGCTCAAGACCGGCACGCTCAGCGCGCGCGAAGAACTGGAGATGGAGATCCCTTACTCGCCGGAACTCGTGCGAGCTTTTTGGCTGGCGGCCGGCGGTTCCATGCTCGCCGCCGACTATGCGCTCAACGACGGCGTTGCCATCAACGTCGGCGGTGGGTTTCACCATGCCTTCCCCGATCACGGCGAAGGATTCTGCATGGTCAACGACATCGCGGTTGCCATCCGGCGCATGCAGCGTGATGAGAAGATCCGTACTGCCATGACGCTTGATTGCGATGTGCACCAGGGCAATGGGACAGCCGTAATTTTCGCCCCCTCCCTGCCGGGCAACCGAGTCGCAGGATCCGCTGCAGCCGGCGCAGGTATCGCGGACATGGCGCGTACACGCCGAGCTTCCTCCGACGTCTTCACCATCTCGCTTCATCAGGAGAACAACTACCCGGCCTTCAAGCCGCCCTCTTCGCTCGACATGAATCTGCCGGACGGTATGGGCGATGGCGAATATCTCGCCTGTCTCGGCAGCGCTATCAGTATGGGCTTAAGCAAATTCAGGCCCGAGCTCATTTCTTACGTTGCGGGCGCCGATCCTTATCGCGAGGACCAGCTCGGCGGCCTCTCCTTAACGATTGAGGGACTAAAGGAAAGAGATAAGTTGGTTTTCCAGTTGGCTAAAGCCGAAGGCATTCCCATCATGGTGACTTTTGCGGGCGGATATGCCCACGACTTGCGCGACACAATAACAATCCACTCCAACACGATCCTGGCCGCGAAAGAAGTGTATGGCGTGTAGGGCGGACACTCTTGTCCGCCCAAGTCGTGCAGCGTCGATCAAGCAACCAGAAGACTTGTAATGCGCGCCGCCCCGGATGTCGCGCGTCAATTGGAAATTCATGCGCGCTCAGTGTTTCCCACCTCCGTGCGCCGACTTCCAACTTGTAATTTGCCCTTCCGCTTGAGCAATTTCCTGGGCAGTCATTGACTTCTTCACCTTGCTAAGCTCCCCTGCACTCTCTTTAATCGAATCCTGCGAAAGCGCCAGCCATTTATAGGAGGCGACCCTGTCGCTGCTGGAACTGCCTTTCGCCAGCATCATCCCGAAGCGATACTGCGCTTTGGCCATTCCCCGGTCGGCGGCCAGTTGATAGTAATGCGCGGCCATTTCGTGATCCGGTGGCGCTCCGTTGCCCTGTTCACAAATGATGGCGAGATCATACTGTGCTTCGATCTGGCCCTGGTTTGCCGCAGGCGTCAGCCAGCGGCGCGCCTCTGCATAGTCGACAGGCACACCGTGGCCCATCGCGTAACTCACCCCCAACGCGAATTCGCCGTCAGGTTCTCCCTGCGCCGCCGCCTTCTTGTACCAGCCCACAGCCTGGTCGTAGTCGATTTTCCCGGTCATGCCCTTGGTGTACATAGTTCCCAGAGCGACCTCGGCGACGGCGCTGCCCAGACTCGCCGCCTTCTGGTAGTACTGCATCCCTTTGTTGACGTCGACTGCGATGCTCGGGTTTGGCGGCTGAAGGTAGATTTCCGCCAGTGCCAGGATCGGCGGCACGAGGTTCTGATCGGCCGCGGCGTCAAGCCAGCGGATCGCCTCCCGATAATCGCGGGGCACGCCTTCGGCGCGCATGTACATCAGCGCGAGATTGTATTGCGCCGAGGCGTCGCCGCCCTCGGCCGCACGCTGGAACCACTGCACCGCCTGCTCCGGGTCTCTCGGAACTCCCTTGCCATTCGCGTAAAGCAGGGCAATGTCAGTGGCGGCATCGATGGAGCCCTGTTGCGCGGCTTTCTTGTACCAGTTGAGCGCCTCCGTCGAGGAAGGATGGTCCAGGCCAATGCCCGTCTCCGCAAAAATGCCGAGTGACTCTTCGGCTCCCGGGTAGCTGCGGTCGGCGGCTTGATGCAGCAAGCGGGCGGCCTCTGCGTCGTCCCTCTTCAGCAAAACTCCGGCATGATAGGCGAGGGCGAGCAAGGTCTGCGCTTCAGGATTGCCGGACTTCGCTTTGTCTTCGAGCGATTGCAGATCGTCCAGGCCCAGCCCCCTTGCCCTTTCCATCAGGGCGTAGGCCCCGAGCAGGGAGTTGGCGCGTTTTGGCTTGAACTCTCTTTGCGCTGACTGCGGGCCGTTCGGCGGCTCCGTCGGCTTTACTGTCGGAGAGATTGCAATGGTTGGCTTCTCTGCCTCGCGCGAACCGGTCCCGGTCACTGGTGTCGCCGTAGCCGGAGCGCGGAGCGGAATTTCAATGACCACCGATCCACTCGCGGGAGTCTTTACCTCAAAATTCAAAGGCTCAACCGACTCCAGCACCACGCGCGTGACCGCCGGATGAGCACTGAACTGTGACGCGCGCAGTTCCTTGACCGGCCCGCTGTTCACCGCGATCCGCCGGTTTCCGCCTTTTAGCTCGCATCCTGCGAAATCGAAAATAAGCCGGTCGGGATTCGAAGCGCGGCTGGTTGTCGGAGTGATTGCAGTGCTCATCGCAACGGTGATCTTGAGATGGCCGGACCCTGGCAGCACGTCAATATTTCTCACACTGCTAGTGGGTACACTGCTCGCGCCCTGAGCTTTCTGAGCCTGTCCGGCGCCGCGCTCCGCGACGAAGATACAGCATAGCGCACACAGCAATGCCGCAGGGAGCCGAGCCATGGGGAGCTTCCTTAAGTGAGAAGCTGAATTGTACAGCCGAAACTGGAAAAAATTCGCCCGGCTTACCGAGACGAAGGCTGCCCCACCCCGCTGTTAGAATAGTCGTTAGTCTATGTTCGAGAACCTACAGGAAAAACTTCAACGCGCATTCAAAAGCCTGCGTGGCCAGGCCGTTCTCACCGAAGAGAACATCGCGGAGGCGCTCAAACAAATTCGCCTCGCCCTGCTTGAGGCCGACGTCAACTTCAAGGTCGTGAAGGATCTGATCGACCGCATCCAGGCGAAGGCGGTCGGCCAGGAAGTCTTGACCGCTCTCTCGCCCGGCGAGCAGGTCATCAAGATCGTCCGCGACGAATTGGTGGCAACACTCGGGAAAGATACTGCAAAACTGAAGTTCGCTTCGCAGCCGCCCACCGTTGTTTTGATGGCCGGCCTGCAGGGTTCTGGTAAGACGACCACCTCCGGCAAACTTGCGAATTGGCTGAAGAACGGCGGCCATCGTCCGCTGCTCGTCTCCGTCGACGTCTACCGCCCCGCCGCCCGCGAGCAGCTTAAAGTGGTTGCCGCAGCAATTAAAGCCAATCTCTACGAGGGCCAGGTCGAAGAGGCCAACACAGCAACAGTAGAGCGGTTGGCCAAAGAAGCCCGCCGCGAAGCCGTCAACTCCGGCTGTGACGTGCTCATCGTCGATACCGCCGGCCGCCTGCACATTGACGACCAGCTCATGGACGAGATGCAGTCGCTCAAGCGCCTGCTCAATCCGCAGGAAATTCTCTTCGTCGCCGATTCGATGACCGGCCAGGACGCGGTCAAATCCGCCGACGAGTTCCACAAAAAGCTCACGCTTACTGGCGTCGTCCTCACCAAGATGGACGGTGACGCGCGCGGCGGCGCGGCGCTTTCCATCCGCCAGGTCACAGGCCAGCCGATCAAGTTCATCGGCATCGGCGAAAAATACGACGCGCTCGAACCCTTTCATCCCGACCGCATCGTCTCGCGCATCCTCGGTATGGGCGACATTCTGTCGCTCATTGAAAAAGCCGAGCAGCAAATCGACAAAAAGAAAGCGACAGAACTCGCGACCAAGGCCTTCTCCGGGGACGGTTTCTCGCTCGAAGACTTCCGCGACCAGCTTCGGTCCGTGCGCAAAATGGGATCGATGCAGAGCATCATCGGCATGCTGCCGTCGATCGGCGCGTTTCAAGGCCTGCAGAAAGCCGCCGACAAAGTCGACGAAAAGCAGATCAATCGCGTGGAAGCCATTATCAACTCGATGACCAACTACGAGCGCAACCATCACGAGTCGATCAATGGCAGCCGCCGTAAGCGCATCGCCCGCGGCTCGGGAACAACGGTGCAGGAAGTCAACAACCTGCTCCGCCAGTACGCGCAGATGAGAAAGATGTTCAAGCAGATGGGCAAGCCCAGCTTCATGCGCCGCATGGCGGGCATGAAGATGCCGGGGATGTAGAACCGGTCGTTGGTCCTAGGTCGTTAGTCGTTCGCTGTTCGGTCTTGCTTTTCCGGTTTTGTCAGAACGTGGACTTCCGCAGCAGCGATCTTCGAGGCTTTCCTAACGACCAACGACTAACGACCAACGACTGACATCATGAAATGGCGCTCCATCCCCGAATCCGGCTCCTACAGCGACCTTCGCCCTCTCCGCGAAGTTTTCGCCGAACGCAAGGAAGCGATCGCCAAATACGTCCCACCCGACGTCCAGGCGATTCATCAGCGCACGATCGACACGTTGAAGGCTGAAGCGTTCGCCACCATGGCTTTGGCTAGCATCACGACAGTTCCCTCGTTCGAACTTCCCGATCACAATGGCAAGCGCGTCTCGTCCGCGGATCTCCTAAGCAAAGGCCGAGTCGTTCTCTGCTTTGTTCGCGGACGTTGGTGCCCATTCTGCGTCGGCCAGCTTGAAGCGATGAACTACATCGCGTCGCAGGTGGCCAATGCCGGGGCACAGATTGTTGCCATTTCCCCACAAACTGAGAAACAGGCCTACTTCATGCACGACCAACACAAGCTCACCTTCCCGCTGCTGGCCGATGCGCGCAACGAACTCGCCCGCCAATTTGGCCTGGTCTACAAGGTTCCTGAAGAACAGCTAAAGCTCTACCGCAGCACATTCATCAATCTTCCGTTCATCAACGGTGACGACAGCTGGGAGTTGCCGATTCCCGCCACTTACATCTTCGATCGAGACGGCACTATCCTCTTCGCCTCGGCGAACGAGGACTACACCGTGCGCCCGGAACCACTCGACATCCTCAGCTTTCTCGAACACTCCGTGTAGCAAGAGAAAAAGCGCCGGGAGGGAAACCGGCGCTCCTTTCGCTCGTATTTCAGTGACTATCCCGCGAGGCTACTTCTTAAGCGATGCCATATCGATCACGAAGCGATATTTCACGTCGCTCTTCAGCAATCGCTCGTAGGCTTCGTTGATCTTCTGCATCGGAATCATTTCGATGTCGCATACGATCCCCCGGTCCGCGCAGAAATCCAGCATCTCCTGCGTCTCGCGGATTCCGCCGATAATAGATCCCGCCAGCGCGCGACGCCGGAAGAGCAGGCTGCCAACGGCTACCGGCAATGGCGTTGGCGATGCGCCCACCAGAGTCAACGTCCCATCAAGCTTCAGCAAATCGAGATACGCCGCGACATTGTGCTCTGCAGAAACAGTGTCGAGGATGAAGTCGAAGCTTCCCGCATGCTTTTGCATTTCGTCGGCATTCTTTGAAATCACAACTTCGTGAGCACCGAGCCTGACCGCGTCCGCCGCCTTGTTCGGGCTGGTCGTAAACATGACGACATGCGCGCCGAACGCATTGGCGAATTTCACGCCCATGTGGCCAAGCCCGCCGAGTCCAACCACCCCGACTTTCTGCCCCTTGCCAACCTTCCAATGACGAAGCGGTGAATATGTGGTGATTCCGGCACAAAGCAGCGGAGCCGCCGCCGCGAGGTTGAGTTTCTCGGAAACCCGCAGCGTAAACGCCTCGTCGACCACGATGCTGTCGGAGTAGCCGCCGTACGTCACGCCGCCTAAATGTTTGTCTTCCGAGTTGTAGGTGAAGGTCGCCGGCCCATTGCAAAATTGCTCGTTGCCCGCTCGGCAGTTCGGGCATGTCCGGTCAGAGTCGACCATGCAGCCGACCGCGGCGATGTCGCCTTCTTTGAATTTCTTCACTGCACTGCCGACCGCCGTCACCCGTCCCACAATTTCGTGGCCGGGAACGCATGGGTAGACCGTCGGCATCATGTTTTCCCACTCGTTTCGTGTCTGGTGCAGGTCGGAGTGGCAAACACCGCAATAGAGGATGTCGATCTTAACGTCGGTTGGCCCGGGCGCCCGGCGCTTGATTGTGGTGGCGGCGAGCGGCGAGGCCGCGCTAGTCGCGCCAAACGCCTTGGCCGTAAAGGATTTCGAAGTTGTAGAAGACTGTTGCCCTGGAGGAGTTAAAGTTGCTTGACTCATAAGATTGAATGCGCTTCCTTTCGCGTTATGCCATGTAGATTGTCCGCCGCGCACGCGAGATTCAGTGATCTGGAGTTGAAAAAACTAAAATCTCCGCCCACGCCCGCGCGGCCCGCCATCCTTGCCTAAACCCCTAACCTCCGGCATAATAATAGTTTGTCTCAACCCTGCCGGACTCATCCGGAATAAAGGAAACGAAGCGAGTGTTAATGATCCGTCTGGCGCGCGTTGGTGCGCGCAAACAACCTTATTACCGTGTAGTGGTGATCGAGAAGGAACGGGCCCGTAACGGACGCCCGGTGGAGGTCGTGGGCACCTATAACCCGCGCACCAATCCCGCGAGCGTCGATCTGAAGCGCGATCGTATCGACTATTGGGTTTCGAAGGGCGCCAAGTGTTCCGAGCGCATGACGAAGCTGCTGGCTATGCCTCCGCGCGCGGCTGCTGCCCCGGCGCCTGCGGCGACCGCCTAGTTCGTTTCTCCTCTACCGCTGGATTCCTTCCTTCACCTGAATTCAGGGTCGGAATGAGATAGATTTTGCCAGGAGGCGGGTGTTGCCCGTTTCCACGGAGATTGCATGACCGAGCAGGCTCCCAATACGCGCGCCTTGATCGAGCATATCGCGAAGGCGCTTGTCGAAGACAAGAACGCCGTTTTCATCGACGAATACGAAGACGGCGACGAGACGGTGATCGAACTGGAAGTTGCGGAAGCCGAGGTCGGCAAGATAATTGGCCGTTCCGGCCGCATTGCCCGCGCCTTGCGCACGATTCTGGCGGCAGCAGCCACGAAGAACGATACGCGTTACGCGCTGGAGATCCTCGAATAGCGGCATCACAGTCGAGCGGCGATTGGGTCACACTGGCGTTCGTAATAAAAACACAAGGACGCCGTGGAGAAGTTGCCGCCGAGTTGCACACCGACGTTCCGGATCGCTTCCGGCCAGGCATGGGGCTCTCGGCGTTGCTGAAAAATGGCGAGCGCCGCGCAGTAAGGATTGAAGAGCTCTGGCCGCACAAGAGCTGGCTGGTTCTGAAGTTTGCGGGCGTTGAGACGATCGACGATGCCGAGCAGTTGAAAGGCGCGGAACTGCAAGTTCCGCAGGCCGAGCGCGGCGAGCTTGAGCCGGGCTGGATGTATCTGAGCGACCTGGTCGGCTGTACGGTGCTCGACAACGGCCGCGAGATCGGCAGGGTAGTAAACGTAGAATTTGGTGCCGGCGAAGCGCCGCTGCTAGTGGTGAAAAACGAAAGCCAGGCAGAAAAGAGCCTGCCGTACGAAATTCCATTCGCTGAAGCCTACCTGGAAAAGGTGGACATGGAGCGAAAGGAAGTAAGAATGCGGCTGCCAGAAGGACTGTTAGAAGTAAACGCGCCGCTGAAGAGAGAAGAGCGTCGTTAGTCGCTGGTCGTCAGTCGTTCGGAATTCAGGTAACGGGAATGAAGATTTTCCCAACGACCAATGACTAACGACCAACGACTGAAACGGGTTTCCGCGATGAAGATCGACATTCTCACGATCTTTCCCGATTTTTTTCGCGGCCCGCTCGATTACGGAATTATCCGCCGAGCTCGCGAAGCGGGCTTGGTTGAAATAAGCATTCACGATCTGCGGAATTTTACGAAAGACAAGCACCGCACCGTGGATGACCGCCCGTTTGGCGGCGGCGAGGGCATGGTCCTCAAGCCGGAACCGATCTTTGAATGTTTGGAGTCGCTGGGCGGATTGGCCTCGCACGGCGAACGCGTCAGCGGAAGCGCAAAGCAGTCGGTGATTTTGCTTTCGCCTCAGGGCCGAAAGCTGGATCAAACGCTGGCAGCGGAACTAGCGGATATCGAACGAATCGTTCTTATCTGCGGCCGCTACGAAGGCGTGGACGAGCGCGTTGGCGAGCACGTGGCCGACCGTGAAGTTTCCGTCGGCGACTACGTGCTGAGCGGCGGTGAACTGGGTGCGGCGGTGATCATCGATACGGTCACACGGCTAATACCCGGCGCGGTGGGCAACGAAGCTTCGACGAAGCAGGAGTCGTTTACGGCGCAAAGTGTGGGGCGGGCATTCCTGCCCGCCAATGCGCCAAGTTCGACCTGCGCGTCGGGCGGATTGCTCGATTATCCGCACTACACCAGGCCGGCAGACTATCGCGGCATGGCGGTTCCCGAAGTGCTGGTGAACGGGAACCACGAAGAAATCAAGCGCTGGCGCCGCAAGAGGGCATTAGCAAAAACGCTGCGCAATCGGCCCGACCTGATCGAACAGGTTGTGCTGAGCAGGGAAGATAAGGCGCTGTTGGAAGAGATCAGAAGTGAAGTTCAGGTTCAAGCCTCAGAACTTGCGGCACTCGGAAAGGCCGGCACCAAGAACTAGCAACTAGTGACTAGCAACTAGCAACTGAAAAGGAACCATCATGCGTAACCAAATTATCGAAAAACTTCTCGCCAAGACGCGGCGCACCGATCTTCCGAAATTCGGCCCCGGAGACACCATCCGCGTGCAAGTCAAAATTCGCGAAGGCGAAAAAGAGCGCCTGCAGGCCTTCGAAGGCGTCGTCATCGCCCGTACGCGCGGCGCGCAGCCCAGCTTCACCGTGCGCAAAATGAGCTTCGGTCAAGGCGTCGAGCGTATCTTTCCGGTCGATTCCAAAGTCATCGACAAGGTCGACGTCGTGCGCTCCGGAAAAGTCCGCCGCGCCAAGCTTTATTATCTGCGCAGCCTCCGCGGCAAAGCCGCCCGCCTGAAAGAAGTCGAGCAGTAGTATCGCTCTAGTCGTAGGACTGTGCCCCAGGTTTGCGCGCGGTGTGCGCGCCAACCTGGGCAAGACCAACCGCGGACTACTCAGACCCCGCCGTTCGATCACCGATCGCGAAGCCTTCGTGTTTCCTTCGTGCCCTTGGTGGTGAGAGTTTCCCTCAGTTTTTTCCACACCCTTCCGCTCTTGTCTCCAGCCCAATCCTCGGCGAAGATGCTCGTTAGCAGTGCCGAAATCCAAGCGCAAATCCGGCCGCATCTCCAAAATCGCAGAAGCCGAAGGCATCTCTCTCGCCTCGGCGAAGCTGCGCCTGCTAAAGAAACTCCACTGCACTCTCAAGTTTGAAAAACTTGCGTGGGCTACCGGCGCGACGCTCGTAGCCGGAGTCGACGAAGTCGGCCGCGGCTCGCTCTTCGGCCCGGTCGTCGCTGCCGCCGTCATTCTCGATCCCAAAGACCGCATCCGCGGCCTCCGCGACTCGAAGCTTCTCTTCGCCGACCGACGCGAGCAGCTCGCCGAGCGCATTCGAGCGCGAGCCATTGCCTGGGCCATCGCCGCCGTCGACTCCGCGCGCATCGACCAGATCAACATCTATCACGCCTCCCGCCTCGCCATGCATCTGGCGGTCAAGCAGCTTAGTCCGCAAGCCACCTATCTCCTCATCGATGCGATGAAGCTCGACTGCGAAATTCCGCAGCGCGCGATCATTCACGGCGATGCGCTCTCGGCTTCCATCGCGGCTGCCTCCATCATCGCGAAAGTAGAGCGCGACCGCATGATTGCCGCATGGGATCCGATCTTTCCGATCTACGGCCTCGCCTCGAACAAGGGATACAGCACACCGCGCCATCTCGCCGCTTTGCGCGAGTACGGACCATCGCCTTTACACCGCCAATCCTTCGCGCCAGTGTGGAACGCTCCGGTTCCGCAGGAACTTCTGAGTTTCATGCAAGAAGATTCAGAATCGGACGTGGAAGAAAAGTCGCAGGCCGAAGCAGCAGAAATTCTCTCCGACGCAGAAATTATTGCTTCGTAGCAACTCAGCGAATGGCAATCACGAGTATCGGAATTTCAAGAACGAAGCCGCGGAGCGGCGCCAGAATGCATTCCACGGCGTAAACCGTGGGACAAGAACGGCGGTTCAGTCAGCCTCGAAGGGGCGAAGGAAACGAAAGCAGAATCAACCCACACCTCCTGCTATCATCCACACGTGCCCCCGCGCGGAAAATTCATCACCTTCGAAGGCCTCGATGGCAGCGGCAAGAGCACGCAAATCGACAAACTGGCCCGCGCTCTTCGAAGTCACGGAGTTGCAGTTACGGTGACTCGCGAACCCGGCGGCACCTCTGCGGGAGAAAAAATTCGCGAAGTCCTGTTGCACTCTACTACCTCCGGTCTCTCGCCCATGACCGAGATGGCCCTGATGTTTGCCTCGCGCGCGCAGCACATTCATCAAGTCGTTCTGCCCGCGCTATCCGACGGCCGGGTCGTACTCTGCGACCGCTTCACCGACTCGACCGAGGCCTATCAGGGCGGAGGCCGCAAGCTGGGCACAAAACCTGTGCTGATCCTCCACGAGATTCTCTGCGGAGACCTCCAACCCGACCTCACCATTCTTCTAGACAACGAAGTAGGCGTAAGTGTCGACCGAGCCCGCCGCCGCAATCGACAGCACAAAGCAGTCCGTCCAGAAAAAGATGAGAATCGTTTTGAGCAGGAAAATCGTGCCTTCTTCGGTCGCGTCAGAGCCGCCTATCTGGCGATAGCAAATCGCGAGCCGCAAAGAGTGCAGGTAGTGAATGCAAGGGGCACGCCGCAGCAAACGCATGCAGCCATAATGGAGCTCGTAAAGAAGAAGTTGAAAATCAGCAACTCATCGTCAAGCCTTCGCTAGCAACTAGCAACTAGCAACTAGCAACTAGCAACTAGCAACTAGCAACTGAGATCTGAGATCTGAGAACTGAGAACTGAATTAATGCCTTTCTCCGATTTCATTGGCAACGCCGAAACCGTCCG
>Ga0335071_10002346_pt1 | contig 20250 bp, 19 predicted proteins | sample Lox_Sample_15_FD_206724 | JGI IMG/M metagenome (GOLD analysis project Ga0335071, IMG submission 206724) | Soil microbial communities from Loxahatchee National Wildlife Refuge, Florida, United States - Lox_Sample_1.5 | ecosystem: Environmental > Terrestrial > Soil > Wetlands | place: USA...
GATACGATCCCTTTGATCAGGTCGATCACAACAAGTGCTGTTTTCTTCCGGTCGATTGTTAGTCTTCCTGGCATAACTGACCTAACAATCCGGCATCGTATTAAAGGTTATGACGGTTCCTGAATCATTTAAAAATTTTAAAACGAGTTGGGCGGATTGTTATCCAATCGGCATCAGCCCGGTATTGTGGCCGGTGATGCTCCGGCCGCCACCCGGTGTAACCACAAACGTATTCTCGATACCGACCATCCCGATCCCTTTGATGCCCTTCTTCGGTTCGAGGGCGATGACCATATTCTCTTCGAGAGGTTCATCGAACCCCTTTGCGATGACCGGGGTTTCTGCGATCTCGAGACCGATCCCGTGACCGACGAACTGGACCTTTCTCGTTCCGTACCCCATGAAGTTCTCGAGGAAGGACGGCTCCAGACCTGAAACGAAATCCTCGTAAATCCATGAGGGAACAGCTCCGGGCTTCAGGAACGAGGCAATTTCATCCTGGATCTCCACGCATTTCCGATGGATATCGACGACCGGTTCCGGCAACCCCCTGCCGAATACGTAGGTCATTGTCTTGTCGGTATGGTAGCCCTGGTACCCGCAGCCGATATCCACAAAGACCAGGTCACCGTCATGTAACTTCCGGTCTCGACTCCCGAGGAGCGGCACAGCCGGGGACATTCCCGCGTTGCCGCCCGGGCTGTCCAGATACGTGGGGTATATCGAACTCTCGCCAAAACCGATCAACCCGAGCACGATCTCTGATTCAAACATCCCGAACCTGACAATCCCGTGGTGGCCCTCGTTCACCATGAGGGTGTAGAGGTCGTTCGTGAACTCTGCTTCGCTGATCCCCTCCCGGAGCGCTCCAGGGGCCAGTTCCTCGAGCACGATGCGGTGGATCTCGCCCGCCCGTTCCATCAGTCCGAGTTCGTAAGGGCTTTTGACCGACCTGGTACGCATGATCTGCGAATCGACTGCTCGCACGTGCTTGAATGGGAAGTGTTTCCTGAGGCGCGAAAAAAGCGCAAGGGGTACCTGTTCAGTCTCGATGTAAACCGTATCAGGGATCGAAGGGATCGATGTTGCGGCATCCCGGTAACTCCGCATGGGCTGAATTTCCGGAAAGAGCGACTCGTCCTTTGCCCGTTCATAACTTCTCCTGACCCAGAAACAAGCGTCCCCGTCACGGGGGATAAGCAGCATGCCGTCCTGGATTGTACCGGTAAAATAGTAGAGGTTCACTTTGCCAAAAACGGTGACAATCTCCCAGTCGGGATGGACATTGTCCAGGTGAGACCTGAACCGTTTCATCCGGTTATCGAGTTCGGTCAGAGGGACCCTGATCTGCATGCGTATCATTTGGAGGGGGCACTATTTACGGTTGATGCAATGCGGTGATGACTAAAATGGACCTGCACAATATCTTTTATTTCCGGTCCCCTCTTGCACCGGAAAGTCATCCGGGTTGCAGGCTGAAAAAAACGGTGTCTAATAATAATCCGGAACGCCGGTGATCTCGCTTAAATAGGCCCCTGACCCGATCCACCACGTCCTGTCTACGGGGAGCATGTAGCCGATCTTGGTTTCCTCCCTGTTTCCGGCATTGGGATTCGGCCAGATGAAGACAACGTACCCACCCCCGTTCCGGGCGGTATCTGCTGCCGATCTGACGATCGCCATCCCGAAGCGATCGGTTTTACCGCTAAGGTTTTTTCCGACTGCATCCTGCAGGTAGGGATGGGCGAGCACGGTACCGTTGTAATCATACCCGGTGAGGTAATGTCCCTCTGCATCGACAAATATCCCGGAACGGTTGCCGATCTCGGATAATGCCCGGTCCTTCCCGAATGTACGTCCAAAGTCAGCCCCCCGCTTTTCCAGGTCGATCATCGCGGCGATCGGACCGGGAACAGGATCGGCCCCCTCCAGATCGGAAAAATAGATCCCGGAGCCGATCCACCACGTGGAGTCCACTGGATAAACATAACCGATTTTCGGCACATACGAGTCTTTTGCCGCTTCATCGATGCGGTTGTCAGAAGGTTCGGGATAGAGGTATGCGATGAAGCCTCCGCCATTTGATGCGGTATAATTTCCCATCGCGATGACATGAAGGCCCCTGATGTCCGTAAAGTTCAACCGGCCCTGCCCGACCTGGTCAGGCTGGTAGGGATGAGCAAGAAGGGTCCCATTGAAATCGTAGGCATAAATATAGAGATCGTCATGAGAGAACGTACCGTTCTTCTTCGAAAATTCGGCGAGGGCTGCCTCCCGTCCGGCGACCCGGGCATAGGCGGCCGCGTCGGTTACGAAGGTCCGGAGATCGTCAGGTGTCATCGTTTCGTGTCCCGGTGCCGGCTGGGCCACGGTCGTGTTCCTGATCATATGGTCGGTAGTACTGCACCCTGCGAGCAGCACCGCAATCCCGATTAAAAGACAGACCATGCCGGGGATATGCCTCCGGTTCATGCCGTTATGGTGTGCCCGGATCTGCAATAAAAGATTTCAAATGACCGCGTTCCGGTGCTGTTGAAACACATCAGAGAACCGGTTCCATGGGATCCAGGAGAGGGAGTGTCCCCTCTAGTCGCCCTAACCGGGATGCATTTTTATCCAATCAGTCATAACACCTCAACAAAGACCGGAGAGGACTGAAGATCGGAATCTACGAAGTGCCGCGGGACTTGATCGACAAGGCAGCCGATGCAACTGCGGATTCATTCATAGGAGCCGCCTGCCCGATCGGGATTTTTATGTTCCGTGGCGAACCCGATCATCTGGCACTGAAAAGGAGGTTCTATCGTTCCCTGGTAACCTCCTGTTCCCCTAAAGCAGTGATCCATACGACGTCTCCCGATCTCGAGGCAGTAAGCATATGGTTCCCGCCGGGTATGGATCACTCTGAAGACGTGGACCTGGATCCCTTCGTCCCCGGTGATTTCCAGGACCCGGGCACAATGGACCGGATGCAGGCAGTCAACGACGTGATCGATGCACTGACAGGGCATCTCGGCGACGAACCGCAATGGTACCTTCACCTCGTTGCCGTCAGGCCGCAGTTTTCAGGCCGGGGATATGCCTCTCTTCTCACAAAACCGATGCTTGTAAAAGCGGCAGCTGAGGACCTTCCCTGCACCCTGATCACGCAGACGATGGATAATGTCCGCAAGTACGAGCACTGGGGTTTTTCTGTCGTCAAAGAGATGGCCGTGCCCGGTTCAGGAGAAAAGTTCTGCTCGATGCGGAAGGACTGAAAAACCCGAGAAACCTTCCGGATTTTCAAAACTACTGAGTCCTCCGGATCGGGAGTAAATTTTCGATTTGATCCAATCTGACCAGGACACCAGGGGGAATTTTAACCGTATTTCAACAATAATCAACGGTGCCGTCATGCCCGGGCTCCAACCGCAGTGAAGAGCGGGTTGTCATTTCCCCTTGATTACAACCAGGGTCATGTCATCGAACTGGGGTAACCCGACAGCGAACGTTTCCACTGCTTCCAGAACCTTTTCAAGGATGTCCCCGGCAGGGAGTGCTGTATTCTCCTCGATAATCGATCGCAACCGGTCCTCCCCGAACATCTCTTCATCTTCGTTGATCGACTCCGTTATCCCGTCGGTATAGAGGACCATGACATCGCCTGACCCGATCGTTACCGTATCCGAACGATAGTCCTGGTGCTCGACTCCCCCGAGGAAGATGCCTGTCGATAAGCTCCTCGAAGGTACGGCGGGCGTTCCGGTAGAGCAACGGCGTGTTGTGTCCGGCGTTGACATAGGTCAGTGACCTGTTTTTCTCGGAAAGCAACCCATAGAAAAGGGTGACAAACATCCCTGCCTTCGAGTCCTGGGTGATAATATCATTGGAAAATCCGATAGCGCTGCCTGGGTCCCGGTGCCAGAGTGCACTGACCCTGACGACAATCCTCGAGAGTGCCATGAAGAGCGCTGCAGGGACTCCCTTACCCGATACATCGGCAATAAGGATACCAAAGTCTCCTGAATCCATAGGGATGACCTCGGAGGGGATTACGTCGAAAAAATCCCCACCGACTTCTTTTGCCATGACGCTTTTGGCAGCGAGATCGAACCTATGGATTTCCGGCAGTGTCTCGGGCAGGAAACTTCTCTGGATTTCGGCAGCGATCTGGAGCTCGGCCCTGGAACGTGCGAGCTTCTGTTCGGTCTGGATCCGCTCGGTAATGTCTCTTATCGTTTCAATGGCGCCGGAAATATTGCCGTCCGGGTCGTACAGCGGACTGGCTTTTGCCCAGAAGTACTCCCCGCCGGCCCGGAAACCGGGAATATAAATGTCCACGACCAGGGTATGAGTCCGATCATATTGCTGGCAGCGACACCGGTAATCTCTTCCATGGCCCGGTTCCATGCGATCACTGTCCCGTTAATGTCGATGACGAATGTCGCATCCGGGAGGAAGTCGATGATCTCTTTGTAATATTCCTCGGGAAGTCCGGTCATTGAATGGGTATCACAAGACTATGTCAGCTTGCTGGTATGTAGTCCCTTCGTGTGGCTGAACAAATTTTTCCAATACCTCAAAAATTCTCCAGTCCCTGCAAGTTCACGATCCCGCCTGATTGATGGTCCCGAATTCTTAAGCTCAAATGTCGGAAGCGAATAATCACCGGTTTTAAAACCGGCGGAGAGGTTCAATCTCTCCCAAAACCCCGGGACATGAACTATGGCTCACCCGCTTTTAAATGTTCAATAATAACCAGTTCAGGATCCTCTCACGATACGCCTCGTCATTTCCGACAACCACTTCCCGTTGAAGGCAAGATGGATCAGGACGAGCACCAGAAGAACAACCCCGCTCCAGTCATGGGCAAAACTGATCTCGTTATAGGGAAGAATAAGGCCTGAAATGGCCACGTAGCGGATAAGTTCGGGAAATTTAACAAGACCGGTGCCGATGCACACGATCGCGGTGATGAAGAGTCCGAGATCAATGCAATACTTTGCAAGCGTTCGTGAGTTCATACGATTCCATACCCTCCCTTCCAATAAAAAACCCGGTGACAGATCGCGACCGGTGATCGGATCGGATGACATCAGCTTTACAGACCAGGAATCGAATGGTACTGTTATCATCACCGGATTGTTACCTTGTCAGCGGCAGCCTTTCTTTCGACCAATATGACCCATAAGCATGTACTCTGTATTTGTATCAGAATCAGTATCAAAAAATCTCAATTGCAGAAAAAATTAGTTATTTGACGTTCTGGAAATAACGCTGGGTTGCTTCCCCTCCTTTTATGCAGTAACGGTCCTTTGTAAGTCCTGCCTGCTTCACCACCGGACATCCGGGACAGAGGCAGCCCTTGTCCTGGGCGATACAGTAAAAACTCGAACCGAGTGCACAGAAAAGATTTTCCTGTGAATTTTTTGCGCATCCCGTATAACTCGGACATCCGGGACAGATACAGGCATTTTTCAGCGTGGTAATGGTCTTTGCGATCTCGGCAGGGGCCGATTTCATCAGCCCGGTCATGGTTTTATCAAAGGTATCCATAAAGAGCACCATCCCTCCCAAGTCATTCGAATATATTTAATGTTATTCCTGAATTTTTTTTTTTGCAAAGTCAGAACTGCATGCTCCCTGGTACATCAAATTATAAATAAGATCCGGGTTTTCATAATTTACCGTGGAACAATCGGAAACCGGACCCGTTCGAAGGGTCCCTGATACTGATGAAAACCGTGCGGAATGCCTCTGCCCCCGTTGTCCTTCGTATCCTCACGATTGCAGGGGTGAAAAATTATTTTGTTCTACCGGGGCCTCGTCCTGCGACATCGATGCCAGGGGGTGCCTGTGCCCCGGGTGCACGGTGTATACCCGCTATCTGCTGAAAAAAATCTATTTCTGCAATATCCGCCCCTCAGGGTTCCCCGAAATAACGATGCGAAAGAAACATAGCGACGAAGATAACGCATTTTACGCATCGGTGCGCGATATCAAGACCGTCGCAACGACCGGAGGCAGCATCGTCAGTTCCATGGGGTCCCGGAAGAAGCTGCCTTTCTCGTTCGACGACCTCCACCTGGTCCCGGCCCAGGTCTGGAAGATGCCGAAAAACAAGGAAGACCCGGTGAATACGAAGACCGTCCTCGCACCCCTCTCTAAGAGACCTTTGATCTCGAATACCCCGCTCATGGTATCGGGACTAAGTTATGGAGCAGTCTCAAAAAATGTGAGGCTGATCATAGCCAAAACTTCCGCCAGGGAGGGTATATTATTTAATTCCGGCGAAGGCGGAGTGCTTCCTGAAGAGCTTGATTCAAAACAGAACCTTATCGTGCAGTATTCGACAGGGAGGTTCGGCATAAGCGAAGATCTCCTCAAGCAGGCTGCAGGGGTGGAGGTCAGGTTCGGCCAGGGAGCATATCCGGGTAAGGGAAGTTTCCTGCCGGCGGCAAAGATGACCGGGGATATAGCGCGGATACGGGGGTTGAAAAAAGGCGAGGATGCATATTCGCCTGCACATCACCCTGATATCCTCGACTCCGGGGACCTGGTGCGGAAGGTTGACTGGCTTCGTTCATTAACCGGCGGTTCGCCAATCGGGGCAAAAATCGGGTGTGGTTCCGTTGAACGGGACGTTTCGGCCCTGGTCAGGGCGGGCGTCGATTTCATCGCCCTGGACGGTTTTTCGGGAGGGACCGGTGCCACCGATGCTTACGTGCGTGAGAACGTCGGTATCCCCCTGATTGCGGCTCTGCCGAGGGCGGTACGGCAACTGGAAAAAATGAATGCAATAATGCGGGTTTCGCTCATCGCCGGCGGAAACCTGAGGTCGTCCGCGGATTTCGTCAAGTGCCTGGCTCTTGGGGCAGACGCGGTATACCTTGGAACGGCCGCTCTGATAGCAATCAATTGCGAGCAGTACAGGATCTGCCACACAGGCCTCTGTCCCACGGGAGTGACGACACAGAATCCCGAACTAGTGGACCAGTGCGCAATAGAAGAAGGTGTGCGGCGTCTCGGTAACTATATCAGGGTAATGACCGGGGAAATTGCCAATTTTGCAAGGATCGTTGGGAAAGATGATATCCACGCAATCGACAGGGAGGACCTGGTCTCGCTGACACGCGATGGTTCAATATTAACAGGATGTCCCTGGATCGGGGACCCTGATGTCGGTGATTGAGCGTCCGGCAACCTACCGGGAGTCATGGATACCTTGTCCGGGATATGCCTTGTGCTCTGCGGCGTTCTGGCAGCATTGTTCGGGCAAGGAAAGAATAACGATATTCGGTCCGATAAATGATCCTGCCCGTGGCTGTGACGCAGACCGGGGTAATTCCGTCACAACCTAAATTTATAAATTCAGACAGGATGCTCGTTTAATGATGTATACCCGGGAGGCCTCGGCCCTCGATCTCTTCACAGATTCTGTCAGGATCATGGGGGATGCCACCCTTTGTTCGGTCATGGAGTTCGAACGATCCCTGGACCCGGTCTCGCTTGGAGAGGCCGTGCAGGCATGCCTCCTCGCGCACCCGATCCTTCATTCCCGGCTCGTTCGCCATAACGGCCCGGCGCATTGGGAGATGGTTGAACCTGCGGGGGCCTGTCCCGTCCCCGTGACCGATACCCCGGAAGACTACTACCGATATGTGATCGGTCCGGTAAATCCCTATGAATCCCCGCAGTTCCGCGTCAGGTTGCTCCGCAGACCTTCGGGAGACGTCATCGTCATCAATCTGGCCCATGCGGCTGCCGATGCCTTCGGTCTTCACGCGCTTACCTCCCAGTTGCTGCAGGAATTCGGGGACCCGGGCAGTATACCTCCCGCCGAAGGGGGGATCCCTGAACGGGACACGCTCTGGACCCGTATGCTTTTCAATGGAGAGAGCCGTATGCCTTCCGGTATGAAGGTGATCAACCCCATGTGGCCCGCCCCCTTCGGTCCTTCGAAAAAATCTTCTTCGTACCACCTGACGAGCCTCGGTCCTTCGGCGCTGGATGCTGTCCACAGGGGTGTCAGGACATTTGGTGGCAGCATCAACGATGCACTGCTTGCGGCTTATTACCTTGCGATGAGCGACCTCACCGGTTACCTGGAACCTATCGCCCTGTTCTTTCCGGTCAACATCAGGCAACACTTAAACGACGGGTCCCGGGTAATGAGCAACCAGGCCACGAATGTCTGCATTACCCTCAGCCGGAGGAACGGAGAAGGGATGGAAGAGATACTTCCCCGGGTGATCGGGCAGGTCGCGGACCTCAAGGCAGGGTACATAGGCATTGCCGAACAGGTTGAAATGGACAGGAACTGCGATCCTGCAGGGAAAAATATCCATCAGATGGTGGCCGAGATGGCAGCCCTCCAGAAGACAGGGCTTGCCGATATTTTCATCTCCAATCCGGGTCCGGTTACACTTCCCGGTGCCGATGGCCTGACAGATGCCTACGTCTGCTATCCGGGAGGCTATATGCCGACCACGTGCTTCATCACGAGTACGTTCCGTGGGAAGATGACGATCACGATGGGTTATCAGGACAGTATACGTGCCAGGCTGGGGACGCAAAAAGCCATGCATCTCTTCAGGCAACATCTCATATCGATCGGCGAGTGATCCTTTTTTTTAGAAGCCCCGATACCGGATGACGATCAGACCAGAGACGTGACTTCCAGTCCCGACATTTTTTGAAACGCAATATCGGTATTATTGGATGGGACCATGACCGTCCTTTTTTACCCGGTGTGATTGGGCGTGAAATAAAAGCCGGGAACACAATCGGAACCCTAAAGGTGTTCAATCGATTATTAGCTTGTGCATGGGGACCCTTCGAAGGCTTTGCATTGTCGCGGCGATCATCCCGGTTTTTATTATTTACGCAGTACAGGCAGGACCCCTGGGTCCACCCGGGATGCTCTACCGCACCCTCGTCGATGAAAAGCTCGGATTTTCCATCACGGTCCCGGTTTACTGGTATGGGGAAACGACAGGTTATCAGTCCGACCGATCGCATACCGTGATTAAAGACCCGTTGTCCCGGTCTGTTATTATTATCGATTGCCTCTGGACAAGAAACGATGCATATCCCTTTTTTTACAGCCTCGATAACTGGCCCGGGAACGACACAGCGGGACAGTCGGCAGAACAGAGAACGGTCAACGACGGATTGTTGTCCCTTGCCGGAGTATGTGACTATTCAGGTCCGGTGAGTTATTATCTGTACAATGAAACGAGATACCCGGGAAGAGGAAGCAGCAAATTCGAGTACGAGGTCGCTTCTTTTGTCCCGGATCCCAGCCCGATGATGACTACCGATAACGATCTGATCGTGGAACAGGCACTTAGGTCGGTCCGGGTCTTCGACCCCGCTCAAAAGCCGGAAAATCTTATCCAGCTGCCGCTTTATCCCGGTATGATCGGGCCTGCGAGGTCGCCAGGGGTCCTCCGGACAGACCGGGACTCAAAAGATTCCCAGATAGTCCTGTCATCTCCTGGTTCCTGATCGTCCGGGGAATCGACAGGACCGATCCATCTCGCAAATTTTGCTGCAAAAAATCCGAGATGTCCCGCGCTCCAGGGGCTCCGCCCCGAAACAAATGGCGGCCCGGGTCTGGACAGGCACTGCAGATGGACCGGGTAATCCTCAATCCGGATCGATCCCGTCCACTGGCTATCCTGTCGGGTAGGGAACTGGGAAGGGGAACACCCCTGTCTCTATGACATTAAAGAATGAATGAGAAATTTCCTGGCACCTGATTGAGGTGGAATCGTTCCCGGGCGAGGTCATGGGCCGATAAATCCTGTATCTCATAGTCAGGCAGCAACGTTTTTTGCAGGGGACTATCATCCGGGCGAAAAATGAGTCGATAACCGTTGACGCAAACGGCACCGATGTAAAAAAATGTGCTTTATTATTCTCCCTCGACAGCCCGGACTAACCGAACGGTAAGGTTTGTCGCCTGGGACTGCTGGTCTTCAGGAGAGATCGTTGCGACACTGTCTCCCGGCTGCCGGCCGTAATTGCCAAACTGGGCGTGGTTACCGCCTTCAATTACCTGCCTGATGGTCCCCGGCGGGAGTAAAACAAGGGTCGACTGCAGGTTGCCCATGTTAAGGACGCCGTCATTCGACCCGTATGTTGAAAGGCCCTTTAATTCAGTTGATGACAGGTTATCATTCTCTGCGGGGTACGACGCCCAGAAAAACAATCCCTGCACTTTGTCCGGATGGTTCCTGGCATAAGAAGCCGCCGCAGACCCCCCGAGTGAGTGCCCGCCTATTACCCAGTACCGGATATCCGGGAAAAAAGCGATTACCTCATCAGCCCCGTTTATCCCGAAAAGTGGAAAGGATAACGGCATTTTTACAATCGTTACGAGATAACCGCGACTGGCAATATCCCTGGCGATCGGGGCATACGACCGGTAATCGATATGCCCGCCAGGATAGATGATAAGAGCGGTTATGGGTTTATTCATGGTCGGGGTAAACACCAAAAAATTGCTGTATTCCTGAACAATGATACCCCCACCTGATTTCATCGCCGTCAGGGCCTGGTCGGTCGGACCGAGCGGGGTCATTCCCCAGGCGACGAAACCGATTGCACTGATAATCGCTGCACCCGCCAGAACTAACAAAACTGTTTTTATGATTGTCTTCATCGCACCTCACCTGTATTCTGCCAGTTGATCAGCAATTACAATCAAGGTCCGGATAATTAATGGAATTATCCTGCATATCTTGCAACAGTATTTTTTTTACAGAGAAGGAGATCCGTATTCCGGAGTGGTTTATTTTTAACCTTCAGAACGGTGTAAATGACACTGGATAAAATTAGGTTTTTTATTGACCCAGTACTGGACCAGGAAGTCAGCAGAGCCGTTGTTCGCCGAAAAGCTGTTTTTTGCATAGTGCTTCAACGAGTCCGGACCACGGATGACTGAGCCTTTGCAATCCCGGCGGCAACAATTTTTAAAAGTGCACCCGCATTATCTGTTCTTGTTTTAGGGTGTTTCTGGTAGTATTGAAGAACTTTTTTAAAGCCCTGTGAACCATGAGACATTATTCTCTTACAAAAGGGAGGTACACAATGGCAAAGCATAAAAACAGGAAAAAAGTGAAGCAAAGGGCAGAACCAGGAATCGGAACGGATACAGGCAGCCCTGCTTCACCAGGAGGATTAGTTTCTGCTGCTGCAGGGGAATCCAGGCCCAGGATGAAACGCAGGGAATTCGAAAAGGAACTGGTGACATTGCAGATCGAACTTGTCAAGATGCAGGAGTGGGTGAAGGCGAGCGGAGCAAAGATCTGTGTGTTATTTGAAGGGCGCGATGCCGCGGGTAAGGGCGGGGTGATAAAACGTATCACTGAACGCACAAGCCCACGCGTATTCCGGGTAGTGGCCCTGCCTACACCGTCAGAAAGGGAAAAATCCCAGATGTTCCTGCAGCGGTATGTCCCTCATCTCCCGGCGGCAGGAGAGGTGGTCCTCTTCGACCGCAGCTGGTATAACCGGGCAGGGGTCGATCGGATAATGGGATTCGCCCCCGAGGAAGAAGTTAAAAAATTCCTGAAATGGGTGCCGTTTGTTGAACAGGCAATAATTGGCTCAGGGGTTATCCTTGTAAAATACTGGCTGGAAGAGACTATGGAGGACCAGACCGAGCGTTTTAATGAGCGCATCAATGACTACCGCAAGATTTGGAAGCTGAGCCCGATGGATCTCGAAAGTCATCGTCGCTGGTATGATTATTCGAGGGCCCGTGACGAGATGTTTGCAGCAACTGATATTCCCGAATCTCCCTGGTATGTGGTGGATTCACACGACCAGCGACGCGGACGACTGAACTGTATCGCCCACCTGCTTAGTCTTATCCCTTATACGGAAATCCCGCATGAGAAAGTGAAGCTCCCCAAACGCCAGCCCATAGGCGATTACACAGAACCTGCCCATCCGTTCCGATGGATCCCCGAGAAATACTGACAAGGAGGCACACGTGATGGCAGAACAAACAACTGAACCCCAAAAATTCTATTCGATGACACCCGAGGCTGTTGCAGCCCGGCTAAAGGTGGATCCCGCTACAGGGCTCTCCCCGGCCGAAGCGCAGCAGCGCCTGAAACAGTATGGACCGAATATCCTGGTTGCCAGGAAAAAGGAGGCCGGGTGGCAGGCCTTCCTTCGCCAGTACCGGGACTTTATGCAGCTAATCCTGGTAGGAGCTGCCCTTCTCAACCTGGTTGTGACGAGTCAGGTTGGAACGACTATCGTATTATTGGGACTGACGGTGTTCAACGCAATCCTTGGGCTGCATGGAGAATCCAAGGCCGAAGCCAGCCTGGCGGCGCTCGAAAAGATGATGAAGAACATCGTCCGGGTACGCCGCGACGGCCTCGCAATCGAGATCGGGACAGAAGATCTGGTGCCAGGAGATATTGTACTGATAGAGGCGGGCAATAATGTACCGGCCGACGGGCGGTTGTTCGTTACCGCGGCACTCGAGATCGAAGAAGCCGCCCTGACCGGGGAAAGTATTGCCTCGCCCAAGAATACGGGGGCAATCGACAGGTCCGATGTCCCGCTTGGCGATCAGGCATGCATGGCCTTTATGAACACATCGGTGACCCGCGGTCGTGGGGAGATGATGGTAACCGCAACAGGCATGGGTACCGAGATGGGGCACATCGCTGATCTCCTGAATAAGACAACGGCTGAAAAGACACCTTTGCAGAAGCAGCTTGACAAACTGATTATTCTGATTGCCGGTCTGGCCGGCGTGGCATTTATCCTCATGGTTATATTGGGCCTGAACAGGGGAGAACCGTTCGATACGATTTTCATCGCAGGCATTGCCCTTGCGATTGCGGCTATACCCACCGGTTTACCGGCAGTAGTTACCACGATGTACTCGATGGGGACGCGGGCACTTGCAGATCTGGGTGCCATTGTCAAACGACTGCCATCGGTCGAGACCCTTGGTTCGGTATCGGCGATATGTTCCGATAAAACAGGGACACTGACGCTCAACAAGATGACCGCCAGGGAGGTCACGATCCCGGGCCAGAACCGCTTCAGGGTGACCGGTGAAGGATACGGGACCCAGGGGGTAGTGACACTGGCAGCAGGTATAGCGGGATTGCAACCATGGCAAAAAAATACGCTGTCCTACAGTACAGAAGGGAAATTACTGAGTTCCGGTGGGGCGAGGGTAGACCTCGATCCAATCCTCCTTCCGATGGCCCTGTGTGCTGACGCCCGTCTCGATAACGGGACCCTGATCGGCGATCCTACCGAGGGTGCACTGATAGTGCTTGCCGAAAAAGGCGGGATCAGTGTGGACGGTGCCAGGGAGATGTACCCCCGTATCGCCGAAGTGCCATTCGATTCCGACTACAAGTTCATGGCAACATTCCACAATATGACCGATGAGCACGGGAAGCCGGTAATCCGCTGTTTTGCAAAGGGCGCACCTGATGTTCTGATCGCGCGGGGAAGCTCATTCTGGATGCCCGGTGGGGAGGTTATGCCTGCCACCGATGAGAAACGAATCCTTGCATATCAGGAAAACGAGCGTATGGCACGGGCTGGCCAACGGGTGATGGTAGTTGCACGTCGCGATTTCGATCCGCAGACTTTTAATCCGGCATCAGTGCTGATCGACCAGGTAAAGGATCTTACCCTGCTGGCCATGGTCGGTATCGTGGATCCACCACGTCCCGAGGCCAGGGATGCCATTGCCAAGTGCCATAGTGCAGGCATTCAGGTACGCATGATTACGGGCGACCACTCCGTGACTGCTGCTGCCATCGGCCATGAACTGGGGATCCGGGGCAGGGCAATGACCGGGGCGGAGTTTGCCGCGATGAGCGATGACGAGCTTATGAAAGAACTTCCCGGCATCGGTGTGGTGGCACGTGTATCACCCGAAGACAAAATTCGTCTGGTGGACCTCTTAAAAAAACAGCAAAACATCGTTGCCATGACCGGCGACGGTGTCAATGACGCACCTGCCCTCAAGAAGGCTGACATCGGCGTGGCGATGGGTATAACCGGTACAGAAGTATCGAAAGGGGCCGCCGTAATGATCCTGACAGACGATAACTTTGCAACTATTGTAAAGGCAGTAGAGTATGGGAGGGGCATCTACGAGAACCTGTCCAATTATATCCGTTATCAGATGACCAACCTGGTAGGGTACATTGTTGCCTACCTGGGTGCAGCCGTCCTGGTCATATCCGGGGGCGTGCCGTTCTCGCCGTTCGTCATCCTTTGGATCAATTTCCTGGTCCAGGTACCGGTCGCCATATCCCTCGGCTTCGACAAGCCTTCCGGCGGGTTGATGAATCGCAAGCCCCGCCCTGTCAACCAGCCGATCCTTTCACGATCGCAATGGGTACGTATCGGTTTTCTTGGGACTCTCATGGCGGCCGGCACCCTGTACGTCGAAGCCGGCGCTGGTTCAACCGGTGTCACCGTTGCCTACACAATGGGGTTTGTTGTCTTCTCACTCTTTGCTGTCATCAACGGTATCAGCTGCCACAGCGAAACTGAGACCGCATTCACGCGAACTATTTTAAACGACCGATACCAGGCGATACTTTACGGCTTGGCCCTGTTACTGATCTTCCTGCCGACACAGATGAACTTCCTTCAGGCTGGACTCGGCCTGACATCACTAAATGGCTTCCAGTGGTTGCTCTGCATTGGCCTGGCTATCGCACTGCTTATTGTATACGAGATAATCAAGGTCTTTCTGCGAAACCAACGTAAGCGGAATACGGCAACTTCTGCCGCTATGGTGTAACCCGGGTATAATTGCCCGGTAAATAACCCTCCCATTTCTCCTTAAAAAAATGTTGCGGGAGAACAGACCGGAGTCCCAGGTCTCTTTACGAAACCCTTGCAGGGGTTTGAAGTCAAACCGATCCCGTTTTTGTGCATTTACATGAAGATATAGAAATTGTGCATACAGGGCTTGGCGGAAAGGACCGGGGGATTAGACGATTAACGTTCGCACTGGTAATCTGTGCCGGGATAGCCTTGGCTACGGTAACGGTATGGGGCGGTGCCCTGCATGGAGTCCCGCCAGGCGGTGACGTATTCATCGGTGAAGAACACCTCAATTTGACGAGGGTCCCTTCAGGCACCGGTCTTTCCTGGTACGACGGTCCGCAGGCAGTGGGACGGAGTGCCCCGGCAGCGACAATAATTGTTGCAAACGCGAAGGATTTCTACGTGTCGCCGTCCGACTTCGACAACTCCAACCACGGGTGACAAGACTCCGACCTCGGTTGCCAGGCCGACGGCCCAGCCTGGATTCGGGAGAGCAGCTGCGGTTGCGGGATTCGGGACTGGCGGATTGATCATAGCATGGAGACGTCGGAAAAAATAAGTCTGGTATTGGAGTAACTGGTGTCGAAAGGGGGACTAGTCTTCATCATATCGGTTCAAATGAATGAGACCTGACACAATTATCCCATCTAGTCCCCAGGGTATGTCAATGATCAGACGGGCCGGTAATTTCATTTTCCTGTTAACCAATCTGCCTGATTGTTGTATTCCATTGGAACGACAGGAATCCTGAACCGAATTGAATATCTTCTTCACTTCTCATTTCAATTTAGATATGAAATCCTGGTATTTAGTCATTTTTTTATCTTCACAATTCATCATAAATCATGATTACTCCGTAGCCTTTTGCTATTAGCGGAATTGCAGTGACTCTTATCCAGGTGATTGTCCCATCTTTTTTCACGACGCCTGCAATGTCGTTATATGCTATTTGATTTTCTTTTAGCGCTCTTACACTTGCGAATTCTTCTGCGGGCATCGGAGAACCATCTGACCGGACCATATTCCATTCTGTACTATCTATCTTTCTCTTTTCCTGTTCTTCCCTTGATAATCCCAATAAATCTTCAGCTTTTTTATTGCACTCAATAATATTGCCATATAAATCTGAAATTGTTATACCTTGAGGGAATAAATCAAGGAGTATCTGATATTTTTTTAGAATTACGCTACACTCCCGTTCTGCTTTTTTCCTCTGACTGATATCACGGATATTGCATTGGATAACTTTTGAATGATCCAGTACGTATGAATTGCAAACAAACTCTACTTCGATACTTCCATCCCTTGTAATTTTTAAGGGCAGATTATCATACCTGACATATCCATCCCTTTGCAAAATTTTGAAGGTATTTTGCGAGAGTTCGATGTCTTTGATAAGCCCAATTTCGAAAAGGTGTTTACCAACAAGTTCTTCAAGAGTATTTCCCGTTAAATTCAGCACATATGGGTTCGCATCAATAATTTTACCGTCTTCATCAAGAATAAGAATGCCATCCTGCGCTGATTCGAACAATCTCCTGTAACGTAATTCTGATTCCTTGATTTTATTTTCTAATTGCGTCATATCGACAGATTTCCGGATTTTGTGACCGAGTTCGATAAACTGTGATTTGGGGTCACCTCCCTTTTGTATGTAAGAATTAGCACCATTCTCGAATGCCTGAATTACGACTTCTTCCCGACCTTTTCCGGTGAATATGATAAATGGAACTGTTTGATGATTTTGTCTGATAGTCTTTAGAAATTCAATTCCATCCATTTCTGGCATCATGTAGTCCGAAACGATTGCATCGAACTGCATTGTTTTCAATAGTTCAAGTGCCTTGATAGCAGAATCTGTTGTTTTTACGTCAAATCCACCTTTCTCTAAAAAAATCTTGCCTAAATCAAGCAAAGGACGTTCATCATCCACATAAAGAACTGAAGTCATATTCTATCTCCATATCCCAATGTGCGACATATGCTTCCACATGTCATTTAATAATATTTTGTATTATGATAAAAGTGCGAATATCGGCCAGATATATTTGATCCGATGTCATATTATCAGATGTTTATTTGTCCTCGAATGCCCTGCCTTTTTATACCCCCAAAGCCTCGTGGACCATAAATGGGATCGAATGACAAATATTATCCCCGGATAATGGCATTAAAAACATTAATAAGGTCTTTTGAGGCCATAAGGTAGAACGTGCTACATACCCCGAGAGACTTTAAAATTTCTTTGCCTATAAACACTGAAATACTATTAATTTATTATCCGCAACATTCCGCAGGGTACCGCAATTTCAAATCTTGCCCCTTCACCCGGTTTACCCGCTGCTATCTCTTCTTAAATCATTTTTTTTAATTTTACTTTCACTCCGTGATTACCAGCAATATGGGTTGACGAGAAGAACCAATTTTATGGATATTCCACATGGATCTACAATAGTGTGAATCAAAATTGGGATAAGATGACCCCGACAACAACAATCCAACCGCTGGTAAAACAGATCCCCAAGGTTGAGCACGACGGTATTATCACAATGTCTGACTACCCGGTGGAGATCTCGCTATAACGCTGTCTCCCGCCCTTTAATGCAATAACCATCAGCAGTTTCCACCTCCCATCAATCACATTAAGTGCAGCCTCAGTCCATCGCCAAAAATCCTTGTTCTTCGACATCACAGTCACTATATTTTTTGTTAGCACAGTCTAAAATTGTTAATATCTGCTATAAATTGACATACCCCGGATATTTGCGGGGCACGCGGGGAACGGCCGCGATGCGGTCGGCCGATTTTATGAAGAAGAAGGCATTAAAAATACTCGAAAAATGGATTCCCGGGAAAATGAAAAGGAAGACTATAAGAATATTTGAAGAGTGTATAGAAAATTTAAATGGGACAACCGTACCATGCCCGTCGCAATACACATAGATCAGCTGACAAAACGTTTTAACGGCCTTGTGGCGGTAGATAACGTTTCATTTGATATAGAACACGGGGAGATCTTTGGACTCCTCGGGCCAAATGGAGCCGGCAAAACGACGATACTATCGATGCTCGCCACTATGCTGAAACCAACGTCAGGGTCTGCCACCGTGAATGGAAAAGATATCGAACGTGAACAGGACGGTGTCAGGAAGTCAATAGGAATTGTTTTCCAGACCCAGAGCCTCGACGATGAGCTGACCGCATGGGAAAATATGGATTTTCACGGCCGTCTGTACCAGATCCCATCCGAACAGAGGAATCAGAGAATTACTGAACTCCTGGGACTTGTAGAGCTTACAGACAGAAAGGATGATTTCGTCAAGACATTTTCCGGAGGGATGCGAAGGCGTCTCGAGATCGCGAGGGGGCTGCTCCACCATCCCGTCGTCCTCTTCCTCGACGAGCCAACCCTTGGTCTCGATCCCCAGACCCGAAACCACCTCTGGCAGTACATCGCGACCCTCGCCCGTGAGAAGGGGATTACGATCATTCTTACCACGCATTACATGGAAGAAGCGGACCACCTCTGCAACCGGGTCGCCATTATCGACCACGGGAAGGTCATTGCCCTCGATACGCCAAGGAACCTGAAAGATGGAATCGGTGGGGATGTAGTAACTATCCGGTCCCCGAAGCCGGAAGCGATTGCCGAGGCATTGAAAGAGTCATGGGTATCCCATATGGAGCAACAAAACGGGGAGGTAACCATCAGCCTTCAGAATGCCGAACTTCATGTCAGCGCTATTGTAACGTTGTTGAACGAAAAACGGATACCGATCGATTCCCTTGCAATTAACAAACCGACACTTGAGGATGTATTCCTCTCGTTTACCGGCAGGACAATCCGCGAACAGGAGGCGGATACCAAGGGGAATATGCAGAACATGCAGATCTATGAGAGGATGAGGCATCGATGATACTGGACGTTATCTATATCATCTGGTTACGGACCATGAAGAGGTACCTCCGTTTGAAGAGTAGAATTATCGGGAGTGTAGGCATGCCTCTCTTCTTTCTGCTCTTCCTTGGTCTTGGTCTGAATTCCGTCGTAACCATACCCGGGCTTGGTCAGGACTATACACAGTTCATTATTCCGGGAATAGTTTGCTTCATGGTGGTGTACACATCCTTTCAATCGGGCATCCAGATATTATGGGATAAACAATTCGGTTTCCTTAAAGAGATTCTTGTCGCCCCGGTTTCAAGGCTTGCAATCGTGGTTGGACAGACACTTGGCGGCGCAACAACGGCGTTTCTGCAAGGTATCATCATCCTGGTGATATCACTTTTCATCGGGCTTCATATGGTAAACTTCATTGGTTTTCTCATTGCCTTCGGATTTATGGTATTAATCGGCATCGCATTTACTGCATTCGGGATTGCGATCGCTTCGAGAATGGAAGACCCCACCGGGTACCAGTTCATCATGAGTTTTGTCGTTTTACCGATATTCGGCCTTTCAGGGGCGTTATTTCCGATAAGCAGTCTTCCAGCGTGGATTGTTCCAGTTACCCTTTTTGATCCACTTACCTATGGTGTTGAAGGGATCAGGTACGGATTAACAGGAATATCTCAGATCAACCCGATTTTATGCCTGGCAGTACTGGGTTTTTTCACGATAGTAATGACAGTATTGGGGGCATTCTTATTCAGGAAGATGAATTATTAAAAAAGACGGAATTGAAGAAAAAAAATGGAGTTGAATGATTATGGAGATAGTGCCGGGAATTCACCAGGTCGATGGTGTAAATGCCAATTGTTTTATTATTGTTCGGGACGGATTGACACTTATCGATACGGGAATGCCCCGAAATAGCGCAAAAATAGTAACATATATTCAGGATGTTCTTAAACGCAAACCTTCTGAAATCAATACCATCGTCCTGACCCACTTCCATGTCGATCACGTGGGCAATGCTTACGATCTCAAAAAGCTTAGCGGTGCGAAGGTTGCCATTCATGAAGCGGATGCTGACTACCTTGCCGGTAGAAAATCCCAGCCTCTACCGAGAGGCGGTATGGAAATGATCACGGGAATAATATTTAAAGTCCTCCTTGGCTTGTTTTTCAGATCTAAGCCTGTTGAACCGGATATAAAGCTCCGCGATCGTTATATTGTCGCTGGTCTCACCACCATTCATGCACCAGGACATACCCCGGGGAGTATTTGTCTTTTTGATCCGGCATCAAAAATTCTGTTTGTAGGGGATCTATTGAAGTTTAACGGCATTAATATCGGAATGGGACCTCTTGCATTTGACACAGGTGAGGTACAACAATCAATCAATAAAATCGCGGTAATTGATTTTGATATCATGCTGCCCGGACATGGAGTAACTCTTAGGCCCGATGCATCGATAAAGGTCCGGGAGTTCGCAAAGTCATTACTCTGAGTTCGAAAAGTTGCAATCTGGAAATTTCATTAAATTT
>Ga0335071_10002347_pt1 | contig 20245 bp, 17 predicted proteins | sample Lox_Sample_15_FD_206724 | JGI IMG/M metagenome (GOLD analysis project Ga0335071, IMG submission 206724) | Soil microbial communities from Loxahatchee National Wildlife Refuge, Florida, United States - Lox_Sample_1.5 | ecosystem: Environmental > Terrestrial > Soil > Wetlands | place: USA...
TCGCTCCGGGCGAAGCGCCGATGGCCACCCGCGGTCCGCACGCAGGCGAGAAGGCCCGCGTCGGTCCAGCGCTTCACGGCGGTCGCGCCCACCCCGGCGAGGCGGGCGACCTCTCGGGTTGTCATGAAATCGCCTGATTCGGCCACGTGGTCCCTCCGCTGCGTCCAACTCAATTTACCGTGTTTCCTTTATGCTGGCGCTAGGTCCCCGTCTTCGAAATCGACTCATACGCCCCATTAGGTACTTGTATAGTCGTCTTTTTCGTCTCAAGAACAGCGCATGGTCGCAATCAGCCTTGCAGAGCATGGCCTCGTCCCCGAACCCGTCCTCCGGGCCGGCATCCGGCTCTTCCTCCGGGGCCGCCTGGCGAAGGAGGCGCGCCGATACACCGATCGTGAGGAGGCGCTTCGCCGGTTCGTCGAGCAGATGGCCGCCGAGGAGCTGGCGCCGTCGCCCCAGGCCGCCAACCAGCAGCACTACGAGGTTCCAACCGAGTTCTTCCAGCTCGTGCTAGGCCGTCACCTCAAGTACAGCTCCGGCCTCTGGGAGCCTGACACCGCCTCGCTCGACGACGCCGAGACCGCCATGTTGGCGGTCACCTGCGCCCGGGCCGAGCTTCACGACGGGCAGGCGGTGCTGGAGCTGGGCTGCGGCTGGGGCAGCCTCTCGCTCTTCATGGCGGCGCGGTACCCGCGCTCCCGCTTCGTCGCCGTCTCCAACTCGCGAACTCAGGGTGCGTACGTCCGGGCGCAGGCCGCGGAATGCGGGCTCGAGAACCTCGAGGTGCGGACCGTGGATATGAATGTATTCACCCCTGGTGATAGAAGCCGGTTCGACCGGATCGTCTCGGTGGAGATGTTCGAGCACATGCGCAACTGGCCGGAGTTGCTGCGCCGGGTGGGCGGGTGGCTGGCGCCGAGCGGGCGGCTCTTTGTCCACGTCTTCGCGCACCGGCGCTTCGCCTATCCGTTCGAGGTGGACGGTGACCGGGACTGGATGGCGAGGCACTTCTTCACCGGCGGCATCATGCCGGCGCACGACCTCATCGGCCGCATCCCCGGGCCCCTCGAAGTGGAGGAGAGCTGGCTCATGCCCGGCACGCACTATGCGAGGACGGCGGAGGCATGGATCGAGCGTCTCGACGCACACCGCTCCGCGGCGCTGGCGGTCCTGCGCCGCGACCTGCCGGCCGGCCGGGCGAGGGTACAGCTCGAGCGCTGGCGGCTCTTCTTCCTGGCCTGCGCCGAGCTGTTCGGGTTCCGCGAGGGGACGGAGTGGGTGGTCTCACACCACCGCCTCCGCCCTCGGCAGGGCGAGGAGGCCGGGTCGTGAAGATCGCCATCGTCGGCTCGGGCGTCTCGGGCCTGGTCGCCGCCCACCTGCTCTCGCCGCGCCATGACGTGGTGTTGTTCGAGGCCGACTCGCGCATCGGTGGCCACGTGCACACCGTGGAGGTCCCCGACGGCGCCAAGACCACGGCCGTAGACACCGGCTTCATCGTCTTCAACCGAAAGACCTACCCCAACTTCATCCGCCTGCTGGAGCGCCTCGGCGTCGAGGCCCAGGAGAGCGATATGAGCTTCGGCGTCCGGAGCGAGAAGCGGGATCTCGAATACTCCGGGAACGGCCTCCTCGGCCTCTTCGCGCAGCCCGGCAACGTCGTCTCGCCGCGCTTCCACCGGATGGTGGCCGACATCTTCCGCTTCTTCCGCGAGGCGCGCGAACTCCTGGACGAGGGGCCCGAGGTGGAGCTCCTCCCCTGGCTCGAGGCGCGCGGCTACTCGCAGGCGTTCGTCGAGGACCATCTCCTGCCGATGGTTGGCGCGGTCTGGTCCTCGAGCCGCGAGGGCGTGAAGGGCTTCCCGGCCCGCTTCCTGGCCCGCTTCTTCGAGAACCACGGCTTCCTCCAGGTGAACGACCGGCCCGTCTGGCTCACCGTCCGGGGCGGCTCGCGTACCTACGTGAAGGCCATCCTCGACGGGTTTCGCGGCGAGGTGCGGATGTCTTGCCCGGTCCTCTCCATCCGGCGCGAGCCGCGGGAGGTGGTGCTCCGCTCGCCGGGCGGCGGCGCCGAGCGATTCGACCACGTCATCCTCGCCTGCCACGCCGATCAGGCGCTGCGCCTCGTCGAGGATCCATCGCCGGTCGAGGTCGAGCTCCTCTCCGCCTTCCCCTACCGCCAGAACGACGTCCTGCTCCACGGGGACAACGCCGTCATGCCGCGGCGACGGCACGCCTGGGCTTCCTGGAACTACCATCTCGACGACGGCGACCACCCCGGCGCGAGCGTGACCTACTGGATGAACCGGCTGCAGAGGCTCCCCGGCCCTCGCCAGTACTTCGTGACCCTCAACCGGAATGCCGCGGTCGAGCCCGAGCGGATCCTTCGCCGGCTCGAGTACGCCCACCCGGTCTTCACCACCGCCGGCGTCACCGCCCAGGCGCGCCACACCGAGTTGCTCGGCCACCGCCGCACCTCGTACTGCGGCGCCTACTGGCGGAACGGGTTCCACGAGGATGGCGTGGTGAGCGCGCTCGCCGCGTGCCGCGGGTTCGAGGTGTCGCTGTGACCCGCGAGAGCGCCGTCTACGTGGGCCGGCTCTCCCACGCTCGCCGCGGCCCGCGGAAGCACGGCTTCGCCTACCGCGTCTACCTTCTGTACCTCGACCTCGACGAGCTGCCCGCGCTCCTCGCCGCGCCAGGCCCGCTCCGGGCCGGCCGCTTCGGGCTCCTCTCCTTCGACCGCTCGGACTACCTGGGAGGCGCCGGGGATCTCGCCAAGGCGGTCAAGGATCGCGTGCAGACGGCCCTCGGCTTCCGCCCCGACGGACCGGTGCGGCTCCTCACCCACGTTCGCTCGCTCGGCTACGTCTTCAACCCGGTCAGCTTCTACTACTGCTTCGCCGCAGACGGCCGGTCGCTCGAGGCCGTGGTCGCCGAGATCACCAACACGCCATGGGGTGAGCGCCACGCCTACGTCGTCCGGGCCGGCCCCGGCGGTGCGGTAGACACCTTCGCGAAGCGCTTCCACGTCTCGCCCTTCTTCGGCATGGAGCAGGTCTATCGCTGGACCTTGGGAGCTCCCGACGAGCGGCTCCAGGTGGAGATGAGGAACGAGGAGGGCGGGCGGGAGGTGTTCCGCGCGGTCCTCTCGCTCCGGCGTCGCCCCTGGAGGGCGGGGGCGCTGTGGCGGGTGGCTATCGGCCTGCCGCTCATGGCCTGGAAGGTCCACGCCGCCATCTACCTCCAGGCCTTCTTGCTCTGGGTGAAGCGAACCCCACATTTCCCGCATCCGGCCGTGAAGGCGGCCGAGGTCCACAGGAGCGCGTCATGACGACCACCACCATCGCCACCCCGGTTCAGCTACACCCGCGGAGACGCGACTCGCCGTGGCGCCGCGCGGTTCTGCAGGGCCTCGCCCAGCTCCGCGGCGGTACCCTGGAGCTCGAGGAGAACGGCCACCGTGTCCTCCTCGGCGAGCCCGGCGGCCTCCTCGCTCGGGTCACCGTCCGAGATCCCCGCTTCTGGCGGCGCGTGGCGCTGGGCGGCTCGCTCGGCGCGGGCGAGTCCTACGCAGACGGCGATTGGGAGGTCGACGATCTGACCACGGTCGTTCGGCTCCTTGTCCGCGATCACTCCGCGCGTCGCGGCCTCGACGGAGGTCTCGCCCTGCTCCGCCGCCCACTCGACCTAGCCTACGCGCTCCTCCGCCGGAACAGCCGGAGTGGCGCCCGGCGCAACATCGCCGACCACTACGACCTGGGGAACGACTTCTTCGCCCTGATGCTCGACCCGACCATGACCTATTCGGCGGGCGTGTGGGACCTCCCCGGCTGCACGCTGGAGGGGGCCCAGGTGCGCAAGCTCGACCTTCTCTGCAAGCGCTTGCGCCTCCGGCCCGAGGATCACCTCCTGGAGATCGGCACTGGCTGGGGTTCGCTGGCCATTCACGCCGCGAGCCGCTACGGTTGCCGGGTCACCACCACCACGCTCTCCCAGGCGCAGTGGGAGCTAGCCTCGGAGCGCGTCCGCACCGCCGGTCTCTCCGACCGCGTCACCCTGCTTCGAGAGGACTACCGCGATCTGCGGGGCCGCTTCGACAAGCTCGTCTCCTGCGAGATGATCGAGGCCATCGGCGCCGAGCAGTACCGTACCTTCTTCGCCAAGTGCGCCGCGCTCCTCGCTCCCGGTGGCGCCCTCGCCCTCCAGGCCATCACCATCGCCGACCAGCACTACGAGCGGGCGCGGCGTGAGGTGGACTTCATCAAGCGCCACATCTTCCCGGGGAGCTGCATCCCTTCCATCTCGGCTCTGGTCCGCGCCGCGGCGGCGAGCGACCTCCAGCTCCGGCAGCTCCAGGACCACGGCCGCGACTACGCGCGGACCTTGGCCGCTTGGCGCGAGAACCTGGCCGCGAAACGCGCCGCGGTGGAGCGGCTCACCGAGGAGCGATTCCGCCGATTGTGGCACTACTACCTCTGCTACTGCGAGGGCGGCTTCGCCGAGGGGCACATCGGTGTCTCGCAACTCGTCTTCGAGCGTCCGGGGGAGGCCTGACATGCCCTCCGCCCTTCGCAGGTTGGCCGAGGTGCTGGCCCCGTCAGCCCCCGACCGAATCCACTGGCTTCGCTCCATGCCCTTCTTCGCCCTCCAACTCGCGGCCCTGGTGGTCCCTTGGCTCGCCGGCTTCGGGGTTCGCGAGGCGCTCTTCGCCGCCGGTACCTACGCGACGGGGATGTTCTTCGTCACCGCCGGCTACCACCGGTACTTCTCCCACCGCGCCTTCCGGACGAGCCGTGCTTTCCAGCTCGTCCTCGCCCTGGGGGCACAGTGCACGGTCCAGAAGGGTGTGCTCTGGTGGGCGGGCCACCACCGCGACCACCACCGCTTCTCCGACCAGCCCCCCGACGTTCACTCGCCGTTGCGGGGGCTCTTCTGGAGCCACGTGGGCTGGTTCCTCTCCACCCGGTACGAGGCCTCGCCGCTCCGGCGGGTGAAGGACCTTGCCCGCTTCCCCGAGCTTCGATGGCTCGATCGCTGGCACTGGGCGCCGCCGCTCTTCCTCGGTGCCGCCATCACCTGGCTGGGTGGGTGGTCGCTCGCCGGCGCTTGGTTCGTCGGGCTCTTCTTCCTCCACCACTTCACCTTCACCATCAATTCGTTGGCGCACCTGTGGGGCACGCGCCCATACCCGACCGGCGACGACAGCCGGAACAACGCCCTGCTGGCCCTGGTCACATTCGGTGAAGGCTGGCACAACAATCACCACTGGTGGCCCTCGTCTGCTCGGCAGGGCTTCCGCTGGTGGCAGCTCGACGTGACCTGGCTCCTCCTCCGGCTGCTTGCCCAGCTGGGAATCGTTTGGGACGTGCGTCCCGGCCCGTGCGCGGGGCAGCGGCCTGCCGTTCGCGCGGTCCCTGCCTCCCCCGCTCGCCCGGTGGGAGCCGTCCTGGCCGTTGTTCTGCTGGCCGCGCCCCACCCCGCGAGGGCGCAGGACGTCGAGCGGTTCACCGGCACCGCTCGCGGGCGCGACGGCGCCGTGCTCTACTTGGAGGAGCACGAGGTGAAGCTCGACGCCGGGCGGCCCCGCTCGGCTGTCACCCTCTACCGCGACCCCGCCGGCGAGCCCATCGCCGAGCTGCGCACCGACTTCTCCGCCGATCCATTCGCTCCCTCGTACACCTTTCGGGACTTCCGCACGGGGGCGACCGAGGCCGTCACGGTTAACGAGCGTGAAATCCACCTCGAGGCCCACGGCCGATCTCGCACGCTGGCGCGCCCCGCTCACCTCGCCACCGGCCAAGGCCTCGATCGGCTGGTGCGCGAGCACCTGGCCGAGATCGCCCGCGGCGCTGCGCTGCGGGTCGCCTACGCCATCCCCAGCCGGCTCGACGCCTACGAGTTCCGCGTCCAGGCGCATCGTGCTGACGGCGATCGAGTCCACGTACGCGTGGAGCTGGCCTCGTTCGTCCTGCGCCTCTTCGCGCCCGAGCTGGACGTGGACTACGACCGCGACTCCGGCCGGCTGCTCCGTTACCGCGGCGCCTCCAACCTCTCCTTCGGCGAGGGTGACAATCCTCAGGTCGAGATCACCTACGCGTACCCGCCGGCGGCAATGGCCGCCGGGCAGGAGGCCGAGAACCATGTCCCCTGATTACGATCGGCTGGGCGCGGCGTTGGGCGTCGTCGGCGTTGCCGGAAACGTCGTGGGCGTGGTCGCCCTGAACGGCGTGGAGGGCGCCTACCGGCCCGACGGGCTCGGAGCCTGGGCGGAGAGCGCGCTCGCCCACCCCGGCGCGAGCGTGGCGAGCGCCGTCGCATTCGCAGTCGGTCTCCTCGCCCTGGCGGGCTGGGCGGCGGCGCTGGGGCGGCGCCTCCGCGGACCGGCGGCCCCGCTTGCGGCGGGCGCGATGGTCGCCGGCGCCGTACTGGACGCCGCCGGCGCGCTCACGCCAGCGGTGCTCGTGCTCCACGTCGCGCCCGCCTGTGGCGCTGGCGCGTGCGTGGCCGTGGCCCGCGCGTTGCTGGGCGTGACGCTTTCGCTCGACGCCCTCTTCAACCTGGCCTTCGGCGCAGGGCTGGCTATGGCCGGGTGGAGCCTGTGGCGCGCGGGGCGCCGCCCGGCCCTGGGGGGCCTGGGGATCGCCGCCGGACTCGCGACCATCCCGGTAGCGGGCCAGCTCGCCTGGGAGCCGGCCGCGCGCCTGCTGGCCGTGGCAGGGCCGCTATGGCTGGCGTTCGTCTTGGCGACGAGCGTCCTCCTGTGGGGCGGGCGAACAGAGCGGGTCGCGCGAGAGGGGGAGCTCCGTGACGTGGCTCGTGCTCGCTGATCTCGTCCTGCAGCAGGCGGCCTGGTGGACCGCGGTCCTGCTCGCCGTGCACGGGAGGCCGCTGGCGGGCGGCGCCGCATGCCTGGCGGTCGTGCTCCTTCACCTCGCGTTCAGGCCCGGGGAGCGGTTTCGTCTCCTCCGCGCCGCACTAGCAGCAACGGCGTATGGCCTGGCGACCGACACGGCCCTCGCCGCGGCCGGCCTCGCATCGTACGCCGGAGCCAGGGCCGTGAGCCCGGCGTGGATGGTCGGCCTCTGGGCGATCTTCGGAGTTCAGCTCACGGCCTCGCTCCGCGCGGTGGCGGCGTGGACGCTACCGGCGCTGGCGCTCCTTGGCGCCGTGGCCGGCCCGCTCGCCTACCGGGGCGGGGAGGCCCTCGGGGCCATGACGCTCGCGGGCCCCCTGGCCCTCGCGTCCGTCGCGGTGCAGTGGGCCGTGGGGCTCCCGTTCCTGGCCTGGGTCTCCCGTCACAGGTCGCCCGCCTCGCTCGCCCTGTCGCCGACGGGCGTGGAGGCCCGCTCATGAGCGAGGTCCTCCTCGCCGCCGGCCTCGTGCCCGCGGGGTTGATGCTCGCGCTCTGGGTGGCGAGCCTGCGCCTCCGCGACGTCTCCGTCGTCGACGTCTTCTGGGGGCCCGGGTTCGCCGCCGTCGCCTGGACCGCGGTGGCCGTCGCCGGCATTTCGCCACGCGGTCTCCTCTCGGCAGTCCTCGCGACCCTCTGGGGCGTCCGCCTCGGGATCCACCTCGGGCTCCGCAAGCGCGGCCAGGGCGAGGATCGCCGCTATGCCGCGATGCGCACCGCCCGCGGCTCGCGCTTCGCCGCCGAGAGCCTGGTCACGATCTTCGTCCTGCAGGCGGCGCTCATGTGGGTGATCTCCTTCCCGCTCCAGGCCGCCGCCGCGCTCGGCGCGAGCGCACCGATCGGCCTCCTCGACGGGGCCGGCGCGCTGGTGGTCCTCTCCGGCGTCGCCGTCGAGGCCATCGCCGATAGGCAGCTCGCGCGGTTCCTGACGCGGCCGGACAGCCGCGGCCGGGTGATGCAGGAGGGGCTCTGGCGCTGGTCGCGCCATCCGAACTACTTCGGCGACTTCGTGGTCTGGTGGGGCCTCGGACTCCTCGGCTTGGCGGCGGGCGCGCCCTGGACGCTCGTCGGACCGGTACTCATGAGCGTGCTCCTGCTCCGCGTCTCGGGCGTAACGCTGTTGGAGAAGACTATCGGCACCCGGCGACCGGGGTACGCAGAATACGCCGCCCGGACGAGCGCGTTCCTCCCCTGGCCCCCACGAAGGCCGCGATCCTAGCGGACACCCGCCCGCCCTACGGTCCGGCGCCGACACCGCCCGCTCCCACGGGCGGCTGCGGTCGTCCGGCGGGCCACGCAGAGGCGCGTGGGGCCGAGCGGCCGCACCTTCCTTCCCGTGACCCAAGACGGCGACAGAGCGGGCCAGGGAGCCGGCGGTTGGGACGGCGGCTCGGTGGAGGAAGCGAGTGGAGCGGCTCAAGAAGAGCGGCCTGGGCATGTGGGGTGCTCGCGAGGGAGGGCCTTACTGCGGGTTCGCTCTCCCGTTGGAAAGTGGAGGCTCGGGCCGCCTAGCCGGGCCCTGGGGTCCGAGCTCACCGAGCTTCGCGAGCGCGCCGAGGCCGAAGTCGCGCGACGCAAGCTGGAGAAGAAGCCCCCCCTCCTCACGGGCGCCGCGACCTGTAGCTTGAGGACTCCCTGTCGAGTCCATCGTCTGCGAGCCACCGGCCCGGCCGATCCCGAATGGCTCGGCTCGTTGAGATGGGGAGGAACCGAGCACATCGATCACCGCCCGCTCGGCGTCCCTGGGCCGGGTAGGGGTTGGTCGTTCGACCCAAGTACAAGGTGCCGGAGCCGGCGGAGCGCTCGACAGCGTCAAGGAGCCGGATCCTGCTGCCGGAACGGCCCACCCCTCGAGGGATCGCCGGGCCTGGTCTCCTCGCCCACGTCCTGGTCTCGAATCTGCCCGAGGCGCTGGAAGGAGACCCAGCAGCAGCCGGACACCCAAGGGCTGCTCGGGCGAGGCCCACGCTCCGCCGCCTCGCGGCGGCCCCACCGGGTCGACCGAGTCCCAGCGGGTTCTTCGACGCGCTCCGTCGTGTCGGGCCAGCGCTCCTCCGGCGCCCACTTCCATTCGCACCTAGTGCCCCGGCTGCGCTAGGATGTCGCACTCCCGTCGGAGCCGCCATGGCCTACCGAGGCACCATGAAGTTGGTCGTCCACGACTGGTTCCGCCGCGAATCAGCGGCGATCGCGGTGGAGCCGCGCACGCCCCAGGTACGTTTCCCGCTGCACGAACACGAGTTCGGAGAGATCGTGATCGTCGTGTCCGGGAACGGCTGGCACGTTCTGAACGACGAGCCGCAGCTCATCACTTGCGGCGAGGTCCTTTACATCCGCCCCGAGGATCGCCACGCCTTCGATCAAGTGAACGACCTGTACCTCACCAACGTCATGTACCGGCCGAGTGAGCGGCTCCTTCGCCCAGAACGTATCCGGCAGCTGCTCGAGCCGGAGAGCGACGGTGGGCGGCGGCGCTGGCAGGTGACGGAGGACGGGCTGCGGGAGGTTCAAGGGCTCGTGGACCAGCTCACCCGCGAGACCCGCTCCGACGATCCACTCTCGGACATCATGGCGGAATCGATCTTCTTGCAACTGGCGGTCGCGCTCTGCCGGCGCCGCTTCGCCGCCGACGGTGACCAGCTCCCGCCCTCGGCCAGGCTCGGCCACCTCTTGGCCTTCCTGCGCCACCACTGCGGCGAGGACGTGGACCTGGACGAGGTTGCCCATCGCTTCGGTTACTCGCCCCGGACCTTCTGCCGTGCCTTCCGTGACGCGACCGCAACGACGCCCCACAGCTACCTGGTCCAGCTCAGGCTGGGCCGCGCCATGCGCGCGCTACGCACCACACACGACAACATCACCGAAATCGCCTTCGCCTGCGGCTTCCACGACAGCAACTACTTCTCGTCCTGCTTCAGCAAGATGACCGGACTCTCGCCCAGCGAGTACCGTCGGCAGGCGCGAGAGCAGGCAGGTCAGCACCCCGCGTCGTGAGGGAGCTGCCTGGCAGGTGGCTTGCGCTCCCAGCAGCCGCCCGCACGCTGTCCCCGGCTAGGCCAATTCGCAAGAGGAGGGGGTTCCGGCCGAGCCCGCCAGGGGCTGAGGGTACGCTCAGGGAAGGCAGCCGGGGAATCCGAGCCACCCGTATGTGTTCCCTCCCCAGGTGCCGGCACGACCTTCGTTTTCGCGACACGAAGGCGACAGCGGCGGTCGCAAATTCGAAGGCGCGAGCGCTTGCTCCGGCGCATGCTGCGCCACTCTGCCTCTGGAGTTCCCCTTCGATGGAGGAGGCACCGGAGGTTCCCGCCTCACCGGCACGAAGCGTGTCCGGCTGTTCGATGACTGGGAGGAAGACAATATGAGAAGGCTCCTTGCTCTGACGTCCCTGCTGCTGGTGGCTGCGCTCCTTCCTGGCAGCGCACAGGCCAAGAACTACAAGGTCGGGGTGATCCCGAAGTTCATCGCCGAGGACTACTTCATCGCCTGCGAACGTGGATTCCGACAGGCGGAGAAGGAGATCGGCAACATCAAGGTCGAGTGGATCGGCGATCCGATGTCGCAGACCTCGGCTGCCAACCAGAAGAACTACATCCAGGGCTTCATCGACCGGAAGTACGACGCCATCCTGGTCTCGGCGCTCGACCCGGAGAGCTACGCCGACACGCTCAAGGCCGCGAGGGCCAAGGGCATCAAGGTCATCACCTGGGACGCCGACGTGAACCCGGCGGCCCGCGACTTCTTCGTCAACCAGGCCGAGGGCGACCAGATCGCGATCCAGCTCCTGAAGGGACTGGCCGGTGACCTGTCCACCTTCACCGCCGCTAACCAGGCCACCGTCGCCTTGGTCTCGACCACCAACGACTCGCCCAACCAGAACGCCTGGCTGAAGGCGATCATCGGTGAGTACAAGTCGAAGCAGTCCACCGACTACAAGCACATCAACATGCTTATCGGGGCCGACCAGATCGTCTACGCCGGCAACGATCAGGGCGCAGCCGAGGAGAAGGTGAAGTCCCTTCTTAGCGCCAACAAGTCGCTGAAGGGCATCATCGCCCTCTCCTCGCTGACGGTTCCGGCGGTCTCCGCCGCCCGCGAGCAGTTGGGCATCACCGACTCCATCAAGATCGTCGGCGTGAGCGTCCCCGAGTCCTCCCGCAAGGACATGGAGGCGAACAAGATGTCGGCGGTGGTGTTGTGGCAGCCGTTCGACCTCGGCTACCTGACCCTGTACGTCACCAAGGCGGTCCTCGAGGGCAAGCCGCCCTCCGGCGCCACCTTCAAGTCCCCGCTCAGTGGCAAGAACATGACCGTCAGCTTCATGGACGGAAAGACCGTCATCAACTACCCCGCCGCGGGGCACAAGATTCTGAAGGGCAACGAGATCATCCTGGGCGAGCCCATCGTCTGGAACCTGAAGAACATCGCCCGCTTCCGCGGCTATCCTGAGCAGAGCAGCGGGATGGCCGAGTTCAACAAGTAGCCAGCGCCGGCCGGCGGCGCGCGGGTCCGTTCTGAACCCCGCGCGCCGCTCGCCATGGCGAGTGCAGGGGGAACGCGAGCGATCATGGAGACCGTGACGACGGGGGCAGGCGGCGAGGTCGTGCTCCGGATGGAGGGAATCAACAAGGCCTTTCCCGGCGTGCAGGCGCTTTCCAACATCACCTTGGACCTCCGGCACGGTGAGGTGCACGCGGTCTGCGGTGAGAACGGTGCCGGCAAGTCCACGCTCATGAAGCTCATCACCGGGGTGTACCAGCCGGACTCCGGGACCATGACCCTGAATGGTGAGCGGCTCTCGGTGCGGAACCCCAACCACGCCTACGCCAAGGGCATCGCCATCATCTTCCAGGAGACGAGCCTCTTCCCCGACCTCACCATCCTCGAGAACATCTTCATAGGGCACGAGCTCACGCGGCGGCTGTTCGGCGTGGCTCGCCGGCTCGACTACGGCGCCATGCGGGAGAAGGCCCGGACGCTCTTCGGGCGCCTGGGCATGGAGATCGACCTGGACGCCCGCGTCTCCGAGCTCTCGGTGGCGACCAAGCAGATGGTCGAGATCGCCAAGGCCCTTTCCTTCGACTCCCGCATCCTCATCCTGGACGAGCCCACCGCGGCGCTCACCAGCAAGGAAGTGGGCACCCTCTTCGACACCATCCGCCGCCTGAAGGCGGGCGGCGTCTCGATGCTCTACATCAGCCACCGCCTCGATGAGATCTTCCAGATCGCCGACCGGGTCACGGTCATCCGTGACGGGGAGCACGTGCGCACCGAGGCGGTCAGCCAGGTGAGCCGCGACGCCCTGGTCTCCTGGATGGTGGGGCGCACCCTCCACAACCTCTACATCAAGGAGGAGGTGGAGATTGGCGAGGTCATCTTCGAGGCCCGGGGTCTGCGCCAAGAGGGTGTCCTGCACGGAGCGAGTCTGACCCTTCGGCGGGGCGAGATCCTGGGCCTCTCGGGCCTGGCCGGCGCCGGGCGCACGGAATTTGCGCTGGCCCTGTGCGGCCTCTCTCGCCCGGACGCGGGAGAGATCCGGCTGGGTGGAGAGCGGCAGAACTTCCACGACTACCAGGCGGCCATGGCACGGGGTCTCGTGTACGTTTCCGAGGACCGACAGAAATACGGGCTGGTGGTCCCCATGAGCGTGGCCGAGAACGTCACATTCCCGCTCCTGAAGCGGCTCTGCGGTCTCATGGGCCTCGTGGACCGGCGGCGGGAGCAGGAGCTCACCCGAAGCTACGTGGACGCGTTGTCCATCAAGACGCCTGGGACCGATTTCCTGGTCGAGAACCTCTCCGGCGGCAACCAGCAGAAGGTCTCGGTGGCGAAAGCCCTCGCGACCGAGCCGCACATCCTGATCCTCGATGAGCCCACCCGCGGCGTGGACGTGGGCGCGAAGAGCGAGATCCACAAGATCATCAGCGAGCTGGCCCGACAGGGGAAGGCCATCATCATGATCTCGAGCGATCTTCCCGAGATCCTAGGGATGAGCGACCGCGTCATCGTCATGAAGGGCGGGCGGAACGTGGGCGAGCTCAGCCGCGGCGAGCTGAGCCAGGAACGCATCCTCCACATGGCGCTCTAGGGAGCGAGATCGTGATGAAGAAGCGGATGGTCACCCGGGAGTTGATGCTCGGCGTCATCGTCGCCGCCTTCATGCTCTTCCTGGGGCTCACCACGAACTTCGGTACCGCGAGCGGGCTCTATAGCCTCATGCTCGACGTGAGCCCTACCATCGTGGGGGCCATTGCCCTGTCGCTGCTCATCTTCACCGGGAACATCGACATCTCGGCGGGGACCATCCTCGGGTTCGTGGGATTCACGGCCGCAGCCCTCGCCAAGGCGGGCTTCCCGCCAGTCGTCTTCCTCGGGGCGGGCTTGCTTGTCGGCGTGCTCCTCGCGGGGCTGAACGGTTGGCTCATCGTGGCCTTCCAGGTGCCATCCATCGTCGTGACTCTGGCCACCAACATGGTGCACATCGGGTTCTACGTCACCTTCCTCCCCAATGCCGGGTGGGTCTTGAACCTCAGCAACTCCTTTACCTGGCTGGGCCGGGGGCGGTTCTTCGGGATCGTCCCGTACATCTTCGTGGTGGCTCTGGGAGTCTCGGCCATCATGATCTGGGTGGTGAAGTTCACCCGCTTCGGCAAGACGCTCTACGCGGTGGGCGGCAATCGCCAAGCGGCCATCTACGCCGGCATCAACCCGGATGCGACGGTGCTCAAGGTGTACCTGGTGGAGGGGCTCTTGCTGGGCGTGGCGGGCATCCTCAAGGCCACCACGGCCAACCGACTCATGCCGTCGGTATTCCAGGGCCGGGAAATGATCTTCATCGCCGCGGCGGTGGTCGGCGGAGTCAACATCATGGGCGGCAGCGGAAAGCTCCTGGGCGCGGTCTTCGGCGCGCTGCTCGTCTACATGCTCAGCATCACCATGATCTACATGGGCTTCCAGGACTACTTCCAGTTCGCGTTGCAGGGGATCATCATCCTCGTCGCGGTGTTCCTGACCGTCACCGATTTCGGCTCCATCCGGCGCCGGTTCTCCGCGACGTTCACGCGCCAGGCGGCCCCCTGAAAGGCAGGCGATGACCCCCCCGGTACGCGCGCGCACCTTGCCCCGGCTCCGGTTTACCTACCAGACGGCCCTGGGAGCCTTGATGGTCGGGCTGGTGGTCATGTTCGGGCTCATCGAGCCGGTGTTCTTTGAGCCAGGCGTCTTCTTCGACGTCACCTCCATCGTGGGGGAGATCGGGATCATGGCGCTCGCCATGACCTTCATCATCACCACGGGCGGGATCGACCTGTCGGTCGGATACATCCTGCAACTGGCGGCCATCGCCTTCGGTGCCGTGTTCTCCGGGACCGGGAGCCTAGCGCTGGCCGTCCTGGTGGCGCTCTCGAGCGGCGCGGCCTGCGGGTGGGTGAACGGCTTCGTCATTGCGCGGACGCGGATCCCTCCGCTGGTCACGACGCTCGCCACCATGAATCTGTTCCGGGGGATCTCCTTCATCATCGCCGGCACCAACTCGTACGCCGGGTTCCCGGAGGGCTTCAAGAAGCTCTCCACCACGCTCGTGTTCGGGGTGGTCCCCATCCAGTTCTTCTACTTCGTGGCCCTGTTCGTGCTGTTCAACCTCTTCTTCGTCCGCGGCCGCCTGGGCCGGAACCTGCGCGGCATCGGATTCAACGAGGGGGCGCTCATCTTCTCCGGGATCAAGACCAAGCGGACCCTCTTGCTCATCTACACGCTCTCGGGCGTGATGTGCGGTCTCGCTGCGCTCATCTACCTGGGTCGGCTCTCCTCGGCCAAGACCAGCATGGGGAACGACCTGAACCTGCAAGTGATCACCGCTGTGGTGCTGGGGGGGACGTCGATCATGGGCGGGGTGGGGAGCGTGACCGGCACCTTCATCGGCGTGCTGATCATCGGCATCCTGCGCAAGGGATTCACGTTGCTCAACCTGAGCGGAAACATCTTCAACTTCACCCTGGGGCTGATCCTGATCGTGGCGCTCATCGTCTTCGCGGCGCTGGAGAAGCGCAAGAAGGTGGCCGGCGCTCGGCGGCGAAGCCACGTTCGCACGGGGGCCAGCCCCGCGGCCGCCTCCCCGGGGGCGGTCCACACCGGTCCGTCGGACGCGCAATCGTAGGAGGTTGCCATGGAGCGCTTTGCCTTCAAGATGAAGCTCAAGCCGGGGAAGATCGAGGAGTACAAGCGCCGTCACGACGCCCTCTGGCCCGAGCTCAGGGCCGTGCTTCAGGGCGCCGGCATCGGCGACTATTCGATCTTCTTCGACGCCGAGACCGACATCCTCTTCGCCGTGCAGAAGCAGGCCGGCAGCGCCTCGTCGCAGGACCTGGGCGAGAACCCCGTCGTTCGGCGCTGGTGGGACCACATGGCGGACCTCATGGAGACGAATCCGGACCGCTCGCCGGTTACCATCCCGCTGCGGGAGGTCTTCCGCCTGGACTGACCGAGGAGCCCGCCATGACCCCCAGAGAACGAGTCCTTCGCGCCTTCGGACGGGCCCCCGGCCGCCCGGACCGGATGCCGCTCCAGTTCGATCTGTGCTTGCAGCTCACCGAGGCCTTCGGGCGGAAGCTCGGCGTCGCGCCGGAGTATGCGCTCTCCTACTACGAGGACCTCACCTATCGCATCTCGGCCAACGCCATCCGCACCAGGCTCGGCAGCGACTGCGTGGTGGTGGGGGGGACGGTGAGGAAGGGCTTCGTCCCCGAGCGGGTGGAGGGCGACGTCACGCGGAACGAGTTCGGCATGCACATGAAGCCGACCTCGCTCTACGTCGAGGTGGTGAAGTGCCCGCTCGAGGACGCGGCTTCGCGGGCCGACATCGAGGGGTACGCCTTCCCGGACGCTCTGGCCCCGGGCCGGTTCGATGCCGCCCGCAGGGACATCGACCGCTTCGGCCGCGACCACTTCGTCATCGGCGACGTGGAGCTCTCGCTGTTCGAGCTGGCATGGCACCTCACCGGCATGGAGAAGTACCTCATGGCCATGCTGATGGGCGAGGCGTGGGTGGACGCCCTGGACGACCGGGTGGAGCACTGGACCACGGCCCTCGCGCTGGAGCTGGTCCATGCCGGCGTGGACGCGGTCTGGTTCGGCGAGGACCTGGGAAGCCAGACCTCGACGCTCATCTCGCCGGACCAGTGGCGGGAGCGGTACAAGCCGCGTCACAGCCGGATGATCCGCGCGGTGAAGCAGGCCAACCCCGAGGTCCTCGTGATCATGCATTCGGACGGCGCGGTGGCGCCGCTCCTCGACGACTTCATCGAGATGGGAGTGGACGTCTTCAACCCAGTCCAGCCCAACGTCCCGGGCTCCGACCCGGAGGAGCTGAGCGCGAGATACGGAGGGCGTATCCACTTCTTTGGCGGCATCGACCAGCAGGTGCTGCTCCCCGGCGGCGACCGGGAGGCCATCTCCGCCGAGCTCGCGCGGCGGGCGCGGATCCTGGGCTCCCGGAGCGGGTATCTCATGGCCCCGGCCCACATCCTCCAGGCCGACGTGGCGGTGGAGACGGTCGAGCACATGATCCGCGTGGTGCAGGCGCTGGGCGCCTGAGGCGATCGCGGGTGGCCAGGGAGGGTGGGGTGGTGGTCCTGGGTTCGAGGGTGGTCACGGGTGGAACGAAGGCCGGCTCGCCACGAGGCCGGAAGGAACGGCGGAGCGGAGCATGGACTCGTTAAGGTGCGCGGCCATCGACCTCGGGGCGAGTACCGGGCGGGTGGTCGTGGCGGAGACGGACGGGGAGCGCATCACGCTGCGCCTTGCGGCGCGGTTCGACACGCCGCTCGTGAACGATCCGAGCGGCTATCAGTGCTGGGATGTCGACGCCATCGAGGCGCGATTCCGGGCGGGGCTCGACGCCGCCCAGGCGCTCGGCCCCATCGCGAGCGTGGGCGTGGACGCCTGGGGCTCGGACTTCGTGCTGCTCGACGGGGCCGGCACGCGCACCGCGCCGGTGGTCTCCTACCGGGACCACAGGACGGAGCAGGTGGTGCCGGCGGTGCATGCGCGCAAGCCGCTCGCCGAGATCTACCAGCGCACGGGCACCCATCTGCAGCCCTTCAACACGCTCTATCAGCTGGCTGCGACCAGGGCCCAAGAGCCGGCCTGGTTAGAACGTGCGCGCAGGCTGTTGTTCCTCCCCGACTACTTCCACTACCGGCTGTGCGGGAAGGCCGCGAACGAGTACACGGAAGTGACGACGTCCCAGCTATGGGGGATCCACACCGACCGGTGGGACGAGGATCTCCTGGCCCTGGCGGGCGTCTCACCGGAGCTGTTCGCCCGGCCCATCGAGCCCGGCACGCCGCTCGGGGAGATGGAGCACGCCGGGGGCGAATGGGGAAGGATACGTGTGATTGCGCCCGCCACGCACGACACGGGCTCCTCGGTCGCGGCCATTCCGCTGGATGGCCCGGACACCGCCTACATCAGCTCGGGGACCTGGTCACTCATGGGCGTCGAGAGCTGGGCGCCCCTCGCCGGTGAGAACGCACTTCGGCTCAACTTCACCAACGAGGGTGGCTACGAGCGCCGGTACCGCGTCCTGAAGAACATCGTGGGCCTCTGGCTCGTGCAGCGGATCCTGCAGGACCAGGGTGGCGGGGACCACGCCGCCCTGGTCCAAGCAGCCCGCGAGGCCGTTCCGTGGCGCTCGCTCTTGGACCCGGAGGACCCGCGCTTCTTCAACCCGCCGTCGATGGCCGACGCAATCCGTGGCTACTGCGCCGAGACCGGCCAGCCGATCCCCCGAGACCTCGGCGCCCTGGCCCGGTGTGCCTTCGACAGCCTGGCGCTCGCCTATCGAAGGACCGCAGAGGCGCTGGCCATGCTGCGGGGACGTCCTCTCGAGCGGGTGCACATCGTTGGAGGCGGCTCGCAGAACGAGCTCCTGTGCCAGCTCTGTGCAGACGCCTGCGCCCTCCCGGTGCGTGCCGGGCCGGTCGAGACTGCCGCGCTGGGCAACGCATGCGTCCAGCTGATCGCGCTGGATGTGTTTCCCTCGCTCGAGGCGGCTCGCGCGCTCATTCGCCGCTCTTTCGAGGTCGAGGAGTACCAGCCCCGGGGGGCCGTCCCCGATGCAGTGCTGCAGCGATTCCAAGCCTTGAGCGAGAGAGCGCAGGCCGGTGCGACTCCGTGCCAGGAGAGGAAGACCCCATGAGCAACGTTTCCTCAAACGATTCATCCTACGCGCTGGCGCGCGAGGCGTACGCCAGGCTCGGGGTCGACACCGAGCAGGCATTGGCCCGGCTGGATCAGGTCGCCATCTCCATGCACTGCTGGCAAGGGGACGACGTCCGCGGCTTCGAGAACCCGCAGGGTCCGCTCACCGGAGGGATCTCAACCACCGGGAACTACCCCGGGCGTGCGCGCAACGCCGACGAGCTTCGGGCCGACGTCGAGGTGGCCATGGCGCAGATCCCTGGCCCCAAGCGCTTCAACCTCCACACCCACTACCTCGAGGCGAGCCGCCCGGTCGAGCGGACAGACATTCGCCCCGAACACTTCCAGCGCTGGGTGGACTGGGCGAAGGAGCGGGGTATCGGCCTGGACTTCAACGGGACCTACTTCTCGCACCCCAAGAGCGACGAGAGCGGGACCCTCTCCAACGCCGATCCGGCGGTGAGGCGATTCTGGATCGACCACACCCGAGCGGCGCGCCGCATCAGCGCGCATTTCGGTCGGTCCCTGGGGAGCGCCTCGGTGTTCGACATCTGGATCCCGGATGGGAGCAAGGACCTGCCTTACGATCGGTACGCGCCGCGGCGCCGGCTGATCGAGGCGCTGGACGAGATCCTGGCCGAGAAACTGCCGCGCGAGCACCACCGGGACGCGGTGGAGGGGAAGCTCTTCGGGCTGGGCGCCGAAGCGTACACGGTCGGGTCGCACGAGCTGTACCTCGCATACGCCGCCAGCCGGAAGGTGATGCTCTGCCTCGACACCGGGCACTTCCACCCCACCGAGACAGTCTCCGACAAGATCTCTGCCGTGATGCCCTTCGTGGATGGCCTGCTCATACACGTGAGCCGGCCGGTGCGCTGGGACAGCGACCACGTTGTGCTTCTCGACGACGAGACGCAAGCCATCGCGTCGGAGCTCGTGCGCGGCGACGTGCTCGATGAGACCGCAATCGCCCTCGACTTCTTCGACGCCAGCATCAACCGGGTCGCGGCCTGGGTGATCGGCACGCGCAACGTGCGCCGGGCCCTGCTGCGAGCCTTGCTCGAGCCGGCCGAGCGCCTGGGCGAGGCGGAGCGGAAGCGCGACCTCACCGCTCGGCTGGCATGGCTGGAGGAGCAGAAGTCGCTCCCCTGGGGTGCGGTCTGGGATGCCTACTGCGAAGGAAAGGGCGTCCCGGTGGGTGCGGCCTGGCTCGAGAAGGTTCGCGCCTATGAGAAGCGGGTCCTTTCCGCGCGGGGGGGATGACGGACCGGCGGGCGTTCAACCCACGCCCTCCCCTGGCGATGGCCGCATTTCCGGCGGCCGCCTCTAGGTCCGCGTTGCCCGCACCCTCGCCCGCCGAGCCATCATGGCTTGGGCCTCGGGCGAGCCGTCGTGGAAGGTCCCGAACCACTGATCGAGGGGCATCGCCTCGCCGCCGAAGTTCACGGTGAAGTAGCGATGGTGCAGGTAGTGGAAGTACTGGTCGTTCATGAGCCCGCGCTCGCCGCGGCCCACGAACTTGTGGAACCCCGCGTGGGAGAGGACCGGGGTCAGCCCCGCGTGAAAGAGGTTGAAGAGCACGTGGACCGGGTGGGACGGGATCACCCAGTGGACGAGAACGCCGGAGAAGTAGACGAGGTGCTCCAGCGGGTGCATGGCGAGGCCCGACCACGGGCCGACGTTCACGTTCTTGTGGTGCAGGGAGTGGACTGGGCCGTACAGCGGCTTCAGGTGGATGAGCCGGTGGACCCAGTAGAAGTGAAAGAGGCGAAAGAGCACGATCGCCGGGAACAAGAGCACGCAGTAGATCGGGTGGGCGGTGAAGTTCACGCGGGGGATGAGCCCCCGCGAGTACGCGAGGAGGGTGAGCGCCTCGTAGGCCGTCCAGAAGCTGCAGCCGCTCACGACGGAGAAGAACACGTTGTCCCAGAGCTGGTCGCGGAAGAGGAACTTCCCTTCCTCTCGTGCCAGCCAGCGGTTCGTGTACTTGAACCGCAACCCCTGCCCGCGCGCGACGTATAGCCAGAGGTGCGTGCCGCCGTAGACGAGCGCGATGAGGCCGGCGTTCCTCAGCCAGACAAGCGCGATCCACCCAAGCTCGAGGTGCGAAGTGCGTTCCGGACCCGGAGTGAGCCA
>Ga0335071_10002348_pt1 | contig 20242 bp, 15 predicted proteins | sample Lox_Sample_15_FD_206724 | JGI IMG/M metagenome (GOLD analysis project Ga0335071, IMG submission 206724) | Soil microbial communities from Loxahatchee National Wildlife Refuge, Florida, United States - Lox_Sample_1.5 | ecosystem: Environmental > Terrestrial > Soil > Wetlands | place: USA...
CACCATGGCGGGCGCGTGGGCCCGCGAAGGGAAAAGGCGCCGCCTTTGCGCGTTATTCCACTGATTTTAGCCGATAATTTCGAGCGACCCCGGCGTGACTCGAACACGCGACCTGCGGTTTAGGAAACCGCCGCTCTATCCGGCTGAGCTACGGGGCCGATTGAGTCGAACGGTACTTATGCCACGAAATGAAGGTCCGTACCGGGGCAAGTGAGGCTCCCCGTTCCGGCCCGGCTGCGTATTCGGGGATTCTACTTCCCTCGTTCCTATACCACAGGGTCCCGAGCCGACGAGGCGCTCCGGGCAGGTCGCGGGGGGTCACGGAGCGCGCGCCGCCGTCGCCGCGGGTCCCGGCCGCGGCGTCCACCCTCCCCCGAGCGCCTGGTAGAGCCGTACCACCCCGAGCTGGCGCGCGGCATAGGCGCTCGAGAGATCGATGCGCGCCGCATAGAGCGAGCGCTGCGCATCGAGCACGTCGAGGTAGCTCGCCACGCCCGCCTGGAACCGCTCGGTCACGAGCCCGAACGCGTCCTTGGAAGCCGTGACGCGCCGACGCTGTCCCTCCACCTCCTCGCGCCGCTTGCCCGCCTCGGCCAGCGCATCGGCCACATCGCGCAGAGCGCCCAGCACGGTGGAGCGGTACTCCAGCGCCGCCTCTTTCGCTCGGGCGCGTGCGATCCGCTCATTGGCCACATTGGCCCCTCCGGCGAACAGTGGCAGGGACAACGAGCCCGTCACCTCGTCGCCCAGCCTCCCCCGGGAGAGGAGGTCACCCAGGGTACCGCTCACCACTCCGAACAGGCCGGTGAGGGAGATGCTGGGGAAGAAGGCGGCGCGGGCCACGCCCACGTCGGCGTTGGCCGCGACGAGCGCCTGTTCCGCCGCGGCCACGTCGGGCCGGCGCTCGAGCAGCTCCGAGGGCAGGCCGGCCGGGATCTCGGGTCCGGGGACGAGGTCGGGCGAGCCGCTCGGCGTGGGCACGCCCTCGGGCGGCCGCCCGAGCAGGACCGAGAGCGCGTCCTCGAGCTGAAGCCGCTGCCGCTCCAGGCTGGGGAGCTGGACCTGGAAGGTGAGAAGCTGCAACTCTGCCTGGCGCACCTCCGCTTCGGACTGGACGCCGCCAGCCGCGAGGCGCCGGACGAGCGCCAGGCTCTGCTCGGCGGAGGCGATCGAGTCTCGGGTGATCTGCAGCGCCTCGGTGAGGGCGGAGAGCTGGATCCAGGCCCGGGCCACGTCGGCCACCACGCTCGTCACCGCTGCCCGCCGCCCCATCTCACTCGCCAAAAGCTGGGCCCGGGCGGCCTCGGTGGCGCGGCGGTACTTGCCCCACACGTCGAGCTCCCAGGAGGCGGCCACCCCCGCCTCCCAGAACTGGGTGGCACCGCTGGCGCTGGCGGCCGCGGCAGCTGCCCCGGCCGCGCCGGCCGAGGCCCCCGGGGTGGGCGCGCCGCCACTCGACTGGCGCAGCCCGAGCGCGATCGCGTCCACGGCAGGGAAGATGGGAGCCCGCGCCAGCAGGACCGCAGCCCTCGCCTGCTCCACCCGTGCCGCCGCCACCTTCACGTCCAGGTTCTCCTGCAAGGCCCGGTCGACGAGGGCCACCAGCGCCGGGTCGCGGTACAGATCCCACCAGGGCCGGTTGGCCAACGACGCCGCCCCCTCCGGAGCAAGGGCCCCGCGGTAGTCCGCGGGCAGCGACAGGTCCGGCCGACGATAGTTGGGACCGACCGCGCAGGCCCAGGCGGCGAGGGCCGCCGCGGCCGCGCAGCGCCTGGCGCGCCGCGAGGCGGACCGGCTGGTCACGGACTTCTCCCGGCGGGCTCGGGCACCTGCGCTTTTCGGGGCCGGTGTACTCGCTCCCCGATGCGCTCGATGGCCGCGAAGAGCGCCGGCACGAAGAAGATCCCCAGCCCGGTGGCGAAGAGCATGCCCCCGAACACGGACGTGCCGATGGCGTGGCGTGCGCCGGCCCCGGCCCCGCTGGCCGTGACGAGAGGGACGACGCCGAAGAGGAAGGCGAGCGAGGTCATGAGGATGGGGCGCAGCCGGATCCGGCCAGCCTCCTCCGCCGCCTCCTCGATGGAGGCGCCGCGCGTTCGGCGCTCGCGAGCGAACTCGACCAGCAGGATGGCGTTCTTGGCGGCCAGCCCCACGAGCAGCACCAGGCCGATCTGGGCGTAGACGTCGTTCTCCAGCCCTCGCAGCAATTGGGCCAGGAGCGCCCCCAGCACGCCCACCGGCACGGCCAGTAGCACGGCGAAGGGGATGGACCAGCTCTCGTAGAGCGCAGCGAGCACCAGGAACACGAACGCGAAGGAGAGGCCCAGCACGATGGGTGCCTGCCCTGCGGTCTGCCGTTCCTGAAAGGAGATCCCCGACCATTCGAACCCGTACCCGGGCGGAAGCGTCTCGGCAGCGATCGCCTCCATCGCTCCGAGCGCCTGCCCGGTGCTCGACCCGGCTGCCGCCTGCCCGCCGATCTCCACCGATCGGTACACGTTGAAGTGAGAGACGGTGGCCGGGTCTCCGGTCCGCACCGGGTGCACCAGGGTGGAGAGGGGGACGAGCGCGCCGCCTGCCGAGCGGACGTAGAAGAGGCGTACGTCGTCGATCGAGCCGCGATAGGGCGCATCAGCCTGGACCACGACCTTGTAGGTTCTCCCGAACCGGTTGAAGTCGTTCACCGGAAAACCTCCCAGGAAGGCCTGGAGGGTACCGAACACCGCGTCGACGGGGACTCCCAGAGACTTCGCCTTGTCGCGGTCCACGTCCAGGCGGTACGCGGGGGTGGTCGGATCGAAGGTCGAGTAGACCCCGGCCAGCTCGGGGCGCCTCCGCGCCGCATCGAGCACCTTCGCCGCCACCCCGGCCAACTCCTCGGCGCTGTGGCCGGCGCGATCCTCCAGCTCGAAGGTGAAGCCGCCGGTGCGCCCCAGGCCGGGCAGTGCTGGCGGGGAGAGGGCCACCACCATGGCGTTACCCAGGGCTGCTCGGGCCTCGCGCTGGAACCGGCCGAGGATGGCGCCGATGGACCGATCGGGTGACGTGCGCCTATCCCATGGCTCGAGTGATCCGACCACGATCCCGGCGTTCGACTGGGCGCTGCCGACGAGGAGGTTGAAGCCGGCCACGCCGACTGCCGCCCGGACGCCGGGGACGTGCAGGGCGATGTCCTGACCCTTGCGAACCACCTCGGCAGTCCGGGCCAGCGCCGTGGCCGGTGGCAGGTTCACGGCCGCCAGGAAGAAACCCTGGTCTTCCTGCGGGACGAACCCGGTGGGGAGCACCTTGGCCACCACCGCCAATGCCGCCCAGAGGGCCACGAGCAGGAGCAGCGTGGCCGTCACGTGTCGCATGCTCAGCCGAACCGCACGGACGTAGCCGCTCGTGACCGCGCCGAACGCCCGGTCGAAGCCGCCGAAGAAGCGGTCCAGGATCCCGTGCCGCTCCCCGTGGGGCCGCAGGAGAAGGGCACACAGCGCCGGGGTGAGGGAGAGCGCCACCAGGGCCGAGAGCAGCACCGAGACGGCCACGGTCAGCGCGAACTGGCGGTAGAGCTGGCCGACTATCCCGCCCAAGAAGGCCACCGGCACGAACACCGCCGCCAGCACCAGGGCGATGGCCACCACTGGTCCCTGGACCTCGGACATGGCCCGGACGGTGGCATCATGCGGGGACAGCCCGGACTCGGTGATGTGGTGATCGACCGCTTCGACCACCACGATGGCATCGTCCACCACGATGCCGATGGCCAAGACGAGGCCGAACAGGGTGATGGAGTTGACGGTGAAGCCGAAGGCCCGGAAGGCGGCGAAGGTGCCCACCAGCGAGACCGGGATGGCCAGCATGGGAACCAGGGTGGCTCGCCAGCTGTGCAGGAAGAGGAACACCACGAGCAGCACCAGGAGGATCGCTGCGCCCAGGGTCTTCAGGACCTCGTCCAGCGAGGCGCGGACGAACTGGGTGGTGTCGGCCACCACGTCGTAAGCCAGGTCGGGGGGGAAGGAGCGCGACAGCTCGGCCAGGCGGGAGCGCACCCCATCGGCGGCGCTGAGCGCGTTGGCCTCCGGGGTGAGGTACACGGCCATGACCGCGCCGGGCTTGCCACCGAAGAACGGGATGGAGGAGTAGAGCTGGTTCTGCAGCTCGACCCGGGCCACGTCCCGGACCCGCACCACCTCGCCTCCGGGGAGGGCCCGGACGACGATGTTCCCGAACTGCTCGGGCGTCGTCAGGCGGCCCTGCACGGTGACCGAGTACTGGAAGGCCTGGCCCGGGGGCGAGGGGTAGCCGCCCACCTGCCCGGCCGGCGCCTGCACGTTCTGCTCGCCCACCGCGGCGATCACGTCCTGAGCGGTCAGCCCGCGGGCGGCGAGGGCGTCGGGCCGCAGCCAGATCCGCATCCCGTAGGGGCTGGAGAACAGGGTGACGTCACCGACGCCCGGCACGCGCTTCAGTGCGTCGATGATGTTGATGGTGGCGTAGTTGGAGACGAAGGCGGTGTCGTAGGTGGCATGCGGCGAGTGCAGCGCCAGGTACATGAGCACGTCCGGGCTCACCCGGGTGGTGGTGATCCCGTACTGCAGGACTGCCGCCGGGAGCTGCCCGTTGGCCTGTGTCACCCGGTTCTGGACCTGTACCGCGTCGACGTCCGGGTCGGTCCCGAGTTCGAAGGTGACATTGAGCCGGGAGCTCCCGTCGGCCGAGGAGAGCGACTGCATGTAGAGCATGCCCGGTACGCCGTTCACCTGCTCCTCGACGGGCGTGGTGACCGACTGCTCCACGGTGGGTGCATCTGCCCCCACGTAATTGCTGAGCACGCTCACCGAGGGCAGGGCGATGCGGGGGTACTGCGCCACCGGCAAGGTGAGCGCGGAGATGGCGCCGGCGAGGAGGATGACGATGGACAGCGCCATCGCGAACACTGGCCGATCGATGAAGAAGCGGGCCACGGACCGTCACCTGCCGCCGCCGGAGCCGGCGGCGCTGCCCTGGCCGGTCCCCTGGGCTGCCGAGGAGGGGCGGCGCGCCGGCGCTGGCTGGGACGCGGCCGGTGGCGGCTTGCCGGTGGCGGCCGTTTCCGGCGCCTCGAGTTGCTGCGCATCGGCGGCGCTCACCACGAGGTGCACACCCGGCTGCGCCTGGGGCAGCCCGGTCACCACCACGCGATCACCGGGGGCGAGCCCGGACTTCACCACCCGAAAGGCGCCGACTGCGGGCCCGAGCTCGACGGGATGGGACTCGGCCACGTCCCCTGGCCCGACCCGAACCACGCTCGTGTTGGAGAGTACCTGCACCAGGGCGGCCGAGGGGACGAGCAGCGCCTCCGGGATGGGCTGCATCACCCGCACACGGGCGAACATCCCCGGGCGTAGCAGCTCCTCCGGGTTCGGAAAGCGAGCCCGCAGGGCAAAGGTCCCGGTCTGGGCGCCGAGGGCCCGATCGACGAAGTCCACCCGGCCGCGGTGGGGATAGGTGCTGCCGTCGGCCAGGAGGAGCTCCAGCGGCAGCTTCAGCTGCTCTCCCCCTAGCTCCGGAGCGAGCCGCAGGTACTCGAGCTCGCTCACCGCGAAATCCACCTCGATCGGGTCGATGGTCGAGACGGTGGCGAGGGGCGTCTGGCCGGCCGAGACCAGTGCGCCGGGGAACACCTCGGCCCGACCGATCCGGCCGTCCTCGGGCGAGCGCACCTCCGTGTAGCGGAGGTTCAGCCGGGCGGCCTCCATGCCCGCGGTGAGGGCCAGGACCGAGGCGGCGGCTCCCCGCTCTGCGGCCCGCGCGTCGTCCAGGTTCTGGCGTGGCAAGGCACGGTCGCGCACCAGTGGGGCGAAGCGCGAGACGTCCTGTCGGGCCTTGGCCAGCGCCGCTTGTGCCTGGAGCAGCTGTCCCCGCGCCTGATCCAGTGCCGCCCGGAACGGCCGGGGGTCGATGACGAACAACAGATCGCCCCGGTGGACGCGGGCTCCGTCGGTGAAGGCCTGGCGCTCCAGGTAGCCGGTCACGCGCGGGAGCAGCTTCACCTCGCGGGCGGCCGCCACCTGCCCCACGTACTCCTGGGCAACCGTGACGGATCGAGGCTCGACCGTGTAGGCCGTCACCTGGACGGGCGCGGGCGCGGGTGCCGCGGGCCGATGACATCCCGCCGTCATCGCCCACACGCCCAGCGCTACCCAGACCGCGCCGCCTCTCACCTCTTCCCCCCGCGGCGAAACTCCCCGTCAACCTAAGGCCGCGGTTGGGCGCGCACACGGCCGCCGGCCAGCCGAGCCCAATAGGACATGGCTCGGCCGGGCGAACGCCTTCCCGTTCCCTTGCCGGAGGCCGGAAGGGACGGCTAGGCCTGGTCGCGGTGCGGCCTAGCAGGCAGGGGCGGCCTGCCGACCGCCTGGAGCAGGTCCCACCCGGTGAACGGCTTTTGGAGGACCGCATCGGCCAGGGCACGGGTCTCGGCCGCGACCTCGGCGCCGGTGGTCAGGATCACCCGCACTGCGCGGCCGGCCGGGGTGGTCCGCAACATCCTTAGCAGGCCCACGCCGTCGAGGTGTGGCATCCGAAGATCGAGCAGGATGACGTCCGGGCGAACCTGGGGAACGCGACCGAGCGCGGCGACCCCGTCCTCCGCCAGCTCCACCCGCCAGCCCGCTTCTTCCAGCGCCTCGCACATGAGGCCGCGTGCGTCACGATCATCGTCGACCACTAGAGCGATCATGATGTGCGTCCCGGTCCAGGCACTACACGGTGCGTTGTGGTTGCGCTGGGTGAAGGCACTCTAGCATGCACCGGCCTGGCCCGAAGATCCCGGCAGGACCCCGCCCGGGGCCATCCGCTCCCCCGGTGGGACCAGGGTCGGGTAAGGGACGGGGTCGACCCCGTCGCCTCGGAGCGGCAGCGCTGGTCTTGGGGGACGGCGTTTCCCCTTCCCTCGGGCGCGCGCCGGGCGAGCTCAGCGCAGCCGGCCGATCACCTCGTCGGCCATTTCCCGGGTGGAGAGCTTCCCGCCCAGATCCGCCGTGCGCGCACCGGCCTCGATGGCCTCGTCCACGGCCCGCTCCACCGCGCTAGCCTCCTCCTCGAGTCGCAGCGAGTATCGCAGGAGCATGGCCGCGGAGAGGATGGTGCCGAGCGGGTTGGCGACCCCCTGCCCCGCGATATCGGGGGCCGAGCCGTGGATCGGTTCGTAGAGCCCGGGTCCGGAATCGCCCAGCGAGGCCGAGGGCAGCAAGCCCATCGACCCGGCCAGCACCGAGGCCTCATCGGTGAGGATGTCGCCGAACATGTTCTCGGTCACCAGGACATCGAACGCCTTGGGGCTCGAGACGAGGCGCATCGAGGCGGTGTCCACCAGCATGTGCTCGAGCGTGACCTGCGGATGGGCCCTTCCCACCTCGGTGGCCACCTGTCGCCACAGGCGCGAAGACTCGAGGACGTTGGCCTTGTCGACGCTGGTCACCTTCCCTCGGCGGGCGGCGGCCAGCCGGAAGGCCAGTTCCACCACCCGGCGGATCTCGAAATCCTGGTACTCGAGGGTGTCCACCGCCCGCTCGCGGCCCTCCTTCCGCTCTCGTCCCTTGGGCTGGCCGAAGTAGAGACCGCCGGTCAACTCGCGGATGACGAGGATATCCACCCCGGCGATCCGTTCAGGCTTCACCGGCGAGGCGTCCACCAGGCGCGGGTGGACCCGCACCGGCCGGAGGTTGGCGAACACCCCGAGCCCTTTGCGCAGCCCGAGGAGCCCCTGCTCGGGCCGGACCCGGGCCGCGGGGTCGTCCCATTTCGGCCCGCCCACCGCCCCGAGCAGCACCGCCTCCGATGCCCTGCAGGCCGCCAGGACCTCGTCGGTCAGCGCCATCCCGTAGCGATCGATGGAGCAGCCGCCCATGGGGTGCTCGGCGAAGCGGAAGAGGTGCCCGCCCCGGCGCGCCACCGCCCGGAGCACCCGTACAGCCTCGGCGGTGACCTCGGGTCCGATGCCGTCGCCTCCCAGCACCACGATGCTCGCCTGCAAGGCATCCTCCTAGGCGGGGCGCGCCACCGCCAGGCCGTACTCGATGGAATCGACCAGCGCTCTCCAGCTGGCCTCGATGATGTTCGTGCTCGCCCCCACCGTGCTCCAGCGCGAGCGCTCGCCTTGGGTGTCGATGAGCACGCGGGTCACGGCGGCGGTCCCCTCCGGCCCCTCCAGGATACGCACCTTGTAGTCCACGAGGTGCAACTCGGAGAGCGCCGGGTATCGGGGCAGGAGCGCCTTGCGCAAGGCAGCGTCGAGCGCGTTCACCGGACCGTCGCCCTCGGCGGCAGTGTGCAGCACCTCGCCGTCGATGCGCACCTTGACCATGGCCTCGGAGAAGATGCCCCGGCCGCTGCGGTGCTCCACGTTCACGAGGAAGTCGATGAGCTCGAAGGGTGGGGCGTACCCCGGCTCGCGCCGCTTCATGAGCATGGCCACCGAGGCATCGGCGGCCTCGAAGGAGAACCCCTTCGCCTCGAGCTCCTTGATCTCCGCGAGGACCTTCTCCGCGTCGGCGCTGGTGGCGTCGAGCCCGAACTCCGCGGCCTTGCTGAGCAGGTTGCCCCGGCCGGAGAGCTCGCTCACCACCACCCGCATCTCGTTGCCCACCGCCGCCGGATCGACGTGCTGGTAGGAGGCCTCGTTGCGGCGCATGGCCGCCACATGGATGCCACCCTTGTGGGCAAAGGCCGACTTGCCCACGTAGGGCAGGTGCTCGTCGGGAGCGAGGTTCGCCACCTCGGCGACGAAGTGGGCCACGTCGGTGAGGGTCCGGAGCTTCCCCTCGGGCAGGCACTCCATCCCGAGCTTCAGCTCCAGGCCGGCGGCGATGGTGCACAGGTTGGCGTTGCCGCACCGCTCCCCGTAGCCGTTGACGGTCCCCTGGACCTGGACCACCCCCTCGCGCACGGCGGCCAGCGCGTTGGCCACCCCGCAGCCGCAGTCGTCGTGGGTGTGGATCCCCAGGGGGTGGCGCAGCTCCCCCCGCACCGCCCGGACGATCTCCCCGATCTGCCAGGGCAGCGACCCGCCGTTGGTGTCGCACAGCACCAGCACCTCGGCACCGCCACGAGCCGCGGCTCGGAGCGTCTCCAGGGCGTAGGCCGGGTCGGCCCGGAACCCGTCGAAGAAGTGCTCGGCGTCGTAGATCACCCGCCGCCCCTGCGCACCGAGGTGGGCCAGGCTCCTCTCGATGATGCGCAGGTTCTCGGAGAGGGTCGTGCGCAAGACGTCGGAGACATGCAGCGTCCAGGTCTTGCCCACCACCGTGCACACCGGGGCGCCGGATTCGAGCAAGGCCTGGATGTTGGCGTCGTCCTCCGGCTGTGCCCCGGCGCGGCAGGTCGCGCCGAAGGCCGCCACCTGGGCACGCTGGAGGCGAAGGTCACGAATGCGGACGAAGAACTCGGCATCCTTGGGATTGGACCCGGGCCAGCCGCCCTCGATGAAGGCCACCCCCAGCTCGTCCAGACGCTTGGCGATGCGGAGCTTGTCGTCCACGGAGAGGGAGATGCCCTCCCGCTGGGTTCCGTCGCGGAGCGTGGTGTCATAGAGCTGGATCGCTGCCATTTCGGTCCTCCGGCCCGGTGGCCTGCCGCTCGGGTCTCGGCCGATTCGGGGGAACTGTTAAGTCTAGGTGACCGGCCCCCTCCGTGGCGAGGCTTCTTCCGCCGCAGCCGTCGCCGGCGGGTCCGGCACCTCGTCCGGGGCCCGTGACGCGCCCTTCCGGCCGTGCCATCGTCGGCGCATGGCGACGACGAACTTCAAGCAGGAGCTGGTTGGCGTGTTCGGCCAGCCGGTGGCCGAGAACCCGACGCAGGCCATGGTCGAGGCGGCCTTTCGCCACCACGGACTTGCCTGGCGCTACCTGACGCTCGAGGTTGGGCCCCGGGATCTGGGCGCGGCGGTGGCTGGCGCGCGGGCCATGGGATTCCGCGGCTTCAACTGCACCATCCCCCATAAGGTAGCGGTCATCCCTTTCCTCGATGGGCTGGGTGAGTCGGCTGCGCTCATGGGCGCGGTGAACTGCGTGGTGCGCCGCGGCGACCGGCTGGTGGGCGAGAACACCGACGGCAAGGGGTTTCTGGAATCGCTGCGGCGGATCCGCGATCCGAGCGGCGCCCGGGTGCTGCTCCTCGGCGCGGGAGGCGCCGCCCGCGCCGTGGCGGTGGAGCTGGCGCTGGCCGGAGCTCGTTCCCTGACGGTGGTCAACCGGACTGCGGCCCGCGGCCAGGCGCTGGCCGAGCTCCTCGCCGGCAAGGTGCGCGAGCGGGCGGGCGGCAAGCTGGAGGCCCGGTTCGTGGCCTGGAGCGGCGATCTGCGGGTACCCGAGGAGATCGACGTGGTGGTGAACACGACCTCCATCGGACTCTACCCGGATGTCGACGCCCGGGTGGCGCTGGAGGTGTCCACGTTGCGGCCCGGGACGGTGGTCGCGGACGTCATTCCCAACCCACCGCGGACTCGGCTGGTCCGCGACGCCGAGGCGCGCGGCTGCCGGGTGATCGACGGGCTGGGCATGCTGGTCGGCCAGGGACGGCTTGGCATCCAGTACTGGACGGGCCTCATGCCGGACGAGGCCCCCATGCGCGCCGCGCTCGAGGAGGTGTTCGGTTAGCCGGTCGGCCGCGGGACGAGCGCTGAGGCGGCCAGCGCTCAGCGCTGGCGCAGGAAGGTTCGCAGCCGCTCCATGGCCTCGGCGACGTGCGAGGTGGTGTAGGAGAAGCGGAGGTGGCGCTCCGGCTGGCGCTGGCCGAAGTCGAGGCCAGCGGTCACCGCCACGCCGGCGCGCTCCAGGATCTCGAGCGCGAAGGCGGCGCTGTCCGCCGCCAGGTGCCCGCACCCGGCGTAGACGTAGAAGGCCCCCTCGGGCATGACCGGCACGTCGAACCCCATCTCCCGCAGCGCCGGCACCAGCAGATCGCGGCGGGTCCGCAGCTCTCGCCGCCGCGTCTCCAGCACCTCGAGCGTCTCCGGCAGGAAGGCAGCCAGGGCGGCGCGCTGGGCCACGGTCGAGGGGCAGATGAACAGGTTCTGGGCCAGCTTCTCCAGCTCGCGGACGTATCCGGGCGGCGCCACGAGCCAACCCAGCCGCCAGCCGGTCATGTCGAAGTACTTGGAGAAGCTGTTCACCACGAACACCTCGTCGGAGATCTCGAGCGCCGTGGGGGGGTCCGGGCCGTAGGTGAGCCCGTGATAGATCTCGTCCACCAAGAGGCGCCCCCCGCGCCTTCGCACCACCTCCTCGATGTCGCGCAGGACGGCGGGTGCGATGACTGCGCCGGTGGGGTTGGCGGGTGATGCCACGAGGACCGCTCTCGTCCGCTCGCCATAGCGGGCCTCGACCGCCTCGGCGGTGAGCTGCCACCCGGTCTCCGGCCCGACCGGGATCCCGACCGGGACGCCGTCGACCGCCCGGGCGAACTGGCGGTTGCACGGGTATCCCGGATCGGACACGAGCAGCTCGGATCCGCCGTCGAGCAAGGCGGCCATGACGAGGAGGAGCGCGCCGGAGGAGCCGGCGGTGACCAGCACCCGCTCCGGGGAGAGCTCGAAGTGGTAGCGGGTCCGGTAGAATCCAGCGATGGCCTCGCGCAGCTCGGGGAGGCCGAGGGCCACGGTATAGGGGAAGGAGCCCTGGGCCAGCGCATCGGCGGCGGCCTGGCGGATGGGCTCCGGGGTCGGGAACTCCGGTTCGCCGACCTCCATGTGGATGACGGATCGTCCTTCGCGCTCGAGGGCCGCCGCCCGGGTCATGACGTCCATGACTCGGAACGGCTCGATGCTGGCCATGCGGCGGGCGATGGGGCTGGGCAGCTGCGGAAGATGCGCGGACACGGGCGCATCTTACCTCACCGCCTCAGGCGGGAGGCGGATCTGCCCGCTCGATCGCCAGGCCGTCCGCTCCGAACAGATGGCAGGCGGCGGCGCGGACGCCCACCTTCACCGGCTGGTCGACCTTTGCCTCGAGCCCCGGGTCTCGCCGGGCCACCACGGTCTGGTCGCCCTCGGTGCGCAGGTACAGGTAGCTCTCGGAGCCGAGCTGCTCCACCACCAGCACGCCGCCGGAGACGACCGCGTCGCCGCGCTCCGGGGGGACGACGTCCTCGGGCCGGACGCCGACCGTGAGCTGCGTTCCGGAGCGGATGCCCGGCGCGCCGTCGCGCACCGGCAGGGTCAGGTGGGCCCCACCGGGCAGCCGGACGGTCAGCTGGCCGGGCCGGACCGTCTCGGCCACGCTCCGAATGAAGTTCATCTTCGGGGAGCCGAGAAACCCGGCCACGAAGAGGTTGCGGGGGCGCTGGTACAGCTCGAGCGGCGAGCCGACCTGCTCCACCCGGCCGGCGTTCAGGACCACGATGCGATCCGCCAGGGTCATGGCCTCCACCTGATCGTGGGTCACGTAGATCATGGTGGCATCGAGCTCGTCCTTGAGGCGGGCGATCTCCAGTCGTGTCTGCACGCGCAGGGCGGCATCGAGGTTGGAGAGCGGCTCGTCGAAGAGGAAGACCTTGGGGTTGCGGGTGATGGCCCGTCCGATGGCCACCCGCTGTCGCTGCCCGCCCGAGAGCTGGCGCGGCTTGCGTTCGAGCAGCTCCTCGATCTGGAGGATGCGGGCCGCCTTGCGGACCCGTTCCTCGATGGTGGCCCGATCCGACCGGGCCAGTTTCAGGCCGAAGGCCATGTTCTGGTACACGCTCATGTGCGGGTAGAGCGCGTACGACTGGAAGACCATGGCGATGCCCCGCTGGGAGGGAAGGGCCGCGTTCACCCGGGCGCCGTCGATGAACAGCTCGCCGCTGGTGATGTCCTCGAGGCCGGCGACCATTCGCAGCAGGGTCGACTTGCCGCAGCCGGAGGGGCCGACGAAGACCACGAACTCGCGGTGAGCGATGTCCAGATCGACCCCCTTGATCACCTGGAGGGCGCCGAACGACTTGGTCACCTTGCGCAGCACCACCTGAGCCATGGCCGCTACCCCTTGACCGCCCCGGCGGTGAGGCCGGAGACGATGCGCCGCTGGAAGACGAGCACCAGCACCACCAGCGGGATGGTGACGATCACCGAGGCGGCCATCACTCGCCCCCAGGGCAGCTCGAAATGCGATGCCCCGCTGATGAGGGCGATGGCCACCGGCACCGTCCGCTTCTCGTTGGAGAGGGTGAAGGTGATGGCGAACATGAACTCGTTCCAGGCGGTGATGAAGGCCAGGAGCCCGGTGGTGGCGAGCGCCGGCCACAGCAGGGGCAGGAACACGCGGGTGATGATGGTCCAGGGTCGGGCTCCGTCGACCAGCGCCGCCTCCTCGAGCTCCTTGGGGAGGTCGCGCATGAAGGTGGTGAGCACCCAGGTGGTGAAGGGGAGGGTCAGGATGAGGTAGGAGAGGATCAAGCTCCAGATGGTGTCGTAGATCCCCAGCCAGCTCACCAGCTCGAACATCCCCGAGAGGACGGCCACCTGGGGGAACATGGACACCGCCAGGATGGTGAGGAGCAGCGCCGTCCGGCCCCGGAACTCGACCCGTCCCAGGGCGTAGCTGGCGGTCACCGAGAGGAGCAGCGACACCGCCACCACCGCCCCGGCGACGATCACCGAGTTGAGGATGTTCCGGGCGAAGTTCTGCTGCTGGAAGATGCCGACGTAGTTTCCCCAGGCCGGATGCGGGGGGAAGAGGTCGACGCGGTACAGGGCGCTCCCCTCCTTGAGCGAGGAGACGATGGCCCAGTAGAAGGGGAACACGGTGTAGACGATGATGAGCGCCACGAGCAGATAGAAGAGGATCCGGCCGATCGCCCTGCGCGCGCCCATCAGCGGTCCCCCGTGCCGAACCGGACCCGCCCGGCGGTGATGTAGATGACGGTGAACACCGCCACCACCAGGAAGAGGAAGGTGGAGGCGGCCGAGCCGTAGCCCACGTCCTGGAAGTCGATCAGCTGCTGCCGGGCGTAGACCGCCATGGAGGCCGTGGCCTTGCTGTTGCCGGTGAGGATGAAGGGCAGGTCGAAGATGCGGAGCGCATCCAGGGTCCGGAAGATGATGGCCACCATCAGGGCGGGACGGATGAGCGGCAGGGTGACCCTCCAGAAGACCTTGAGCGGCGAGATCCCGTCGATGCGGGCCGCCTCGTAGATCTCGAGAGGCACGAGCTGGAGGGCGGCCAGGATGAGCAGCGTCATGAAGGGCGTGGTCTTCCAGACGTCGACGAGGACCACCGCGGTGAGAGCCAGATGCGGGTTGGCGGTCCAGGCGAGCGGCTGGTGGATGAGCCCCAGCCCGAGGAAGATGTGGTTCAGCACCCCGTAGAGGTCGTTGTACATCCAGTTCCACATCTGGGCCGAGACCACGGTGGGAATGGCCCAGGGGATGAGCACCGCCGCCCGGAGCATCCCGCGCCCGGGGATGTGGGCGTTCAAGGTGAGGGCGATGATCATCCCCAGCACCGTCTCGATGATCACCGAGGTGATGGCGAAGCGAACCGTGTTGAAGACGGCGTTCCACCAGTCGCCGTCGGCGGCCAGCGCCTGGAAGTTGTCCAGGCCGATGAGCTTGTAACCCTCCAGGGAGCCGAGGTTGGCGTCGGTGAAGGAGAAGAAGATGGTGCGGAGGAGGGGCCAGCCGGCCACCACCGCCAGGACGGCCAGCATGGGCAGGACGAAGATCCGGGCCGAGCGTCGCCGCTGCCGGGTGAGTTCGGTCAGCTCCGCGGGCGCGGCCGCGGGGCTTTCCGCTTCGCTCCGCTGTCGTACCGCCTCCACCGCCGCCCCCTACCACTTGCCGTTATGGCTGAGGCGCTTCAGGGTCTTGTCGAGGTTGGACAGGCTCTGGTCGGCCGGTGTCCGGCCGGCCAGGGAGTCGTGGACGGCGTTCCAGAAGGCACTCGAGACCTGGTTGTACTTGTTGCCGGTCGGGCCCGAGGGGCGCGCCACCGCATTCTGGAAGGTGGCCAGCAGCTCGCTCATGAACGGGTTCTTCTGCAGGATCTCCTGGTCCTTGTAGAGCGAGGGGATGGTCGGGTTGATGCTGATCTCCAGGGCCGCCCGCTTCTGCTCCTCGGGGCTGGACATGTACATGGCGAGGTCCACCGCCTGCTTCTGGTTCTTGGTGTACTTGTTCACCGCCCAGTTCCAGCCGCCCAGCGTGCCGGTGTTCTTGCCGCCTGGCCCGCCCTTGGGCAGCGCGGTCACTCCCACCTTGTCCTTGACCGGGCTGTCGGCGCCCTGGGACAGCGCCCAGGCGTAGGGCCAGTTGCGCATGAACACGGCATTGCCCGACTGGAAGGCGCCGCGCGCTTCCTCCTCGGCGTAGTTGAGGACGCCCTCGGGCGAGATGCTCTTGATCCAGGAGCTGGCCAGCTTGATGGCCTCGACCGCCTTGGGGTTGTCGATGGTGACCTTGCCGCCCGGGTCGACGATGGTGCCACCGCCAAAGCTGTCCACCCACTCCAGCGCGTCGCAGGTCAGGCCCTCGTAGGCTCGACCCTGGAACACGAATCCCCACATGTTCTCGTTGCCGGCCTTGCGCTCGCCGTCCTGGACCACCTTGGCGGAACTCGTCAGCTCCTGCCAGGTCGTGGGGACCTTCTGGTTGTACTTCTGGAGCAGGTCCTTGCGGTAGTAGAGCAGGCCGGCGTCGGTGAACTCGGGCAGCGCGACCAGCTTGCCGTCGACGGTGTCCGCCTTCACGATCGAGGGGAAGTGCTGAGCGACGACGTCCTCGGGGACGGCCTTGCCGAGGTCGAGGAGGTTGTTGGCGAGCAGCCCCGGCCAGACGATGTCGATGCGCAGGACGTCGATCTCGTTCGACTTCTGGGAGAGGAGCTGCTGGAAGAGCGCGAGCTGTTCGTTCGAGTCCTTGGGGACGGAGACCACCTTCACCTGGTTGCCGGTCTTCTTGGCCCAGTTCTCCGCCCCGGTCTTGCAGAAGTCGTACTCTGCCCCGACCGAGCCACAGGCGATCGACACGGTGACGCCCTGCGCCCACCCCGGGAGCGGAAGCACGCTCGCCGCGGCCACTGCCGCGGCGAGCGCGACCCGCACTCTCGCTGAGAACATGAAGTGTCTCCTTCGCGCCGCCCCCGCCCCGCCCAGACCGACGGACGACCCGCCCGCCGTCCCTGGGCGCGGGGCCCGGAGCCGGATTCAATTCGCGCGAGGAAACATGCGCACCGCTGCGCACCTCCGTGCAGCACGGAAGGAGCGGAACCCGTAATGTATACGGAGGGTACGTACCCTCCGAAGGACGGGCCCGCTCCTGTCCGATGGGCTGCGCCGGAGCTAGCGCGCCACCGCCACCGGGTCGGTCCCGGAGGCGTGGGCCTCGCCCTGCGGTGCGACCGGCCGAGGCTCGATCCGCTCGCCGGTCGCCAGCATGCGAAGCGACAGGGCCAGCAAGGCGGAGATCAACTCGCCCGAGCCTGGCACATCCAGCTTGCGGTAGATCCGCTTGCGGCGGGCCCGGATCGTCTCGGGCGAGACGTTGGCCGCAGCAGCCGAGTCCTTGCAGGCGAACCCCTGCGCGAGCCGCAGCACCTCGGAGCGCTCGGCGGGGGTCAGGTTAGTGCCCTCCAGGAAGCGGGCGGTGAACGGGGTGAGCACCTCGACGTCGATATGAGGCATAGGCCCTTTTTCTCCCGCGGGCTAAGGCCCGCATCGCGGCTGTCCGTTCCCTGTCCGCCTGGACCCCCCGCCGGGCAGCCGCTCGGTGGTGCGCGTCACGTTAGGCACGGCCCGCCCGGAGGCAACCCCCCAGCCGCGTTTTTTCGACCGGGAGTCGGGGCGGGCGCTCCCCCGCCAAGGCGACACCTGCCCGGATCTACTCGGATTTCCGGTGATTCACCCGCGCGCTCGGATCAGGTAGCGCGCGGACGGCCGGCAGCCCTGGCCGAGCGCGGTTCCGGTCTTGCTGGCGCAGCCGGCCTCCGTCGACCAGCATCCGCCCCGCCCAGCGGTAGACGTTGAACTCTGCCACGAGGGCACGCATGGCCCGCATTCGGGCACGCTGTTCCTCGCGGCTCATGGCGAGGGCCGCCGCCAGGGCGGCGCTCGCCTCCTCGAGATCGTAGGGGTTGACGAGGAGCGCGTCGGAGAGCTCGCGCGAGGCGCCGGTGAAGCGCGAGAGGACGAGCACCCCTCCCTCGTCCTCGCGCGCGGCCACGAACTCCTTGGCCACGAGGTTCATCCCGTCGTGGAGCGAGGAGACGTAGCAGAGGTCTGCAGCGCGGTAGCAGCGGAACACGGCTGGGGGCTCGTGGTGAGCCCTCAGGAGGATGATCGGCCGGTAGGCGCCCGTCCCGAAACGTCCGTTGATCCGGACGGCCAACTCCTCGACGCTCCGCTCGATCTGCTGATAGCGGGGGATGCGGGAGCGGGTGGGGGCGGCCAGCTGCACGAAGCTGAACCGGCCCTGGAACTGCGGGAAGCGAGCGAGCAGGCGCTCGACGGCGAGGAATCGCTCCTCGATGCCCTTTGTGTAGTCGAGCCGGTCGACGCCGACGCCCAGCAGGGTCTCGGCGGGCAATCCCAGCTCGCGGAAGAGTTCAGCGCGGCACTCGGGAACCGGAGGCGCCGCTCCGGCCCAGCGGGAGGGCCAGTCGACGGAGATGGGGTAGGCCCGGACCAGCGTCTCCTCCCCACCCAGGACGACGCTCTGGCGCTCGCGATCGATGCGCGCCTCGAGCGCCCGGTCGACGCACTCGAGGAAGTTGTTGCAGTGGGCCTGGACATGGAACCCGAGGATGCTCGACCCCAGCATGCCCTCGAGGAGTTCCGGACCGTACGGGCACACCTCGAACCGCTCCCCGCCGGGCCAGGGGATGTGCCAGAAGGAGACCACCGTGGCCCGGGGGAGGCGCTCGTGGATCATCCGGGGGAGAAGGGCGAAGTGGTAGTCTTGGACGAGCACCACCGGATCCGTGCCGCGCGCCTCCTGCACCACCGCATCGGCGAAGCGCCGGTTCACCTCGCGGTAGTGGGCCCAATCATCCCCGCGGAAGATGGGCCGGGTGTGGGCCTGGTGGCAGAGGGGCCAGAGCCCCTCGTTGGCGAGGCCGTCGTAGTAGCCCTTCTCCTCCTCGGCGGCTAGCCAGATCCGGCGCAGCGTGTAGGTCGGGCTCTCCGGCGGGACGGCCACCCGCCCCTGGCGGTCGACCACCTCCCGGTCGGCGGAGCCGCTTCCGTGGGCGATCCACGTCCCGGAGCAGGCCTCCATGACCGGCTCGAGCGCCGTGACGAGCCCGCTCGCCGGGTGCACCACCCGCACCTCGCCCTCGGGACCGCGCTCGTGGGAGAAGGGCTCGCGGTTTGCAACCACGATCACCTCGCTCCCGGGCAGGTGCTTCGAGAGGACGTCGCGGAGCCGCTCCGGACCCCACAGGCCGGCCCGCCCCTCGACCTGTTCCGCCACGAGGTCGGCGACGAGCGCACGCACGTCGGAGAGGAGCGGCTGGAATTGCCGGCGGCTGCGCTGGGCGGGGTTGGGGGCGCTGCCCGCCAGGGGCAAGGTCCCCCACAGCACCCGCCGGACCTCACGGGTCCAGGTGTACCAGGAGAAGCGGACCGCCAACGTGGCGGCCAGGGCCGCGGCCACGGCCACCACTCCGAAGGCGACCCAGAGGAACCACCTTGCCTGGGCCTCGCGGCCGACGACCCATCCCATGTCCTCCACGACGAGGACGAAGCCCAGCGGCGCCTGATCGTCCGCCAGCGGCACTGCAGTGACGTAGGCCGGGCCGCTCGCCCCGAGCGCCTCGAAGCCCCAGGGGGCGGCGCTGGCACCCTCCCCCGGGCCCCGGGCCCGTGCGGAGCGGCAGCCGATGACCTCCGGTCGCCCGGCGGTGCTGGCCAGGACCGCCCCGCCCGCGTCGCATATGGCAGCCGCGCTCACCCGCTCGTCGCGCGTCAGGTCGGCGAGGGCCTTGCGGGCGCGCGGGCGGTCATCCCGGCGGAGGGCTGCCGCGAGCGGCTCGCTCACTCCCTTCACGAGGAGTTCCGCCCGGGCGCGCATGTCCCGTTCGGCCCAGCGGCGGCTCGTGTGCTCGACCACCTCGGTCGCCCCCCAGGCCAGGCCGGCCAGCACGACGAGGAGCGGCAGGAAGAGGACGGCCACGGCGCGCATGCCCCGCAATGTTACCGGCGCCCTTCGCCGCGGGTCCAAGCGTCACGTGGGGCGCGCCGCGCGGGGAGCGGGGCCATGAAGGCTCCCGGCGCACATCAGGGCCGCGGGTCGAGGTCCGCGGCAGCTGCCGAGTCGGCAAGGACCATGGAGGTGACGGCGTGGACCCGGGCGGCGGGGATGTTCTCGTCGGGCGAAGGGCGGAGGAGCCGCCGCAGTGGGCCGGCCTTGTCCCGACCCGAGACGAGAAAGACGGCTGCGCGGGCGGCGCCCAGAACCGGAAGCGTGAGCGTCACGCGTTCGGCGACCGGCGGGGGGCCCCGGCTGGCCGCCACCCAGCGGATGCGCTCTTGCAGCACCGGGCTGCCCGGAAAGAGCGAGGCGGTGTGACCGTCCGTCCCCAGCCCGAGCAGCACCAGGTCGAAGACGGGAACGGCGGCTGCGCCGAAGTGGCGCTGCAGGTCCTCCTCGTAGCGAGCCGCCGCCTCCTCCGCACCGCGCTCCCCTTCGATGCGGTGTACCGAGGCGAGCGGGACGCGAGCGAGCAGGGCCTCGCTGGCCATGCGGTAGTTCGACTGCGGATGATCGGGGGGCACCGCCCTCTCGTCGCCGAAGAAGGCGTGCACCGCCGTCCAGGGCATCCGTCCGCGGAAGGGCCGGGTGGGATCGGCCAGCAACTCGTAGAGTGCCCGCGGCGTGGAGCCGCCGGAGAGCGCCAGGGTGAAGGCGCCGCGGGCCGCGACCGCTTCCTTGGCCCGGTGCTCCACCTCCTCGGCCGCGGCCCAGCAGAGGGCGGCCGCATCCGGCGCACGCACCAGGGTGGGGAGCGGAAGGCTCACTCCGGCTGGACCCAGGCCCGGCCGTCGCGGGTGATGAGGTCGGAGGCGGCCGCCGGCCCCCAGGTGCCGGCGGGATAGTTGGGGAAATCCCGTGCCGGGAGGGTCGCCCATACGTCGAGGACGGGGGTGACGATCCGCCAGCTGGCCTCGACCATGTCGGCACGGTGAAAGAGGGTGCTATCTCCGCCGATGGCGTCGTGGAGCAGCCGCTCGTATCCGGTCGAGGCCGGCACGGGGCCGAAGTCCTTGTAGCTGAAGTCGAGCTTCACCGGTGCGAGGTCGAATG